>WNGC01000342.1_pt1 | contig 40231 bp, 35 predicted proteins | sample 5400051 | NCBI WGS metagenome assembly WNGC01 (sample SAMN13153368, study PRJNA577476) | soil metagenome | isolation source: 20 cm soil or saprolite under grassland replicate 2 | place: USA:California | collected 2016-06-15
CCGCCGGGCGTGATGATCCAAGGAGGAGGAGGGGGCGGCTCACCCGGGGCGTGGTACGCGCACGGGATCGCGTTCACGTCGATGCCCGCGCGCGAGTTGCTTGCGCATTTTGCGCGCGAGCTCGAAGCCTCAGGGGCGAAACCGCTCGCGCGCGAAGACGCCGACACCGCCTCGTGGGGCCGCTGGAAGCTGCAGACAAAAGATCTCGAAACGATCGTCGGCGTCGTGGCGGCCCACCCCGAGATGCGTCTCCTACTGCGCTACACGTACTCGCCGAAAGTGCAGGGACGTCAGGCCAGGATGATGACTGGGATGTGGTCATCGTCCTCGCTCCGAGGACTGGGCTAGTCCGCGCAGACTCAGGCGCAGAGGCGGACCGGATCGGCGCTTCCCGGCGGCCAGACGATGAACACCATCGTGGCGGACTGCCACCCGCAGTGGCTCGGCCCGTCCTCAGCCCGCCCCGCGCTCCCGAGCCTGTTTTGCGAGCGCGTCGGCGAGCTGCGTGATCCGCAGATCCGCCGCGTCGAGGCGCTTCGCGCACTCTGCGTAGAGGCGAAGGCCCTCTTCGTACAGGCGCACGGCCTCGTCGAGATCGAGTGCGGGATCCTCGAGCTTGTCGGCGATCGCCTCCAACCGCTCGAGCGCCTTGTCGAGGGAGACCTCGGGCTCAGCCATTTCGCTCGACAGTCTCCACCAACGCGCCGGCGCGCCCATCGCGCATGCGGATCCGGACGCGCTCGCCCGCTTCGATCGTCGCGACCGACACGCGGATGTGGCCGTCGGCCCCCTCGACGATGGCGTAGCCGCGTCCGAGCACGGCGAGCGGGGACAGCGCGGCAAGACGGCGCTGCGCGGACACGGCCCGTTGGCGCCGGAGCGGGACCGCGCGCGCGATCGCGCGGTCGAGCACGCGTCGCGCGTCGTCGATGCGCTGGCGTCGCACCGCAAGGCGCATGGCCGGGGCGCGCCGGTCGACCATCCGCCGGGCCGTCTCGAGGCGCCGGCGGCGCTCGTCGATCCGCTCGCGGACGCGCCCGGCGACGCGGCGCCACGCGCGGTTCGCGCGCTGCTGCGAAGCGCTCGAGTCGGGGACGACCAGCTCCGCCGCGGCGGAGGGCGTCGGCGCCCGCACATCGGCCGCGAGGTCGGCGAGCGTGACGTCGGTCTCGTGGCCCACGCCGGAGCACACCGGGCGTGGGAACCGCGCGAGTGCGCGGACGAGCGCCTCGTCGTTGAACGGCGCAAGGTCCTCGGCCGCGCCGCCGCCTCGCGCGAGGATGACGACGTCGAGATCGCGGATCTGCGCGAGACCGTCGAGCGCGGCGATGAGCGACTCCACCGCCCCGACGCCCTGCACCTGTGCGGGCGCGAAGATGAGCTCCATGCCCGCGTCCCGGCGAGCGACGATCTGCTGGATGTCATGCCACACCGCGCCGATCGGGCTCGTGACGACGCCGATGCGTCGCGGCGCAGGCGGCAGCGGGCGCTTTCGCTCGACGGCGAAAAGCCCTTCCGCCGTGAGGCGGCGCTTCAGCGCCTCGAACCGCAGATACGCATCGCCCGCGCCCGCGGGGCGGAGGTCGTCGACCTGCAGCTGGCACCGCCCGTCCTTCGTGTAGAGCTCGATGTAGCCGTGCGCGAGCACCTTGTTGCCGTCGCGCGGCGTCAGCGCGATCTGCGCGGCCTTCATCGCGAAGAGCACGCACTGCAGCTGCCCGACGTTGTCGCGCAGGGTGAAGTAGACGTGACCGACGGGCGAGCTTCTCGCTTGAACGACCTCGCCCTCGATCCAGAGGTCCTTGAATTCGTCGCCCGACTGGATGTGCGCGGCCAGGCGCGTGACGATCTGGCCGACGCGCAGGACCGCCCTAGGCGCGCTCGAGGTAATCACCGGTCCGCGTGTCGACCTTGATCTTGTCCCCACGCTCGACGAAGAGCGGCACGTTCACACGAATTCCCGTCTCGAGCGTCGCGGGCTTCGTCGCGCCCGTCGCGGTATCGCCCTTCAGTCCGAGATCCGTGTCGGTCACCGTGAGAACGACCGAGGCCGGCATCTCGACACCGATCGGCGAGCCCTCGTACTCGCTCAGGATCACGGTCATGCCATCGGTGAGGTAGTTCGTCGCGTCACCGAGCTGGTCGTCGTCGAGCGCGATCTGGTCGTACGTCGCCGTGTCCATGAAGTGGTAATGCGTGCCGTCCTTGTACATGAATTGCACATTTCGGTGGTCCAGGCGAGCCCGCTGGTAGCGATCGTTGGCCTGGAACGTCTTCTCGACGAGGTCGCCTTTGCGGACGTTGCGCAGCTTCATGCGCATCTGCGCGCTTCCCCGTCCGAGCTTGATGTGCTGGAACTCGACGATCTGGTACAGGACGCCGTCGAGCTCGATGGTCATCCCGCGCTTGATCTCCCCGGCACTGATCACGTTTTCTTCGTCTCCTCGATGAGCCAGCGTAGAGCCAGCTCGTATCCCGCCACGCCTTTACCGATGAACTGCGACTCGGTCACCTCGGTCAGGTAGCTCTTCTTCCGGAACTCCTCGCGCGCGGCGATCTCGCTGATGTGTACCTCGACCACCGGGAACGGGGAGTCCGCCACGGCGTCGCGCAGCACGATCGAGGTGTGCGCGAGCCCGCCCGGATTGATGATCGCACCTCGCGCGTCACGGTGCTGCTGCAGGAAGTCGATCAGCGCACCCTCATGGTTCGACTGGAACGCCACGAGGTCGCACCCCGCCTCACGCGCGATCTCGCGGCAGCGCGCCTCGACCTCTTTGAGCGTCGTTCGCCCGTAGATCTCCGGATCGCGGGTGCCGAGGAGATTCAGGTTCGGACCGTTCATGAAGAGAAGCTTCATGCCGCGCGCTCGACGATCCGAGCGGCCGCGCGAAGCGCGGGCTCGCCGACATCGGTCACCTCGCTGAACTGCCCGATCCGGCGCGGCAGGATCCAGCGGAGCTTGCCGGCGCGCGCCTTCTTGTCCTGGAGGACGAAGCTCCAGACGCCCTTGGGAAGGCGCGCGCGCGTCGGGAGCGCCGCGCGATCGAGAAGATCCTCGAGCTGGGGGCGAACCGTGGCCGCCGTGAGCTCGAGCTGCTCGGCGAGCGCCGTCGCGTAGACCATGCCGATCGCCACCGCCTCACCGTGTGTCACGCGGTACGCCGACGCTGCCTCGTAGGCGTGGCCCATGGTGTGACCGAAGTTCAAGAGCTCGCGCAGCCCGGCTTCGCGCGGATCCTGGCTCACGATTCCGGCCTTGACCTCCGCCGCGATCGTGACCGCCGCGAGGATCGCACCGAGGTCGCCGGCGCGGACGTTCTCGAGCGATCGCGCGAGCTGCGCGACCGACTCGCGATCGGCGAGAAACGCGCATTTCGTCACCTCGGCGAGGCCCGACGAGAGCTGCCGCGGCGGAAGGGTCACGAGGACGGCAAGGTCCGCGAAGACCGCGTCCGGCGAGTGGAATGCGCCCACGAGATTCTTGCCGGCAGCGATATCGATCGCCGTCTTTCCACCGATCGACGCGTCGGCCATCCCGAGCAGCGTGGTCGGTACCTGCGCGAGGCGGATGCCGCGGAGATACGTCGCGGCGACGAAGCCGGCGACATCCCCGATGCTGCCCCCTCCGAGCGCGACGATCCCGCCGTCGCGGCCAACGCGGGCACTCGCGAGCGATGACCAAAGCTGCGCCGCGATCCGGAGCTGCTTGCCGCGCTCGCCGGCGGGCACCCGGAGCGTCACGGCATCGAGACCGGCCGCCGCCAGAGACCGCACGAGATCGGGCTCGTATCGCTCCGCGGTCCTCGCATCGCTCACGATGGCGACCCGGCCGCGCCAGCCGAGGTCGGCGAGGTGCGGCCCGACGTGTTCGAGGAGACCGGCGCGGATGAGGACCCTGCAGGGCGAAGCGCGCTCCGGCCCGGCCACGTCGATGCGGACGCCGCGCGCGGACACCAGCCACGCCGCGATCGCGCGCGCGGTCTCGTCGACGGTCGCGCCGTCGACGTCGAACGCCACGTCCGTGTCGGCATATGCGCCTTTGCGCTCGCGCAGTGCCGCTCGCGCGCGATCGCGCGGCGTCACGTCCTGGTTCGGCCGCTTTGCCATCGTCGCCGCGATCCCCGCGGTCACGCGATCGAGCGAGCCGCGAAGGCCGACGATCAAACCCAGCCGTCGCATGAACGCCCGGTTGTCCTCGCGGATCGGCGCGCCGCCGCCGGTGTCGACCACGACCCACGACGGTGTCGCCGCGAGCTTGAGCAGCGCGTTCGATTCGAGCTCGCGAAAACGCTCCATCCCGTCCTGCTCGATCACGTCTTTGCAGCTCTTGCCCGCGCGCCGCTCGATCTCGCGGTCGAGCTCGATGACCGCCGCCCCGAAGTGACGTGCGAGCGCAGGCGCGACGGAGGACTTCCCAATGCCAGGCGGCCCCACGAGAAAGAGGTGCATTACCGGGAGTCGATGGGGCGGAGTCGTCGGCGGTACCGCTCGACCGCCGCGCAGATGTCGTCGACGCTGTCGTTGCCGAACTTCTCGCAGAGCGCGTCGGCGAGGACGAGCGCGAGCATCGCCTCCGCGACGACACCGGCCGCAGGTATGACGCAGACGTCGCTGCGCTCGACGTGCGCGGGGGACGGAGCACCGGTGCGGAGATCCGCCGAGGGCAGCGGCTTCATCAGCGTCGAGATCGGTTTGAAGGCGATCTCGAGGACGATGTCCTGGCCGTTGGTCACGCCGCCCTCGAGGCCTCCGGCGCGGTTCCGGCTACGCACGAACGCCCCGCCCTCGACCCCGATGGGGTCATGGACCGCGCTCCCGCGCTCGCGCGCGGCGACGAACGCGTCGGCGAACTGCACGCCCTTGGCGCTCTGGATCGACATGAGCGCCTGCGCGATCCTGCCGTCGAGGCGGCGGTCCCACTCGGCGAACGAGCCGAGATCGCGCGCGGCCGCGATCGCCGCGATCATCGCGCGGCTGCGCTCCGGATCCGAGCTCCGGACCTCGCTCTCCTCGATCGCGTCGCGAGCGAAGCGAGGCTCGCTCGAGACATCACCGATCGACTTCGTTTCGCTCAGCACGTCCGTCCCGACGACGCGAAGAAGTGCCCTCGCGACTGCGCCCGCGGCCACACGCGCGGCGGTCTCGCGCGCGCTCGCCCGCTCGATCACGTCGCGGACATCTTCGTGGCCGAACTTGAGCGCTCCCGCGAGGTCGGCGTGGCCCGGGCGGAGCCGCGTCACCGCATCGGGCGGCTCGGCCACAGGCTCGACGCTCATGACGCGTTCCCAGTTCACCGCGTCGCGGTTGTCAATCTGCAGCGCGACCGGGGCGCCGGTGGTGCGACCCTGGCGAACACCGCCGGTGATGCGCACCGCATCGCGCTCGATCTTCTGCCGGCCTCCGCGTCCGTAGCCCAGCTGCCGGCGCCGGAGGTCCGCGTCGATCTCGGCGGGCGACACCGCGAGTCCCGCCGGGACGCCGTCGATGACCGCGAGGATGCCCGGCCCATGCGACTCGCCCGCGGTAAGGAACCTCATCGCCGCATGCTCAGAGTGGGGCCGAGCTGATCAGCCGCGCGTTTGATCGCCCAGTTCTCGAAGCCATGAGCGACCGCGCCGGGCCACGTCAACGAGTGGGTGCAACGATGTGCATCAATTGTGACTGCGCCCACGTTTCGCTCAGGGAGGTCATCGTTCAGCACCACCTGGAAACTGTCGCAGTTTTGAGCCTTGGCGTCCTGCTAGCGTCGGGATGCGGCAGCCACTTGCCTGTCCCTTCCCCGTCGCCGTCAACGACCGTCACGCTCTATTACGTCCAAAGCCAACGGATCGAGCCGTGGGCGCCCGAAATCAATGGAGAACGACCGGCAGGGTGGACGGATGCGGTTCGTTCCGACCTAGCGGCAGCTAGTTTTCATCCGCTCAGCATCGAGCAGCGCGATCTCCGTGCGACGGTGGTCGACCCCGCGATCTGTTCCAGGTGCCCAGACTTCTTCGTTCTGGCCGTCACGTTCCCGGCGGGCGAAAGAGAGGCTGCACTCGAACGCTGCTTCGTGGCTGACATTCCCGATTTCAATGCCTCTGCCACTAGTACCAATCAGACGGCGGCGAGTCGACGTGACTGCCAACCGTTTTACGTCGAGCCGAGATCTTAGGACGCGTGCCACGTACAGCGCTGACTAGCTGCAGCCGGTAACTCACCGGCGCAGCAATAAGGGCATGAACGCGATTACCTACCGCAGATTGGTAGCGTTACGGCTGTCGAGGCAGCGCCGCGCGCATCGCCTCGAGCGGCGCGGGCACCCCGGTCCAGAGCTCGAACGAGCGCGCGGCTTGATGCAGCAGCATGCTGAGGCCGTCCACGACGGTCACATTCTCAGTTGCTTTCGCTCGCTTGACGAGCGGCGTCTCCTCCGCGGTCGGCACGAGATCGATCACCCACATCGGGAGCCGCACGTCCTCGAGTGCCTCTTCGCCGTTCAGCCCGAGCGGCGTCGCGTTGACGACCGCATCCCCGGGCTCCCTACCTTTGGGCCACGGAACGACCTGGGGACGCCGGCCGTCGACCTCGATCGATCGCACCAGCGCTTCGGCGCGAGCGGGATCGCGGTTGGCGATGTCGACTGTGTTGCCGTGCTCGAGCAGAGCGAGCGCGCATGCTCGCGCAGCGCCGCCGGCTCCGAGGATGAGGATCCTCTGATCGGCGAAGGGAAATCCTTCGGCCCACGGGATCCGCCGAGGCTGAGTCTCCAGCGCCTTCTCGAATCCGTACTTGTCCGTGTTGTGGCCGATGAGGCGAGCGCCCCGGGAGACGATCGTATTCACGGCACCGATCCGGCGCGCTTCGGTGTCGACCTCATCCAGAAGACGCAGCACCGATTCCTTGTGCGGGATCGTCACGTTCGCACCGAGCACGTCGTCGCCGCGCAGCCGCGCGACCGTCGCGGCGAGCTGGTCGTCGGGGGTCTCCTTCGCTTCGTAGCGATGCGGCAGCCCCAGCTTCGCGAATGCCGCGTTGTGCATCGCGGGCGACAGCGAGTGTGCGACCGGCCGTCCGATGAGCCAGATCTGACTCACGCCTATTTGTTCCCGTATTTGATCCGGTTGGCCTCGTGCTCCTCGAGGGTTCTCGCGAAGGCGTGGTCGCCCGTGCCGTCGTTCTTCGCGACGAAGTAGAAGTAGGGGACCTCCGCCGGTTTGGCCGCGCCCTCGAGCGCTGCCTGGCCCGGGCTGCAGATCGGCGTCGGCGGAAGGCCGGCGACCTTGTACGTGTTGTACGGCGAATCGATCTCGAGGTCGGGGAGGGTGGGCTCGCGCCACTCGCCGACCGCGTACTGGACCGTCGGGTCGGCGTCGAGCTTCATCCCGATGTCGAGCCGGTTCGTGTACACCCCCGCGATGGTCGCGCTCTCCTGCCGGTCGCGGGCCTCACGTTCGACGATCGAACCGAGCTTCACGATGTCGTAGATCGTGGTCTTGCGATCGACGGCGGCCTGTCGCAGGGTCCGGCCAACTCGCAGCTCGAATTGGTCGAGCAGCGCATCGACGATCTGCGTCGCGGTCGCCGTCGGCTTGAAAAAATACGTGTCCGGGAAGAGGAAGCCCTCGAGCGATGTGTCCGCCGGCAGACCCGCGAGCACCGTGTTCTGCCGCTGCCCGACGACGGCCGCTTTCAGAAATTCCTCGACGGTGATCGTCGGAAACGCTTTGTTCACGGCAGCCGCGGTCTCGGAGAGGCGCCACCCCTCGATGATCCGAAGGACGGTCTGCTCGCTCGGGGCTTTCTCGAACACGCGCGCGAGCTCGCGCGGCGTGAACGCCGGTGAGATCGTGTAGGTCCCGGACTGCAGCGACGTCTCGCGGCCGGTGTCGTAGAGCACGTACGCGAATGCGAGGGCCGAGCGGATGAAGCCCTGGTCCTGGAGGTTCTGGGCGATCGTCCCGGCGGTCTCTCCGCGCGAGATCATGAAGCTGCGCGATTCGGCGTGCGGATCCTTGGCGGTGTCGGGCTCCGTGCCGACGCGATCGGCCACGAGTCCGCGGATGAACTCCTGCTTCAGGAGGGTGTCGTGCTCCTGGACCTGCGCGACGATCGCGTCTTCGGCGATCGGGCGTCCGAAGACGACGCCGCCGACGATCAGACCGACGATGAGCAGAACGAAGATGAAGGGTCCGGCAGCGGAGCGCTGTCGGGCCGGACGCGCGCGGAGTCCCATCAGCGAGCACGCTGCGCGAGAAAGTCTTCGAGCAGGATCGTCGCAGCCCCCGCATCGATGTCGCGCGCGCCGCGGATCTCGGCCTCGCTCGAGGTATGCCGCTCGTCGTAGAGGCTCACGGGAAGGCCGAGCTTCTCGGCCGCTGCGGCGAACCGGCGGACGCGCTCGGCCTGGTGGCCCTCCGCGCCGGCGAGGGTCAGAGGCAGCCCGATGACGAGCGCCTCGATCTGCTCATCGCGCGCGATCCGTTCGAGTTCCGCGAGGTCTTTGACAACGCTCCGGCGAACGAGCGTCCGGAGCGGTCGGCTGAGACCGTGCGCGTCATCGCCAACGGCGAGACCGATACGGCGATCGCCGACGTCGAGCGCGAGATAACGCAAGCCCTCAGGGCGTCCCGGCCGTCACGGGTGCCTCGAGCTTGATCGTGATTCTCGAATCGAGGACCGGAAGCAGCGGCCACCACGACGGCCACGTCTCGACGCTGAGCTTCTTGAAGCCGCGGGCCGCGGCCACCGTATCGACGTCGTCCAGCCCCCTGCCGGTAAGCGAAGCCTTCATCTGGGCGGCATCGATCCCGGAATATTGCTGCGCCTTGGCGCTGACCCGCCATTGCACTCCGGTTTCGACGACTGTCGGTCCCAGGACGATGTCGACGGCCACGCTGTCGTTGTCGAAGGTCATTCCACCACCCAGCTCGTTGCGCAAGCTCGCGATGGCCGCCGCCCGCGGCTGGCCGTTCGCGACCCGATACGCCGTCGCAGTTCCAGTCGCGGTGATCACGAAGGTGCCGTCTCCGGGCTCCGTGAGCACGACGTCGGCCGGTGGCGAGATGCCCGTCTGCTTCACCCAAACGCCGTAAACGCGGGTGTCCTTGGGCGCTGAAGGATCGCCGTTCCATTTCGCCGTTCGCGCCAGTCCCGCCTCGCGCAGCGGCCCATCGGCCTGCGCCGACGCGGTGTCGTAGTCGACCCGCTGAACGACCGCGATCTTCTTTGTATCGCCGCCGGTCGTCGGTGCGGGATTCGAGACCAGCATCTCGCCGCTCGCCGCCCGCGTGATCTTGTCGGCGCCGACGTTGCCCTTCGGACCGCCATCGATCGCCTGGATGTTGATGCGGACGGCGCCCACCGCGAGCGGCACGATGGTGCTTCTCGGGAGGATCTTCTCCTCCATCGTCAGGAAGCGGATCGGCGGACTGTCGGTGGTCTGAACGAGCGTACCGACCGGGATGCGGATGTCGCTCGTCGTGAGGTTCCTGAACTCCTCGACCCCTGTCGCCTTGGTGTCCTCGGTGCGCGAGCCGGTCGCGATGCCCTTCACCTGGGCCGTCACCGTGTCGGTGAGCGTGGTCGCATCCTTGATCTCGCCCTGCGGACCCGCGCGGAGGTCGTACTCATACGGGCCGAGGGTCGAGGTCGACGCCGCCACGGTGATGGTCGCGGACGGAGCAACGATCGCGAGCAGGACGCCTGCGGCCAAGAGCAATGTCATGAACACGGCGAGCCCGCGGAGCGGCGAGATCCCGCGGCGCGGAACGGCCGGCCGGACCATCGTCTTCATCACCGCGCGACGGGCGTCGGAGAGATGCTCGGTCGCGTCGAGCTCGTGCCGGTCAAGTGCCGAGACGCTGGCGAACGACTTCATGTGCACCGACGACGCGAGCGACCGCGCCCGCGCCTCGGGAGAAACGAGCACGATGCGGCGATCGCCCGCGCGGCGACGGAGCGCTTCCAGGAACACCGCGTTGCGCGTGAGCGGCGCGCCCGAAGGCACCACCAGCACGATGTCCGGCGAATCGACCGTTGCGAGGCTTCGCGCAGCGTCGAGGATCGTCGCGTCCCCGCCGAGATCGATCACCTTCCGGCGAGGCGGAGCGGTCGTCAGCGTCACGAGTACACCCCGCTCGCGAGGGCTGCCGCGCCGGCCGCGACGAGGTCCTCGGCGTTCAGCGGCACGTCGGAGAAGACGCGGCTGGTCACGCTGGGCGTGAGCGGTCCGATACGCGTCGGCCCCCCACGGGCCTCGCCCACGATCTTCGCGAGGGCGTTTGGCAGCCCGAGGAGCGACTCGGGGACGCCCACGAAGAGCCAGCGCTCCGGCGGCGGCGCGTTTTCTGAGCTGAGCGGGAGCGCGACGATCTCGGCCCACACGAGCGCGTCGTCGTCGCGCGTCTCCTCTCGTGCGGCGAACGCATCGCGTCCGAGTCCGAACACGCGCGTCCCCACCACGCGGCGCTCGCGCACGATCGCGAGCGCGGTCACGTCCGCGCCGACCCGAACGATGCCGGCGTCGGCGATGCCTGATGCGGCGACGAGCCGTGCGAGGGCGTAGATGCCCGGGACGGCCGTAGGACGCCGGCGGGCCGCGACCGTTGCGAGTGCCGCACCCGAAAGCACGAGGGGCGCGACGGCGACGTCGGTGTGGACCTCGAGCGCCCGCCCGTGGTAGCCCTCGACGGAATCCAGCTCTCGCCCGTCCAACACGAGCGCGGCGACGTCATCGGTGAGGCGCGCCGTCGCGACTCCACGCAGCGCCGGATCGTCCGCGACGGCGGTCTGGGCGACGCGCGCAGCTTCCTCGCGCGCTTCGCGAATCGCGCGATCGGCTTCGGCGTGGACGATCGGCGTTCCCGACTCGTCGCGGTCGAACGGCGTCTTCACGTGATATGTGCGCACGTCGTCGCCGTCGATCGCGATCGTCGTCCGTTCGGCGGGGACGCCCCGTTCGGCCGCGCTGAGCGCCGATGCGACCGCGGCGGTCACGATTCGCGGCTCGACGACCAGGCCGCCCGCGACCGCATCGTGGGCGAGGGCCGCCTCGCCTCGTCCGACCACGCGAAGCCTGCCGCCCTCGGCCCGCGCGATCACCGCCCGTGCCATCCCGGCCGCGAGCTCGATGCCCGCGACCCGGAGACCACCCGCCGCCTCGCGCGTCCGATCCCTAGCCACCGCCGTCTAAACGCTCCCGGACCACCGTACGTGCCGCGGTGACGGCATCGCCGAGCTGCGCCGGGGATCCCCCGCCCGCCGATGCGCTCTCCGGACGGCCACCACCCTTCGCTCCGAAGACCCCCTGCACCGCCTTGATGATCGAGTCCGCGCTCACCTTCGGAAGAACGTCCTTGGTGACCGCGACGAACAGCGCGGCCCTGCCGTCGCGCGACCCGCCGAGGATCACGACGCCGGTCCCGATGCCGTCGCGCACGCGATCCGCGAGGGCCTGGAGCTGCTTCAGGTCGGCCTCGCCGACGTTCGCTGCGACCACTTTGGTCGTCCCGAGCACCTCCGCGTTCGCCAGAAGGGAGGACGCGGCCTGGTCCGCTCCGCTCCGCTGCAGGGCCGCGCGCTCCTTGTCGAGCCGCTCGCGCGACTCCACGAGCTGCGCCACCGCCTCGGGCAGCCGCGCCGGCGGGACGCGAAGCGCGGCGGCGGCTCTCGCGGAGCGGTCGCGCATCTCCCGCACCTCACGCAGCGCGCCGACGCCGGTGACGGCCTCGAGGCGGCGGACCCCGGCGCCGATGGACTCCTCCTTGGTGATGAGGAAGAGGCCGATGTCCCCGGTGCAGTGGCAATGCGTTCCGCCGCAGAGCTCGCGCGACGGACCCGCCTCGACCACGCGAACGACATCTCCGTACGTTTCGCCGAAGAGGGCCATCGCTCCTGTTGCGAGGGCCTCCTGCAGCGGCATCGTCTTCGCATGCACGTCGGCGTTCGCGAGGATTGCGCGGTTCACTTCATCCTCGACCCGCCGCAGCTCTTCGGGCGTCAGCGCACGTCCGAACGTGAAGTCGAATCTGAGATTCGGCGCGTGAACGAGAGAACCGGCCTGGTGCACGTCTTCGCCAAGGATGTTCCGCAGCGTCGCGTGCAACAGATGCGTCGCCGTGTGATTGCGCATCGTGTCGCGGCGCGCCTCCTCGTCGACCGCGGCGTGCGCTCGCGAGCGGACGCGCAGGACGCCATCGACCACCTTCGCGCTCATCACGATCACGCCGGGCGCGGCCGTCTGCGTGTCGGCGACCATGGCACGTCCTTCGTCGGTCGTGATCGTGCCGCGATCGCCCACCTGTCCGCCGCCCTCCGGATAGAAAGGAGTCCGGTCGAGCACGATCTCCACGTCGGACCCTTCGTGCGCGGCCTCGACTCGCGATCCACCGAGCACGAGCGAGACGATCATCCCGTCCGTCGCAAGCTCGTCGTAGCCGGTGAACTCGCTCCGCAGCTTCTCGTTCTCGCGGAGGCCCGCGTAGAACTGGCCGAAGCGCATCGCGTCCTGCGTGAACTTCGCGGTCGCGCGGCTCCGGCTGCGCTGTCCCTCGAGGAGCTCGCGGAAGCCGCGCTCGTCGACGGACAGCCCCGCCGCCGTCGCGATCTCCTTGGTCATCTCGAGCGGGAAGCCGTAGGTGTCGGAGAGCCGGAACGCGGTGTCGGCGTCGATCCAGCGCTGGCCCTGCGCCGTCGCGCGCGCGATGGCCTCGTTGATCATGGTCAGGCCCTGCGCGAGCGTGCGCTCGAATTTCTCCTCTTCCTCGAGGATGACCTGCGTTATCCGATCGCGCGCCGACGTGAGCTCGTGGTAGTGCCGCTGCATGGTCTTCACGACCTCGCCACCGAGCTGCGAAAGAGACCCGGTCTTGAGTCCGAGGCGCCGCCCGTGCATCGCGGCACGCCGGATGAGGCGGCGAAGGACGTAGCCGCGGAACTCGTTCGACGGAGATATCCCGTCCGCGATGAGGAAGCACGCCGCCCGCGAATGCTCCGCGACGATCCGGATGGACACGTCGGTCGCGCGATCGTCGCCGTACTTCTTGCCCGAGAGCGACTCGATCTTCTTGACGAGCGGCTGGAAGAGGTCGGTGCGGTACGTGTCGCCGGTCACGCCCTGGAGCACCTGGGCGAGACGCTCGAGGCCCACACCGGTGTCGATGTTCCGCTTCGGCAGCGGCACGAGCGTGCCGTCGGCCTTGCGGTCGTACTGCTGGAACACGTAGTTCCAGATCTCGAGCCATCTTCCGCAATCCTCGGCAGGGCTGCAGTCATGCTCGGGCACTCCGGGCTGCGGGCCCTTGTCGATGAAAACCTCGCTGTCCGGTCCGCAGAGGCCGGTGGGGCCCGGGGCCCAGAAGTTGTTCTCGTCGCCGAGGCGATAGATCTTCTCGGGCGGGAGGAGCTTCAGGGTCTTCGTCCAGATGTCGTATGCCTCGTCGTCGCTCGTGTGAACGGTCGCGACGAGCTTCGAGCCGTCGAACCCATAGACCTTCGTCAGGAGCTCCCAGCCCCACTCGATCGCTTCTTTCTTTCCGTAGTCGCCGATCGAGAAGTTGCCGAGCATCTCGAAGAACGTCTGGTGATAGCCGTCTCTGCCGACTTCGTCGATGTCAGTCGCACGGAAGACCTTCTGCACCGCGACGATCCGCTTGGCGGGGGGCTGCTTCTTGCCGAGGAAGTACGGCACGAGCGGCTGCATACCGGCGCTCGTGAAGAGGACGGAAGGGTCGTCCTTCAGGATGAGCGGCCAGCTGGGCATACGGGTATGACCCTTCTCCTCGAAGAAGGAGACGAACCGCTCGCGGATGGTCGCGCTGTCCATTCTCTTGGCAGGGGAGGTATCCCCTGCACCCCTCTCCGTCGGCGGCATCAGCCGCCTCCTAAACCCGATCGCCTAAACGAAAACGCGGGGCGCCGGCCTCGGCTCCCCGCGTTCCCCGCTACTCGAAAGTCTAACGTCAGTCCTGCTTGGCGGAGCCTCCCGGCGTGCTTCGCGAGCCCGTCGATGCTCGTCCTGCGGAGCTGGATTCCCATTGCTTCTTGGCCTCGTCGATGAGCTCGCGGCCCTTCACGGACGCGTCATCGGCGAGCTTTTGAGCGATCTTCTGCAGCTCCTCGGCGCGCCGCCTCAGCTCCTCGGTCTGTACGCGGAGCTCCTCGCGGGTGATGTCGCCGCTCTTCGGCGCGTACAGGAGCATGACGACGGCGCCCGCCAACGCTCCGATGATGAAGCCCATAGCTACTCTCCCTGTCTTTTCGAGCTAAGAAGTTACCCCTTCGCGGGGCCTTCCGCGATGGCCACGGTTGCAGCCGCGATGCCCGCCGCCACGACGGCGAGAGCCAGCTGGGTGTCACCCAGCAGACCGAGCGAGACGCCGGACAGCTCACCGAGTGCTTGAGCTGCGAGTGCCAGGGCGGCCGCGAGGAGCCAGGCCCGGCCGAGCGAGCGCGGCCGACCGAACACGGCACGGACCCCGGCTGGGACTCCAAGGGCGACGAGCCCCAGAACGACGACCGCGGGCGGCATCGAGGGTTACGAGCGCGACGGCGCCGCGAAGATCGTGAGCCCTCCAAGCTTTCGCGCTCGCTCGAACGCGAGCTCGCCCAAGGGCATCCGTGCGATCGCCGCAAGAGCGAAGAGCGGGAGGAGGAAGAAGTACGAGAAGAGACTGCGCCACGCGAAGAAGAGCGGGACGACGGCGAGAACGGCGCCGAGCTCGGGGCTGGTCCGCCGCGTCCGCCAGGCGATCACGAGACAGATGATGCCTGTCGTCGCCTCGAGGGCCGAGTAGGCGAACACCGGAAGGAGCGGCAGCCCGCCGTTCGTGAAGAGGAAGATGAGCCCGGCTCCGCGCGCGAACATCGGCTCGATCACCGGCGTCACGATCCCGGCGACCCACGCATGCGGGTCGTGGACGATGAACGGCAGGTTGGTCGCCGCGAAGATCGCCCCGGCGATCGCGAGATCGCGCGTCGCGGCTCGCCACCCGCGCTCGGTCAGAACGGCGACGAACCAGAAGGGCGCGAAGAACCACGCGATCTGCTTGATGGCGAGCGCGGTGCCGAGCGGGAGTCCCGCCCACTTGCGATCGCGGTACATCCACGCGATGACCAGAGGCAGCGCGTACAGGAGGTCGGAGCTACCGCCGACCGTGAACGCCGCGAGGCTCGATGCGCCGAGAAGTGCCGTCAGGACGAACGGACGGATCGTGCGCGGAGACCGTGCGACGACCAGTGCCATCGCGACGAGGAGGCACGCCACATAGAGGTAATTGGTGTCCCAGCCCGCGGCGACCATCGGGAGCAAGGCGAGGAACGAGACCGCGGGGTAGGACGGGCGCCACACGAACTCGTCGTTCGTACCAACACCGTTCGCGCGCTGATCCCACACCTGGTCGAGCTGATCGTCGGTCGGGTAGATGGCGACGTCGGCGAACGCGCCGCGGCGCAGCGGCGTCGTCCGGTCCGGGCCGATGCCGAGCGCTCCGTAGCACGCGAACACGTCGAGGTCCGTGTACGGATCGCGACCCTGCAGCACCAGACGCGCGCCGCATTCGTTGAGTGCGATCGCGTCGTTGTGGTACGGCGTCCAGTCCACGGAGTGCTGCCGCGGCATATCGACCAGCCATCCGATCCCAACGAGCGCCATCACGCACACGAACCCCCAGACGCCGCGCACGAACCACGTACTTCCGGGCATCGGCGCGACCGCGTCGCCGCGGCCGGTGCCGATGAGGGCCGCGAGGAGGAGGGCGATGGCGACGGCGATCGCGAGCACGACGACACCGACACCGCCGCGTCCGGGATGCGTGAGGATGATGCTGTTGACGATCCCGGCGAAGTAGAGCGCGGCCCCGGCGACGGCCACCGCCGCGATGCGGGAGAGGGCGCGCACCGGTTTAAAGCGTCGACCGTGCTACGACGCCGCCCCCGATGACCTCGTCGCCGTCGTAGAAGACGGCGGCCTGACCCGGCGCCACGAGGGCCGGGGCTTCGAGGTCGAGCGTCGCGTGGTTTCGGTCCACGTCGACGTGTGCGGCAAGTGCGATGCCGCGGTAGCGCAAGACTACGTTCGTCGCGAAGCGGGATGACGGTGGTCCACCGGAGACGAATCGCACGTCGGTCAGCAGGTACGTCGTCCGCGCTATCTCGGCGCGCGTACCGACGATCGCCGCGCGCCTGTCGGTGTCGAGGTGCAGCACGTACAGGCGCTCGCCCGTCGCGACACCGACGCCCGTCCGCTGGCCGACCGTGAGCGCTCCGATGCCTGCGTGGGTCCCCACCACGGTGCCGTCCGTCCGCTCGACCGGTCCTGGGACGAACGCGCCAGGTGCGCGCTCGCGCACGACCTCGCGATAGTCGCCGGGGGCGAAGCAGATATCCATGCTCTCGGCCTTCGTGGCCGTCGCCAGACCGAAGCGGGCGGCGATGGCCCGCGTCTCGGACTTGTCGCGAAGCTCCCCGATCGGGAACTCGAGCCGGCCGAGCTCGCGCTGGCCGAGCATATACAGCGCGTAGGACTGGTCCTTCGATGCATCCCGCGCCCGCAGCAGATGGCGATGGCCATCGGGACCGTCCATCGCGCGGACGTAATGGCCGGTCGCCAGACGGTCTCCGCCGAATTTGCGCACGACATCGTGGAGCAGCGCGTCGAACTTCACGTGCTGGTTGCACGAGACGCACGGGTTGGGTGTCTCGCCGCCCGCGTACGCGTCGACGAAGCGGTCGACGACGCGCGCGCCGAACACGTCGGCGTAATCGAGCGCATAGAACGGAATACCGAGCGCCGCCGCGGCACGACGGGCATCCTCCCCCGCCTGGTCCGTTCCACAGCACCGCGGCGCGTCCACGTCGCCGCCCGATGGCACAAGGCGCATCCACACGCCGACGACGTCCTCGCCACGGTCGGCGAGGATCGCCGCGGCCACGGACGAATCGACGCCGCCGCTCATCGCCACGAAGACCCGGCTCATGCGATCGCCCTCATGTGCGCGTCGACGATCGCGGCACGGAGCGCGCCGATCGCCGTCAGTACGCACCGCTCGCGCTCCTGGTCGACGGGACCGATCTGAGCGGTGAGGTCGGCCGGGTTGATCCCGAGCGCCTCGCTTCGAGCCCGTCCGCGGGCAAGCCGCGCGAGGGCCGACGACGCTTTCGTCGAAACCTCGCATCCCGATGCCGTCACGCGCGCCTCCATGACGACGCCGCCTTCCAGATCGACTTCGATCTTCACACGGTCGCCGTCGCGCGGATTCGTGTCGCTGCCGAAGCCGCGGGTCAAACCGCCACCGCGGCAGAATCGCGCAGTCGGCTCACGACCCGTGCGAGCGCGTCGATGAACCGGTCGACCTGCGCCTCCGTGGTGGCTCGGCCGACGGTCACGCGCAGCGAGCCCCTCGCAAGCTCCCGATCGAGCCCGAGGGCGAGCAGCACCTGCGACGGCTCGGTCTCGCCGGACGTGCACGCCGAACCGCTCGACACGGCGAACCCCTCGAGGTCGAGGGCCACGATCAGCGATTCGCCGTCCGTGCCGGGGATGCAGAAGGAGGCGTTGTTGGGGAGGCGCTCCGTCGGGTGCCCGTTCAGGACCGCGTCGGCAACGCGGGCCCGCACGCCGGCGATGACCCGGTCGCGGAGCATCGCCTGGCGGGGCGACTCCGTCGCGCGATGCTCGCGCGCGATGCGCATCGCGACGCCCAGGCCGACGATCCCGGCGACGTTCTCCGTCCCGGTCCGGCGACCCTTCTCCTGGCCGCCGCCCGTCTGCGTCGTCGCGATCCGCGTTCCGCGGCGCACGTAGAGCGCGCCCACGCCTTTCGGACCGTAGAACTTGTGCGCGTTGATCGAAAGGAGGTCGACTGGGGTTTCGCGCACGTCGATGTCGAGGGCGCCCACGGTCTGCACCGCGTCGCTGTGGAACGTCACGCCCCGGTCACGGCAGAGCGCGCCGATCGCGGCGATCGGCTCGATCGTTCCGACCTCATTGTTCGCGTGCATGACCGACACGAGCGAGGTGCGGTCGTCGATAGCCTCGCTGATGGCCTCCGGGTCGATGACTCCGTCGCGGTCGACGCCCACCACCGTGAGACGCACGTGCGCGGACCGCTCGAGGTCGCGCGCGGTGTCGATCACGGCGTGGTGCTCGATCGCAGTCGTGATCAGTCCGTCCCGCCCGTCCTTGACCTTGAGCGCGCCACGCAGAGCGAAGTTGTCGGACTCGGTGCCGCCGCTCGTGAACACGATCTCGCTCGGGTCGGCGTTGATCGCGGCGGCGACCTCATCGCGGGCCCTGTCCACCGCAGCGCGCGCCGCACGGCCCTCGGCGTAGATGCTCGAGGGGTTGCCGTGCGTCTCGCGCAGGACGCGCGCCATCGCCTCGGCGACCTCGGGGTCGACGGGCGTGGTCGCGGCATGGTCCAAGTACACGCGCTCCATGACTGAAAGTCTAAGTCGCGGGGCTTCCGCGTCGGCCTTTTCTTCCCAACCGCGCAGTAGAGTCACGGTCCGATGAGGAGGAGGGTGCCGGTCGGACCAGGATGGGGCGGCACGCTCCTGGGCCGGCCGTGGCTGCTCGTCGCGGCGGTCGCACTTTTGGTCGCGATGCCCGCGCTGATCCTGGGGCAGGCGGCGGAGAACGACACCCGCGACCGCGTAACGAAGGCGCAGCTCGAGAACGCCGCGCACGAGGCGGACGTGGTGTCGAGCAGCTTCAACGACCGCGAAGTTCAGCTCCAGGTCACGATCGCGGCGCTCGCACTGACGCCCACGCCGGACCGCAGTCCGATCGGACTGGCGATCCGGCGGGGAGACATCGCCACGCTACAAACGCTCGTCGACACCGTTCAACATCTGTACGCGCGAAACGTTCTGCGTGCGTACATTTCTGTGAGAGGCGAGGCAGCGATCCTGGCCGACGCGCCCATCGTCGTGGCCGCGCCCACAGGGACTGGACTTGTAGGACAACTCGTGCCCGACGAGGTCCTGCGAAATTGCCGGCGCGGCTGCAACGACACCGATTTCTTCGTGACCGGCGGCATCAGCGACGACTATCCAGGCACGGTCGACGTGCCCTCCGTCGAGAACATCTCGGCGATGATCCCGGGGCCCGGGCGAGGCACGCAGCTGCGCTCAGTCGCCGGGCTCGCTGAGATCGTCGCCGATCTCGATCTCGCCCGGACGTTCGCCGACACCGCCCTACCTTCGTTGGCGCTCGGAGACGACGCCTACCTTATCGATGGTCACCGGCGACTTGTCGGCCGTGCGCGCGGCCCGACCACGTTCCCGCTCCGTGACCTGAGCGGCGATAGCTTGATCGAGCTCGTTACTCCGATCAGCCCCGCGTTCGCGCGTGCCGGAGTAAAGGATCCGATCGGCGAGGGAACACGTCTGATCGCCGCCGCACCGGTCGCCGGGTCAAGCTGGTCGGTCCTCGTGCTACGTGATACGTCGGTCGTCGACCGCGAGGTCGACGCCACGCTGACCCAGCTCGCAATTTTCCGCTTGGCCCTCGTAGCGCTGGCCCTCGGCCTGGCGTACCTCATCGGATTAGCGGGAAGCCAGCTGGGAATGCGCGCGGCCGACCAGGAGCGGTTGCGGCTCGCGCGGGACCTGCACGACTTGCTGGGCAACAGCCTGTCGCTCATCACGATCAAGAGCCAGCTCGCGCGCCGCCTGCTCGCGCCTGGCGACAGCTCGGGCGCTGCCACCGAGATCGCGGACGTCGAGCGCGTCGCACGCGAATCGCTTCACGACGTGCGCCGCGCAATCGATGGTTACCGGCAGCCGAACTTCACGTCGGCGCTCGCGGGCGCTCGAGCGGCGCTTGCGGCCGCGGGAATCGACGGCACGATCGATGTGGGCATGGGACCGTTGCCGGCGACGGTCGACGCGGCATTCGCTTGGGCAGTCCGCGAAGGAGTCACGAACGTCATCCGGCATAGCCGCGCGGCCACCTGCTCTATTCGTCTCATGCGGAACGGGCGCGAAGCGCGCCTGGACATCATCGACGACGGGCCGGGCATAGCGACGACGGCGACGGGCAATGGCCTTCGAGGGCTACGCGAGCGGGCAGCGGCGCGTGGCGGTCGCGTGGACGCCGGCCCATTGCCGCACGGCGGATTTCGGCTGCAGATGTCGGTTCCTCTCTGACAACCGCGTGATCCGGCTCATGCTCTGACTCGTTCGCGGGTGACAGATGTCACCCCGAGATCGGGACGCACGTGACTTCCGCTGAGCCGGCCCTGGCCCGAAGGTGCTTTCACGCTTCTTTGATGGCGCCGCGCCATAGGGCCGCCGTTGAGGCAGGAGGTACGAAGGCATGGCGAATCTGCGGACCGCACATCCGGCCGTCGCTCTTCTCGCGACCGTGGTACTTGCGATCGCATGCGGAAGCTCCGCTCCGAACGCGGGGGCCGGCGCTGCCACCGAGCAGCCTTCGCCCGCGCTCGCTTCGCCAACCGCGCAAGGGACGGGTACGCCGTTCCCGATGCCGACAGGCGCGGCGCTGACCTGGATAACTCCGAGCCCGCCGGTGACGTGCACGGAAGACGCTGCGGCCGGCAAGCTCGACTCCAAGAGCGGCGCGCGGTCGTTATCCGGCAACCTCTTCCGTCCGGCCGGTAGCGGTCCGTTCCCAGCAATGCTCGTGCTGCACACGTCCGTTGGTCTCTTTGACCACGAGCTCGCGTATGGCCAATGGCTTGCGGACCAGGGATACGTCGCCCTCGCGCCGGACTACTTCGCGCCGCTGGGAGTGACAGCGGCGAATCTCGACATGAAGACGTTCCAGGCTGACGCCGTTCGCGAGGATCTGGCCCGCGCGATCGACTGTTTGCGCTCGCTTGGCTACGTCGATAAGACCCGTGTCGGCGCGGTGGGCTTCTCGCTGGGCGGCTACTTCGCCCTTACTCTCGGCACGCGCGAGGACGTGCGCGCAGTCGTTGCCTACTACGCGGGGGCGTGCGATCCCCCGATTGACGAAGCCTGCCTCGCTCAGTACCCGATGGCGACGGTCGCCGCCCAGATGCGCGCGCCGGTGCTTCTGCTGCACGGCCAAGCCGACAACGTGTCGCCGTTCGCGTTCATCCGCGCGACGCAGGACATCTTGCAACGCGCCGGGAAAACCTCGGAGCTCGTCCCTTACCCGGGGGTCGGTCACGCCTTCGATTTCACGAATAGGGCCGCGAGCCCGAACTACAACCCTCCGGCCACCGCGAATGCCAAGGCGCGGGTCTTGGCCTTCCTGCAAGCGACGCTCCGGTGAACGTCGCGACCAAGGGCGCTTCTCGCAGCCGCTGACTGATAGCATCTTCACGATGCGTGCTATCATTTCCAAAATGCGTCAACTCATCACCCGAATCGACGAGGACCTCCATCGTCGGCTGAAGAAACGCGCCGCATCCCAAGGGCGGTCGGTCAACGCGATGGTCAACGAACTGCTCCGCAGCGCGGTCGACACGCAAGACGAGCGCCAATTGGTGCGCGCCCGTCTACGTGCTCTGGGCCGTCTTGCGTATGTACCGCGTCCGCGGAGACTCGTCTCCCACGAGGCGGCGATCGCCACCACACGAGGCCTGGGCAGGGCCGCGAGCGAGGCACTTGCTGCCGATCGCCACCGCGAATGAGTCTCCTGTACGCGGACAGCAGCGCATTGCTTCGCGCTTACTTCGCCGATGAGGACGAGCACGTCGAACTGCGCAGCTTGCTCTTGGGAGAGCGCGAGGCGGTAGTCACCAGCGAGATCACTCGCCTCGAGCTCGCGAGCGCGGTCCGGTCGGCCTATTCCGCCGGTCGGGTTGGTCGATCGAGTGACCTCCTCGCGCGAATCGAGGGGGACCTCGCGGACGATGGTGTGGTCAGCCCGATCGACTTTCGCCCGGACCCGATCGTGGGCACCGCCTATCGGTTCATTCTCGAGCATCGTTTGCGCACGCTTGACGCTATCCATCTGGCGGTATGCGTGGAGGACTGCCCCGGCCTTTCAGGTGGCGAAGAAGTGGTGTTCGTCACCCGCGACAGCGATCAGGCGAAGGCTGCGCGCGCCCTCGGCCTGGAGGTTCGCTAGGCCTGGTCACGATCGCGTGGCTTCGCGACCACGCGCAAGCCGAGCTCTTCGAGCAGCTTAGGGTCCGCCGCGGCCGGCGCGTCAAGCAGCGGGTCGTAGCCGGTCTGCGTCTTCGGGAACGCGATCGTCTCGCGTGCGTTCGACAGCCCCGCGAGGATCATCACGGTCCGATCCATTCCGGTGGCGATGCCGCCTTCCGGGGGCGCTCCGTATTCAAGAGCGTCGAGCAGCGCGCCGAATCTCACGGCGGCCTCCTGCTTCGGCACACCGAGGATCTCGAGCGCTCGCTCCTGTAAAGCGCGGTTGTGGATGCGGATGCTCCCGCCGCCGAGCTCATTACCGTCGACGACGAGGTCGTACTGCGAGCTGCGCGCCCTACCCGGATCGGTCTCCATCAGAGTGGCGTCCTCGGCGGTAAGCGGGCCCGCGAACGGGTTGTGCGAGAAGGTCCATCCGCCCTCGGGTGTCCGCTCGAACATGGGGAATCGGTAGACCCACATCGCGTGGTGGTCGGACTCATCGGCCAGGCCAAGCGTTGCGCCGAGGTGCGAGCGCAGCGTACCGATAGACGTGCTCGCGGTGTGATAGTCCGCGGCCACGGCGAGCACGAGGTCGCCATCCTTCGCGCCGCTCATGCGCCGAAGCTCCGCGAGCTCGTTCACCGACAGGAACTTCGCCACAGGCGACCTGATCTCGGATCCAGCGATGGCGAACGAGACGAGGCCCTTCGCACCTTTCGTTTTCGCGACCGCCGTCCATCCGTCGATGTCTTTGCGCGTCGCACCGGCCCTGCCTGGCAGGACGATGGCGCGCACCGCGCCGCCGTCCGCGATCGCATCCCGGAACACGGCGAATGACGTCGCGCGGAAAGCGTCGGTCAGATCCACGAGCTCCATCGCGAAGCGAGTGTCGGGACGGTCGCTTCCGTAGCGGCGCACGGCGTCGTCGAACGTCATGCGCGGCCAAGGCTTCCGGTGCAGAGGCTTCTTGGCGAATCGCTCGAACACAGCCGTGTAGCACTCCTCGATGACCGACATCACGTCGTCCGGCTCAGCAAAGCTCATCTCGACGTCGAGCTGCGTCAGCTCATAGATGCGGTCGGCGCGCGGGTCCTCGTCACGGAAGCAGCGCGCGATCTGAACGTATTTGTCGATCCCGCCGACCATGAGGATCTGCTTCAGCATTTGAGGCGACTGCGGGAGAGCCCAGAACTTTCCCGGGTAATACCGCGAAGGGACGATGAAGTCGCGCGCCCCGGTCGGGTCGGAGCGGATCATCATCGTGGTCTCGATCTCCCAGAAGCCACGCTCGACGAAGAAGTTGCGTATGAAGTTCGTCACCTCGTGGCGCAGCTTGAGGATGTCCCGCGACCGCTCGCGGCGCAGATCGACATAGCGATACTTCCAGCGGAGCGTCTCCTCGACCTCCGTCTCCTCGTTCACGTAGAACGGCGGCGTCTTCGACTCGTTCAGGACCTCGATCTCGGTCGCGGCGACCTCCACGTCGCCGGTCGGCAGCTTCGGGTTTTTCGTTCCCTCGGGACGGGGCCGAACCGTCCCGCGAACGCGGAGCACCCATTCGTTGCGCGCCTTACCGAGCGCCTTGTGCGCGGCGGGGTTCTCCTTCGCGTGCGCGACGACCTGCGTGATGCCGTAGCGGTCGCGCAGGTCGATGAAGGTGAGCTCGCCGTGATCCCGGCGGGTGTGCACCCAGCCAGCGAGGGTCACTTCCTTGCCCGCGAGCGAGGCGCGCGCCTCGCCGCAGGTATGCGTCCTCAGCACCTCTTAATCCCGATCGTCCTTGAGGAATGGGCCCTCGCCGGCGGCGCCCGGCTCATGGTCGTCGGGGTTCGGCGGGCCCTCATAAAGGGGAGGGGTCGCGTGCTTGGGGACATGGCGACCGACCTCGGTCACCACCGCGGCCAGGCGCGTCACGCGCTGCGTCTTGCCGACGAGGTCACGGACGATCACGTTTCCGCCGCGCGCCTCGGGTGTGCCGCGGATGACGGCGACCTTCGCGCCGTGCTTCACGGCGCTTTCGAGCTGCTTGTCGAGCGGGCGGTCGGAGTAATCGATCGCGACGTTGAAGCCCGCCTGCCGCAGCGGGTCGGCGATCTGCAGACGATCGGCACCGTCGCCTTTCTCGGCCGACAGGACATAGACATCAGGTGTCGTGTCGTATCCCATCGGCACTCCTTCCTTCCTCAACGCAGCATGCAACACGTCGACGCCTCCCGCGATACCGACCCCCTGCACCGCCGGACCGCCAAGCTTTTCGACCAGGTCGTTGTACCGGCCGCCGGCGGCGACGGCGATATCGCCGCTCTTCGTGAACTCTGGATCGGTCAGGACGCACTCCATCACCGTACGCGTGTAGTAGTCGAGTCCGCGAACGAGCGTCTGGTTCACCTTGAACTCGTGACCGAGCCTCTCGAGCGAGGCGGTGACCTCGTCGAAGTGCTGGCGATCCTCGGTGCAGAGAAGCTCGTGCAGGCGCGGTGCGGCGGCAATCACCGCACGGTCCCTCTGATCCTTCGAGTCGAGGATGCGCAGCGGGTTGGTCTCGAGCCGCTTCCGCGATTCCTCCGAGAGCGCGTCACGGTTCGATGCGAAGTACGTCGCGAGCGCTTCGGCGATCTTGGGCCGGCACTTCGCGTCGCCGACGGTGTTGACCTCGAGCCGGTAGCTCCGCAGCCCGAGCTCCCCGAAAAGACGCGCAGTGAAGTCGATGATCTCTACGTCAGCCGCTGCCTCCTCGGGTCCGAAACATTCCAGGCCCCACTGCCTGAACTGGCGATACCGAAGGAGCTGAGGCCGCTCTCCGCGGAACATCGGCTCCGAGTAGAAGAACCGGACCGGCCGCGGCGCGCGGTGCAGTCCGTGCTCGAGGAACGCGCGGGTCACGGCGGCGGTGCCCTCGGGACGGAGCGCCAGCCCGCCCTGGCCATGCAGCGAGACGTCGTACATCTCGCCCGCGACGATGTCGGTCGCCTCGCCCACACCTTTCGTGAAGACTCCGCGATCTTCGACGACCGGCGTGACGATCCGTGGGTAGCCGTAGCGCAACGCGCGCGCTTCGATCACAGCTTGCAACGCATCGAAGGCGGCCGCATCTTCGGGGAGCAGGTCCCGCATTCCGCGCGGGGCCTGAAAAGTAGGCATCGGGACGTTGACGATAAGCCGTTATCGTCGAAGGCGAACAAACTCGTCGCGTCACCGCGGCGGCTGGAGGAACGACAACGACCGAACCAACAAAGGCCACCGTCGAGCTCACGAAGGGCGGATCGTTCTCATTCACATTGCGTCCGGACAAGGCACCGAAGACCGTCGAGCGCTTCGTGGCAAAAGCCCGGAGCGGCTTCTATGACGGCCTCACGTTCCATCGCGTCGAGGATTGGGTCGTGCAAGGCGGTGACCCGAAAGGTACCGGTACCGGCGGCGAACGTGTGCCCAGCGAATACAACGACCTCGCCTTCAAGATCGGCGCATTCGGGATCGCCCGCGGCCAGGACGCTGCCTTCAACAATGATTCGCAGTTCTTCGTCGTCAAACGCGACTCCGATTTCCTGAACAAGCAGTACACCAACTTCGGTCAGCTCACCTCGGGGAAGGACGTCGTCGACGGTGTGAAGATCGGGGACAAGATCAAGACCATCAAGATCGAGTGACGACGATGGACCGCCGCCGTCTTCTCCTCGCCGCCGCGGCGAGCGCGGTCGCCGCCGCCTGCGGGTCGACCGGGGCTTCGGCGTCGCCGGCGCCCTCGGTGACCGCGACCAAAGCGGCCGTCGACAGCAAAGCCACCATCGAGCTCGCTAAAGGTGGGTCGTTTTCCTTCACCCTGCGGCCAGATAAGGCCCCGCAGACGGTGGCCCGGTTCGCGCAGAAGGCGCGGAGCGGCTTCTATCAGGGCCTCACGTTCCACCGCGTCGAAGATTGGGTCGTGCAGGGCGGCGACCCAACCGGCTCGGGATCGGGCGGCAACCAGGTGCCGAGCGAATACAACAGCCTTCCGTTCGTGGCCGGCGCCGTCGGTATCGCCCGCTCGAGCAACCCCGCTCAGATGAACGACTCGCAGTTCTTCATCGTGAAGATCGACTCTCATCATCTCGACGGGATCTACGCGAACTTCGGCCTCCTCACCGCCTCGGATATGCCCGTCGTGCAGGGCATCAAGATCGGCGACAAGATCAAAAGCATCAAGATCGAGTGACGACCCGCGGGTCGCTCGCGCTTCTCCTCTCGTTCGTCGGGTTGGTAGCGATCGGGCTGCCCCTCGACCGGGCGAGCACTCTCGCGCAGCAATCCGCGCTCTCCGTTCTGCCGTGGGCGTTTCTCGCGATCGCGCTCTCGCTTCAGTCGCGGGCGATCCGAATCCAGGTCATCGGGCTCGTCATCCTGGCGACGGCGCTTGAATGCCTCGGCTCGCTCATCTGGGGCGCGTACACCTACCGCCTCGATAACCTCCCGCCGTACGTCCCCGCCGCGCACGGACTCTTCTATCTGTCGGCGCTTCGGGCCGCGTCGCTCCCGCTCCTGCAGCGTCACGCTCGCGCGGTCGTCATCGCGGTCGCGATCGGCGCGAGCGCGTGGATGCTCTACGGCCTCGTCGCGCGCCCCCTGCCGGACCTTCTGGGGTTCGCGACGTGGGCGATCTTCATTCGGTTCATCGTCCGCGGCCGCTACCCGCTCCTCTACGCCGTGAGCTTCGTCATGACGACGGCCCTCGAGCTGTACGGAACGTCACTCGGGATCTGGACCTGGTCGCCCGTCCTACCGGTGTTGATGCTGCCCGCGGGCAACCCTCCCACCGGGATCGGCGCTGGCTACGCCGCGATGGACGCGCTCACGCGGCGCATCGTCGCGCGGATCGAACGGGCACGGGCCGCACGCCGGCTCGAACCGGCCGTCACCGTACGACCCGGTACTTGATGTCGGTCCGGCCTGACGACGTGAGGACATTGATCGTTTCCAGCCGCGCCGGCTGATCGCCGAGGTTCTCGAAGAGCCGGAGGCCATCCCCGAAGAGGACCGGCAAGCGAGATCGTCATCCCTACACGACCTTGGGCATCAGCCGACGAACGCGCGCGCCGTCTGCTCGAAGAGCGCCGTCGAAAGGCGCAGCGACTCCTGGTCGATCCGCTCGTTGTTCGCGTGGAACATCTTGATGAACTCACCGAACGAGATCCGCTCGCTCATGAGCCCGTACCCGTAGGACACGACGCCCTTCCTCCGAAAATACCGCGCATCGGTCGCGCCCCACACCAAGAAGGGGACCGTCTCCGCACCGGGGATGAGCTTCTTGGTGACGTTGGTGAGCGTGTCCCAGAGCGGCGAGCTGAGAGGCGACTCGGTCGCGGGATTGTCGCCCTCGGCGACGATCTCGACCTCGCTCCACAGATCGCCGATCGCGTCGCGCAGCATGTTTCGGACGTTCTGGCCATCGTCGCCGACCAGGGTGCGGATGTCGACATCGATCTCGGCGCTGTCGGGAATGACGTTCAGCTTGACGCCGGCGTGCGCGATGTTCGGCGAGAAGGTGGTGCGCGTGGCCGCGTAGAAGATCGGCGCCGCGCCCCCCGGGGCTCGGTCGAGGACCAGGTCGAAGGTGGCGGGGTTCGACAGCGCGATCCGTAGCGCGGCCGGCAGATCGAGCCCGTCGAGGATGCGCTTCCATCGTTCGTCGAGGCGGAGCGGCGCCTTGTATCGCGCGATGCGGGTGATGACCTCGGCGGCCTTCACGAGCGCGTTGTCCGATCGATAGGGCGTCGAGCCGTGCCCGGGCGTGCCCCGCACGCGCAGGCGCATCCACTGCGAGCCCTTCTCCGCAGTCATGATCGGCAGCTTTGGTGGTCCCGAAAGCGGCAGCCGCGCGCCCCCGAACTCCGTGACGAGGAAGTCGGATTTCACATCGTCCCACGCGTTCTCGGTGAGCCACAGCGCCCCATGCGTTCCGAGGGCTTCCTCATCCGCCATGGCCGAGTAAATCAGCGTGCCTTTCGGCCGGAAGCCCGACTGGATCAACCTCCGGACGGCGACCGCCATTGACGCGGTCACATCGAGCATGTCGATGGCGCCGCGGCCCCAGACATCGCCATCGATGAGCTCGCCTGCGAACGGGTCGTGCCTCCACCCGGACGGCGTCACCGGCACGACGTCGGTGTGGCCCATGAAGTGGAGCGAAGGTGCCTTCGGGTCGCTTCCCTCGATCCGCAGCACGAGGTTGGCTCGTCCCGGGACTGGCTCATAGCGCTTCATCTCAACGCCCGGGAGGCGTAGGTAGTCCTCGAGAAGGTCGACCGACCGGACCTCGTGACCCGACGCGGGTGTGCCGTCATTCACGCACTCGTTCCGAATGAGCCGTTGGAGGAGGTCGGTGACCTCCGCCGTCGGGTCAGCGGTGAGGGTCATGGTGCTCGTCCGGCGACGACGAATCCGGTGAGCGCGGCGAAGAAGCGACCGTTCTTATCCGCAGCGCGCAGCCCGTCCAGCCAGCGGTCGCCGACGCCACGGTCGATTACACCGTCGCGAATTCCTTCGTCCGTCGCTTCGCGAAGACCAACCACCGCATCGGCCACCGCAAAGCTCGTGCTGTGGGCGATGACGGACTCAATGACGCGGTCCTCGAAACCCACCACGCCAAAGCGACGCCACAGCTCCCGGCCCATCTGCCCATGGGTGACGTGCGCTGCGTGAGCCCGGACGACGCGACGAGTTGTCTCTTCGTCGTCGCTATCGATCACCAGGCTGCTCCAGTCCGGATCGAGCGCGACCACCCGCCCGCCGGGCCGGCACACCCGACGCAGCTCGCGCAGCGCGCGGTCCGGATCCGTCAGATGCTGGAGCGTCCTCTCGATCCGCACAGCATCGAAGGAGCGATCCTCGAAAGGCAGCGCCTGCGCGTCACCGACCTTGAATTCCGCGCGTACGCCGGCAGCGGCAGCCCGGAGGCGTCCCTCAGCGATCATCGTCTCGCTCATGTCTAGGCCGACCGCGTGACCTGATTCGCCGACCACCCGCGCGAGTGCGACGACCTCGTCGCCCACTCCGCAGCCGACATCAAGGACGGTGTCTCCCGGATGGACCTCCATGAGTTCCAGGCTCTTCCGCTTGAAGCCCTGCACCGAGTCGAGCGCGCTGACGCCACGCAGGTAGTCGATGTAGGACTGCGGTTTTGTGGAGTGGTCGACCTCGCCCCAACCCTCGTTGCGCACGCGGGGAGGATAGCCCGCGCGGTCATGCTTCCATCCGGATCTCCTCGAGATCGAGCTCCCGCTCGATGTCGCGGAGCACGTCGTCGTCGATCGTGCCCCGGTCGCGCATGGCCACGAGGGCGTCGCGCTGCGCGTCGATCACGTCGCTGCGGATCTGCCGGTGCTCGACCAGCTCCTGCTCGGCTTCGTTGCCGGGCGCTTCGTGCAGCTGCTCCTCGTGCTCGGCGCGGTGCTGGTAGCTGGACCGCAGCTGATCGATGAGCGGTCGGTGATCGGGCCACTTCTTCTCGAGCTCGTCGATCCGGCGGAGGGCCTCCCCGATGAGCTTCTGTCGCGCGTGCGATTCCTCGTGGCGTTTGTCCTCGTCGCCGCCCAGATGCAGCGCGCGTATGAGAAGCGGGAGGGTCAGGCCCTGACCGACCAGCGTTATCAGGATCACGGTGAACGTGACCACCACGAGGGCGTCGCGCGCCGGGAAGGCCGCACCGCCTGGAAGCGTGGCGGGGACCGCGAGCGCGGCCGCGAGCGACACGACGCCGCGCATGCCGGCCCACGAAAGGACCGTCGCCTCGGAGATCGTCAGGGGTTGGCGCGCGCGCCTGATGATTCGCTGCCACGCCGCCATCCCGAAGATCCAGATGGCCCGCACCGCGATGAGGGCAATGCTGATGAGGACGCCGAGGCCCGCGAGCTCGAACAGCGTTGCGCGATCCATCTGGGTGGCGAGCGCCGAGATCTCGAGACCGATGAGCAGGAAGACCACACCATTCAGCAGGAAGACGAGCATCTCCCACACCGCCCGGCCGGCCAGCCGCGCGTCCGATCCCATGATCTGCGAGCTTCGCCGCCCGAGGTACAAGCCCGCGGTCACGGCGGCGAGGACGCCGGACCCGCCCAGGAGCTCGGCCGGGAGATACGCGGCGTACGGCGTGAGAAGCGAGACGGTGATCTCCACGGGCACGTCGGTCAGGCGCGTCCGGACGATCGTGATGAGCCAACCGACGAAGAGTCCGACCGCGACGCCGATGACGCTCACGACGGCGAAGCGTCCGAGGAGTCCGAAGGTTAGAACCGGCGTGGCCGCGAGCGCAGCGGCCACCGCGACGCGATAGACGGTCAGCGCCGTCGCGTCGTTGAGAAGACTCTCGCCTTCCAGCAATCCGATGATGCGTCGAGGCACGGCCAGTCGTTCGGCCACGGCTGTCGCCGCGACCTCGTCCGGCGGAGACACGATGGCGCCCAAGGCGAGCGCGACCGGCAGCGTGATCGCCGGGACGATGGCGAGGGCGAGACCAGCGACGACGAACGTGCTCGCCAGTACGAGGCCGATGGCGAGCGAGACGATGTTCCCGAGCTCAGTCCGGAAGCTGCGGATCGGCGTCAAGAACGCGGCCACGTACACGATCGGTGGAAGGATGAGGAGCAGGATGATGTCGGGATCGAGCTCGAACCGAGGCACTCCCGGTATGGATCCGAGCAGCAGTCCACCGACGAGCAACAGGACCGGATACGGAATGTGCAGACGCCGCGACAGCGTCACGAGCGTGGCGACGACGACGAGGAGAAGGAGGAGGACCTCCGCGGCGATCAGTCCTGCACGCCGCCTTTCGTCATCGGTAGCGGGTCGAGGACGCGACGCAGATCCTTCTCGGGCATGATCTTGGCGTCTTTCGCGACGTCGAAGAGCGGGCGCCGTTCCGCGAGCGCCTGCTTCACCAGGGCGGCCGCCTTGGCGTAGCCGATGTGCGGCGAGAGCGCGGTCACGGCGAGCGACGGGCTCGCGTCCATGAGCTCCCGCGCGCGATCCTCGTCGACCTCGAGCCCCGCGATCGTCTTCTCGCGGAGCACACGCACGGCGTTCGTGAGGATCGTCGCCGAGAAACAGTTCGCGAAGTTGATGCCCGGCATCATCACGTTCAGCTCGAGCTGGCCGGCTGGGCGCCGTATGCGACCGCGGTGTCGTTGCCGATGACCTGACCGGACACGAGCAGGCGGATGTCGTTGCAGATACTCGACACCTCGATCGCGGCGGTGCGCATGCCGCTCGCGATGCGGACGAACGGCGCCATCGACTGCATCGCCGAGAAGAGGTTCTTCGCGGGCTTGATGGGCTCGCCGTACCACTCCGCCAGATACACGCACACGCGCTCGCGGAACTGCGGATCGGCGTTCAGACCGGTCCCCGCCGCGGTGCCGCCGATGCCAAGGTCGCAGAGCTCGGCGCGTGCGGCGCGAAGACGGGCCGCCGCGCCGCGGATGCGCTCGGCCCAGCCCGAAAACTCCTGACCGAATGTGATCGGCACCGCGTCCTGCAGGTGCGTGCGGCCGGGTTTCACCGTGTCGGCGTAGCGCGACGCTTTCTCGGCGATCGCGTCGGCGAGCGTATCGAGCTCCACGCAGAGCGTCTTGGTGAGCTCGAGTAGCGCAAGACGCATCGCGGTCGGGGTCGTGTCGTTCGTGGACTGCGCCATGTTCACGTGGTCGTTGGGGTTCACGTGCTCGTACGTACCAAGACCGCCGCCGAGCAATTGGTTCGCGCGATTGGCAAGAACCTCATTGACATTCATGTGGAATGAGACGCCCGCCCCCGAATGGAACACATCGACAACGAATTGATCCATGTGCTTTCCGGCGAGCACCTCGTCGCATGCCGCAAGGATCGCGTCCTTCCGTCGCTCGTCGAGACGGCCGGCCTCGCCGTTCGCAAGCGCTGCGGCCCGCTTGATTCGAACGAAGGCTCGGATGAACGCCGGGAAGGCGCGATAACCGCTGATGGGGTAGTTCTCGATCGCGCGCTGGGTCTGCGCGCCCCACAGAGCGGCGGCGGGGACCTCGATCTCGCCCAGCGTGTCACGCTCGCGACGAGAGCTCACCGCGAACGTACAATAAACGTTCCGAAGTGCAGAAGAACCGGCTGACCTGGATGATCGGCGGCCCCCAGGGAAGCGGAATCAACGCCTCCGCCGAGGTTTTCGCCAAGGCTTGCTCGCGAGCCGGTCTGCGCGTCTACGCGAACATCGAATACCACTCCAACATCATGGGAAAGCACTCCTTCTATCGCGTCCGCGTGGACGACGAGGACGTGCGCTCCTATAAGGACAAGGCCGACATCCTCGTGGCGCTCGACCTGGAGACGCTCGCCGGTGACGGCGACCATCGTCGCTGGGCAACGCACTGGGGCCACCTCGGCGAGATCAACGATGGCGGCGGGGTCATCTTCGACAGCGAGATCGGATTCGACCCGGCGACCGCGAACCGGCCCGACCTGCGCTTCTACCCGGTGCCGTTCATGGAGATCATCAAGAAGGCGCTCGAGGAAGTCGGCAAGGGTGAGCAGGCGCGCCGGTACGAGGTCATGAAGAACACGGTCGGCCTCGGAGCATCGCTCGCGCTCTGCGATTACCCCTTCGACCTCGTCGCCGAGGTCATCCGCTCGCAGTTCAAGGGCAAGCGTGCGGAAGTCGGCGAGCTGAACGTACGCGCGGCGAAGCTCGCGTTCGAGCACGTGAAGCAGCACGAGAGCGCGAAGGACTTCCCGTACACCCTCAAGCCGGGCAAGGAACCCAAGGCGCGGATCCTCGCAAAGGGCTATGAGATCCACGCCATCGCGAAGCTGAAGGCCGGCTGCGCGTTCCAGACCTACTACCCCATCTCGCCGGCGACGGACGAAAGCGTCTTCCTTGAGCGCCAGCAGCGCGACTACAACCTCCTCGTCGTGCAATGCGAGGACGAGATCAGCTCGATCAACATGGCCGTCGGCGCGGCGCACATGGGCGTGCGCGCCGCGACCGCGACGAGCGGACCGGGCTTCGCGCTGATGGTCGAGGGGATCGGCTTTGCGTCGATCACCGAATGCCCCGGACCGGTCCTCGTGATGTACCAGCGCGGCGGCCCATCCACGGGAATGCCCACCCGCCAGGAGCAGGGCGACCTGCAGTTCGCGCTGCATCCCGCGCAGGGCGACTTCCCGCACATCGTCACCGCGCCGGGTGACCTGCGCGAGGCGTACCAGGACACGTTCTCCGCGTTCAACTGGGCCGAGCGCTACCAGATGCCGATCATCGTGCTGAGCGATAAGAAGCTCGCGTCGGTCTACACGACGATCGACAAGCTCGAGCTCAAATGGGATCAGATCGATCGGGGCGAGCGGTTCACCGGCAGCGAGTGGACCGCGGTCGACGCAAAGGGCGCGAACGACGCCGGCTCGCAGGCGGGCCACAACGGAAACGGGCACGCCAAGATGGATCTCGCCAACGTGAAGGAGTACCTGCGCTACGCGTTCGCGAAGGATGGGATCTCGCCGCGCTCTCGCCCGGGCATCAAGGGTGGACGGCACTGGATCACGAGCGACGAGCACGACCCCGACGGCCACATCACCGAGGGCGTCGAGATGCGCGTCGCGATGATGGAAAAGCGGATGGGCAAGCTGAAGCTCGCGCAGCGCGCGATCCCCGAGGAGCAGCAGTACTTCCTGCATGGGCCGAAGGACGCCGAGCTCACCGTACTCGGGTGGGGTTCGACGAAAGGCACGATCCTCGACGCGCTCAAGGTGCTCGAGGCACAGGGTAAGAAGATCAACTTCCTGCAGTGCCGCCTGATGAAGCCGTTCCCCGCGCAGGCGGTCGGCGACATCCTGCGTAAGGCAAAGCGGATCGTCTCGATCGAGGAGAACTATTCAGGTCAGCTCGCGCAGCTCATCCAGGAACAGACCGGTGTGATGATCGGTGAGCGCATCAACAAGTTCGACGGCCGTCCATTCAGCGAGGACGAGGTCGCGACCGCGCTTGCGAAGGTCTACGAAGGCGCGAAGGCCGAACCGGTGGTGACGCATGTCCATTAACACGCCCGCCAAGCCGCTCGCGATCAAGGATTACAAGAGCGACCTGCACAATGACTGGTGCCCTGGCTGCGGTGATTTTGGGATCCTCACCGGAATCCAGATGGCGTTGCAGCAAATGCAGATCGAACCCGACAAGCTCGCGGTTTATAGCGGCATCGGCTGCAGCGGGAAGACACCCCACTACATCAACGGGTACGGCTTCCACACGCTGCACGGCCGCGTGCTCACCGTTGCGACGGGCGGGCGCCTCGCGAACACCGACCTCACCGTGCTCGCGCTCGGCGGCGACGGGGATGGCTACGGGATCGGCGCCGGCTACTTCGTCGGCGCGGGCCGGCGCAACGCCGACTTCGCGTACATCGTCCACAACAACAACGTCTACGGACTCACGAAGGGTCAGGCGTCGCCGACCCTGTCCAAAGGAAAGAAGACGAAGTCGATGCCCGAGCAGGCGATTCAGGACGGCATCAACCCCGTCGCCATGGCGGTCGCCTCGGGCTACACGTTCATCGCGCGCGGCTACGCGCTCGAACCGAAGTACCTCGCGTCGATCATCGTGAAAGCGATCCAGCACAAGGGCTCAGCGCTCGTCGACGTGCTGCAGACGTGCCCCACGTACAACGACCTCTACACAAAAGAGTGGTACGAGGGCGCGGATCTTCCCGAGAAGCGCTCGCGCCTCTACAAGCTCGAGGACAAGGGCTACGACGGAATGGTGCACGACCCGAGCGACGCGCAGGAGATGATCACGAAGAAAGCCGCGGCCGTCGCGCGAAGCTACGAGGCGGACCCCATCCCGATCGGCATCTACTACCAGGTCGAGCTCCCGACGTACGAGGACGCGGTCGGCCAGAGGATCCCGGCGCTCGCCGAGAAGCCGCTCGTCGACCAGGACGTCTTCCACCGCGACGTGACGCCGCTGCTCGAGGCGATGCGCTAGACACGCAGCGACCTGCTACCGGGCCGACCCGACCCGCGCAACGCCGGTGGCTACATTTCGAGCCGTGGAACGTCCCGCCATGAAACCCGAGGCGCCCGCGCCCGCCGCAGCGATCGTCGCGCGCTTGCCTGCGTTCGAGCTCTGGATCGCGTTCGTCTTCAGCCTCGTACCCCACGTGGCGGGCCTGTTCGTCGGCGGCTACGGGCAGATCATCACCAACGCGCCGCTCGCGGTCATCGTGACGATCATCGACGGCGTCGCGCTCGTCATCGCCTATCTCCAGTTCCGCGAAGACGCGCATGCGAGACGCGCATCGCACTGGGTCGTGTGGGTGACGATCGCGGTCGGTGCCATCTGGATGATCTACGCGGTCTTCGTTGGGGCGCTCCTTCTTCTCGGCCAGCTCTTCTGCATCAACCAGGACTGCCGCGGTCCCATTCGCTGAGCAGGGTCGAGCTCGTGCAGAGCTCGTGCGAGCCGTCCGCGCGGGTGCGCTCGAAGAAAAATCGCACCGAATCTCCGACCACGACGCTCTCGACATAACGGACCGTGCCCGGTCCGCCCGCGGCACCGATCGCCGGACCTGACCCGATCCGCTCCCACGTCCGCAGATCTTTGCTTCGCGACACGCCACAGCGCTCCTCGTAGTTCTGGCTGATGTCCGATGCTCCGTCGTAGATCCCGACCCACTCGTCGCCCAATCGAAATGCGGTCGTGAGACGGGCGGTGGCCTTGTCCCAGCCTTTCGCGGAAGCCGCGAACACTTTTCCTTCCCACTTCCAGCGCAGCCCGTCCGCGCTCGTCGCGAGGCCCGTTTCGGATTTCACAGCGCCGGTCGAAAGGGCGTCGCCGCTGCCGTGCAGCTTTCGCTCGTCGCCCGGTGGGCGCTCGCCGTAGGAGACGAACATCCACCAGCGGTCGCCGACCCGGCGGAGCCAGGGGTCTTTGACCGCGACGGCATTTGCCATATCCGCGTCGAGCGCGAGGCGGCGTGCAGCTGGGTCGAACGAATCGGGACTCCCCGCTTCGATGACGTCGATCCGCCAGCGCCCGTCCAGTCCGTCCACGTAGCTGACGTAAAGCCGCCACGTCCGCTCACCGCCGACGATCGCGCAGCGCTCGATGGATGGGCTGCTGAAATCCTCGCGAGACGCGCGCCAGATCGTTTGGAATCGCTCACCGTCGCCACGCGCGATCCGCAGTTCACCGCCGCGACGCGGGCGTGGCCACCGAACGCGATAGACGAGATAGACGGTCTCGACGTCGCTGAACGCTCCGGGTGCTCCGGCCCAGTGACCGGCTCCTTCACCGGGCGGCTTCTCCACCACGAGGGCTGCACCGGACTCGAAAGGCACGTTCACTCGCCGAGAGACTTTAGGTGACGGCCGGGCCTTTCTGTTTCGCCTCGTCGTCGCGATCGCGGCGGCGCCGGACGCGGACCGTGGTCGGACCGCGCGCGTCTGTTCCGCGAGCGATGCGCGCCGAATAACGGCGATGTTCGAACGCTTTTGAGACCAGTTGGGCCAGCTGAGACCGCTTCGCCTGGTTCCAAAATCCTCTCCCCTCGCTACTCTCCCGGGGTCGTGCATTCATCGATTCGCGTCGCCAGGAGCGGCCTGCTCGCAGCCTTTCTGGTCTTTGCAGTGGCTCTGCCCGCTGCCGGCGTGCAGACGTACTCCACAAAAGGCGCCGTCACTCAGAACCCAAGCCTGACCGGCGTGACCGCCGCCGAAACGTGCCCCACCGGTAGTCAGGCCGCACCGACGCAGACCATCTATCTGCCGAACATCACGAAGACCCTCGGCGGCCCGACCGGTTGGGTCACGCCCTTCATCGTCCAGAACACCGGCACGGTCGCGACGACCCTCGAGGTCTCCTTCTACAAGTTCAGCGACGGGAGCTGCGTCGCGCGGCGTACCGTGTCGCTGCTCGGGCCCGGCACGAGCTTCGCGGACGTGCCGAACAACGACGCCGATCTTCCCGGCGACACCCAGTTCTCGGTGGTCGTGAAGAGCTTCGGGTCGACGATCGTCTCGGTCGTGAACGAGCACGCTGGCGCCGGCGCGCGCGCGGAGGCGCTCTCGTACAACGGCGTCTCGAGCGGCGCGACGACGGTGTCGCTCCCCAACATCGTGCGGCGCTTCTTCGGTTTCCACACGCCGTTCATCATCCAGAACCTCGGGACCGCATCGACGATCGCGACGGCGACGTTCCGCCCCTTCGCGGGCGGGGCCAGCGTCCAAGTCGTCCGCACGATCGCGCCAGGCCAATCGCAGTTCGTAGAGCCGAACGTGGAGTCGGTGCTCAGCGACGGCACGCAGTACGCGGTCACCGTGACCGCGACGCAGCCCGTCGCGGTGGTCGTGAATACCCACAATGACGATGCGACCGTCGAGAAGCCTGTCGCCTACGCGACCGACGGCATCGCCGCCGGCGCCGAGACTGTGTATGGGCCGTACGCCGCCAAGAATGCGAACGACGCTGGGTTCGCGGGGACGACGAGCACGATCGTCGTGCAGAACCTCGGATCTGGTGCCGCGATGCCGACGATCGCGCTCCGGCAGCTCGGCGGCGGAACCCTCACGACGTTCACCGGCCCCAGCGTGGCGAGCGGTGCCGCGTGGGTCTTCGATCCGCGCTACCAAAACGGCGTCGCGGGCGGGACTCTCTGCGGTACGGCGGCATCGCCCGGCTGCCTCGGGGATGGTGAGTATTCGTTCTCGGTGTCCGCCACCGGGGCCAATCTCACGGCCGCGGTGAACGTGATCAGCGCGAGCACCGCGATGGGCTACATCGCGCTCGCCCAAGCGGGTCAGAAGCTCTTCGTGCCGAACGTCACGCGCACCCTCGGCGGGACCACGGGCTGGTCGACGCCGATCCTCCTGCAGAGCGTCACCGCGCGATCGGCGAGCGTCGAGTGGCGCCGCTTCAGCGACGGCCAGTTGATGGTCACGCAGAACGTCTCGCTCGCGCTCGGCAGCGCGATGCGCATCGATCCGCGGAGCGTGTCCGGTCTCATCGACGACACGCAGTACGCGGTGACCATCACGGGAACCGACGGCACCGTCGCGGCCATCGTGAGCGAGCTCAATTTCTCGGGCGGCGACGGAGCGATGGCCTACGAGGGGTTCGCGGCACCGTAGCGAGCCGACATCCCTGATCGAGCCCGTTCGCCTGCAGTCCGACCAGCCAATCTGCGATTGACAGCCAATGTTTATCGGCCTATGACGGGTGCTCGACGGTTGGTCACTCAAGCGCGCTAGTAGCTGGGCGTTGATAGGAGCGGTGGTCTCCAGGGGGGTGGATTTGGCCTAAGGAAAAGCTCTCTTCAGTACGCCGTTTCGCCATCGCCTTTTCGGTGGCGGCCATTGGGGGAGCACAACATGAGACTTCTGCGCATCCTCGCGCTTATCGCGCTCTGCCTTGCGTTCACACCCATCTCAGCTCTCGCGGTCACCGGCTACGACTCCGCCTACGCCGGCGAGTCGGCCTTCGTCACGATCGACCCGGGCCAGACCCAGTCCTTCCAGGTGTTCTTCTCGAACACCGGCACCGTGAGCTGGGCGAAGGGTACGGGCACGCAGGTCGATCTCGCCGCGTGTCTCGCCGACAAAGTCACCTGCAACTCGCAGGACGCGACCGACGCTACGTGGAATAGCGGTTGGCTTTCGGCGACGCGGTACGCCACCGCAACCCAGGCGACCGTCGCGCCGGGCTCAGTTGCGACCTTCACCTACAACATCAAGGCGCCGACGGACGCGACCGGGACCCGCCGCTTCAATGGTGATCTCGTCGTCGCTTCCTCGGGCGCTCGCATCCACCCGGAGGGCTACTACCAGGACGCGACGGTGAATGCGGTGGGTAGTGTCACCGGCCCGACTCCAACTCCGGGTAGCACCCCGTTCCCGTCCGCGCCTCCGGCAACTGCACCGCCGCCGACACCGACCCCGAATCCACTGACATGCTTCTCTAGCGGAGGCGGCCAGTGCCAAATTGTCGGTCCGAATGCCGCCACCCTGAACAACACCGCGGGCGGCGTCTCGGGGGTGTACTTCCCGATCTCACGCCTGACGGGAAAGGCAGTCGCTGACGTCAGCGGTCTTTCCTTCGACTTCACGGGAATAGCTCGTGGCGGTGCACCTCGCATCAGCGTCCCGATCGACACGAACGGCGACGGGACGACTGAGTTCTATGCCTTTATCTCGTCGGAGTTCTGTCCAACGACGCAGACAGGTCATGTCAGCGAGTCGACTTGCCAGGTGTTCGCGACAGGCCAGAACAACAACAATGGTTACGCCAACTGGGCCGCGTTCGCCGCAGCGAACACCGGCGCGACAATTGCTGCTACCGACGGTGACCCGACAGTACCCTTCATCGTTGCCGACGTGTCGGGCGTTGCACCAACCCCCGCCACATGGACATTGAGCAACGTTCACCTAGGCGAATAGGGTCAGAGGTCTAATTTCTGCGGGCAAGGCCCCGGAGCGATCCGGGGCCCTTGTCTTTGATTCCTGCGATACGCAGGGCGCTATCGACGGAGCAGATTGCGTGTCGGCGCAACGAGGATGACTGCTGGTTCAGGCGTCAAGGGGCGAACGGAAAGACACTGTGTAACTCTGGTTGACAGCGGATATTGAACCGGCGTATCACCAGACGTCATCTAGACGAGCGACAAATAGGTGGGGAGGTCTTCATGAAACTGCGCGCGATACTCAGTGCTCTCGCGATCGTCGCACTCACGGCAGGAGCCGCATACGCCGCGGCCAAGTTCACAGTCACGGCAAGCGAGTTCGACCCGGGCAACACGTTCCTCGTCCAAGCGCAATGGCTCGACGGGATCGGCTGCCCGACCAACGGACGCATCGCGATCGCGAACGCCGACTTCACCGGAGTCTCCGGTACGGCTCCCTATTCGGACGCGGGATGCCCGACCGGCGACTCAAGCGATAACCACAATCAGGGCCTGCTCCTCGCAAAGACGGGGCCTAGCGTTGCGAACTTCGCCGCGGCCCAGGCGGACATCAATGGCGTCAAGGGCATCCACCTCACCGAGCTGGGCTACGACGTCCGCAAACCGCGGTCATTCGCCGATCCGAGCGGGTCGCACTGTGGCGCGGGGGCTCCCCGCTTCGACGTGATCACATCGGACAACGTCGATCATTTCGTCGGATGCGCCTCGCCGCCACCCGC
>WNGC01000776.1_pt1 | contig 40097 bp, 39 predicted proteins | sample 5400051 | NCBI WGS metagenome assembly WNGC01 (sample SAMN13153368, study PRJNA577476) | soil metagenome | isolation source: 20 cm soil or saprolite under grassland replicate 2 | place: USA:California | collected 2016-06-15
CAGGCGCTCGATATCGACCCGGCCGTGACTTGCCACGACGGGCAGGCGCTGCGCCTCGGCCGGATGGCGACTGAAGCTCGATACGCCGGCGAGCGTCGCCCCGGCGCCCGCGGCGAAGGCGATCTCCGCCAGATGCGGTGCGAGCGTCACGATGCGCCTCGCCGGCTGCGCGAGCGAGATCGTGACGCCGCGATCGTCGCTCGCCTGCAGTGCGTGTGTGTCCGCCGCCACCGCGGCAACCAGCACGAACGCGATGACGCGCATCATCGCGCGAGCAGCGAATCGACTGCGGTCAACGCCGCCCCCAGCGGAAGCCGGGTGAGGCACTCGCTCACCTTGCCGCCGCCGCATCCGTCGTTGCCGCAGGGACGGCACGGGTGCTCTCCGGAGGCGACGATGCGATGCGGCACCCGCCAGGGCCCCCATTCGAGCTCGCCGCTCGGGCCGAAGAGCGCCACCACCGGCGTTTGCATTGCGGAGGCGATGTGCATGGGGGCGGAATCCACGCCGATGAAGAGCTTCGCTCGAGCGCTCAGCGCCGCAAGCTGTTTCAGCGTGAGCTTTCCCGAAAAATCTGCCATCCGCGCTCGGGTGCGCTTGCGGATCTCGGCAATCACCTCGAGCTCGCGCTTGTCGGGCGCCGCGGTCAGAGCAATGCGCTCGCCGCGCGCCGCCAGCGCGTCGACCAAGGCTGCCGCGCGCTCGGGCGGCCAGCACTTGAACTGCCAGCGCGAGCCCGGATGGAAATGAATGAAGCTCCGGGCGGCAAGACCCTGTTCGGCCAGCAGGCCGTCCACGCTGCGCTCCGCCTCTTCGCCCGGCACGAGTACGAGCCTGCGCTCGTCTTCACCGGGCTGTATGCCGATCCGCCGCAGCGCGTCGAGATTGATTTCCACCCGATGGCGCCTCGCGTGGGGAGGGAGGGGGACGAGATGTGAAAAGCTTTTTTTCCAAGGGCGTGGCTTGCGGGCGAAGTCGGGGGCGACGGAGTAACGCGCGCCAAGCGAGCGCGCAAGCCACGCTCCGCGCGGATGCTCGGTAAGATGCACCACGAGGTCGTAGCGTCGCGATCGCAGCGCGCTGAACAACCGCCATTCCCGCGCGAAACGCGTCAGCACGCCCAGATCTTTCCAGTCGCGTCTCACCGCGTGGACTTGCGCGATCGCCGGGTGGAGATCCAGCATCTCGCGAGTCTCGGCGTAGACCAGCGCGTCGATCTCCAGGGCGGGCACGCGGTTCTTGAGGACCGTGAACACGGGCGATGTCAGAAGAACGTCGCCGTGGTGGCGCAGCTGGATCACCAGCGCGCGCCGCAACGAGGTCATGTCGATCGCGTCCGCGGGGCCGTACTGCATGCCGCGCAAGATAGCAGAGAACGCCGCCGACACAAAAGGCGGCGGTGCCGCGCGGGGCTCCGCCCGAAGCCCACAGCGTTCAGCTCATTTCTAGCGCGGCTGATATTGCAACGCCACGAACACGTTGCTGCCAGGCGTGTTGAAATGCTGCGCCAGCTCGTAGTCCCGGTCGAAGACGTTGTTCCAGCGCGCCCGCACCGACCAGTCGCGCTCCAGGGCGTAGGACATGCTGAGGTTGATCAGGGTGTAGCCGTGCATCCTCTTGGCCGGGTTCTCGGCCGCGGAATCGAAGCGCGCCCCGCTTGCAGTCCCCTCGACTCCGAACCGCCAGCGGCCGGCGGCGTTGCCGATCGCCACGCTGCCGTATTCCCTTGCGCGGCGCGGCAACAGTTTTCCGGTTTCCTCGTCGACCGGATCCTGTAAGCTGAGCTGCGCGTTCGCCAGCAGCCCGCCGAAGAGGCCGTGGTAGTCCAGCTCTGTGCCTTTGATCCTCGCGCGGTTCAGATTCTGCGGCGTGCTCACGAACGTGACGGGATCGGTGACCAGCACGACGAGATCGGTGATGCGATTCTCGAAATAAGTCGCGCTGAAGCGGTTCGCTCCTACCTGGTAGTTCAGGCCGACTTCCTTGCTGCGCGAACTCTCCGGCCGCAAGTCCGGATTGGGGATGAAGAAAAAGGTCGGATCGATCGCGTAGAGATCATTGAAGGTCGGGGCCTTGAACGCAGTTCCAGCGCCGGCGCGCAGCCGCAGCTCCGAGGTCAGGCGATACGCGTAACCGAGCAAACCCGTTGCATGGTTTCCGAACTGACTGTTGTCGTCTCTGCGGATATTCGCCTGCCAATCGTGTTTTTCGTACGTTCCCACGTATCCGGCGAACCCCGACGCGATCGTGCGACTGTTCTGCGCAAACGTGGAATCGCTGGTGACGTGCTGCGACTCGTGTTCCGCTCCCGCTATCGCGGTTCCCGGACCGAGCCTGATGTTGTTCTGCCAGGTGAGCTGCCGCTGCCTGGTCCCGAAGAAACTCGGGAGGGCACCGGTGATCGTACTCTTGTCCCGGCTTTCTCCAGCTCTGAGGAGACTTTGCCAGTTGCCGGTGATCTGGTTGGAGCTATAGAGAGAAAAGGCGGAGAGCCTCTGGTGATTGAGGTCGTCGGTCGTGGGGCCGGAATCGAAGTGCGTGCGGCCGTCGCTCTCGAATACGGTGAGACCCAATTCGTTCCTTGTATCCAGACGATGGGCGAGCTTCCCGGAGGCGTTGATGTTCCGATGGCCGTCCCGGTCGGGATTGTGCTGACCGAAAGGAACCGTGGGTTTGGTCGCGTCGAAACCCTTGCTTTCGAGGTAGCCGAAATTCAGGCTGAAATCCGTGTCGTCGACGGTGCGAATGACGCCGCCGCTCACGCTGCCCGTGCCGTACGTTCCGACACCCGCGTTGATACTCGCAGCGGGCGCGTACTTCCCGCTCTTGGTGAAGATCTGGATCACGCCTCCGATCGCGTCGGAGCCGTACAGGCTGCTCAACTGACCCGGCACGACTTCGATTCGCTCGATCTGGCTGATCGGAATGTTCTCCATAGCCGTGGTGCCGAGCGTGGCGGAGCCGATCCGCATGCCGTCCACCAGGACCAGCGTATGACCGCTGTTCGCCCCGCGCATGAAAACGCTGCTCGGCTGGCCGAATCCGCCGTTGCTCGCGATCTCGACCCCTCCCAGGGTCTGCAGCACTTCCACCAGCGTCTGCTGGCCGCCCCGAGCGATATCCTCGGCGGTGATGACGCTGACCGGCTGCAGGGTCTGGGAGCGAATTTGCGGAAATCGGGTGGCGGTGACGACAACGGCATCTTCCGGACTTTGAGCAAGCGCAAGCGGCGCCGCGGCCGCGACGAGCGCGGCAATGATGGATGGTTTCAAGTTTTCCTCCCTCGGCATGCGTCCCCGCGGGCCGAACTCTCGTTGCCAGAGGAAATGCAGCAAGGAAGCGCACCGGTATCCGACCGCGCCCCGCGGCATTTCCCATCATCGCTCGAGGCCGGTCTCCGGGCTTGTGGGATCGGTGCGTATCGCCTTCCCGGGAGCTCGCGCTCCCAGTGGCTAGGTTGATACGCCCGCGCCACTTACCGTTGCGGGGGCAGCAGAGGCATTGGCCGTTGTCGGCCGCACCTCTTTCCCGTTTCACCCCGGCGCGAGGTACGCGCCGGGACACCTCGAACGAGCGCGTTGATTGTACAACACAAGTCACAGGGCTCGACCTCGCGGCGTCATCGGGAATCTACATTGAAAATGAATCCTTACACCTTGACCTAACAGGATTTTCCAAACTATAGTGTGCCGATGGACACCGAATTGGCCACCCTCGAGGAAAAAATTCGCCAGGCCGCGCGACTGTGCCAGCGGCTGCGGGACGAAAACAGAGGGCTGCGCCAACAGCTGGCCGCATTGCAGGGCGACAAGCGGCAGCTCGCCGAGAAGATCGACGGGGCGCGCAGTCGGCTCGAGAGCCTGCTCAAGCAGATCCCCGAATAGCGCCCGGATGAATCAGAAATCCAAGACCCTTGATGTCACTATCATGGGCCGGACCTACAAGGTCGCGTGCTCGGACGAGGAGCGCAACGCTCTTCTCTCGGCGGTGGCGTATCTCGATCGAAAGATGACCGAGATCAAAAGCGCGGGGAGGGTGGGGAGTGCCGAACGCATCGCCGTCATGGCCGCGCTCAATATCACCCACGAGCTGCTCAGCTCCAGAAACAACGCAAGCGGCTTTGACATCGAGGGGCTCAGGCGTAGAATGGCCGCAATGGAGGCGACGCTCGATCAGGCCCTCGCTCCGTAAGCGCGACGGCGTCAGATGGGTCGGGCGGTGCCTTAGGAATTGTCCCCTGCGGTGTACGCCAAGATCCGGAAAATTCTTGAACCAACAGCTTGAATTGGGTTGCTGACCCAAGCGTCACTGTTGTGCGCGTCCCTAGTCGGATGTACCTGATGTGACCGGAAAGCGACCACCTTGAACCGAAAGGTTCAGGAATCGGTTCTAGCGGCACCGGCGGGGGACTCCAAATAGACGAAAAAGCAGGAACGACAAATAACGCAGAAGCAACAAATAACGCAGAAGCAACAACTGAAAACGCAGGCGCTGCCTGCGTTTTCGTTTGATGAGCCTTGAATGCGATACTGGTTGATGAAATCCGAGCCCGACGAATTCGGCATCGACGATCTCGCCGCGGCCCCTGGCGGGACGACGGCCTGGTTCGGGGTGCGCAACTATCAGGCGCGTAACTTCATGCTCAAAGAGATGCAGATCGGCGACAAGGAGCCCGGCATCGCGGGCATTGCAGAGGTCTCGTCGGCGGCGTATCCCGATGAAAGCCAGTTCGATCGGAAAAGCCCCTACTTCGACGCCGAGGCGAAGCGCGAGTCGCCGCGCTGGTTCAACGTCGACGTGCGGTTCGTGCGCAAGACGCGGCTGGTCAGCCTCCCCGAGTTGCGCGGCCACCGCGAGCTGTCCAAGATGCGCACCCTCGCGCGCGGAAACCGGCTCTCCATCACCCCCGTGAGCGCGGACGAATGGGAATTCATCACGCACCGCCTGATGAAGCTGTGAGCCGATGGCTGCGCTGCAGAACGACACGCTGATACGGGCGCTGTTCAGGCAGCCGACCGCGTACACGCCGGTTTGGCTGATGCGCCAGGCGGGGCGCTACCTTCCCGAATATAACGAGACGCGGCGCCGCGCGGGGAGCTTCCTCGCCCTGTGCAAAACGCCCTCGCTCGCAGCTGAAGTGACGCTGCAACCCCTCGAGCGTTTCCCTCTGGATGCGGCAATCCTGTTCTCGGACATTCTCACCATTCCCGACGCGATGGGACTGGGACTTTACTTCGCAGAGGGAGAGGGCCCGCGCTTTGAGCGGCCGCTGCGCGACGAGACTTCGATCGCGAAGCTCGCCGCACCCGACCCGAGCGAGAGCCTGCGCTACGTCACCGATGCGATCGGCGAGGTCCGGCGTTCACTGGGCGGCAAAGTCCCCCTCATCGGGTTCTCCGGCAGCCCTTACACGCTCGCCTGCTACATGGTGGAAGGGCAGGCGAGCGACGACTGGCGCAACGTGAAGCTCATGCTGCACGAGCGTCCCGGGCTTCTCCATCGCATCCTCGAGACCAATACCCGGGCCGTCGCGGCCCTGTTGAACGCGCAGATCGAGGCGGGCGTGAACGTGGTGATGATCTTCGACACGTGGGGAGGGAGCCTTTCGGCGGCGTCGTACGGGGAGTTCTCGCTCGAATACATCCAGAGGGTGTTGTCCCAACTCGAGCGCGGCTCAGGCGCGGCGCGGGTCCCGGTCATCGTCTTCACCAAGGGCGGGGCGCCTTGGCTCGAGCGGATCGCCGCAAGCGGATGCGATTGCGTCGGTCTGGACTGGAGCGTCGACCTCGGAGAAGCGCGCCGGCGGATCGGCGCCGGCGCTGCGCTCCAGGGCAATCTCGATCCCGCGGTGCTGCTCGCCTCGCCCGAGGTCGTCCGTCGCGAGGTTCAGAAGGCGCTCGAATCTTTCGGGAGTGGAGCCGGCCACGTATTCAATCTTGGCCACGGCGTTCCGCAGTGCGCGCCTCCGGAAAACGTGGCTGCCTTGGTCGCCGCAGTGCGGGAATTGAGCCCGAAATTTCACTGACGGGCGGAAAAAACGCAGACTTGCGCGTAGGTCCGGCAAACGACTTATACACAGTGCTGCCCGTAAAGCCCCGACTGGCGCGGAGTTTCGAGGACTTGCCCGGAGAAGTCTGCAATCCGCTGATTTAGCGGTTTATTTCGATGCGCCCGCATTTTGAGCAGCGAGAAAATTTCCTTGCAGAAGTGTGAGTTACAGTAGCGTGAAAGCCTTACCCACACAGTTATTCACAAATTCTGTGAGAAACCCTGAAAACCTCAGACAACCAAGCACTTTATCGAAGGCCGAAGAAAATACTTGAATAGCGCGCCGACCTACTCCAACCCGTCCCGATGACGATTCTGCGCGTCGCTCTCGATGTGCCGCTGCCGACTTTGTTCGATTATCGCTCGGAGGCCGCGACGCGCGCGGATATCGGCTATCGGGTGCTCGTTCCGTTCGGAAAAAAACGCCTGGTCGGCGTGATCTGGGACGTGGCGACGAAATCCGAGGTAGCCGATTCCCGGCTGCGCTCAGTGGAGAAGATCCTGCGAGAGGTGGCGCCCCTTCCGCCCGAGTGGCTTGCCTTGGCGGAATTCTGCAGCGGTTACTACCACGGTCCGCTCGGCGAGGTGGTCGCTGCGGCTTTACCGCCGCGACTGCGCACCGCCAAGACCGTCCCGCTCGCCCCGCGCGATTACGTCCTGACCCCTATCGGTAGGGAAGCGCTTGCGGCGACTCCGTCGCGGCACCGGCGCCTGCGCGTGCTGCTGGAGCGGCTGGCGCGAGGTCGGGCATCCGATTCCGAGCTCGACGCGCAACGGACGGGGAGCCGAAACCTGTTGAGGCACGGCATTGAAAAGGGCTGGATCGTTTCCATGGAGCCCGAGCGGTCCGAGCCCCGTTTCGTCCACGCGCACGAGCTGACTTCGGAGCAGGAGCAAGCTATCGGCGCTTTGCGCACAGGGCTGGAGAAATTTCGAGTGAGCTTGCTCTTTGGCGTCACGGGCAGCGGCAAGACCGAGATCTATCTGCAGCTGATCGCCGAGGTCCTCGCCCGCGGGAAACAAGTCTTGATTCTCGTCCCCGAGATAGCGCTCACTCCCGCCCTCGAGGGCGCGTTCCGCGACCGATTCCCCGGCGCGTGCATCGTAACGCAGACGAGCGCCATGGCCGAACTCGAGCGCGTCCGTGGATGGCTTCTCGCCCACGGGGGTCGCGCCGACATCGTGCTCGGCACGCGGCTCGCTGTCTTCACGCCGCTCCCCCGTCTGGCGCTCGTCGTGGTCGATGAGGAGCAGGATGCCTCATTCAAGCAACGGGAGGGCGTGCGCTATTCGGCGCGCGACCTCGCAATTGCGCGGGCGCGTATCGTCGGCGCGTCGGTCGTTCTGTGCTCGGCCACGCCCTCGCTTGAAAGCTTCCACCGCGCGACTTCGGGCAAATACGAGCTGGTAGCTCTCACGCGACGCGCCATCGACCGGGCGGCCTTGCCCGCAATACGCCTCATCGACACGCGGGTGCACCCGTCGCAGGAGGGAATTGTTCCGCCCCTTCTCGAGGCGCTCGCCGCGCGCCTCGCGCGCGGCGAGCAATCGCTCGTTTTCCTCAATCGCCGCGGCTATGCGCCGACGCTGGCCTGCCCGGCCTGTGGCTGGGTGAAGGGCTGCAGGCGCTGTTCGGCGAACATGGTCGTGCACTTGGCCGCGCGGCGGCTGCGTTGCCACCATTGCGGACTGGCCGAGGGCATTCCGCGCGCCTGTCCGGAATGCGGTAACCCCGACTTGCAGGTATTCGGACGCGGGACGCAGCGGATCGAGCTGCTGCTCGGCGAGAAATTTCCGCAGGCGCGGATCCTGCGCGTGGATAGCGACGCCGTGCGCGCGAGGAACAGGCTCGAAGATCTGCTCGAGCGGGCCGCCCACGCCGACATCCTCGTCGGCACGCAGATTCTCGCCAAGGGCCATCATTTCGAGCGCCTGACGCTTGCCGGTGTGCTCAACGCGGACAGCGGTCTATTCTCGAGCGATTATCGTGCGGGCGAGCGGACCTTTGCGCAGCTGCAGCAAGTCGCGGGACGAGCCGGACGCGCGAATCTCCCGGGCGAGGTCCTGATCCAGACGCGCTATCCCGAGCACCCCCTGTATCAGTCGCTCGTGCGCCATGACTACGCGGGATTCGCAAAGAGCGTGCTTGCGGAGCGGCGGGAGGCCGGGTTTCCGCCGTTCGTTTTCGAAGCCGCGCTGCGCGCCGAAAGCCGCGACGAGTCTCGCGCGCAGCGCTTCCTGCGCGCGGCGATCGGGCGCGCGCCGCAAAGGGGGGGCGCGATCACCGTGTTCGATCCCGCGCCGATGTCGCTCGCGCGACTCGCGGGAGTAGAGCGCGCGCAAGTTCTGCTGCAATCACGCTCGCGACCACGCCTGCAGGCGTTCCTGCGTGAATGGAGTGACTCGCTGTACCGCACGCCCGCGCACGGAGTGCGCTGGCATCTGGACGTGGACCCGATAGAGTTCTGAATCGCCTGCGCAGATCAGGCGGGTTTCTTCGCGCGCTTCTTCGGCTTGCGCGGCCGGGTCTTGCCGTGCGATCCCTTGAAGACCTTGCCGCGGAATGTGCGTTTGTCGCCTTTGCCCAAGTTCGAACTCCATATCGGAAGGTTGAGGCCAGACGTATTCTACCTTTGCACGGCCGGCGATGATCAAGGCCCGCGTATAATACGGCCCCTCGATGTCCGCCGAGGTCAAATCCCACCTCACCGAGTTGCTCACCCGCGCGCTCGCAAAAGTCGCCCCGCAGCAGCCGGGTTCGCTGATTTCTCTGGAACGGCCCAAACAGTCGCAGCACGGCGACTTTTCCTGCCCGGCGGCCATGCAGCTCGCACGTGCGTTGAAACGCAATCCACGGGAGCTCGCACTCGAGCTCGTCGCGGCGCTGCCTCCCTCCGAATGGCTCGAACGCGCCGAGGTCGCCGGCAACGGGTTCATCAACCTTCGCGTGCGCCCCGCGGCCAAGCAGCACATCGTGAGGACCATTCTCGCGGAAACCGACCGCTACGGCCGCTCCGAGAGTGCGGGCGGCAAGCCGGTGATAGTGGAGTTCGTTTCGGCCAATCCCACCGGCCCGCTCCACGTCGGGCATGGCAGGAACGCGGCGCTTGGTGACGCCATCGGCGCTTTGCTCCAAGCGCAGGGCTGGCGCGTAACGCGGGAGTTCTACTACAACGACGCCGGGGCCCAGATCCGCAATCTGGGCCTTTCTGTTCAGGCGCGGATTCGAGAAAAGCTCGGCGTACCAGCGGAATTTCCCGCCGACGGGTATCACGGCAACTATGTGCGGGAAATCGCCGAGAAATACCTCAGAGCAGGCAACGCCGAGGGCGAAGATCTGGAAGCCGTGACGCGGTTTGCGGTAGCGGAGCTCAGGCGCGAGCAGGATCTCGACTTGCAGGCGCTCGGCGTGCGCTTTGATAGCTACTTCCTTGAATCCTCGCTCTACACCGATGGGCGAGTTCAGAAAACGGTTCAGGCGCTGATCGACGCGGGCAAGGCCTTCGAGCAGGACGGCGCGCTGTGGCTCAAGACCACCGAGTACGGTGACGACAAGGACCGGGTCATGCGCAAGTCGGACGGCACTTACACCTACTTTGTGCCCGACATCGCCTACCACCTGACGAAATGGGAGCGCGGCTTCACCCGCGCCGTCAATATCCAGGGGTCCGATCACCACAGCACGGTGACGCGGGTGCGCGCCGGGCTGCAGGCCGCGACTTCGAAGTGGCAGCGCGGGATTCCGCAAGGCTATCCCGAATACGTCCTTTACAAGATGCTCACAGTCATGAAGGGCGGCGAGGAGATGAAGATCTCCAAACGCGCCGGCTCCTACGTTACGGTTCGCGAGCTGATCGACGAAGCCGGACGGGACGCGGTGCGGTTCTTCCTCCTTTCGCGCAAGGCGGATGCGGAGTTCGTGTTCGACATCGATCTTGCCAAGTCGCAATCCGAAGAGAATCCCGTCTACTACGTGCAATACGCGCACGCCCGGATCTGCTCGGTGCTGGAACAATGGAGAACGCAGTCCGGTGACCAGGACCGCGCGTTTCCGGTCGCGGGAGGATTGAACGCCGCTGATCTCGCGCCGCTCAGCGGCGCACGCGAGCTTGCGCTTCTGCAGCGACTGGGCGAGTATGCCGAAATCCTGGAAAATGCCGAGGCGGAGCTCGCCCCGCACCAGCTTGTGTTTTATCTGCGCGAGCTGGCGGGTGAATTTCACAGTTACTATAATGCCGAACGCATCCTGGTCTCCGAGGCGCCGCTGCGATCGGCGCGCCTGGCTCTGTGCCTTGCCGTGCGCCAAGTGCTTCGCAACGGGCTTTCGCTGCTGGGCGTCAGCCAGCCCGATAAAATGTGACGCCTTATCTCCATGAGCTTCAACTATAAGCAACTGCCCCGATCCAAACCGGACTTCTCCGGTAATTTCGTGATCGGCCTTTTTTTCGGTTTTCTGCTCGGCCTGGGCGTCGCGGCCGGAATAGCGATCTATTTCTTCAAGACACCCATTCCGTTCGCCGACAGGCCGCGTGCGCCGGACAAGCCACCGCCCGTCGACCAAAAACTGGCCGAGCCACCCAAGTCGGCCAAGGCGGAGGACAAGCCTCGCTTCGATTTCTACCGGATCCTCCCCGGAAAAGAGGAGCCGGTCACCGAACGCCAGATGCGCGAGGCGGCCAAGCAGGCCGGCAAGCCCGGAGCGCCCAAGGACAGCTATTTCCTTCAGGCGGGCTCGTTCCAGAACCCGGCCGATGCGGACAACCTCAAGGCAAGGCTCGCGTTGATGGGCATGGAGGCGAACGTGGAGCCCGCTGATCTCGCGGAGAAAGGGGTGTGGTATCGAGTGCGGCTGGGGCCTTACACCCGCGTGGACGAGATCAACCGCGTCCGGCAGCAGCTGACGCAGAACGGAGTGGACGCTTCGCTGGTCAGAGTCACCGAGGTTTCCAAGAATTGAGTCACTCCAAGGAGAAGCCCCATGGTTTTTCGTGTGCTGAGCGTCTTTTCTGGCCTGTTCCTCGCCCTTGCCGCGTACGCTCAGAGTTCGCCCGTCGAAGGCGTCGACTACATCGAAGTGAAGCCGCCCCAGGCCGTCGAGTCCTCGGGCAAGATCGAGGTGCTCGAGTTCTTCTGGTACCGCTGCCCGCACTGCTACGCGCTCGAGCCCGACCTCGAATCCTGGGCGAAGCGATTGCCGCGCGACGTGCAGTTCAAGCGCCTGCCGGGAATTCTGAACGACGACTGGGCGGTCGATGCCCGGATTTTCTACACGCTGGAGGCCATCGGAGAGCTCGAGCGGCTGCACCGGCCTTTGTTCGACGCCATTCACCAGCAGGGCGGCGTGAGGCTGCGCGGCGATGCCTTCGCTAAATGGGCGGCGGACTGGCTCGCCAAGCAGAACGTGGACATGGCTAAATACGACGCTGCTTTCCGCTCGTTTACGGTCGAGAGCAAGCTGCGCCGCGCGGCGCAGATGGGCCGCTCGTACCGACTCGACGGAGTACCGACTCTGACCGTGCAGGGCCGCTACCTCGTCGTCGCGAGCACGTCTCGCAAGGGGATGCTCGCTACCGCCGACTTTCTCATCGGAGAAGCCCGCAAGCAACTCGCAAAAGCAAAACCCTAGCGTGGCGGGGCCAGCGCCCGAGCGAATGCAACCGCGAGGCCGCTTGAAGAAATGGCTGCTCGCGTCGGCGTTCACCCTTCTGGCCGGCGCCGCATCGGCCCAGATCCAGCCGGGGCGCGAATTTCAGCGCATCGAACCCCAGCGTCCAGTCGTCGCGGACGGACGCATCGAGGTCATCGAATTCTTCTACTACGGCTGCCCGGTCTGCTACGAAACCCAGCCGTTTCTTTCACGCTGGCTGAGCAAGGCACCCGAATATGTCGCGATCCGTCGCGTGCCGGCGCTTTCCACGGAAGCGTGGGAGCCTTTCGCGAAACTGTTCTATACCCTCGAAACGCTGGGACAGGTCGGCCGACTTCACTGGCCGGTCTACGACTATTTTCACTTCGAGAACGTGAATCTCAATGACGAGAAAATCATGGCCGATTGGGCGGCGCGCAACGGCATCGAGCGCCAGAAGTTCGCGGAGGTTTACAGCTCGCCCGGAGTCGCGGCCAAGGTCGCAGAGGCGCGCGAGCTCCTGAAGCTCTACGGCGTGCGCGCGGTGCCGACATTCGTCGTCGACGGCAAGTTCCTGACCTCGGCGCGCCTGGCGGGCGGCACCGAGCAGGTCATCCGGGTGGTCGACCATCTGGTGAAGCTCGCGCGCGAAGAGCGCCTCCGATAGGCGCCGCGCCCTGCCCTCCCGGTGTTACCCGACTCCAAGGTCTTCATCACCGGCGCATCGAGCGGAATCGGCGCCGCGCTCGCGGCGCACTATGCGCGCGAGGGCGCGGTGCTCGGCTTGTGCGCAAGGCGGCTCGCCCCCATGCAGGCGCTCTTCTCGACCTTGCTCTGCGCTGGGTCCTGCTATCAAGTGGACGTGACCGACGTCACCAGCCTGCAGGCTGCGGCGGCCGATTTCACGGAGCGGTTCGGAGTGCCCGACATCGTGATCGCGAATGCCGGCATCAGCGTCGGCACCTCCACCGAGAATCCGGACGACCTTCCCGCCTTCCGCAAGATCATGGACACCAACGTGTTCGGAATGGCCGTGACGTTTCAGCCGTTTGTCGCGCCGATGCGAGCGCGCGCGAGCGGCACGCTGGTCGGCATCGCGAGCGTCGCCGGCTTTCGCGGGCTGCCCGGCGGGGGCGCCTACAGCGCTTCCAAATCGGCGGCAATCACGTATCTGGAGAGTCTGCGCGTGGAGCTTCGCGGCTCGGGCGTGGCCGTGGTCACGATTTGTCCCGGGTACATCCGCACGGCGATGACTGCGTCGAACCGCTACCGGATGCCGTTCATCATCGACGCGGACGAAGCGGCACGGCGCTTTGCCCGAGCCATCGCCAGAAAGCGCCGCTTCACGGTCATCCCCTGGCAGATGGCGCTCGCATCCTTTGCGCTTCGCCGCCTGCCGCGCCGGCTGTTCGACCGGCTGTTCGCGCGCGCGCCGCGAAAAGCGCGCGGTCTCCCCTTGTGAGCGGGCCGGAGGCAAGACTCATCGACGCCGTGGGGACACGGCACGCGCCGGCGCGCCGCGAGGCGCGAATCGTGAGTCTGGTCCCGAGCATCACGGAGCTCGTCTGCGATCTCGGACTCGCAGCGCAACTCGTGGGGCGAACCGGCTTCTGCGTCCATCCTCGCGAGCTCGTTCGCCGGATCCCCAAAGTCGGCGGCACCAAGGATGTCGATCTCGACAAGCTGCGCGCGCTGCGGGCCACCCACGTCATCCTCAACATCGACGAGAACAGGGATGAGGACGCTCGCGCGATCGCCGGGTTCGTTCCCGAGCTGATCGTCACGCACCCGCTCGCGCCGCTCGACAACCCGGCCCTCTACCGGCTGATCGGCGGAATATTCGGGCGAGAGGACGAGGCCGAAACGCTGTGCGGCGAATTCGAGGCAGCGTACGCTGCGCTGCAGTCGGCGGCGCGCAGCTTTCCGCTGGACCGCGTGCTCTACCTGATATGGAAAAATCCCTGGATGACGGTGTCGCGCGATACCTACGTTTCGCGGATGCTCGCCCTCGTAAAATGGGAAACCGTCCCGGCGGACTGCGCTGATCGCTACCCGAAGATCGAGCTCAACAGCGACGTGCTCGACGGCGCCCGGATCGTGCTGCTGTCGAGCGAACCTTACCTTTTCCGCGAGACGCACGTCGCGGAGCTGCGCGCCGACCCCTTGCTTGCGCAGAAAAGGATCGCTCTCGTCGACGGAGAGATGACCGCGTGGTACGGGAGCCGCGCCATCGAGGGATTGCGGTATCTGCGGCGATTCCGCGAGAAGCTCGATCGCGCCGCCGGATAATTCCGGCTCAGGCGGGAACGCTCACATAAGACCCCGGAGCGTCCTCGAGCGCTTGCAGCGCCCCCGTACCCGGAACGCGGGCCGGCGCCCGGTCGGCCCCGCTCAGGCCGGCGATCCAGGCCTGCCAGTCGATCCACCACGAGCCCTCGCTCCGGCTCGCCCCTGCCTGCCACTCGTCGGCCGATTCGGGAAGCTTGGATCCGGTCCAGTAGCCGTATTTCTTCGCCGCCGGCGGATTCACGATGCCGGCGATGTGCCCCGAGCCGCCGAGCACGAAGCGCGTGGGACCGGAGAGGAGGCGCGCGCCCTTGTAAGTGGATTTCCAGGGCGCGATGTGGTCCTCGAGAGTGGAAACGAAATAGGCGGGGATCGCAATTTTCCCGAGGTCGATCGGAACGCCCCCCAGCGTGATACCGCCGGGAACCCTGAGCCGGTTGGCGAGGTACATCTCGCGCAGGTAGAAGCTGTGCATCTTCGCCGGCATGCGCGTGGAGTCCGAATTCCAGTAGAGGAGATCGAACGGGAAGGGATCCTTCCCGAGCAGGTAGTTGTTGACGACGAACGACCACACCAGGTCGTTCGCGCGCAGCATGTTGAAGGTGGCGGCCATCTCGGAGCCTTCGAGGTAGCCGCGCTCCTGCATGCGTCGTTCCAGGTTCTCGACCTGCGCCTCGTCGATGAACACCCCGAGCTCGCCCGGGATGGAAAAATCGAGCAGCGACGCGAAGAACGTCGCCGAGGACGCGCGCCGGTCGTTCTTTTGCGCCATCCACGCGAGCGTGGCGCCGAGCAGCGTTCCGCCGAGGCAGTAGCCGATGATGTTGACCTCGTTCTCGCCGGTCGCCTGGCCGATCGCATCGAGCCCCGCAAGCGGCCCGTCGAACAGGTAATTCTCGAACGTCTTGCCGGCATAGCGCCCGTCCGGGTTGACCCAGGAGATCACGAACACCGTGTGGCCCTGCTCGACGGCCCAACGGACGAAGGAATTCTTCTCGCGCAGATCGAGGATGTAATACTTGTTGATCCACGGCGGGATCACGAGAAGCGGTCGTTTGAAGACCGTTTCCGTGCTCGGAGCATATTGAATGAGCTGCATGAGCTCGTTCTGGAAAACCACCTTGCCGGGGGTGGTGGCGATATTCAGGCCGAGCTTGAACGCTTTTTCGTCGGCCATGCGGATGCCGCCGCGCTCGATGTCGGCGAGCAGGTTGTTCAAGCCCTTGAGCAGGTTCTGGCCGCCGGAGTGCAGCGTCTCGCGCAGCACCTGCGGGTTGGTGAGGGCGAAGTTCGACGGAGACAGCGCGTCGATGTACTGGCGCGTGTAGAAATTCACTTTCTTCCGAGTCTCGTCGGACAATCCGTCGACGGAGGACACCGCGTCGTGAAGATGGCGCGCGGCGATCAGGTACGACTGCTTGATGTAGTCGAACAGGAACTGGTCCTGCCAACCGGCGTCGCGAAAACGGTTGTCCCCCTTGGCGGCCTCGGCGACCGATGGGACTTCCTTTCCGAGCATGCGCAGCAGGCTCGACTGCCAGAGAGCGACGTGGTCCCAGAACATCTTGGTCTGCATCTCCGCGACCTTCCACGGATCGGCCAGCATGCGTGCAGCAAGGTCCGTGAACGCGCGGGCGACTCCGAATTCGTCGCCGGTGGCGACGCCTTGGCCCCCGGCCTGGCGCTGCAGAAACTCCCTCATGATGCGGCCGGAGCGCTCCGCCACTTCGGCGAACACTCTCGCGCTCTCGGCGGGATCGGGTGGGGACTGCGTCGCGGGCATGTTTGCTAGTTTTGAGCGTAGCGAACCACGCCGTCGGCGCCGACCGAATGCTTCAAGCGCCCATCGACGTGGAGCAAATGCAGGTGCGCCATTGCCTCGCCCATGGCGAAGAAGAGCTGATGCGTGTCGAGCTTGCGGCGAAACAGCGTATCGAGCACGTCCGCCGCGGCCTTGGGCGTCTCGCAGGCTTCGTGCAGCTCGGCAAGGCGCAGGCGGTGATGCTCCTTTAGCTGCGCGATTCGCTCGCGCAAGCCCCTGAACGGCAGGCCGTGCGAGGGCAGCGTGAGCGTGGTCGCCGGCAATCCGGCGTAGCGGGATATCGAGTCGAGGAAAAGCGCGAGCGGGTTTCCCTCCGGCTCGTTCGCCCAAACGCTGACGTTGGTCGAAATCCTCGGGAGCACCATGTCGCCGGAGATGAGGACGCCGAGCTCCTCGCAGTAGAGCGCGGCGTGCTCGGGCGCATGGCCGTATCCCATGACCACCTTCCAGTGGCGGCCGCCGATGCGATGCACCTGCCCGTCCATCAAGCGCCGGTATACGGAGGGGAAGCCCGGCACCCGGCTACGATAGTTGGTGCGGCGCTCTCTCATCAGCTCGAGCTTGTCTCCGGAGAGTCCGTTGCGCACGAACATCGCCACCACGTTGTCGAAGCCGAAACCCGCGCTCCCTTCGCGCATCGCGTGCGCGGCGAAATACTCCGCCTGCGGCATCCAGAACTCGGCGCCGGTGCGCTCGGTCAGCCACGAGGCGAGACCCGCGTGGTCGGGATGATGGTGCGTGACAACGAGGCGCCGGATCGGGCGCCCCGCGATGCGTCCGGCGAAGATACGCTCCCACAGCGCGCGCGTGGCGTCGTCCCCGATGCCGCAGTCGATGAATGTCCAGCCCGCGCTTCCGTCTAATTCGTCTTCGAGCAGCCAGAGGTTGATGTGATCGAGCGCAAACGGCAGCGGCATGCGCAGCCAGTGCACGCCGGGCGCGACCTGCAGGGTCTCGCCGGGCGCAGGCGGCGCGGCGTGCGGATACTCGAGGATCGATTCGGGGGTCACGCGCTTTGGATGGCGCGAGGAGGTCGGAGTAGAATCCGAAAGTTTCCCGCGGCGAAAGGTGCGAATTCTCGCAGATTATGGCGCCGCCCGCCACAAACCGTACGAAAGCGCTCCGCATTCCGCCGATGAACGAGCCCGCAGAGACCTACAGCATCGCCGACCTCGCGCGCGAGTTCGACGTGACTCATCGCGCCATCCGCTTCTACGAGGACGAAGGGCTGCTCAGCCCGGCGCGCGAAGGGACGCGGCGCGTCTACTCCAAGCGCGATTGGGTGCGCCTGAAGCTGATCCTGCGCGGGAAGCGGCTCGGCTTCTCGCTCGCCGAGGTGCACGAGATGCTGGAGCTCTACGATTCCGCGCCGGACGAGCGGCCCCAGCTGGAGAAGTTCGTCGCCGCGCTCGCCGCACGCCGCGAGCAGCTCGAGCACCAGCGCGAAGAGATCGAGGAGGTGCTCTCCGAGATCCGCGCATTCGAGCGCCAGTCGCGCAAGATCCTCGTCGGCGCAAGGCGCCGCAGGCAGCCCGCCCGCGCCCGGCAGCCTTGAGGCCTGATTGACGTTTACGTAAACGTAAAGTAAAGTCCCTTTCTCCCCCGGAAGCTCCTCGAATGGATCGAGCCCGCAACCTCTCCGGCGGCACCCCGGCGATCGAGCTGCCGGGACTGCGTTTCGCCCTCGGCGAGGACATCGACATGCTGCGCGCCACCGTGCGCGGCTTCGCTCGAGCCGAGATCGCCCCGCGCGCCGCCGAGATCGACCGCTCGAACCAGTTCCCCTCCGACCTGTGGAGGAAGCTGGGCGCGCTCGGACTTCTCGGCGTCACGGTTGAGGAAGCCTATGGCGGCACCCTGATGGGTTATGCGGCGCATATCGTCGCGATGGAGGAAATCAGCCGGGCCTCCGCTTCCGTGGGCCTGTCCTACGGCGCGCACTCCAATCTCTGCGTCAACCAGATCCGCCGGAACGGGACCGAGGCCCAGAAACGCAAATATCTGCCCAAGCTCGTCGCGGGCGACTGGGTCGGCGCGCTCGCCATGTCCGAGCCCGGCTCGGGCTCGGACGTGGTCTCGATGAAGACCCGGGCCGAATATCGCAAGGGAAAGTTCGTCCTGAACGGCAGCAAGATGTGGATCACCAACGGGCCGGACGCCGACGTGCTCGTGGTCTACGCCAAGACGGACGCCGATGCAGGACCTAGGGGCATCACCGCTTTTATCGTCGAAAAAGGCTTCATGGGTTTCTCCACCGCGCAAAAGCTCGACAAGCTGGGCATGCGCGGCTCGAACACCTGCGAGCTCGTTTTCCAGGACTGCGAGGTGCCGGAGGAAAACGTACTGTCGGAGACGGGCCAGGGAGTAAACGTGTTGATGTCGGGTCTCGACTACGAGCGCGCCGTGCTCGCCGGCGGCCCCTTAGGCATCATGCAAGCCTGCCTGGACGTGGTCGTTCCGTACCTCCATGAGCGCAAGCAATTCGGCCAACCGATCGGGGAGTTCCAGCTGATGCAGGGGAAACTCGCCGACATGTACACGACGCTCAACGCCTGCCGCGCCTATGTGTATGCGGTCGGCCAAGCCTGCGATCGCGGCGAAACCACGCGCAAGGACGCGGCCGGGGCGATTCTCTACGCCGCCGAAAAAGCGACCTGGATGGCGGGCGAGGCCATCCAGTGTCTCGGCGGCAACGGCTACATCAACGATTACCCGGCCGGGCGCCTGTGGCGCGACGCGAAGCTCTACGAGATCGGCGCGGGAACTTCCGAGATCCGCCGCTGGCTGATCGGACGGGAGCTGTTTTCCGAGACGTCCTGAAGGCTGCGATCCTACGTAGAACACCGAGGACACCACCATGCTGAACGATCCCGTTGTCATCGTTTCCGCCGCAAGAACGCCGATGGGCGCCTTTCAGGGTGAGCTGAAGGATTTCGCCGCTCCGCAGCTCGGGGCGGCCGCGATCCGCGCCGCGGTCGAGCGCGCCCGAATCAAGCCCGATCAGGTGCAGGAAGTGATCATGGGCTGCGTTCTTCCCGCCGGTCAGGGCCAGGCGCCCGCGCGACAGGCGGCGCTAGCCTCCGGGCTTCCTCTGTCGACCGGGAGCACGACAGTGAACAAGATGTGCGGCTCGGGCATGAAGGCGGCGATGCTCGCCCACGATCTCCTTGCGGCCGGCACCAACGAAGTCATGGTCGCGGGCGGCATGGAGTCGATGACCAATGCGCCGTACCTGCTTCCGAAAGCGCGCTCGGGTTACCGCATGGGCCACCAGCAGGTCATCGACCATATGTTTCTCGACGGGCTGGAGGATGCTTACGACAAAGGCAAATTGATGGGCAGCTTCGCCGAGGACTGCGCGGGGAAGTACGGCTTCACCCGGGAAGATCAGGACAAATTCGCGATCGCATCGCTCGAGCGCGCTCAAGCCGCAAACAGGAACGGCTGGTTCGCCTGGGAGATCACCCCGGTCGCCGTGAAGACTGGGAAGGCCGAGCGCTTCATGGAGCAGGACGAGCAGCCCTTCAAGGCCAATTTCGAGAAGATCCCGACCCTGAAGCCTGCGTTCCGCAAGGACGGCACCGTGACCGCGGCGAATTCGAGCTCGATTTCCGACGGCGCGGCGGCCCTGGTCATGATGCGCCGCTCGACCGCCGCCAAGCTGGGCCTCGCGCCGCTTGCCGTGGTCGTCGGCCACAGCACGCATTCGCAGGAGCCGGGGTGGTTCACGACCGCGCCGGTGGGAGCGATCAAGAAGCTCTTCGAGGCGACCGGCTGGAGCGCCGGCAAAGTCGATCTCTACGAGATCAACGAGGCCTTCGCGGTCGTCACCATGGCGGCGATGAAAGAGCACGGCTTGCCGCACGCCAAGGTCAACGTCCACGGCGGAGCCTGCGCGCTCGGGCACCCGATCGGCGCCTCGGGCGCGCGCATCCTCGTCACCCTGATCGGCGCGCTCAAGAAAAGCGGCGGCAAGCGCGGCGTCGCCAGCCTGTGCATCGGCGGAGGCGAGGCGACCGCCATGGCGATCGAGCTCGCGTGATGCCGAACCCGGTCGAGTTCTATTTCGATTTTTCCTCGCCTTACGGCTACATTGCGAGCGAGAAAATCGACGCTCTCGCGGCGAAATACGGCCGCGAGGTGACCTGGCGCCCGTTCCTGCTCGGCGTCGCGTTCAAGACGACGGGCGCGGCGCCGCTTCCCTCGATACCGGTCAAGGGAGCGTATGCGGCGCGCGACATGGCGCGCAGCGCGAAATTCCACGGCGTCGCCTACCGCTTTCCTACGGTCTTTCCGATTTCCTCGGTTTCGCCCTCGCGCGCGTTCTACTGGCTCGACGCCAGGGACCCCAAGCGCGCGCGCTCGCTCGCCAAGGCGCTATACCGCGCGTATTTCGTGGACGGCATCGATATCTCGAGCGCCGACAACACGGTGGCCGTGTGCGCGAAGTTCGGCCTGAAGACCGATGAAGTCCGCGCTGGGATCGCCGATCAGGCGGTGAAGGACCGCACCAGGATCGAAGTCGACAAAGCGATCGCCCGCGGCGCGTTCGGCTCTCCCTACATCATCGTCGACGGCGAGCCGTTCTGGGGCTCCGACCGGCTGGAGCAGATCGACAAATGGCTCGCCACCGGCGGCTGGTGAGCGCATATGGCCGAGTATCTGCTCTATGGCTTCGCCCAGTCCGGCAATTGCTACAAAGCGGCGCTGTATCTCGAGCTCGCCGGGGCCGACTGGCAGACCCGGTTCGTCGACTATTTCAACGGGGAAACCCGGACGGCGGAGTACCGGAGGATCAACGTGATGGGCGAGGCGCCCGTGCTGGAGCACGGTGATCTGCGTCTTTCCCAGTCCGCGGTGATCCTCGACTACTTGGTCGAGCGCTTCGGCCGCTATGGATGGAACGACGGCGCCGAGCGGCGCGAGATCCTGCGCTGGTTGTTCTGGGACAATCACAAGCTGACGAGCTACACCGGTACTTACCGGTTCCTGCGCACGTTCGCCCCAGCCACGGACAAGGCGGTGCTCGAGGAATTTCGCAAGAGGGCCGAGGGCGCGTGGAAAGTGCTCGACACTCAGCTCGGGCAAACACCTTATCTCGCGGGCGACCGGTTGACGATCGCCGATATTTCGGCCTGCGCCTATCTGTTCTTCGAGGACGAGCTCGGGGTGAGCTGGGTGCAGTACCCGAACATCGATCGCTGGCTCGGGCGCATCCGCGCCGAGCCGCGCTGGCGGCATCCTTACGCGCTGCTTCCCGGCCATCCCGTCCCGGCACGCAAATAGAACGGAATGGGCGCGATCCAAAGCAAGCTCAACCCTCGCTCCGAGGAATTCCAGGCGAACTCGCGCGCGCTTGGCGCGCTCGTCGCCGACCTGCGCGCCAAGGTCGAGCGCGCCGCGCAAGGCGGCGACGAGCCGGCTCGCGCGAAGCACGTGGCCCGCGGAAAACTGCTGCCGCGCGAGCGCCTGCGCCTGCTGCTCGACCCGGGGTCGCCGTTCCTCGAGCTTTCGCAGCTCGCCGCTTTCGGCGTGTACGAGGACGAGGCGCCGGGCGCGGGCATCATCACCGGCGTCGGCCGCGTCTCCGGAAGGGAGTGCGTGGTGGTGGTGAACGACGCCACGGTCAAAGGCGGGACCTACTACCCCATCACGGTGAAGAAGCACCTGCGCGCGCAGGAGATCGCGCTCCAGAACCGCCTTCCCTGCCTCTACCTTGTCGACTCGGGCGGCGCGTTCCTGCCGGAGCAGGACAGCGTCTTTCCCGACCGAGAGCACTTCGGCCGCATCTTCTACAACCAGGCGATCATGTCGGCTGCCGGCATCCCGCAGATCGCCGCGGTGATGGGCTCGTGCACCGCCGGCGGCGCTTACGTGCCCGCCATGTCCGACGAATCCATCATCGTCAAAGGGCAGGGAACGATTTTCCTCGGCGGGCCGCCCCTCGTGAAGGCGGCGACGGGGGAAGTGGTCTCGGCGGAGGAGCTCGGCGGAGCGGAGGTGCACGCGCGGCAATCGGGCGTCGCCGATCACTATGCGCAAAACGACGTCCACGCGCTCGCAATCGCGCGTGCGATCGTCGCCAACCTCGGCAACGCGAAAAACGCGAACCTCGCACTGCGCGAGCCGGCCGAGCCGCTCTACCCCGCCGAAGAATTGCACGGGGTCATCCCCGAAGACAAGCGAAAACCTTACGACGTGCGCGAGGTGGTGGCGCGCATCGTCGACGCAAGCGAGCTCGACGAGTTCAAGGCGGATTACGGCACTACCTTGCTGACCGGGTTCGCGCGCATCTGGGGCTATCCGATCGGCATCGTCGCGAACAACGGGATCCTGTTTTCAGAATCGGCGCTGAAAGGCACGCACTTCATCGAGCTCGCCAGCCAGCGCGGGATTCCCCTCGTTTTCCTCCAGAACATCACGGGCTTCATGGTGGGGAAAAAGTACGAGGCCGGCGGAATCGCCAAGGACGGCGCCAAGATGGTGACCGCGGTCGCATGCAGCCGGGTGCCGAAGTTCACGGTCATCATCGGCGGCTCGTTCGGTGCGGGCAACTACGGCATGTGCGGACGCGCTTTCGGACCGCGCTTCCTCTGGATGTGGCCGAATGCCCGCATCTCGGTGATGGGCGGCCAGCAGGCGGCTTCGGTTCTCGCCACGGTGAAACGCGACGGGATCGAGGCCAAGGGCGGTGCCTGGAGCAAGGAGGAGGAAGAGGACTTCAAGCGACCCATCCTCGACCAGTACGAGCGGCAGGGACATCCCTACTACGCTACCGCGCGGCTCTGGGACGACGGCGTGATCGCGCCCGGGGAGACTCGCCGCACGCTGGCGCTCGCGATCTCGGCGTCCCTCAACGCGCCTATCGAGGAAACCCGGTTCGGCGTTTTTCGAATGTAAGGAAATCCCGATGTCAATCCACCGCGCAACCACAGAATGGCAAAGGAACGGGATGCCGTTCGAGCTCGGCACGTACAGCCGTGCCCACCGCATCGAGTTCGAGCCCACCGTGCGGCTCGAGGGAAACGCCGCAAAGGAGAACATCCCGCCCGGCGCACCGCACGCGCAGGGTGCCGATCCGGAGCAGCTTTTCGTCGCCTCGCTTTCGGCGTGTCACATGCTCTGGTTCGTGAGTCTCGCCTCGACGATGAAGCTGGTCGTCGACCGGTACGTCGACCATGCGGAAGGCGTGCTCGAGAAGAACTCCGAAGGCCGCATGGCGATGACGCGAGTCACTCTGCGGCCCGCGGTCGAATTCGCTGTACGTCCTTCGCCGGCGGTGCTCGCCCAGCTGCACCACAAGGCCCACGAGAAATGCTTTATCGCCAATTCGGTGCGCACCCAGGTGATCATCGAGCCGCGCTAGCGATTTGCACAAGAGTTTCGGGGGAAGAGGCGTGAGGCACGAAACCATCGAAATCCATGCGGGCCTGGGCGTTGCCGTCCTATGGCTCAACCGGCCCGACGTGCGCAACGCCTTCAACGACACGATGATCGCCGAGCTCACCGCCGCATTCGGCGAGCTGGAGCAGGACCCTGCGGTGCGCGCGGTGGTGCTCGCGGGCCGCGGCAAGGTGTTCTGCGCCGGCGCCGATCTGAACTGGATGAAGAGAATGGGCGAGCTCGATTTCGAGGAGAACCGCAAGGACGCGATCGCCTTCGGCACCATGCTCGCGCCGCGCGGCGCTATTTCCTCACCGCCGAGCGTTTTCCGGCGGCGGAGGCGTACCGCATCGGCTTCGTTCAGGAGCTGGCGCAGCCCGCGGAGCTGGACGCGACGGTCAACGCGATCCTGGGCGAGCTCGTCCAGGGTGCGCCCGGGGCGCACGCGGTGACCAAGGACCTGATCCGTGCGGTCGCGGGGCGGCGGGTCGATTCCGGACTGATGGACGACATGGCCACTCGCATCGCCACCGCCCGGGCCTCCGCGGAGGGCAAGGAAGGCGTGCGCGCCTTTCTCGAGAAGCGCAAGCCCGCATGGCTGCGGCAGGCGATGAAAAAGGGCGCCAAGAAGAAGAAATAGAGTGCGTCCCGTTTTCGCCAAAATCCTGATCGCCAACCGCGGCGAGATCGCCTGCCGCGTGACGAGGACGGCGCGGCGCATGGGCATAGCGACGGTCGCGGTTTACTCGGACGCCGACGCGCGATCGCGTCACGTCGCGCTCGCCGACGAGGCGTTCCGCATCGGGCCGCCTGAGCCGAAGGACAGCTACCTGCGCGGCGATCGGATCCTCGAGGCCGCGACGAGCTCGGGGGCGTCGGCCATCCACCCGGGCTATGGTTTCCTCTCGGAGAATGCGGAATTCGCCGAGCGCTGCGGGCGCGCCGGAATCACGTTCGTCGGCCCGCCGCCCGAGGCGATCCGCGCGATGGGCGACAAATCCGCGGCGAAAACCATGATGGAGAGGGCCGGAGTGCCGCTCGTGCCCGGCTATCACGGCGGCAATCAGGCTCCCGACTTCCTTCTCGATCAAGCCGAGCGCATCGGGTTTCCGGTCCTCATCAAAGCCGCCGCCGGCGGGGGCGGCAAAGGCATGCGCGCGGTCGAGCACAAGGCGGAATTCGACGCGGCGCTCGCCGCGTGCCGCCGCGAAGCCTCGTCGGCTTTCGGCGATGAGCGCGTGCTGTTGGAGAAATACCTCGACCGTCCCCGGCACATCGAGATCCAGGTATTCGCCGACCGGCACGGAGGCTGCATCCATCTTTTCGAGCGCGACTGCTCGGTGCAGCGGCGCCATCAGAAGGTGCTGGAGGAAGCACCGGCCCCGGGCATGGCCGAAGATCGCCGCCTTGAGATGGGCGAAGCCGCGCTGCTCGCCTGCAGGGCCGTCGGCTACGTCGGCGCGGGAACGGTGGAGTTCATCGTCGACCGCGCAGGCGCGTTCTTTTTCATGGAGATGAATACGCGGCTTCAGGTCGAGCACGCGGTGACCGAAATGATCACCGGCCTCGATCTGGTCGAATGGCAGCTGCGGATCGCGGCGGGCGAAAAGCTCCCGCTCGTCCAGAAGGACCTGCGCATCAGCGGCCACGCCATCGAGGCGCGCGTCTACGCCGAGGATCCACGCCGCGACTTCCTCCCGGCTTCGGGACGCCTCGTGCATCTCGTGCTGCCCGCGGAGTCCGAGGACGTGCGCGTCGATACGGGCGTGAGATCGGGTGACGAGATCACCGTCCACTACGATCCCATGATCGCCAAGCTCATCGTCCGGGGTAGTGACCGTCCCGCGGCGCTCAAGCGAATGCGCCAGGCGCTCGCGCAATTCCAAGTCGCGGGCCTCGTGACCAATCTCGGATTTCTCTGGCGGCTCGTGCAGGATCGAGATTTCGTGCGCGCCGAATTCGACACCGCCCTGATCGAGCGCCATCGCTCCGAGCTCCTCGCCCCGTCGGCTCCGGCAGGCGAGGACGCGCTGACGCTCGCGGCCTTGTCGCAGCTCGACGCCGGCTGGCGCGGGGAGGCGCGCCGCCCGGGCGAGCGGTCTTCGCCTTGGAGCCTGGCCGACGGCTGGCGCGCAAACCAGGACGGCGCCCGGCTCCTCGTTTTCCAGGAGGGCGAGCGCCGGCACTCGGTGACCGCGCGCCGCCGAGGCGAGGGTTTCGAGCTCGAATTCGCCGACAAGCGACGCCAGGTCACAAGCTACCGGCGCGAGGACCACAGATTGACGGCGCGACTCGAGGATGCCACCGTCGAGGGCAGCGTGGTGCGCCTGGGCAGCCGTATCGAGGTGTTCATGCCCGGCAGGCATCACGTCCTGGAGATGCACGATCCGCTGCGTCAGGAGCTGGCGGTCGAGTCGCGCGCGGGCGACCTCGAGGCCCCGATGCCCGGCAAGATCATCGCGATCTTCGTCGCAGCCGGCGACGGGGTCGAGAAGGACGCGCCTTTGCTGATACTCGAAGCGATGAAGATGGAGCACACCATCCGGGCACCCGCCCGGGGCCGCATCGCCCGGGTCCTGTGCCGCTTGGGCGAGCAGGTCGGGGAGGGGGCCGAGTTGATCGAGTTCGAGATTTCTGGGAAGGAGGCGGCGGCATGAGGTTCCCGAGGAAAGTGAGGATCGTCGATGTGGGTCCCCGCGACGGCCTGCAGAACGAAGCGAAGCGGGTTCCGACCGAGGTCAAGATCGAGCTCATCCATCGGCTCGCCGAGGCGGGCTTGCCCGCGGTCGAAGCGGCCGCCTTCGTTTCGCCGAAATGGGTTCCGCAGATGTCCGACGGCGCGCAGGTCATGTCAGGCCTGCGCAGAAAGCCGGGCGTCGCCTATCCGGTGCTCGTGCCGAACTTGCAGGGCTTCGAAGCGGCGTGCGCCGCCGGCGCGGAGGAGATCGCCGTCTTCGGCGCCGCCTCCGAGACGTTCAGCCGGAAGAACATCAACTGCAGCATCGCGGAAAGCCTCGAGCGCTTCGCCCCGGTCGTCAAGGCCGCGCGGGTGCGCAAGATGCGCGTGCGCGGCTATATTTCCTGCGCGGCGGGATGCCCCTACGAAGGCGAGGTGAAGCCGCAGGCCGTCGCCGCGCTGGCGGAAAAACTCTACGAGATGGGCTGCTACGAGATCTCGCTCGGCGACACGATCGGCGTCGGAACCCCGCGACGCATCCGCGCGATGATCGACGCCGTTGCAAAAAAGGTCCCTACGGCCAAGCTCGGCGGTCACTACCACGACACCTACGGACAGGCGTTGGCGAACATTTACGCCTCGCTCGAGGCGGGCGTGAGAACCTTCGACAGCTCGGTGGCGGGCCTCGGCGGCTGCCCCTACGCCAAGGGCGCGACCGGAAACGTGGCGACCGAGGACGTGGTCTACATGCTCGACGGCCTGGGCATCGAAACCGGCGTCGACCTGATGAAGGTTCTTCGGACCGGCCAGTTCATCTGCAGCGAGCTCGGGCGCGAGCCGGCCTCGAAAGTAGCACGCGCGCTCGCGGCGAAGGACTCATGAACCCGGACACAAGGCACGGCGGCGACGCTCCCTCCCCGTGCAACAACGTGTGCCGAATGAACCCGGATACGGGCCTGTGCGAGGGCTGCTTTCGCACGCTCGACGAGATCGCAGCCTGGTCCGCCCTGAGCGACGCCGAGAAGCGCGCGGTGCTCGCGCAGTTGCCCGCGAGACGGACATGAAACTGCCCGAAAGCGTTCAGGTCATCGAGCGCGGCTGGCTCTCCTCCAACAACGTCGTGCTGCATGCGCGCACCGGTTCTGTGGTCGTCGATTCGGGCTACGGCGCCCACGTACCGCAGACGCTGGCGCTCCTCGAACGCGTCCTTGCGGGAAAAAAGCTCGCGCGCCTCGTCAATACGCATTGCCATTCCGATCACATGGGCGGCAACGCCGCGATCCAGGCGAAATACGCCTGCAGGACGAGCATTCCGGAAGGCGAGGCGGCGCTCATCGACGACTGGGACGAGGAGGCGCTGATCCTCGCGATCGCCGACCAGCGCGCCGAGCGCTTCAGCTACGACGACAGCTTTCGCGATGGCGACACGCTGCGGATGGGCGGGTTCGACTGGCAAGTGATCGCCGCACCCGGACACGACACCCACGCGGTGATGTTCCATTCACCCGAGGCGCGCGTCCTGATTTCGGGCGACGCGCTCTGGGAAAACGGCTTCGGCGTGGTCTTCCCCCAGCTTTTCGGCCGCGACACCGCGCTCGCCGAGACGCGCGCGACGCTCGAAGCGATCGCCCGGCTCGACGTCGACGTGGTGATTCCCGGCCACGGCCGGCCGTTCGGCGACGCCGGTGCGGCGCTCGAGCGTGCGTTCTATCGCCTGGAGGGATACGAAGAGGACATCACGCGGCTCGCGCGCCACTGCGCCAAGGTGATGCTCTCTTTTGCGATGCTGGAAAAGCGCTGCATGCCGCTCGCCGAATTGCCGGCCTACGTCGCGCGCGTGCCTATCCTCGCCGAGTTGAACTCGCGCTACCTCCGCATGGCGCCGGCAGCGATGGTCGAGTGGCTGCTCAACGACCTCGAGCGCGCGGGCGCGTTGCGCCGCGAAAACGACATGCTGGTTGCGACCGGGAGTTAACCCTTCCGGCGCGCACTCCAGTTCGCCACTTCGCGCTCGCCCCTGCGCACGGTGCCATTCAGGGAATCGCCCGTCACGCGTCCGACCAGCTCGACCGGACCGCGGTCGAGCGCCCCGGGGGGCAGCACCAGGCGCACTTCGTCGCCTCGCAGCCTGCCATCGGAAACCTGCACATCGCCTTGTCCTGTCAGCTCGACCGACCCCGACACGAATTGATAACGCTGCTTGAGAACCAGTCGCGTCCGCCGTGTCTTCCCTCCCGAGCCGAGCTCGAAAATCCACTCGCCCTCTATTCGGGCCGGAACGATCCAGAGATACACTACGCTCTCCTTGCGCGTGCCGACCGTCTTGTCCGGGGCGGGGACCGTTTCCCGTGCGTCCGGCCGCCATTCGCCCATGCCGTAGTCGTGAGAGACCACGCGCGTGCCGGGCTTGAGTTCAGCCAGGATTTTCGGGCGCAACGCGATGTTGACGTCGGGCAGAAGATAGAGCGCCAGGACGGCCGCCTCGTGAAAATCGGTGTTGAACAGGTCTTGCTGCAGAAACTTCACGCGCTCGGCGACGCCGACGCGCTTCGCTTCCTCGTTGGAGCGCTTCACCAGGCGCGGATCGATCTCGACCCCGAACCCCCGCGCGCCGTGACGCTTCGCAGCGGTAATCATGATGCGACCGTCGCCCGAGCCGAGGTCGATGACCACATCGCTCGCCTTCACCTGCGCCATGTCGAGCATTCTGTCTACGACCGCCTGCGGGGTAGGCACGTACGGCGTGTCGAGCTCCTTTTCCTGGCCCTGAGCGACCGCGGCGCAGAGACATGCGAGCACGGCTGCAACCCACGCGAGTCCGGCGATGCGCCTGAAAAGGGTTTCGACCACGGTCACCTCTCAAATCACTCCGTCGCCGCGCAACGCCGCGATCTCGGCCTCGCGATATCCCGCCTCGCGCAGGATCTCCTCGGTGTGCTCCCCGCGGCCCGGTGCCGGGCGTCCGATCCCGAACTCGAACTCGCTGAATTTCAGCGGGAAGGCGGGCTGCGTGAGTCCGTCGTCGCTCGCGATCATCTTCCGCGCGCGCAGCTGCTCGTTCTCCAGCGCCTCGTCCACGGTCAGAATCGGGCTCACGCAGCAATCCGCGCGGGCGAAGACCTCCGACCATTCACGCTGCGTGCGCGATCCAAAGGCCGCCGCCAGGCGTTCTTTCACCGGCCTCGCTTCCTCGCCGTACACGATGTGCTTTCCTTTCAATTCGGGGCACCCGAGTATATCGCACAGCGTTTCCCAGAATTTTCGCTCGAGCGCCCCCACCGCCATCCAGCGGGCGTCGCGCGTGCGGTAGACGTTGTAGCAGGGGAGCCCGCCGCCGAGCATGCCCGACCCGCGGGGCGGTGTCCTTCCGTGTTCGAGAAACCCCAGAAGCGGAAAAATCGCGTGCGCAAATACCGCGTCGGTCATGGCGACGTCCACGTGCCGGCCGCGCCCGGATGATCTCGCGTCGATCAGCGCGGCGAGGATTCCCATCACCGGCGTGAGCGCCCCGCCGAGCAGGTCGGCGATCTGAAAATTCGGCACGACCGGCTCCTCCGCCGTCCCGATCTGGTCGCCGACGCCGGCGTAGCCGATGTAGTTGACGTCGTGGCCGGCGCGGTGCGCGTAAGGCCCGTTCTGCCCGTAGCCGGTGATCGAGCAATACACCAGGCCTGGGTTTACGGCGGCGAGCGCCTCGTAGCCGACGCCGAGCTTCGCCATGACGCCGGGACGGAAACCCTCGACCACGACGTCGGCGCCCTTCGCAAGGCGCAGGAAGACTTCGCGTCCTTGCGCTTGCTTCAGATCGAGCCGCATCGCGCGCTTGTTGCGATTGACCAGCCGGAAAACATCGGACATGGGAGGAAGTCCGCGCACGTGCCCCATGGCGCGGGAATAGTCCCCCGCTTCCGTGTCTTCGATCTTGACGACGTCCGCCCCCATGTCGGCGAGGTGCAGCGTCGCCATCGGACCGGGAAGGAGCCGCGTCAGGTCGAGGACGCGGATGCCGGCGAGAGGCTTGCGACGTTCGGGTTCGATCACGGCCTTTCACTGAAAAAGAATGGATCGGACCATCTCAGCCGATCCGCGGTCTCAATCGTACTTCTTCGCGTCCTCGATCACTTTGCCGTCGTTGGGCAGCTCGCCGGGTTTCGCGAAGGCTACCTCGCCACGCAGCTTGGCGATGCTGCGGATGCTGTCGGCGATTCTATCGGCGAGGCCGGCGCTCTCGCCGCGCACTTCGCAGCGCAAGGTCATGCGGTCGCTTCCGCCGGGATTGTCGACGACGAGCCGGGCCTTCAGGATTTCCGAATGGCGCTTGACGATTTCCGCCACCTGGGAGGGATGAACAAACATGCCTCTGACCTTGGTCGTCTGGTCGGCGCGGCCCATCCAGCCGCGGATGCGCGTATTGGTGCGGCCGCAGGGACTCGACCCCCGTAGGACGGCGGAAAGATCGCCCGTGCCGAAACGGATCAGGGGATAGTCGGTGTTGAAAGTCGTGATGACCACTTCGCCGACTTCGCCCTCGGGCACGGGCTCGCCAGTCCCCGGCCGCACGATCTCTAGGATCAGCTCTTCGTCGAGGATCATGCCTTCGAGCGCTTCGGATTCGTAGGCGATGAGGCCGAGATCGGCCGAAGCGTAGGATTGCAGCACGCGGATGCCGCGTTCGCCCATTACCGCGCGCAGCGCGGGCGGCAGATACTCGGCGCCGACCGCCGCCTTTTTCAGGCTGCCGATGTCGCTTCGGAGCTCGTCCGCTTTCTCGACGATGAGTTTCAGAAAGGAAGGCGTCCCGATGTAGGCGGTCGCGCGCAAGCTCGCGATCGCCGCAACCTGCATTTCCGTCTGTCCTGTGCCGCCCGGCACGACCGCACAGCCGAGCGCGAGCGCCCCGGCCTCCATCATCGCGCCCGCAGGCGTGAAATGGTAGGCGAAGGTGTTGAGCGCGACCTCGCCTGAACGAAAGCCCGCCGCAAAGAGCGCGCGCGCCGCGCGCCCCCAGTCGCGGCCGCGCCCCGCGGGATCGTAGATCGGCCCGGGTGAGACGAAAATCCTGCCGAGCTGCGCGACCGGCGTGGCGTTCAGGCCGCCGAAAGGCGGTTCGGCCTTTTGCAACGCGATAAGGTCGGGCTTGCGCGTGACCGGAAGCTTGGCGAGCGCCGCGCGGCCGGTAACGCCCGCGGGATCGACTTCCGAAAGAATGCGTGCCCAGCCGGGCGCCTTGGCTTTGGCGAGCGCGATCTGCCGAGGGAGCGCGCCCATCAACGCGCGTTCGCGCGTCTCCGGATCGCGGGTTTCGAGAGCGTCGTAGAACTCGGGCATCGATGGGCAGTGCGTTCGCGGCAGGGCAACATAGCACAAAGGCAAAAGCAGGATCGGTTATTAAGAATGAATATACAATTCGTTCCCCACGGGGAGTCGACCCGGTAAGTTTGCGATTCTCCCGGCCGAGACACGGTACAGCCGGGCGAAATTTCCTCCGGGAGGAAACCATGGACTCGAAAGGTGTCAGCGAAGACTGGCTGTCGGTCTGGATCGGCTTGTTGATTTTCGTTCCCGCGCTCGGCTCACTCGGCGGGGCGGATATTCTCGGCTGGGTCGTCACCACAGGCGTCTGGAGCGATCTGTCGAAAGCCCTCAACCCCGTCTCCAAGGCTTATTCCGGCCTGGGCGGTATGGGCGCGCTGATCGCGACGTACCTGGCTCTGCTCGTCGTGATGACGGCGGGCGCCGCCGCGCTCAAAGCCGATCTCAAGCGCTTCGCGCTCGGCTTCACCGCGGTGTTCTGGATCGGCTACCTGTCCTGGATCGCGGGCAGCTACGCGAATTTCGCCGTGACCACGCCCGCCGACATGCAGAGGTTCGGCATCAGCTGGTCGCTCAAGCTCACCAACGAAGGCGGATTCATCCTCGCGCTCCTCGCCGGCCTCATCGTCGGGAATTTCTTTCCGGGTTTCGCCGCGTGGATGAAGGAAGCCGTGCGGCCGGAGCTGTACATCAAGACCGCGATCGTTCTCCTCGGCGGCTTCCTCGGCATCACGGCGGCCACGCAGCCGGTCCTCGCGAAGTCGGTCCTTTTCCGGGGTCTTGCGGCGATCGTCGAGGCGTACCTGATCTACTGGGCGGTGGTGTACTTCGTCGCGCGCAAATGGTTCGGCTTCAGCCGCGAGTGGGCGGCGCCGCTCGCGTCGGGGATCTCGATCTGCGGCGTGTCGGCCGCGATCGCCACCGGCGGCGCGATCCGCGCCCGGCCCATCGTCCCGATCATGGTGGCTTCGCTCGTGGTGATTTTCGCCGTGGTCGAGCTGCTGATCCTGCCCTTTGCCGCGAACGCGTTCCTTTCGCATGAACCCATGGTCGCGGGCGCGTGGATGGGGCTGGCGGTGAAGACCGACGGCGCGGCGGTGGCGAGCGGCGCGATCGCCGAATCCCTGATCCTCGCTACGAACGCCGCCGAAGGCGTCAACTACGCGAAAGGCTGGATACTCGGCACCGCGGCGACGGTGAAGGTCTTCATCGACATCTTCATCGGCATCTGGGCCTTCATCCTCGCTTACATCTGGACCAACCACATCGAAGTGCGTGCCGCCGGCGACAAGGCGAAGATCGGCGAGATCTGGCAGCGCTTCCCGAAATTCATCCTCGGCTACGTGCTGACCTTCCTCGTGGTCCTCGCCCTCGCTTACGGCGCTGCGCCGGCGACCGCGGCCAAGATCCGCACGGGGATGGGCGAGGCGAACACTTTCCGCGTGATCTTTTTCATCATGACCTTCTTCACCATAGGAGTGATGTCCAACTTCAGGAAACTCTGGGAGGAGGGCATCGGCAAGCTGGCCGCGGTCTACGTCGTGTGCCTGTTCGGCTTCGTCATCTGGGTGGGGCTGGTGATCTCGTGGGTGTTCTTCGGCGGCGTGAAGCCGCCGCTCGCGGCAGGTTGAACGGGAGAAAGATCATGGAGCAACCCAAAGTCGGCGAAGAGATGCGCAAGATGCCGGTCGAGCCCCTGCTGCCCGTCGAGAAAAAGCTGATCGGCTGGAGCTTGGGGATAGGGCTGGTGCTGCTGGTGATCCTGATCTTCGCGACGCGAAGCTGAGCGAGGCCGTTTACTCGAACTTCACTCCCGCCTCGCGGATCACGCGCGCGAGTGCGTCCGCGTCCCGGCGCAGGAACGCGGCGAAGTCCGCGGGCGACCGGGACGCAACCGCCTCGGTGCCGGCGGGCGCGAGCACGGCTTTCAGTTTAGAGTCCTGCAGCGCCTGCGTCGTCGCCTCGAACAGCCGCGCGACGACGTCTCGCGGCGTCGCTTTCGGTGCGAAAAAACCATACCAGATGGAAACGTCGTAGTTCGCGAGTCCTGCTTCCTCCATTCCCGGCAGGCCTTCAACCAGCGGCGAACGCTCGCGCGTCGTGACGGCGAGCCCGCGCAGCTTGCCGGTGAGCACGTGCGGCATCACCGAAGGCGCCGTCGCGAAAGTCACCTGCGTGTCGCCGGCGAGCACCGACTGCACCGAGAGGCCACCGCTCTTGTAGGGAATGTGGACGCCGGCAAGCGCGTCGAAGAGCGCCGTCGCGAGGTGCGGCAACGAGCCGTTGCCCGAGGTGGCGAAGTTGAGCGTGCCGGGATTCTTCTTCGCCTCAGCGATCAGCTCGCGGATCGACTTCACCGGCAGCGAAGGGTTGACCGCGACCACGAGCGGCGAGCTCGTCACCTGTGTGATGGCCACGAAATCGCGCTCGGTGTCGTACGAGATGTTCTTGTTGACGATCGGGTTGATGATCATGCCGCTCTGGCTCGCGATCATGATGGTGTAGCCGTCCGGGGCCGCCTTGGCCACGTATTCCGCCGCGAGGCTCGAGCCGGCACCGGGCCGGTTATCGACGATGACACCCTGGCCGAGTACGCGCGTGAGCGGATCGCTCATCGTGCGCGCGATGATGTCGGCGGCGCCGCCCGGAGCAAAGCCGACTACGAGGCGGATCGGCCTGGTCGGATACGACTGTGCCGACGCCGCACACGCGGCGAGCAGGACCATCAGGGCGGGGAGCGCTCTCATCTGCGAGTTCCTTTTCAGGCAAGCCACCGTTTTCTGCGGCGGTAGTGCTTCACGTCCTTGAAACTCCTGCGAGCGCCCGAGGAGATGCCGAGATAGAACTCCCTGACGTCCTCGTTCGCGGCGAGCTCGGCGGCGGCGCCGTCCATGACCACACGGCCGTTCTCGAGTATGTAGCCGTGATCTGCGTAGCGCAGCGCGACGTGAGTGTTTTGCTCGGCGAGCAGGAAGCTCACGCTTTCTTTTTGATTGAGATTCTTCACGATCTCGAAGATCTCCTCGACGATCTGGGGCGCGAGGCCCATCGAAGGTTCGTCGAGCAGGATCATGCTTGGGCGGGCCATCAGCGCGCGCCCGAGTGCGGTCATCTGCTGCTCGCCCCCCGAGGTGTAGCCGGCGAGCGCGCCGCGCCGCTCCTTGAGTTGCGAAAAGTAGCCGTACACCTTCTCCAGGTCCTGCTTGAGCTGCGCCCGTCCGGCGCCGCGGGTGTAAGCACCGGTAAGAAGATTCTCCTCGACGGTGAGATGCGCGAAGCAGTGGCGCCCTTCCATGACCTGCACCACGCCGAGCCTCACCAGCTTGTCGGGGCTCAGGCGGTCCACGCGGCGGCCCCGGAACTCGATCGTTCCCTTGGTGACCTCGCCGCGCTCGGCGCGAAGGAGGTTGGAGATCGCCTTGAGGGTGGTGGTCTTGCCCGCGCCGTTCGCGCCGAGCAGCGCGACGATTTTCCCCTCCGGCACCGAAAGCGACACGCCCTTCAGCACGAGGATGACGTGGTCGTAGATGACCTCGATGTTGTTGACGCCGAGGTAGGCTTCGGGCTTCGGGACAGCGGACATAGATGAGGCCCTCACCCTAACCCTCTCCCGCAAGCGGGAGAGGGAATGGACAACGCTCAGCCTTCTTTCGAACAGTCGCGCGGGGTAATGCCTTTCTCCTTCGCGTATTTCGCAGCGGACTCCTCGATCATGGGCCTCACGATCGACTGGTCGGAAGCGATCCAGTCGGTGATCGTGTTCCACTTCGCGCCGTCCCACTGCAGGAACTTCACCGAGCCGCCGCCCTCATGGTCCATGCAGGACACTTTCAGCGCCTGCATGAAACCGGTGGCACCGAGCTGCTTGAGCTTCCTGTCGTCGATGCTCAGGTGCTCCAGGCCCCAGCGGATCTCGTCGCCGGTCATCGGCTTGCCCTTGCCGTAGTGCTCCTGCGCCGTGCGGATCGCCTCGGTGGAGATGATGCCGAAAACGACGCCGCGGTTGTAGTAGATGCTGCCGACGCGGCTCTTGTCTTCCATTTCGCCCTTGCCCTTGGCGTAGACGAACTTCTCGATCTCCTTGATCACCGGGTAGTTGTTTCCGGAAACGTTGAACGCCGCGGCGATGTAGCCCTTGGCCGCGTCGCCCGCCGGGATCACGTCCTCCTCGGCGCCGCTCCACCACACGCCCACGATATGGTTGCGCGGATAGCCGATCTTGGCGGCGGCCTTGAGCGCGGTCGGGTTCATCACGCCCCAGCCGCGCAGGATCACCCAGTCGGGCTTGATCTGGCGGATCTGCAGCCATTGCGCCTGCTGTTCGTTGCCCGGGTGCGCGACCGGGATATGAGTCACCTCGAAACCGTACTTCTTCGCCTGCGCATCGAGCACGGGAATCGTTTCCTTGCCGTAGGCCGAGTCGTGATAGATGTTCACGATCTTCTTGCCCTTCAGCTTGTCCATCCCGCCTTCCTTCATGCCGATGAACTTGATCTTGGCGGTGTTCTGGCTCCAGTAATTGGTGATGAGGGGGAACACCCACGGGAACACGCGCCCGTCGGAGGCGTCGGTGCGGCCGTAGCCGATCGACACGATCGGGATGTGGTCCGTCGTGCCCTTGTCGATGAGCGAATAGGTGATCCCGGTCGAGAGCGGGTGCACCAGCGACGCTCCGGTCGGACCGCGCTTCTTGGTGCGCTCGTAGCATTCCACGCCGCGCGCGTTGTTGTATTCGGTCTCGCACTTCTCGTAAGTGAGCTTCACGCCGTTGATTCCGCCGTCGCGGGCGTTCACCATGTTGAGGTAGTCGATGAACCCGCCGAAAATCCCCGAGCCGCCCGCCGCGTACGGCCCGACCCAGTAGCCGTTCATCGGGATGAACTGCTCGTTCTGCGAATAGGCCGTACCCGCGACGGCGAACGCCGCCGCGCCCAGCAACGCGCTCAGTCTGAAATTCCGCAGCATTGGAACCCTCCTTTGGATGGTGATCTCCCTGTTTCTACAGGTTATCGGAATGAACAGCCGCACCTAATATAGCCCAATTGTCGCAGATGGGAAAACCCCGGGTCAGTGCGGGAAGGGCCAGAGCCGCAGCTTTTCCTTGGCGATTTGCCACAGGCGCGCAAGGCCCAAGGGTTCGACCACGAGGAAAAAGACGATGAGCGCGCCGAACAGGATCAGGGTCAGGTTGGACACCAGCCCCGCGGGAAGAGCAAGACCGAACGAGCGCTCGATCGAGGCGGCCGAAAGGTCCATGAAGATCGGCAGCAGCACGATGAAGCCGGCGCCCAGGAACGAACCCAGGATGCTGCCGACGCCGCCGATGATGATCATGAAGAGGATCCTGAAGGAAAGCTCGAGCTCGAATCCCGCCGGTTCGACCGTGCCCAGATACGCGAACGCGTAGAGCGCGCCGGCCACTCCACAGTAAAACGAACTGATGGCAAAGGCGAGGAGCTTGGTTTTCACCATCGGGATTCCGACCACCTCGGCCGCCACGTCCATGTCGCGCACCGCCATCCAGGCCCGGCCGATGGAGCTGCGCACCATGTTCTTCGCCGCGAGCGCCATCACGCTCACGATCGCGAGCACCAGCAGGTAGCGCTTCACCGGAGTGTCGACTGCGTAGCCGAAGACGACGAGCTTCTGCGCGGTGATCACGCCGGAGGAGCTGTAATTGGAAAGCCAGCCGAACTTGGTGAGCGCCCATACGACGAAGAATTGCGCCGCGAGGGTCGCGACCGCGAGATAGAAGCCCTTGATGCGCAGGCTAGGCAAGCCGAAGACGATGCCTATCAGCGCAGCGACGACACCCGCGAGGATGAAAGACGCGAGCATGGGCATGCCCGGCACCCGAAGCTCGAAGTTGTAGGCGGCAAAGGCGCCCACCGCCATGAAAGCCGCGCTGCCCAGCGAAAGCTGCCCGGCGTAACCGGTGAGGATGTTCAGGCCCAGGGCGGCAAGCGAGAAGATGAGGAACGGAATCAACACGCCGCTGAACCAGTAGTTGAAGTCGATCATGCCGGCGAGCGCGGGCGTCGCAGCAGCCACCGGCACGCCGACGAAGACGACCGCGAGAAGGATCGCCATGCCGATCCGGTCCTGGCGGATCGGAAAGAGCTGCTGGTCGGCGGCGTAGGTGGTCTTGAATTGTCCGGCTTCGCGGTAGAGCATGACTCGCCGTCAGACCCGGTCGATGCGCCGTTCGCCGAACAAGCCCTCGGGGCGTATCAGGAGGAAAGCGAGCGCCAGCGCGTAGGGGAACCAGGACTCGATGCCGCCGCCGACGTGCGGGCCGATGTAGACCTCGGCGAGTTTTTCCGATGCGCCTACGATAAGCCCGCCGACGATGGCCCCGGCGATCGATTCGAACCCGCCCAGGATCAGCACCGGCAGGGCCTTGAGCGCGAGAAAGGTGAGCGCGAACTGCACGCCGTTGCGCGCACCCCAAAGCAGCCCGGTCACGAGCGCGACGAATCCGGCGACCATCCACACGATCACCCAGATCCTGTGGAGCGAGATGCCGACGGCGAGGGCCGCCTGATGGTCGTCGGCGACCGCGCGCAGCGCTCGCCCGGTGCGGGTCTTGTTGAAGAACACCGCGAGCACCGCGACCAGCGCCGCCGCGATTCCGGAGGCGACGAGGTCGAATTTGCTGATGTTCATCCCGGTATTGCCCATCAGCCATTCGATCGGCTCGTCGGCGATTCCAAGGTCGAGCGCGTGGACCTGCGCGCCCCAAGTGAGCTGCGCGATGCCCTCGATGAAGAAGGCCAGGCCGATGGTCGCCATGAAGAGCGTGATCTGGGGCTGGCTGACGAGCGGGCGCAGCACCACGCGCTCGGTGAAAAACGCGAGCGCCGCCATCGCGAGAAGGGCGAGCGCCACCGCGAGCCAGAACGGGGCGCCCATCGATATGAATCCCACGGTCGTTTGGGCCGCGAAGAAGACCATCGCCCCTTGAGCGAAATTGAATACCCCCGAGGCCTTGTAGATCAGCACGAAGCCGAGCGCCACCAGCGAATACATCACCCCCGCCAGCAGCCCGCCGATCAGCACCTCGAAGAAAAATTGCATCTTGCCGATGTCATCCTGAGCGGAGCGAAGGATCTGCTCTTCGAAAAGCAGATCCTTCGGGCTGCACCCTCAGAATGACCCTGTTAATGTGCCACTCCCAGATACGCGTCGATCACGCCCCGGTTGTTGCGCACCTCGTCGGGCGTGCCGTCGGCGATCTTGCGGCCGTAGTCCAGGACGACCACCCGATCCGACAAGTCCATGACCACGCTCATGTCGTGTTCGATGAGCACGATGGACGTGCCCATCTGATCGTTGACGTCGAGCACGAAACGGCTCATGTCCTGCTTTTCCTCGAGATTCATCCCGGCCATAGGCTCATCGAGCAACAACAGCTCCGGCTCCGCAGCAAGAGCTCGCGCGAGCTCCACGCGCTTTTGCAGGCCGTACGGGAGCCGGCCCACCGGGGTCTTGCGGATGTGCTGGATCTCGAGAAAATCGATGACCGCCTCGACTTTGGCGCGGTGCTCGAGCTCCTCGCGCTTCGCCGCCCCCCAATAGACCGCTTGCTGCAGGAAATTGGATTTCATCTTCAGGTTGCGCCCGGTCATGATGTTGTCGAGGACCGTCATGCCGCGAAAGAGGGCGATGTTCTGGAAGGTCCGCGCGATGCCCTGCTGCGCGGCCTCGTGAGGATCCACGTTGCGGCGCCTTCGGCCCTTGAAGGCAACCGTCCCTTGCTGCGGGTGGTAGACGCCGTTGATGACGTTGAGCATCGACGATTTGCCGGCGCCGTTCGGGCCGATGATCGCGCGGATCTCGTGCTCCCGGACGTCGAAGGAAACGCCCTGGAGCGCAACCACCCCGCCGAAGGCAAGCGAGACGCCGTCGATCTCGAGGATCGGCCGCCCGATTTTCCTGCCTGCCGTCATGTCAGGCGAAAGGGAAATCAGGCCGCCTTCCTGGCCGCCGCGGCGTCCAAGGTTTTCGCCTCCACGATCCGCAGGTCGGCGGACACCGTTCCGCTGCGGCCGTCCTCGAAACGCATATGCGTCTCGACGAAACAGCTCGTCCTGTCGGAGTAGAGGGCGTCGACCAGCACCGCGTACTTGTCTGCGATGTGGCGGCGCCGCACCTTGCGCGTGCGCGTGAGCTCGCCGTCGTCGGCCTCGAGCTCCTTGTGCAGGACGAAGAAGCGCCGGATCTGCGAGTTGGCGAGCGTGGAGTCCTGCGCGAGATCGCGGTTCGCCTTCTCCACGCATTCGCGGATGAGATCGAGCACCGCGGGCTGCGAGGCGAGGTCCGCGTAGCCGGTATACGGCAGGTTGCGCCGCTCGGCCCAGTTGCCGATCGCGGCCATGTCGATGTTGATGAACGCGCAGACCTTGTCGCGCCCCTGGCCGAAGCACACTGCCTCCTTGATGTAGGGGAAGAACTTGAGCTTGTTCTCGAGATACTTCGGCGCGAACAAGGTGCCGTCGGCGAGCCTGCCCACGTCTTTCGCGCGGTCGATGATCTTCAAGTGCCCCCCCGCATCGAAGTAACCCGCGTCACCGGTGTGGAAGAAGCCCTCCGCGTCGATGGCCTCGCGCGTCGCGTCGGGCCTCTTGTGGTATCCCTTCATCAGACCCGGGGAGCGCACCAGCACTTCGCCCGAATCGGCGATGCGTACCTCGACCCCGGGCAAGGGCGGGCCCACGGTTTCGAGCTTGACGTCGCCCGAGGCGTGCATGCACACCGTCACGCAGGTTTCGGTCATTCCGTAGAGCTGTTTCAGGTTGATGCCGATGGAGCGGTAGAAATCGAACAGGTCCGGGCCGATCGCCTCGCCGCCGGTGTAAGCGACGCGAATGCGCGACATGCCCAGCACGTTCTTGAGCGGCCCGTATACGAGGATCTCGCCGAGCCGATACAGCAGCCGGTCC
>WNGC01000109.1_pt1 | contig 40059 bp, 39 predicted proteins | sample 5400051 | NCBI WGS metagenome assembly WNGC01 (sample SAMN13153368, study PRJNA577476) | soil metagenome | isolation source: 20 cm soil or saprolite under grassland replicate 2 | place: USA:California | collected 2016-06-15
AGGTTACCCCATTCGGAAATCTACGGGTCAAAGCGTGTTTGCCGCTGTCCGTAGCTTATCGCAGCTTACCACGTCCTTCATCGCCTATTGGCACCAAGGCATCCATGATGCGCTCTTTGTAGCTTGATCAATCTGTTCCGGTCCCGGAAAGGGACCAGAGATTCTTTGATAACTGAAACTCTCTGGCCATCTTGCGATAGCCTCTTGATTTCAGACTCAGCTCTTAAAGTTGTATTTCTTACTACCCTGTATGTAGATGTCAAAGAACCAGCATTCACTACATTTTGATCACAAAAAAACTCAATCTCGTGCCGACAAACATTACAGTGTTCCCGCCGTGGCAGGTTTCCGTCTTCGTTGCCGGGACAAAATTGAGCCCAATTTGCAGTCCCAAAATGTACGTAGAACGCACTCCGAGTTAATGGAGTCCCGCTTCCAGCGGGATTAGAAGGCTACTCCGAATTAGTCTCGCGTCAACCCGATTCGACAGATTTCTGCAATTTTTTACGATTCCGCAATTCCTTCAGATTCAGTAATTTACTCTTGCAGTGCAGAGAGGATCCGTCAAATGCCATCGGACTAAATGCAAAATTTCGTTGCGTACTGAAGAAAAAACGATCGATGCGACTGTTTACATTCTATTCTATCGCGTCGTAACGCTGATTTTGTCCAGCAGACGACTGCGACTTGCATCATAAAGCCGGAACTCATACGTGGACCCTGGCTGGATCCAGTTCGCGGTAGCCGCGCCGTGGCGGCCGGCTGCAAAAAGCGACTCTTTTTGTCCGTCGATGGAGACGTAGACTTCGCCGTCGCCCGCATCAATAGTGTTCCATTGAATAGTTGTTGTACCCATCTTTTCGTCGGTGAAAACAGGATTCGGAAAGGCACTGAGTTCCATTCTCGCGTTGCTTTTTAGAACGCAGAAAACGCGCTCGTCATGATCTGGATCCGCCGGCGTTGAACTGTTGGTCTCGCCAATCGTGGTGTATGCCAAAATGCTCCAACCGGTACGATGAATCAGTCGCCTTAATGCTTCATCTGAGAAGATCCAAAAATTCGTGCTGTCGTTGTTGCATTCATCCGGGCTCAGCAAGTACGCAACAGGGTACTTTGCCAGCGGCATGCCGTCGGCAGTCTGTCGAGCGATTCGGGTACTCAAGAAACAATACTTTGTTACCTGAGCCAGTCTCTCCAAGATGTAGAAAGGGTTTTTCAAGTGATAGAGAACGCCAAGGAAAAAGACGGCATCGTACTTTTCTGCAAAGGGTTCGAAGCGCGAGTCCAAATCGATCGAACGGATAGTGACGGACGAGTTCAACGCTTCCTTAAGAATTCGAGCTCCGTCTAACTTATTGAAATTTGTGAAGTCGTTATCGATCGCATCTACGGAGAACCCGAGTTCTTCAAAGAAGAATGCGAGATCTGCATCAGCAGCGCCGATGTCTGCAACCCTGCCATACTTGCCTGTGCACAGCTGCAGAAGGTCAAGCCCAACTCCGGCCAGGAGTCGTTCTAATACAGGAAGATTTCGCAGGGTGGGATACGGGTACCAAAATGATTTGGGGCGGTGTGCCAACTTCGTCTTCCATAGCCGTTGCTCTTTAGTGCGACTAAGCTCCCGCAGTGATGATGTGTCACCCCGGGCGTTGCTTGATCTGCCGGTGGGGGCCGAATGGGCGGGGCCGAATAAAAATTTGCCGAGCGCTGCAGAAATCTTTGAAGTCTGCAGGCGCGGCTCAGCTGATAGTGTTTTCACGGTAGAAAACAGTCGCGCAGGGCTGCGCACTCTGACAGACAGATGCTACCGAGTCTTTGTGTAGGATTGAACCCTACGGTCGAAGCTGGCTCGGTGAAAGCCGCAGACTACTTCAAATGAGTTGCGTCTTCCCAACGAATTGCCGCTCGGAGCAGTTCGCCGAGAGAGCTAACACCGAATTTTTCCTTCGCGCGCGCGCAGTAAGCTTGCACAGTTTTCAGACTCAAATGCAAATCATCGGCAATCTGCGCGGTCGTGCGTCCCTGGCCGAGGAGGCGAAATATTTCGAGCTCACGATCGCTTAAACGTTCCACCGGCGAACTTTCGGCCCCCTTAGGTGACGAGCTAAACCGGCGAGCCATGCTGTTAACGACTCTTTCGCTGACATAAACGCCACCTTCCAGCACTCGACGGATGGACGCGAGGACGCTCTTTGTGCTCTCTCGTTTCATGACGTATCCCCGTGCGCCGGCGCGCAACGCGCGTTCGGCGTAGAGAGCCTCGTCGTGCATGGAAAGCACGATCAAGGCGACAAGCGGGAATTGACTCTCCAGGTTTTTGACCAATTCCAAGCCCGATTCGTTCTTCAGTGAAATATCCACGAGCGCGACATCAGGTCGTGTCTTTGCAATTCCCGTCATGGCTCCGGCGGAATCTTCCGCTTCGCCGCAGACAATCAGGTCGTTCTGTTCATTGATAAGATTGGTGAGCCCTTCACGTACGAGGGGGTGATCGTCGACAAGAAAAATGCGACGTTTGCGCGCGGCGGCGACAGAGGGGTTCGAATTCATCTCGGGAAATTTAACCCATTATAATTAGGAATCGTCACCTTACACGTTGCAATGGTTCCGCGCTGACCATTTCGCCGAACTTTGAACGTGCCACCAATTAGTGCCGCACCATGGCGCATCAAGCGAAGGCCAAGTCCTTTTGAATCCGAGGGAGTATCTGGAAATCCAACTCCATCATCCGTGATTGCGAGGGTAAGTTCGGAATCATCTATAGAAATGCGAATATCAATCTGTTCTGGGGCAGCGTGTTTAGCGGCGTTGGTGGCGGCCTCCTGTGCTATCCGGTACAGCTGTGTTGCAACCTCAGAATCGCGCATGGGAATTAACCCTTCGCCATGAAAGATGCAGTTTACCGCGAATCGCTCGCTAATGTTTTCGGCAAGACCCTCAAGTGCTACACTTAAACCGTCCGCCTCAAGCTCCGGCGAAAAAAAACCCCGCGCCAAGTTTCGCGTGAGATCGATTCCTTCCTCGACGTAGTGTACGAGTTTCTCCGCTTCGGTTACTTCAGGAGCAGATTTCGCAGCGAGTTTCTCCTTTAACACCTGGGCAGCGAGGGCTGTGCCGGTCAGATGTTGACCCAGGCTATCGTGCAGGTCCTGTCCCAAGCGTCGTCGTTCACGATCCGCCACTTGTGCGATCTCCTGGTCCAGCCGCCTTCGCTCAGCCATCTCGCGCTGCAAGGCCGCTGTGCGTTCCTGGACGCGTCGATCCAGCTCTCCTATCAGTGTGCGCAGCTTGCCTAGCACTCCTGCGAATAACGCGTACGAGGCGAAAGCCATCCCTGCGTTCCAGAAACCGAGTGTGGGAATTCCGGCCGCAAGGTCTGACAACATTGATGCGGCAACACTGACGACGGCCATTCCCAAGCCGATCTGGAGTGAGCCAAACCATGTGGCCAGAGAAATCGGAACAAGATAGAACAGAAGTAGCGGCCGTTCGTATCCAGTTAGATAGTCAATATATCCTACAATCCCAACAATACACAGACATGTTACGACGAGAGCAGTTCGAGAAACTCGCAAGATGGGAGTACGACGCAGATCAACCATAATCCTATCAAGTTTGGTTCGGCTCAGAACTGACTCGGTTGGCATTCTTATTTGTTTCTATGAAACCCACCGGCAAAGGGGAAAATACCAGAGAAAATCTTAAAGTTGGGCCTTGTACAAGCTCTTAAATTCTCCAATCAATATCAGCAGACTGATTCGTGTTCGTCACGGAGACTGCGGGATCGTCCATTTCCTTTGGATGAATCTCTTTAATCTTTTGGCGTCGTTGAAAAGTTTTTGGCAATGCTCTGAACAGGTTGCGGAGCCAATTGGAATATTTACGGCTGGCTTGAAGACGCTCAATAACGGCACTGTTTTTTTTGACCTCCGCTGCAAGTCTTGCCGCTCGCGCACTGATTCGTTCGATTCTTGTTTGCTGGGTCAGAATTGAGTCCTGGGCTCTACGAAATTCTTTCGGCAGATTCGCCGCAAACCGGACCCGTTCATCAAAGGCACTCTCTATTTCTTCGATTGCGACAGCCGAGGCCTCACGAGGTTGTGGGCTCTCTTCGACTTCGCGGCAAAGCTGCAGTGCTTGCTTTACGAGGCTTGGATCGGTTCCACGGTCATCAATCTGAAAATCGGCAGGAACGTTGGAACTATTGATCCTTTGCGCGAGGGGCTCCAAAGATTCAGGCGCGAAGGGCTCGCCGAGAAAACTGAAAATGGATCGTAGTGTAGCTTCTGGGGCGTCTGCAAGATCCGAATGCCGTATTCGAAAGATGACGTTCGGACCGTAGGCTCGTTCAGCAAGAAGACAGCTACCGACCGTTCTTAGCCAATAACTGTAGGCTTCCTGCGCATTGGTGACCAAGCTTTGTCCGCTAACGTGATGGAAGTGCAGCATTGATCGAACCACCGAAGTCACATCCCGAAAGATGTGGATGAATAGCGCTTGCGGGAAGAGCTTGCGCAAGCCGCAGACATGCATGGAGTACTCCGGCGTAGCATCCACCCATCGTGCTTTTGGATTCAACGTCAACTGTGATTTCGTCTTAGGCCCCATAACAGCATTTGGGCCGGCCGCATGTTGCCACCGTCTTCGGTTGAGGTCGGCACGGTGGCGCAGGATTAGATCGTTAATGCTCTGGCCAAAGAGAGAGAAAAACTCGGCTTTCGTCACGTCCATCGAGCTCAACAGGGAGTAGTCCGCGCGCGCGGTTCCAGTTTGATAGTGGATAGCGAGATCGATGGCGAAATCTCCCATCCAGCCGGATTCCTCAAGCGCGATAATATTCGGATGCTTACCCAGGCACAAGGTCAGGACGCTTGTTCCGGACCGGGGTGACCCAACCACAAAAATCGGCTTGTTTATTCTGTCTTCCATCTCAACTGGACGATCTCGCCGAGGTCCGTCCGGCTGGTTACAGCGGCCCATCCCACTGGCGGCCGCGCCGCCACAAAGGCATCTCCCATAAAATTGTCCGTGTTACTGCCTCGCTATGAGAACTGCGATAAAGCAACGGCACAAGGATCCGCGATTGCGAGCGCCGCGTGAGTCACCGCACACAGGGATAGTGTCGAGTAGTTCAGCGCTTTGATTATCTGCCGGGTTTTCTTATACTCGCGATCCATACCTGCAGTATTATCGACCCGTTCTCTAAATGCAGTCTCCATTTCATCGGCTGCTTCTCGCGAAGGCCGATCTGCCTGCGGAGTTTCGCTTACATTGACGCAAAGGCGCGTTGCCTTTTCGATCACTGATGGGTCAGTGGCAGGATCGTCGGCTTTAAAATCGGCCGGTACATTGGAACTGTTGATGCGGTCCGCAAGCGGTTCCAGACATTTGGCGCTATACGGTTCCTCAAGGCGGTCGAGCAATGAACGCATAGTCAATTCTGGATTGTCGATCAAATCTACATATCGGATCCGATGGATAACATCAGGGCCGTAAGCCTGTTCTGCCTTTAAACATGCCCTGACGGTTCGCAGCCAGTACTTATAGGCCTTTTCTTCGTTAGCAACTAACTGGATGCCCGCTACCCGGTGAAAATTCAGCATCGAGCGCACCACTGGACCGACCTCTCGGAAGATATGAACGAAACGCGCATCTGGAAACAGCTTACGCAACCCGCAAATGAAAAGGGAATATTCCGGAGTCCCATCTACCCAGCGCGTCTTGGGATCAGACGCCGCATTCGTACCTTGAAACCAACGTCCCTTAAGTCCCGCCAGCTTGCCTTTGGATTGACGCTTTTTTTCCAGGTCCTTGCGATGAGACAGAATCAGGTCGTTGATGCTTTGCCCGAATGTGAAAAACAATTCGTCCTCATGAATATCCATACCGCTCAAGATAGAGCGGTCTCCGCGTGCCGCGCCAACCCGGTAAGCCATAGCCACATTGATCGCGAAGTTTCCCATCCAACTGGACTCTGGCACGGGAAAAATGTTCGGATGCTGACCCAGACACCAAGTGAGAATGCTCGTTCCTGAACGTGGTGATCCCACGACAAAGATCGGCTTGTTTATGTTACGCTGCATCCAGGCCCTACGGATTATTCGTCTTCTTGCGCCCAGTCAAGCTTTGCACAGGCGTAATTAGAACGATCATTTTTCTGAGAGCCCCGCTCAGCTTCATTGGTGAACCTTATCCCCAGAATGCCTAACCCTCTCTGGAATAAAATCAATGGTTCCCATGTCGGAGCTGAAGACCGGCCGCCGCCGCATCATGGTATTCCCTGAAATCACGATGCAGCGCTTCCTGAAAGAACCAGGACTGGATATTGCGCGGATTTTTCCAGCGATTACCACTCACTTGGTGTTATCCCTCGCAAAACCAAGATCAGCTTTTCGCCGTGATGACGTTTTCTCTCTGGGCCACCGCTCCCGATTCGCGTGGGAATGAAAAGTGATCGTCGCTAAACAGGAATGCTAGCTTCTTACGCGCAGCGTCGGTGGAATACAGCGCGCGTGTTTTCCTGATACCATTCTCAGAAAGTCGCGTCCAGAGCTCTTCCGATTCATAAAGCTCAATGAGTGCCCGGGCAAAATCTTCTGGCTCGTCGGCCACGAGAATGTCTTCGCGATCTTGAAGTTCCATGCCTTCGACAGCCAGAGATGTTGCGACGACGGGCACGCCGAATCCCATGCTCTGATTGATCTTGCCTTTTATGCCGGCCCCAAATCGCAGCGGCGCAACCGATAGCTTTACGCTATTAAAGAACGGACGAACGTCGCGCTGTAATCCCGCGACAACAATTCTCTCAGTTGCTAACGCAGCGACTTCTGGCGGCGGCTTGTCGCCGATGATGTAAAATTTGGCATCGCCCAGATGTTCACTCACCAGAGGATAAATGTCTTTCACGAAGAAGAGGACCGCGTCGATGTTTGGCCTGTGTTGGAATCCGCCGATAAAAAGCCAATCTCGACGCAGCGCGAACGGGGTCTTCGAGCCCGAGACCTCGGCAATAGTTGGGACGATCTCAATAGATTGATCTGGCCTGGCCTTGTGGAGAAGTTTCTGTTCCACGCCGCTCACCACCCAGGTCTCATCGGCTTGGTCAATAAGATTGAATTCCAGTTCTTCTTGCTGGCGCGCTCTTTCTCGCGTCTCGGGATTGCTCGTGATCTGGGCCTCTCGATCCGTGCGAACAAAGTGTAGATCGACCGTGTCAAAAATGATACGGCTTCGCGGCGCGTAGAGCCGAATATCCGCGATATGTTTGCGAGCAAAGTCGCACCGGCTTAAGACTACAACGTCGAACTCGGGGCCACGCGAAACGAGAAAATCACGCACTTTTTTGAAATAAGGCTGGTAGATGATTTCAATGCCACGCCTCTGCAATTCCTGTCCGTAAGGCGGGATATTCGCCAGATTATCAGGAACAAATGTTACTCGATGGCCCAACTGACGAAGGATGTTAAGAATATGGAACATCCGGACTGATCCCGCGTCCTTATCGAACATTGGAAGATGATGGTCGATCACCAAAATGTTTTTTTTGCCAGGGGCTGGCCGACGCAAAAACCCCGAATCGCCATTAGCGGGTTTTGCCATCAGTTCGGCGGTCCAGTTTTCAGCGAAAGTCGAGCGATTGATCTCTTGATGCTTTTTTGTGCCTGTCGAGAGGTCGGTTCCGCCGGTTGCTCCTTCGTAGTGAATAACTTCACTTAGTGGCTGGTATAAGACCTGGTAGCCAGCTTGGCGAACCTTGAACGCCAAGTCTGCATCTTCGTAATAGGCCGGCGCGTAGCGTGCATCGAACCCGCCCACGCTTTGAAACAGCGATTTGGGAATCATCAATGCCGCTGCTGAGCAGTAATCGACCTCGCGAAGATAATTGTATTCAGGTTTCGCTGGATCGTCGGACCTGCCGTAATTCCATCCTGATGCGTCTTGCCAGATAATTCCGCCGGCCTCTTGCAGGCGACCATCGGGATAGATGAGTTTTGAGCCGACGATGCCAGCCTGTGGTTCTTCCGTGAAGGTTTCCACCAGTGCCCTGAGCCAGCCGTCCGTGACAAGTGTGTCGTTGTTTAGGAACACAAGATATTTCCCCCGCGCCTTTTCCGCACCTCGATTGCACGAGGCGATGAAGCCGCAATTGGTTTCATTGCGCAGATAAACAACACCCGGCATTTTCGGAACAGCCTCAGAAGTAACATCCGTGGACCAATCATCTACTACGATGACTTCAAAGCGTTCCGATCCATCGCGTTCCTGCAGTGAAGCCAGACAAGCTTGTGTGAAGCGAAATTGATTAAACACAGGAATGATAATCGAGATTTCGACCTCCTCATGGCTCGGAAACTCGATCGGACGCGTCGGTTCCGGAGGTTCAACGGGCGCGACTCTTCGCCCAGGGACAGCAAGTTTGCCCGAGATCAGCGCCTGAATCTGGTCATCAATCGCGGTGATTTCCGGATGGATTGCTTGCCATTTTTGATATGCAGAAACGATCTTTTCCAGATGGCCGTAGCCCAACAAGCTCTGTGACTTCGAAGGAGAAAGCTTTGCCTTTAATGCGGCGACTGGATTTGCCATTTGCCAGCGTCCCGAAGAGCGAAGCAGGACTGCTGCGCGACCGGTTTCATCCAAAAACTGGCAAAGCTTTTTACCAGCCTGCAGTTGTTTTCGCAGACGGTTTTGGAGCTCTTCTCCCCGCGCTTCGCTTTCTGCAAGGGTAATGCTCTTTTCGCGAAGCTGCGCGCTGAGTTCTTCAACTTGTGTCTTGTGCCGAGCCTCCGCCTGGGCAAGGAGCTCCTGGTAGAGTTGCTCGATATGCGCGATTTTTTCCGGAACGAAGACATTGAGGCGGCTGACGGCGCCGGGAAGCAAATTAGCTTCGCCCTCTTTTGGAGTCGGCGAAGCCTTGGCGGGCATACGTGCGTTCGTTTGTTTTGCCGATGCTTCAGCGATCAAAGCGCAATAAAGCTCGATTACTTCCGGAGCGACTCGGGAATCGATGAGATGCTCAACTGTGAAATGAGTATGGCGCCTTCGCGTTTTTACCAATGCCGCAGCACTGGCAATTTGACTGTCGGGCAACCCAACGAATGCCCCAATGCGCCGTAATTCGACTTCTGGGTTCTCGAAAAACGAATCGTAATGAGTAACAAGTCGGTTTTGCTCGCTTGCCGCCTCGATCACGCGGCGATTATAAATTTCCCAAAGGCGCAGACCTAATGAATAAGATGTTCCGTTTCGCTCCCGCATCGAGTGGGCGGCTTCCAACGGGTTGCGTACCATGATGACCGTTTTCATCCCGGGAAGCACCTCTTGCCAGAATGGAAGCGTCAAACTGTTGCGCGGATCCTTCCAACCCCAGACGCCTCTCGAATCGAATCCTTCAATCAGCATGCGCGCTTTCATGCGCAACGGATCAAGCCGAGGATCTTTGAAGTTCTCGTTAGCCGCCGGTGGCAAATCCCAGGCACCACCGAGCCCATTTAACAACTCGTCGTTCAAGGCGACGAACCCCAGATGCTCCCAGAACCCATCGGGGTTATCGGTCTGCGGGGGCATCAATGCGTCTTCGGGGCCGAGGTAAAGCCCGCAGACGTGCAATAGCCTTGTGAGCATCGATGTTCCTGAGCGATGTGCTCCGGCAATGCAAATCGCTGTCTGGGTGTCAGCGCTATTTTTCACTCAAAACGCTTAAACAACGATGGTCAGCGCAGTGCGTCAAGCCGATTACTCAGGGCTAGCGAGTGATCGCCATCCGTGCGAACCGGATCGTTCATAACGGAATCCCATCGGCAGTTATAAATCTTTCGTCGCGCAAATCCCGGCTACATTTAAGTTCCCAACCATGCAGCGAATTGACGGCCGTGGACCTGACGAAATTCGGTCGATCAACTTTGAGTTGAATGTCGCCCCGCATGCGAGCGGTTCAGTGCTCGTTTCGATGGGGCAAACCCGCGTTATCTGTGGCATCACGATCGAAGAAGTGGTGCCGCGCTGGATGAAAGAGCAGGGAGTGACTGGTGGCTGGCTTACCGCTGAGTATTCAATGCTTCCGTATTCGACACGGCCGCGAAAGCCCCGAGACGTCGCAAAAGGTCGTCTCGACGGGCGCAGCGTAGAGATTCAGCGGCTGATCGGCCGATCGCTGCGCGCAGTGATCGATCTTGAAAAACTGGGGTCGCGCACGATCTGGGTCGATTGCGATGTTTTGCAGGCCGATGGCGGAACACGCACAACCGCAATCACCGGAGCGAGTCTGGCGCTCGCCATTGCCTGCCGGAAACTCGTGAGGGAAAAAAAACTCGATGCGCCTCCAATGCAAAAATTGGTCGCCGCCGTGAGTGCAGGCATTCTGGATGGGCGGGGCATTTTGGATCTTAACTACGAAGAGGACAAACTCGTTGCTGTTGATTTCAATCTTGTTGCCACCGAAGACGGCGAATTTGTAGAGGTGCAGGGATCTGGTGAGGAAGCGACTTTTTCGGGATCGCAACTGGATGAAATGGTCGCTCTCGCACGCAAAGGCATTGCCGGATTGATCGGCGCCCAGCGCGCTGTTTTAGCGCGAATCATGGTTTCGCCACCGGAAAGCTAGCTGACACTCTGGATTGTAGGGCGTCTGTGTTAGACGCCTTGTGTGTTGACGTTCTTTCGTTGGCGTTTCACAGAAACGCCCTACAATTATTGGCCCAAATGAAGAAAGCGTTGATCACCGGCATCACCGGCCAGGACGGAAGTTATCTGGCCGAATTGCTGCTGGAAAAAGGCTACGAGATCCACGGCATCATTCGCCGCGCCAGCACGTTCAACACTTCCCGCATTGACCATCTTTACACCGACCCTCACGTCAACGGCGTCCGGATGTTTCTGCATTACGGAGACCTTAGCGACTCTGTAAATCTGGTGAAGCTGCTTTACGATTTGAAGCCGGACGAGATCTATCATCTGGCAGCACAGAGCCACGTACGGGTGAGCTTCGATATACCGGAATACACGTCGGACGTTACTGGCGTCGGCACGATCCGCATTTTGGAAGCGATTCGAGAAGTGGGGTTGCGCTCACGTTTCTATCAAGCATCAAGCAGCGAAATGTTTGGCAAGGCTCAGGAAGTACCGCAAACCGAGGAGACACCGTTCTGGCCGCGCAGCCCATACGGCGTGGCCAAGGCATTCGCCTATTGGGCAACAGTAAACTATCGGGAGAGCTACGGGCTTTGCGCGAGCAATGGCATTTTGTTCAATCACGAAAGCCCGCGCCGCGGTGAAACCTTTGTCACTCGCAAAATCTCGCGTGCAGTTGCCGCGATTAAACATGGACTGCAAAAAGAATTGTTTCTCGGTACTCTCGATGCAAAGCGAGACTGGGGATATGCGCCTGAGTACGTGGAAGGGATGTGGCGAATCCTTCAACATGGAGAGGGGAACGATTTTGTGTTGGCCACCGGCGAAACACACACCGTGCGTGAGTTTGTCGAGACGGCCTTTGCACATGTCAATCTCGACTGGAAGGAATTTGTTAAACATGACCCACGTTATGAGCGTCCGGCGGAAGTGGATCTTTTGATCGGTGATCCGTCCAAAGCGAAAAAAATTCTCGGTTGGGAACCAAAAGTGCGATTTCACGAGCTCGTTCGCATCATGGTCGACGCGGACATGAAATTGCTTTCTCGCGAAACGCCAAGAAAGCATCTTGGTCAGATGCCGTGAACCATGACGCGGTCTCTGACCGCGACCCTGGGTCAGTTACGCGGTTGCAACGGGCGATTTCCTTCTGACACGTATGGGAGTGAGCCCGGGCGGTGGCGCCCTACTGGCGTGAATCGATTGCAGCGAGTTCCGCGTCGACCATTTCACGCACAAGTTGCGCAAAATTTCCAGCCGGCTTCCACCCAAGTGTTTTGCCAATCTTTTCCGAGCAGCCAACTAGGCGCACCGGCTCGGTAGGACGATTGAACAAAGAATCGTGCTTCACATATTTCTCCCATGGAAGACCGACAACTGCGAATGCTGCGTCAACAAACTCACGCACGGAATGTGTCTCCCCGGTCGCCACTACGTAATCGTCGGCTGTCTGGTGTTGCAGCATTAACCACATTGCCTGCACGTAATCCTGGGCACGGCCCCAATCTCTTCGGCTCTCCAGGTTCCCGAGGACGAGTTCATCATCGAGATTTCGAGCAATCCGTGCGGCCCCACGTGCGATTTTGCGCGTCACGAAATTTTCCCCGCGCCGTGGCGACTCGTGATTGTAAAGAATACCATTGCAAACAAAGAGTCCGTATGATTGTCGATAAACCCGTGCCAATTGCGTTGCGAACGCTTTTGCGCAACCATATGGGCTCGTCGGCCGAAGCGGGGTGTTCTCCGTTTGCGGCGAAGCGGATGCATCTCCAAAAATTTCCGCGCTCGAAGCATGATAAAACTTCACCGGTGATGGCTGAGCGCGGACGATTTCCAGCAGCCGCAGTGTTGCCATGCCCGTCTCCTCGCATGTCGATTCGGGAATTTCGAAGCTCAGGCCGACATGGCTTTGCCCAGCGAGATGATACATCTCTGTCGGGGAAACCTCGGAGATAATCCGACGCAAGGTAGTGCTATCGGACAGATCGCCATAGTGGAGAAATAAGCGTCGACCGTAGAGTTTTTCGTCGCGCCGCAGATGCTCGATGCGCGAACGCAACAGATTGCTCGTGCGCCGCACGATTCCGTGCACGGTGTAATCTTTCTTCAGCAGCAATTCAGACAAATAGGAACCGTCCTGGCCAGTGATTCCGGTAATCAGGGCAACTTTCTTGGACTCTTTCATTTAAGAATTCACCGCGTCTCGCCGAGCTTCGTAATCATCAAAAGAGGAAATAATCAAGCGTATTGGCTGTTTGAGAGGCAAACGCAAGATTTGCTCAGTAGTGCAAAGAGGCTCCTCAGTACTGAACAGCATCTCCTGTCCGCGCACCCCGTATGGTGCGCAAAAGAGTTTTCATATTTGATATTCACCCCACGGACGCGCGCGGGGCGACGGCGACAGCCTTATCGCATTACAAACGGCGCAGGATTCGTATCGGCCATCGAATGAGCTGAGACGAGACTCGGGACTGCCACTGCTAGCGGCACGTTCACGATGGTAACTCCGGCGCCCGTTCCCACGACATTGTACAGTTGAATGACGTCGGTCGAGCGCATCCGGATGCATCCATAACTCGCAGGTGTCCCGATGAGGCGTTCCTCCGGCGTGCCGTGAATGTAAATATCCCGGCCAAACGCGTTGGCGTTTTGGGCTTCCAATCCGCGCAGCCACAGGATCCGCGTCACGATTGGATCCCGGCCTGGAGAATCCGGCGCAACGATTTCGCCGGTTCGACGCCGATCCTTGAAAACCGTCCCGGGAGGTGCGCTGTCGCCGATTTTCTCGGCGATCTGCAGCTTACCCAGCGGCGTAAAACGGCTGCCGCGCCAATCGCCCAATCCAAACTTCGACGTAGAGACCGGATAAATTGCCACCACGTTGCCGCGATCAACGAGGGCCAATTTTTGTTCACGCGTGCTGACGACGATCTGATGCTGCGTATCTGGCGCCGCGCAGGATGCGAGAAAGAAAGCAAAAAGCAATAGGCAGGGACTGATCGCCGAGCCGTCCATTTTGTCGCGAGTTTTCGGTGCTCCCTCGCCACGGCGAGCAAGCTGTTGTCGCGCCCTACCATTATCCATGCTCATGCCCGATTGAACTGAAAAAACTTTTCTGCAGTTTCGGTCGTCGCCTCCGCAAGTTCGTCGAGTGAAATCTTTCGCGCTGCTGCAATTGTTTCTGCCATGATGCGCGTATGCGCCGGTTCAGAGCGTTTGCCACGAAAAGGGACAGGCGCCAGATATGGGCAATCGGTTTCCACCATGAATTTCCAAAGCGGGATTTGTGCTGCAACTTCTCGCACAGCCGCTCCGTTTTTGAAAGTGACAATTCCAGTGAACGAAACGAGTTGGTCGAGGTTGAGAACTTCGTTCGCCTGATCCAGCGAGCCGCCGAAACAATGAAAAACGCCACGAACCTTGCCGGCGTATGGCGCCATGATCTTGAGCGTGTCCTCCCATGCGTCGCGCTGATGGATCACTACATTGAGCCCCAGTTCCGCGGCAAGATCGAGTTGCTGCTGAAATAGGCTCGCCTGTTTCGATTTGAAAGCGCCGTCACGAATTTGTGCTTCGATTTCTTCGTCAGTCTCAGTTCGCAGCGCGGACATAACCTGGACCTGCTCCTCCTTCGCTACTTGTTCGCTTGGTAAACGGTGATAATCGAGCCCTGTTTCACCGATTGCCACGACTCGCGGGTTCTTCGCCAGTTCACGCAAGGGCGTGATCACATCGTCCTCCCCTTCTTCAACGGAAGTTGGGTGAACTCCGATCGCTGCGAAGACGGCTGGATGTTTTTCTGCCAGCTCGATCGCGCGCCGGCTGCTTTCCAATGATGTGCCGATCGTTATGATGCGCGTAACGCCCGCATCGTTTGCGCGACGCAGCACGTCCTCGAGATCACTCGCAAAATCGGGAAAATCGAGATGTGCGTGGGTGTCGATGAGCATGAGGCGTTAAAGCGTAGAAGGTTGAAGCGTTAAAACGTTTCGAAGAGTAGGCGGCTAGTATTTCGCTTCAATGCTTTATCGGTTCAACGATTATTACCATTCCAGTATCGTGCTCGCCCAGGTGAGCCCGCCCCCGAACACGACCATCAGAACATAATCGCCGCGTTTAATTCGGCCGCTACGATTGGCTTCATCCAATGCGATGGCAACCGCCGCAGCGGAGGTATTACCATAGCGATCCAGATTCACAAACATCTTGTCGCGCGAAATGCCCAGCCGATCCGCGATTGCGTCCATGATGCGCAGATTCGCCTGGTGCGGAATAACACAGGCAATGTCCTCGACAGATAGTCCAGCTTGGTCCAGGACTTTCTTCGCCGCGTTCAACATTGCGATGACAGCTTGTTTGTAAACTTCCTTGCCGGTCATGTGAATCGTTGCCAAATGCATATCGGCATTTTCTCGTGTGATCGGGCAGCGCGAACCGCCGCCGGGCATGAATAAAATATCGGTGTACTCCCCGTCACTGCCGATGTGAGTGCTGATGACACCGTGCGCGCTGCCGCGGTGGCGCAAAACAGCCGCGCCCGCGCCATCTCCAAACAGCACGCAAGTATTGCGATCGGTCCAGTTAGTGATGGACGTCAATTTATCGGCGCCGATCACTAGGACAGTGTTGTGGGTATGCGACGTAATGAATTGCTGTGCAATCTCGAGGCCAAAGAGAAAGCCGGCACAGGCTGCGGAAATATCGAGACAAGCGGCGTTGGTTGCTCCGATTTTCTTCTGAACGAAGCAGGCCGTGGCTGGGAATAGCATGTCAGGAGTGGCCGTTGCCACGAGAATGAGATCAATCTCTTTCGGCGAAATCTTTGCCTGCTCGAGTGCCTTGAGCGCCGCCTTACTCGCCATATCGCTAGTGTTTTCATCTTTTGCGGCAATGCGGCGTTCTTTGATGCCGGTGCGAGTGGTTATCCAATCGTCGCTGGTGTCGACCATGCGCGAGAGGTCTGCGTTGGTCAGGATTTTTTCAGGTACATAACTGCCTGTCCCGATGATCGAGACCGTCCGCAGCGATTTACTGGAGCGCGGGTTCGAGCGAGGCTGTCGTTTCATAGTAACGGCGAATCTCCTCGACGATATGCGGGTTTACCTGCTGTTCAATCGACTCCGCCGCCACTCGCAGCGCGTTCTTGATTGCCAGCGGCGTGCTCGCGCCGTGCGCGATGATGCAGATGCCGTTCACGCCGAGAAGTGGACTGCCGCCGTACTCTTCATAATTCGTCTTGGCCTTGATTGTTCCAATGGCATTCCTCGCCAGGAACGCGCCGGCTTTTCGCATCGTTGTGCGCATGAGCTCGTGCTTGAGCCATTGAAACATTGCCACTGCGATCGATTCGCACGTTTTCAAGATCACGTTGCCAACGAATCCATCGCACACCACGACCTCCACTGGATCCTCAAACAAATGCCGACCTTCTATGTTGCCAACGAAGTTAAGCGAACTTGGTCTTAGCATCTTGAACACTTCCTTGGTTAATTCGGTGCCCTTAACGTCCTCGTCGCCGAGCGAGACCAAGCCAACAGTCGGGTTCTTGTAATGGAGAACATGACGTGAATAGACCGTGCCCATGAACGCGTATTGAAGAAGATGTTCTGGGCGCGCATCGATATTCGCGCCTGCGTCAATCAAAACGAAGACATTCGTTTCGGTCGGAAGCACGGCTGCGATACCTGGTCGATCGATTCCTGGCAACGTGCGAAGTTTAATCATGCTTGCCGCGACGGACGCGCCCGTGTGCCCGGCACTTACGATCGCATCTGCGTCACCGTGTTTCACCAGATCGACGGCACGGCTTACGGATGAATCTTTTTTACGGCGGACAGCTGTCCAAGCGCGATCGCTCATATCTACAACCTGCGTGGAATGAACGATCTCTATCCGCGAATCGTTGCATTGATGTTTGCGCAACTCGTTCTCGATCCTGGCGGCGTCTCCGACAAGATAAAGTTTACTGATCTGCTTGTAATCGCGCAGCGCCATAACGGCGCCGGCAACAAGGTTAGGCGGGCCAAAGTCACCGCCCATCGCATCGAGGGCGATCTTCATCGGTGTGAAACTTTGCGGACTTTAGCCGCGAAATGCAACTTATTTACCCTCGAGCGTCAACACCTGCCGCCCGCGGTAGTAACCGCATGACGGGCAAGCAATGTGCGAGGGAACGGTGCTTCCACACTGGGGGCATTTGTTCAGATGCGGAGCATGCCAGCGGTTGGCCGCTTTGCGCGTGCGCAATCGCATCTTGGATGTTTTGCGTTTTGGGACTCCCATGGCAGGGGTTTACGAAAGCACGTTTGAAGAGGAAAACAATGTTGAAGAGTTGAAGCGGGATTCGGTTTTCGAGTTCTACGCTTCAACGTTTCAACGAATCAACGATTCAGCTTCAGCTTATCTAACGCACTCCAATCCGGTTTCCGCTTCAGATCTTCCTTCGCAGTCTCCGGTTTTTCCCCTTTGCAAACACGATTGCCATCCCGGTCACAGCGCGGATGTGCTGGCAGGTTGAGCAAGAGGTCCTCGCGCATGAACGGCGTGAGGTCGACCGTTTCGGGGCCATGCAGTTCGGTATGTACGGCGAACGCGGGCACTTTAATTTCGTGCACAAATTTTTCGAGACACGATACGCAACTCAGCTCCACTGGCTGTGACAGCGAGCCTCTTGCCCAGAGCGCGCCACCGGCAATGCCCAGGTCGATGCTGTAGTGCAGTTGACCAGCGCAGCGAATTCCCTCCGCTTCCAGATTTTGGAGCGGGCAATCCTCGTCTCCGTCCAAATGCAGACCTTGAGGAGGAATTTGTTTGAGATGAATTTTCATTCGTCGAAGCTTTCGGACATTATCGGCTAAATTTCCCGCTCAACGCCGTGGCGACACAAGCCGGGACGAAACCCGATACATCACCGCCAAGCCGCGCGATCTCCTTCACGATGCGGGAACTAAGATAAGTGTATTCCTCCTTGGGCATCAGGAAAATTGTTTCTACTACGGCGTCCAATTTCCGATTCATCAGCGCCATCTGAAATTCAAATTCAAAGTCGGAAATCGCGCGCAAGCCGCGAATGACCGCTCCGGCGTTTTCTTTCCTGGCGAACTCGACAAGCAATCCTTCGAACTCGGCGATTCGCACGTTGTCGATTTTCCCCGCTGTTTCGCGCAACAAATCGAGGCGATCCTTCAATGAGAAAAGAGGTTGCTTCTCGTCGTTATGCGCTACAGCAACCACCACTTCATCGAACAATTTTCGCGCGCGCTCGATGACGTCGAGGTGACCATTTGTTATGGGATCGAAGCTGCCAGGGTAAATCGCACGTCGCATCGGCAAAAATTCGCAGAGGAATTGGCAAATGAAAAGCCAAGAGAATAACAAAGCACCAACTTCGTTTTCGCCACTGCGTAGCAAGCCGAATGACCAACGACCAAAACGATTTAACGCTTCAACACTTTACCTACTTAACATGGCGAAGCCGTTTGCCTAAAGTGCTTGAGACACCAAATTGAGCATCACTCCCATGGGCGATCCAATACCATACAAGACCGTCGCCGTGGCGAGCACGTTTTCCCCGCGATTCAAACAGGTGCTTGCGGAAGCGAAACGCATTCGGGAACGCTTTTCCGCCGATCTGCATTTGATCTATGCGGGCGACCGCGATGAGGAAATAGCAAAGAAGTTTAGCGAAGCGCTCGCTCAACTAGAACTTCCGCTCGAATCAAAAATTCATTACGAAAAGGGAAACCCCGCCGACGCCATTTTGCGCGTCATCGCTCGTGAGAAAATCGACGTAATCGTCGCCGGCGCACTGGAAAAGGAAGTCGTGTTACACCCATTTCTGGGCAATGTCGCGAGGCGCCTTGTACGGGAAGCGCCCTGCTCGGTGATGCTCTTTACCACTCCGGCAGCAAAACCCAAACCGCTGCGACGGATCGTTTTTATTGCCGATTATTCTGACACGCGATTGAACGCTTTGAAGAGAATGCTGCCGTTCGCTGCGGCGGAATCATGCGAACGGCTTTATGTCATTCGTATCATCACTACATTTGATCAGGCGCGCGCATCGATTCATGCAAACGCCAGGAGACACGCGAAGACGAGCACAGACGATGATGAAGAAGAGGCATTGGAAAGATTCGTTTTATCGGCAGGCGCAACCGATGTACCGATTGAGGCCCGTTGCATTCGTGGGAATACGGGCTTGGCCGCGTCGGATTTTGTTCAATCAGTGAAAGCGGACTTGCTGGTCGTGCCGCTACAGAAGAATGCCGGTGGGACCCAGCGTTTGCCAAGTAATATTGCGTGGGTCACCGATGTCATTCCGTGTAATCTCTGGCTAATTCGGTGAACTAAACTGCCGAGCTTAAGCATCGGTCGCAGGCGACCGTCTTTGCATTCGATTCGACTTTTGTACAACCTCCGCAACGCATGGAGCCTGAGTTTCAACCGTACGGTTTGCCGCATCTCACGGTCATCTCTCTTACGATTGTCCTTCCTTTTGTCCTTGCCGCGATCGTGTGGCGAACAAAATCGCCCCGCGTCGAAAAGGTGATCATCGGAGTTCTCTCCGCAGTCCTTGTGCTGAACTATGTAGTCTATTTAATTTTTATCCGCAGCCGCGGTACCGCGATCTGGCAACACATGCTCCCAATGCAACTGTGCGATTGGGGTATGGTGGTCGTAATCGTGGCGATGTGGACGGGAAACCAGCGCTGGTTCGAGGTGGCATATTTCTGGGGGATTGGCGGTACGTTGCAGGCCGTGCTCACGCCAAACCTGCCTTTTGGTTTTCCAGATTGGCGATTCATCAGCTTTTTCACTTCGCATTGCGGCATCATCATCGGCGTGGTTTTCCTGATGTTGACTCGCCGATACCGGCCATACCCCATGTCGATCGTGCGGGTGTTCCTCTGGTCGGAGTTTTATTTTGTGGTTACGTTCGTTACAGACAAGCTGACGGACTTTAACTACGGATTTTTGCTCCATAAACCGGAAGCATTTTCAATTTTGAGTTTTCTCTCCGATTCGTGGCCGCTCTACCTTCTGCAACTACACGGAGTCGCATTGCTTTTCTTCCTCGGATTGTATGCGCCGTTCGCGGTTTACGATGTGGCGCGAGGAAGCCGACTTGCCGAAGGATGAGTAGGTCATGTGGTGTAGGCAAGCCCTTCGCTTGCCGAGGTGAAGCGGTGATGTGTACTTGAACGCGTTGGCAGGCGGAGCGCCTGCCCCACAATTATAAGCGATCAATGAAAACCAAGCCATTGCGCGTCGGCAGGATCACAATTGGTGGCAAACGACCGGTATTTATTCTCGGTCCGTGCGTGATCGAGTCGGAGAAGTTTGTCTGGCGCATGGCGAACAAGATCGCTGCAATGTGCGCAGCCGAGGATATTGATTTTATTTTCAAGGCGTCATACGACAAAGCAAATCGAACGTCTGTGCGCTCGTTTCGCGGGATTGGAGTACGTGAAGGCTGCGAAATTCTTTCAGCCATCGGCCGGGACTTGAAAATCCCCGTCACAACGGATGTTCATTTGCCTGCCGAAGCCGAGATTGCCGGCGAAAAGATCGATATGTTGCAAATTCCGGCTTTTCTTTGCCGCCAAACTGATCTGTTACACGCAGCTTCGAAAACGGGTCGCGCGATCAATGTAAAAAAAGGTCAGTTTCTTGCGCCGTGGGATGTGCGCAATATCGCGGAGAAGTTGACCGCGTTTGGCAATGAGAAATTCTGTTTCACGGAGCGCGGCACTAGTTTCGGCTATAACAACCTCGTTGCCGACATGCGTTCGCTCTATTGGATGCGGGAGGCCGGATATCGCGTGATTTTCGACGCGACACATTCGGTACAGCGTCCAGGTGGAGCAGGGGACTCGACATCGGGCGACGGTGTTTTGGCGCCGGCTCTGGCCAGAGCGGCGATGGCAACGGGATGCGAAGGAATCTTCATGGAGGTTCACGAAAATCCTGCCCGCGCGTTATCAGACGGGCCGAATCAGATTCCCCTAAAGGATTTGCCGAAGAATCTGCGCGTGTTAAAGGCTATTCATGCTGCCGTCTCAGGTAGGGGCGATTGACGTCAATCGGCCGGGTAAGAAGGGTATTGCGTTGATCAAGTGGGCGATTCGGGTGAACCGCCCCTACCTGCGCATGGTCTTGTCGTTTTGGTTATCTTTGGTCTTGATGTGCGTTGTAATAGCGGCGCCTCAAGTATCCGGTCAGTCGAAAGGTCGTAAAAAGAAGGCAGGCACCTCGGCGACAGCAGGCGGGTCTCCGGGGGAACAGAGCTTGACGAACATTCCGCTGCCAATTGGGCACGAGGCCAAGGGGCTTGTATTGCCAGACTTTGATACTGAAGGCCGTCTGAAGGGAAGGTTTGAAGCCGGTACGGCGCACCGGATTGATGAGGAACATATCGGCTTCCAACACCTTAAAATTACAACCTATACTCCGGAGAGTCAGCCCGACCTCCGAATCGACATGCTGACATCGGTGCTGGATTTGAAGACTCGGATTCTAAGCTCGAAGGAGCGGACCACCATTCAGCGGGCGGATTTCAACATCGCTGGTGATTCAGTGCAGTTCGACACAAACTCGAAGACCGGAAGATTGATCGGAAATGTAAAGATGGTCATCACTGACAAATCTCATCTGACCGCAAAACCCAACACGACCGAATGAAAAAACTAGCGGTGTTAGTCTTGATTCTCGCGTGTGCGATCGAAACGCATCTGACAGCGCAGATTGCCGCCGCGCCAGCGGGGTCACCTGGACAACCTAAAAAGCCTGAGAAACCGGCGAAAGACAAAGCGAAAAACAAAGACAAAAAGAAAGACGATAAATCGTCCGGCACGAACTTATTTGGTTCGAACGCTGCAGGGATGCAATCCGATCAACCGACCACAACGGAAATCTATGCGGATGAGGCTTTTTTTGATTCAACCAAGAACATGGGCATCTTTACCGGCCGTGTGAAGGTAGTCGACCCGCGTTTCAATCTTCAATCCGACAAACTGAGAGTGTTTATTACAAAGGGACAAAACCAGAGCCTGGAAAAAGCCATCGCTGAAGGCAATGTTGGACTCATACGCGACAGGCCCAATCCGAACGGTGGACCTCCGACTCACGCTGTTGGCCGCGCCGACAAAGCCACTTACACTGCTACTACCGGCGATGTTGAATTGGTGGGAACGCCGCGCGTGCAGGAAGGACCAAACCTGCACGTGGCAACCAGCCCCGACACAGTCATGGTCGTCAGCCAGAATAGTCAGCTAAGAACACACGGGCCGAGTCGCACCGAAATTGTCCAGCAGCCAGACCAAGAAAAGAAAGGCGAGGAAAAAAAAGGACAAGCAAACCCTTCCCAGACTCCCGCCGCCCAGGCGTCACCCGCTCCGTCTTTGCCCAAGCCATGATTAGCCAAGCTGCCCCCGTTTCGAGTCGGAAAGTTCCGTCGCCGGTCAAAACAAAGGGGGAGACTGTCCTGACTACCGATCAGCTGGTCAAGATCTACGGCGGCCGAGCCGTCGTCGATGGAATCAACCTGCATGTTGGCGCTAGCGAGATTGTCGGGCTACTTGGACCGAACGGAGCAGGTAAGACTACCAGTTTTTACATGATTGTTGGTCTGGTCAGGCCAAACAGCGGTCGCGTGATTTTTTCGGACACCGACGTCACTGACTATCCGATGTACAAGCGCGCGCGGCTCGGCATGGGTTACCTGCCGCAGGAAGAATCGATCTTTCGTAAGATGACGGTCGAACAAAACATCCTTGCCATTTTGGAAACGCTTCCCCTGAGCAAAGCTGAACGGCGGAACCGTTGCGATCAACTGCTGCACCAGTTTGGCATTGAGCGGATCGCCAAAAATACCGCGCTCACATTGAGTGGTGGTGAGAAACGGCGATTAACTATCGCGCGTTCGCTGGTCACGCAGCCAAAGATGTTGATGCTGGACGAGCCATTTAGCGGCGTCGATCCCATCGCGGTCTATGAGATTCAGCAAATTATCGTAAACTTGCGCAAGTTGGGGCTTGCGATCATGATCACCGACCACAACGTGCGCGAGACTCTTTCCATCGTGGACCGCGCGTATTTGATTTTCGATGGCCGCGTGGAGAGCGAAGGCACAAAGGATTTTCTCATCAACGATCCCATTAGCCGCCAGCTTTACCTCGGGGAGCGCTTCAAGATGTGATCAAAATGACGAAATCCGAACGACGAATGACGAAAGAATTTTCGATCCGGGCCGCCAGAGCTTTTGGTTGATCGGCGGCTGAGATGCGGTAGCCTTTCGTTAAGGCAATGGAGTTTGCCGTCCCCGTGCAGGGCGGGGAAAACCGCGTGAGCTAATGACTCCTTCCAAGCGGAAGGAGTTTTTTAATGCTCGATTATATCTTGGTAATGGCAGGCGGCGCACTTGGCACCGGGGCCCGATTCTGGCTATCGGGATTTGTTGCCGAACGTGGCGGGGAACTTTTCCCCCTGGGAACGCTCGTCGTAAACATTACCGGGTCCTTCACGATCGGATTCATCGCTGGCTTTACGGATCCGGAAGGGTCGTTTCTTGTGTCACCGCGGATTCGTCAATTTTTGATGATCGGTGTGTGCGGCGGTTACACAACATTTTCATCCTTCAGCTTACAAACACTAGATCTCGTACGAGATGGAGACTGGTTCAAGGCCGGTCTAAATACACTGCTCTCATTTGCTTGCTGCCTGATTGCCGTATGGCTTGGACGCATTCTTGCCCTCGCAATATTGCCGAAATAAAAACAAATTATGCATCTTCCTGAAGACGCCGTCCTTTTGCGGATTTTTATCGGGGAAAGCGATCGTTACCAACACCGACCGTTGTACGAGGCGATCGTGCTGAAAGCACGAGAACTGCAACTGGCTGGCGCAACCGTGCTACGCGGACCAATGGGTTTTGGAAAATCAAGTCACCTGCACACTGCCAAAATTCTTCGCTTGTCCATGGATCTGCCAATTGTGATCGAAATCGTGGACACTGAGGAAAAGGTCAATGCATTCTTGCCAGTGCTCGATGAAATGATGGGTGGCGGCCTTGTCACGCTCGAAAAGGCGAAAGTGATCCGTTATCAAGATCAAGGGAAAGGATAATCCAGGCGGTTCGCTTTGATCATGACGTTCTCGAAGCGCATGGCGGTCGCCCTGTGATAGGATGCATATTGGAAATTGCGCGCTATTCACGCTAGAAGTTATCCTCATGGCGGAACAACGTGCGACCCAGACGATCACATCTCCGAGCGATCAGCGGAAGAGCGTCCCGGTTGTCACGGTTGAGAGCTTTTACAATTCGCACGCTGAAAAGCTACAGATGAAGTTGGAAGGATCGCGTGTGGGGTTCCATCGGAAAATTCGCGAGCCTACCATCAATCGCCCCGGACTCGCGCTCTCAGGCTTCTACACATATTTTGCCGAGAAACGCGTGCAGGTACTGGGCGCGGCCGAAAATTCTTATCTGAAGAGTTTGCCTTCGAATCTTCGAATCAGGCGTTTTCGAAAGTTATGTGAGCGCAAAATACCGTGCCTGGTGATGTCGCGCGGGTTTCATCTTGCGCCGGAGTTGCTAGGCGTGACAGCAGAGGCAAAAATCGCAGTGTTTCGCACGCCAATGATTACGATGAAGTTCATCAATGCTGCGACGATTGCCTTGGAAATGGATTTTTCCCCCACTGTGACCGAGTTCGGCAGCATGGTGGACATTCTGGGCGTGGGCGTTTTGATTCGTGGCGCAAGCGGAATTGGCAAAAGCGAATGCGTCTTGGGATTGATCGAGCGCGGCTACAGCCTGGTGGCCGATGATGTGACCCGGATTACTTCTCTCGAAGGACGCGAATTGATGGCGACGGCGCCTGAACTGACTCGCAATCACATGGAAGTGCGCGGCATTGGCATTATCGATGTGGCGAAGGTGTTTGGCATTGGTAGCATTCGAATTGAGAAGCGCCTTGATCTCGTGGTCACGCTCAAGGAATGGCACGAGCTGGATGAGGTTGATCGGATCGGATTGGATCGGGAATTTTATGAAATCCTTAAACTGCCGGTGCCGCACGTCACTATTCCGGTAAGGCCTGGCCGCGACATGGCGAGGTTGATTGAAGTCGCGGCGATGGACGAAAAATTGAAGGGCCTGGGGCAAAACAGCGCGGTCGATTTCAATACCAGGCTGCTCGGACTGATGGAGCGGAAGGGAGATGTGTAATGGGCTTACTATACAGAAAAACGGGCCGCGCAGAGCGTGATCAGAAGATTGAAAAAGATATCTCGATCACGAATCGGCTTGGTCTCCATGCACGACCAGCGGCCATGTTCGTGCGGATTGCGAGTCGTTACCGCTCGGAAATCTGGGTGTCGAAAGAAGGCGAAGAGGTAAATGGCAAGAGCATCATGGGCTTGATGATGCTCGCTGCCGGCCAAGGATCGAAGCTGCACATCCGTTGTGAGGGCCCGGATGCCGATAAGGCGATGGAAGAACTCGAGGCATTGATCAAGGCGGGTTTTAACGAAGACTAGTCGAGTTTCTTCTGACTCGTCCAAGCGACCTGGCCGGGGGACGGTCACCCCGAGTTCGCATTGTTTGACATCTGCTTTACTCTGGCAGGTGCATGAGCGAAAGCGCGCGTCAGGAAATCCGTTTTGAAGGAGTAGGCGTCTCTCCGGGAATGGCCTGTAGCAAGATCCACGTCGTGCGCGATGACTTGGATGACGTCGTGCGTTACCGCATCGCGCCTTCCCAAATCCCAGACGAGATTGGGCGCTTCGAAACTGCACTTATTCAAACGCGCATGCAGATTCTGGAAATGCAGCAGCGCATTGCAGAATCCATTGGAGCGAAGGACGCAGCCATTTTCGATGCTCATTTGCTCGTAGTTGAAGACCGAACGTTGATCGACGAAGTGCTGCGAAAACTGGAAACCGATCTGTGCAATGTCGAATGGGTCTTTCAGGAAGTTGCCACCCGTTACGCCGAGACACTGAACAAGATTGATGATCCCTACTTGCGAGAGCGTGCGCTGGATATTCAAGACGTGACGAAACGCGTGATTCGCAATCTGCAGGGCAAGGCGCCCAAGACGTTTCTCGCCCTAAGCGAGCAGCACATTCTTATTGCGCATAATCTGACTCCTTCGGATACAGCGAGCATCAACCGGGCGAATGTGCTCGGGATCGCGACGGATGTGGGTAGCCGCACCTCGCACGCTGCGATTCTGGCGCGTTCTCTCAATATCCCGGCAGTAGTGGGACTGCATGATATCACCGCAAAGCTCGAGACCGGTCAACATGTGCTCGTTGATGGAAGTGATGGCCTGCTAATCATCGACCCGGCGCCAGAAACGGTTGCGCACTATGCAGAGATTGAATCAAGAAGAGCCGTGGTTGCGGCACAACTGAAAGAACTGCGCACGACAAGATCGACCACGCGTGATGGCCATCACATTGTGCTCTCGGCAAATATCGAACTTCCTGAAGACGTCGAGGCCGTGGCAGCCAACGGTGCAGAGGGCATCGGTCTCTATCGCACCGAGTTTCTTTATTTGAATCGCACTAGCTTGCCAACAGAGCACGAACAATTCGAAACGTATCGAAGAGTGGCGGAGCGACTCCGGCCTGATCCGCTAATCATCCGAACATTTGACCTTGGCGGCGACAAACTCGCTCCGGGAACGGTGGACATCGCTGATGAGCTGAACCCTTTTCTTGGTTGGCGCGCCATCCGTCTTTGCCTCGAGCACATAGATATCTTCAAAACACAGTTGCGCGCTATTCTCCGTGCCAGTGCTGTTGGCAACATAAAAATCATGTTTCCCATGATCTCCGGCTTGGAGGAGTTACGCCGCGCCAAGGCCGTACTCGCCGAGTGTAAGGACGAATTGCGCCGGTCGGGTATCCCTTTTGGGAAAGAGATCGAGGTTGGTGCGATGATCGAAATTCCAAGCGCGGCGATCTGTGCCAACGCGCTCGCACCCGAGGTGGATTTCTTCAGTATTGGAACGAACGATCTGATTCAGTATACGCTTGCGGTAGATCGCGTGAACGAGAAGCTCGCGCACCTTTATGAGCCGACGCATCCGGCAATACTGCGTCTGTTAAAAATGATCGCCGAGGCGGCGCACGCCAACCACATCTGGGTGGGCGTTTGCGGAGAAATGGCCGGGGACGTCGCGCTCATCCCGCTTTTGCTGGGTCTGGGCATGGACGAGCTCAGTGCGGGTGCCACGCTGGTTCCGCGAGTCAAACGCGCGGTGCAAAGCCTCGCGATTCCCGAATGCCGCGAGCTGGTCGAGGAAACGCTCAAGCTAAATACTGCTTCTGAGATTCTGGCGCGTTGTCTCGAGTTGGCGGATAAACGCTACGGCGATTTATTGGGCTGATCCGAAATTCGTAACTGCTGATCATGATCCGGCTCTCGAATCACGTCGTTTCTACTCTTCTGCTTCTGGATCGGGCTTTAACCCTTCCTCCTCCATCTTCCGCAACACGTCGCTCATATCGTCCACTTCATCCCAGACATCCTGACTCACATAAATCGGTGCCTTCTGCTGTGTGGCCATCGCGATGCAATCGCTTGGTCGCCCATCGAGCTCGATGATCTTTTTCTGATGCAATTCGTTTTCAACGCGAATGATCGCGCGGGCGTAATACGTGGCATTCTTCAGGTCATTGATGATGATTCGCTCGATCTTTGCGCCGAGGGCCGTCAATAAATGTGCCATCAAATCGTGGGTAAGAGGGCGCTCCTTGGTGATCTGACGCATGAACATCGTGATCGCGCTGCCCACCGTTTGATCGACATAAATAATGAATACCTTGTCGTTATTGCCGAGGAACACCGCGCAGCCGCCGCTTGTCGGCAAAACGGCCCGCACCTGCACTTCGATCACCGTTTTGTTCACGAGCGAACGTTATCTGCAGGGAAGCGAAAAACAAGCGGTGTGGACTACATGCGTTGCCTTTCTGTCACAGAAAACATGCGACACATGAGTCGACGAAAATTTTGATTCTGCAGGCTTGCATGTTGAACACGCTGATTGAATATCCGTTTTGTGGCATCTATTCGCCGCGCGATCTGATCAAATGAAAAACGAGTGGGACGTTGACGCAGCGATCGCGACCTACAATGTCGATGGCTGGGGCGGCGGATATTTCACTGTCAATCCAACCGGCAACGTGGTGGCTCGACCTCTGCAGGAAAACGGCGGTACGATCGACATTCTGGAAGTCGTAAACGAAGCGCGCAGGCGCGGCCTGAGTTTTCCGCTCGTGATCCGATTTCAGGATTTGCTTCGACACCGTGTCGAAGCGGTAAACCGCGCATTTCGAGAGGCGATGACAGAGTTCGAATACAAGAACGAGTATCGCGGAGTTTTTCCAATCAAGGTCAATCAGTTGCGCGAGGTCATCGAAGAAATTGTCGATGCCGGTCAGCAATTTCATTTTGGTCTCGAAGCTGGAAGCAAACCGGAACTGGTCGCCGCACTGGCGATGCACCAGGATCCCGAAAGTCTCATCATCTGTAATGGTTACAAAGACGCGGCGTTCATTCGGATTGCCCTGCTCGGCTGCAAGCTTGGCAAGAAAGTGGTCATCGTTGCTGAGAAACTCGAAGAGCTCGAGCAAACGATCCGCGCAGCAAAGGAAGTCGGCGTGGAACCGCACATTGGCATCCGCGTGCGGCTTTACAGCAAAGGTGCGGGCAAATGGGCGCCGAGCGGGGGTGAGAACGCGAAGTTCGGCCTTGATACGACAGGTCTCATCGCGGCGAGCGAAATGCTAAAGGCCGCGGGACTCGCGCATTGTTTGAAACTAATCCATTTCCACGTCGGTTCGCAGGTGCCGGATATTTCAACGATCAAGCGCGCCGTGCGCGAAGGAGCCCGCTATTACGCCAAGATTGCGAAGCTTGGGCATGAGCTTGGATATTTGGATGTTGGCGGCGGGCTTGGTGTCGATTACGACGGTTCACGCAGCGATTTTGACAGCTCGGCAAATTATTCGCTTCAGGAATACGCCAACGACGTCGTCTGGAACATCATGGACGTTTGCGATTCCGAAAGCGTCCCGCATCCGGCGATCGTCAGCGAAGGCGGCCGGGCAATCGTAGCGCATCATTCGGTGCTAGTGATGGAAGCGTTCAGCTCCATCGAGAAAACGGCGCCGAAGTTGCGAGTTACCGCGAGCGAGAAAGATCACAAACTGGTAGGCGACATCCTCGATGTGAAACAGCGGCTTAAGCGTGGTAATCGCCTCGAGACCCTGCACGACATCCAACAGGTCAAGGAAGAAGCGCAGCAGATCTTCGAGCTGGGTCTGCTTGATCTCGAGTCAAAGGCAAAGATCGACACCATCTATTGGCAGCTGGCGCAGCAGATTGTGAACATGCATCGCGGCTTGCGTTTTATTCCGGAAGAAGTCAAGCAGCTCGAAACTACTTTGGGCGATCAGTACATCTGCAATTTCTCCGTTTTCCAATCGTTGCTTGATCACTGGGCACTCGGCCAATTGTTTCCGATCATGCCCATCCATCGTCTCAACATACCCCCTGATCGTCTCGGAATGATCGTGGACATCACCTGCGATTCCGACGGAAAGGTCTCGAAGTTCACCGATTTGCAGGATGTGCGCGATACGATCCCGCTTCATCGCATCGTTCCAGGCGAGATGTATTACCTCGGGGTGTTCATGGTCGGTGCATATCAGGACATCATGGGCGATCTGCACAATTTGTTTGGACGCGTGACAGAGGTGCATGTTTTCCTTGATCCCGACGAGGAATCCGGCTGGTACATTGAAGAAGTAATCGGTGGCAGCACGATTGGCGACGTCCTTGCCATGACGCAATGGGACAAAGTCGAGCTGATGCGGCTGCTCAAGGCCCAGGTAGATGACGCCATCAAAACCGATCGCCTCAAGCCGAACGATGCCATGAGACTGTTGGACGATTACGAGCGTCTTTTGCAGGAATATACCTACTTGTCACTCAACGGAGTAAAACTGCCGCCCCAATCAGGTAGTTGGCTGCCGCTAAGTTGAGCTAGGTTTTCCTCTGCCAATTTCTTCGTGAGCGTGGGGAATCAAACCCAACCGCGCAACTTGTCATTCGAGCGAAGTCGAGGAATGGAGCGAGTGGGGCGAGCGACATAGACGGTTGCGCCGCAAGGGTAGCGGCGAGAGAGTCGGGAGACGAATGAGTCAATCTCTGGATGTAACATGACGCAGCTTTCTCCAACTCCGGTTAAAGACGCTTTGCAAAGCAATGCACCGATCGATTCGATTCAGGTCCAGGGCTGGGTGCGAACGCGACGCGATTCGAAAGATTTCTCATTCATCGAACTGAATGATGGCTCCAGCCTTCGCAATCTTCAGGTTATCGCGAAAAACTCGTTGGCGAATTATCCGGCGGTTCAACGGCTAATGACGGGAGCATCAATCAGCGTAACTGGCGCGCTGGCCGTGTCGCAAGGTAAAGGACAAAAATGGGAGCTGATAGCAAACAAAATCGAGATCGTAGGCGCTACCGACGATTCCTATCCCCTGCAAAAGAAAGGGCATACACCTGAATTTCTGCGTGAAATCGCTCATCTCCGGCCTCGATCGAATCTTTTCAGCAGCGTGTTTCGTGTGCGGAGCCGCCTGGCTTTTGCCGTTCATCAGTTCTTTCAGGATCGAGGTTTCGTTTATGTGCACACGCCAATCATTACCGGAAGCGACTGCGAGGGAGCCGGAGAATTGTTTCGCGTCACAACGCTGGACGCCGCGGACATGCCGCGAACCACGAAAGGCGAAGTCGATTATGCGAAAGATTTTTTCGCCAGGCCAACTTATCTGACCGTGAGCGGTCAACTGGAAGCAGAAGCATTCGCGCTGGCATTGTCCAAGGTTTACACGTTTGGACCTACTTTTCGCGCTGAGAACTCCAACACGTCCAGGCACGCGAGCGAGTTCTGGATGATCGAACCGGAGATGGCGTTTTGCGATCTGAACGGCAACATGGATCTCGCCGAGAAGTTTGTTAAGCATCTAGTCGCAGACGCGCGAGATCATTGCCCCGATGAGATGGAACTTTTCGGCAAGTTCGTGGACAAGGAGTTGCTTGCACGACTTGATTTCGTCGAAGACCGCCCGTTTCAGCGGATCACCTATGCTGAAGCTGTCGAGCTGCTAAAAAAGAGCGGAGAGAAATTCGAGTTCCCGATTGATTACGGATTGAACCTGCAATCGGAACATGAACGCTGGCTAACAGAGAAACACTTTCAGTGTCCGATCACGGTCTTCAATTATCCGAAGGAAATCAAACCGTTCTATATGCGTTTGAACGATGACGGAAAGACAGTGACCGCGATGGATTTGCTCGTGCCCGGAATCGGCGAAATCGTCGGTGGTAGTCAGCGTGAAGAACGCCTCGAGATGCTGGAGGAGAACATGCGCCGTCACAACATGGATCCTGGCGATTATAAGTGGTATCTCGACCTGCGGCGTTACGGTACCGTGCCGCACTCTGGTTTCGGTCTCGGCTTCGAGCGAATGCTGATGTTCATCACCGGCGTCCCCAATATCCGCGACGTCATCCCGTTTGCGCGCACGCCTGGCAGTGCAGAATTCTGATTCGAACTACGCTTTGATTGTCGGGGCTGGCTGCAAAATGATCAGGGCTGAGTGTTTCACAGTGATTTTAATTTCACTGGAACCTTTTCCGCTCTGTTTTTTCTCGGGCCAAAGTTTGTCGTCTAAATGAAGCGTTGATCCTTTGCAAACAATCCGTAATTCGCGGAATTTTCGTGCCGGCAGCGGAGACTTGCTCTTCTTCCCAGCTACCCGCGCATCGAAGTGTTTCGCCAAAAGCGTGCAATCGGCCTGCCGCGCGCAAGCAAAGTCGAATCGTCCATCCCTGGTCGCGGCGCCTGGCGCCAGATGCAGCGCGGGACCGACGGAGCGAATGTTCATTGCTTCCCAAAGAATGTAGCGCCCGGAAATATCTTTTCCGTCGATCTCGATCTTCCATTGACGCGCTGGATAGTCGTGCAACATCCGGCGCAGTAACGCACTGTGCCGTGCCATTTCCTGCTCTTTGGAACGCTTTTTGTTATTTCCGTTCTTTTTCTCCTCTTTTTTCGCGGCGCGAACGTAATCTGCAAGGAGACCTCCGCCCGCCGCCTCAAAAAAATAGCGTTCACCCCACGGGCCACGCGCAAGTCCAACATCAAACGCCTGCTTTTTTCCACCTTCCAGCCTCGCGATGATTTCCTCGGGAGAGGTGACGAAACCGAGTGCGCGGGCCAGATTATTGGCGGTGCCGAGCGGGAGTACACTCAATGGGATACCACTATCGACAAGCCGGGCGGCAACCTTTGCGGTAGTCCCGTCACCGCCGGCGACAAGAACCAGGTCGGTAGGTTGCTTGAGAGCTTTTTTGAAACCTCGTTCTTTCGTGGATTGATAAGTGGCGTGGTGCCCGGCCTTGGCGAGTGCCGCCATCAATTGTTTCTCACCATGTTCGGCGTCGCCTGCCTTGGGATTGTGCATCAAAGTGATTCGCATGCTGTTTTAAGGCTCAACCTCAGGCTAAAATGAAACTGCCGCACGTTTCATCTATGTGAAAATGAAAATTCTGATTTCAAATGATGATGGTATCTACAGCCCGGGCATTCTTGCTTTGGCGAAAGTGGCGTCACGGTTTGGCGAGGTACGGATCGTTGCGCCCGACGTAGAGCAATCTTCGATGGGCCACGCCATTACTGCCTCACGGCCGCTGCGATACAAGCGGATTCGCCTCGATGAGTTCGAGGCTTATCGGGTAAACGGCACACCCGCCGATTGCGTCGCGCTTGGTACTCATCAATGGAAACATACTGATGTTGTCCTGTCCGGAATCAATCTTGGTCTAAATCTCGGCAACTCCTGTTGGCACTCCGGAACGCTTGCGGCCGCAAAACAGGCCGCTTTACTCGGCCTGCGCGGGATCGCCATCAGCACAGAGGTCACTGATAAACAGGAACCCAATTTCTCCGCGCTTGAGCCATATGTGGCAAAGGTGCTGGAGTTGCTATTTGAAGAAAAAGCGATGTCGCTCGTCAACGTGAATTTGCCCCCAAAACCACGAGGGATTCGATGGACGCGCCAGTCTGTGCGGCACTACGACGGGAAAGTGGTCCCCAGCAAGGATCCGATGGGGCGTCCAATTTATTGGTTTACCATTACGCCCCTCGAAGGAGCCGAGGAAGGAACCGACCGCTGGGCCGTCGAGCACAACTGGGTTTCAATTACGCCATTGCGCCTTGATCTCACTGACGAAAAAGATCTCGCCCGCGCGCTGGCACTGCATCACACACCACCAATTCCTACCGGGACATCAGGCAACTCACAAAAGAAGAAGACCATCTCACTCGCAGGAAAGCAACGCAGGGCCGTGGCCCGCTCGAGCAGGAAGACCCGACGCTAAAAGATTAGAAGATCGCCTCAACGAGGTTTTAGGAAGATCAGCTAACGCTGCATTTCCTTTATCCTCGTGAACTCGAGCTTGGAACCGCCGGGCTCTTGCAGGGTCATCCGGTCGCCGGAGATTTTCAGCTGATAAACGGTAGTTGCGAATGGTGTTTCGATTTTGATCCGGTCCTGGTCGCCAAATTTGTACCGGCCACGGATGTCCCCGACCAAGACGGCGCCATTAGCTGAAAATTCCCACAGGATTGCATTTGATCCGCTCAGCAGGCGCCACTTGCCTACGATGGTGGAGTTTCCGCAGCCAGCTATCGCAAATACTAGAGCGATAGCAATGATCCGTAATCGCGGCGTGGATCGAAAAGAATTAGATGACATGACCTGCCGATTTATAATCAGCTGTGATCGGCATGTCGAGCTGACCGCCTTTGGTCCCAGCTGACTCACTTGCGTCGCAGAATCCGGAGTCTGTGCGCCTTTGATTATGACGCAGATCTGAAGCTGTTCACTTACGCTAACAGTTCGGCTATTTCTTTTTCGAGTCCTTTTTCGACTCGCGCTTGGGTTCCTTTGATTCCTTATCGGCTTTCTGGGATTCGCTGGGGCGATACTCTTCCTGTTCGGCGGCGGCGAAAGCTTTCTCAAGGCCGACCATGTCTTCGCCCGGGCGGAGTACGTCGAGCGCTTCGGCTTCCTTGCGCAGTTGTTCCTCAGTGTAGTTCGCGGCCTTGATGGACAGTCCAATGCGCCGCTCAAGTTTGTCTACTTTGATGACGCGCGCTTCGACTTCCTGACCGACTTTGAGGACGTCTTTCACTTTCGCGACGTGCTCTTCGCTCAATTGCGAGATGTGCACGAGGCCATCGATATCGTCCTGCAATTGCACGAACGCGCCGAAGCTGGCGAGCTTGGTGACCTTCCCTGTCACCAGATCGCCGATCTTGTATTTCTCATCGATCGTCTTCCACGGATCTTCGGTGAGCTGCTTGATCCCGAGGCTGATTCGCTGGTTTACCTTGTCGATATCGATCACGACGGCGTCTATTTCGTCGCCTTTTTTGAAGACTTCGCTGGGGTGATTGATTTTGCGGGTCCAACTCAAATCGGACACGTGAATCATTCCGTCGATGCCTTCGTCCAGCTCCACGAACGCGCCATACGCAGTCATGTTGCGAATCTTGCCTTTCACCTGGCTGCCAATGGTGAATTTCTTCTCGATCTCATCCCACGGATTCGGTTCGAGTTGGCGCAGACCGAGTGAAATTTTCTGTTCTTCCTTATTTACGCCGAGGACAACCGCTTCCACTTCCTGGCCTACACTGAGGATATCGGAGGGACGCATGATGCGCTTCGTCCACGAAAGCTCGGAGACATGGATGAGTCCTTCCACACCCTCTTCGATCTCAACAAACGCGCCGTAGGGAACGAGATTGGTAATCTTGCCCTTGATACGCTGGCCAGCCGGGAAACGTTCTTCGATCTGGTCCCACGGATTTTTCTGGGTTTGTTTGAGCCCGAGCGACACGCGCTCTTTCTCCTTGTTGATGTCGAGCACGATGACTTCCAACGGCTGTCCTACCTTTAGCAATTCGCCGGGATGCCCCAGCCGACCCCAGGTCATGTCGGTCACGTGCAGCAAACCATCCATGCCATCGAGATCGATGAACGCGCCGAAGTCTGTAATGTTCTTTACCGTGCCGACGACGCGGTCGCCCACGTTCACGCCTTCCATGAATTTCTGTCGCTTCTCGCTGCGCTCCTTCTCGATTACCTCGCGCCGGCTAAGCACAACGTTTTTTCGGTCGTCATTGAGCTTAACGATTTTGAAATCGTACGTGTTGCCGACGAATTGCTGCAGGTCTTTCGGCGGAACAACGTCGATCTGAGAGGCCGGCAAAAATGCTTCAACGCCGATGTTGACCATCAGGCCGCCTTTCACCACCGATTTCACCTTGCCTTTGATCAGGCCGTCGCCTTGGAAAACACCGACGATTTTGTTCCAATTTTGGCGGTAAGCGGCTTTTTCCTTTGAGAGAACGACCATGCCTTCGTCGTTTTCCAGCCGCTCAAGAAGCACGTCCACTTCGTCTCCTACTTCCAGCGCCTCAACATCATCAAATTCTGCTAAGGGAATAACTCCCTCGGATTTGTATCCGACGTCCACCAACACTTCGCGCGGGCGAATTTCCAAAATGCGTCCTCTGACGATGCTTCCCTCGCGGAAGTCCGGCATCGGCTTTGCCATTACATCCTGCATGTGAATCATAAAACTTAAGTGGGCCTCCTTCAGGCAATCAAAACGTCCGCGCATCCGGCGGCTGCCGGAAGCGGAATGGGATGCCACAGTATGCGTTTTCTATGTGCAGGTCAACTCTGGGGAGCGGTCACCGCGGCGACCGGGCGACGGCGCCCGCCATCGCGGAGTTTTGCGGGCACAGAAGCCCTTTCATTTACGCCGAAGGCGTTTCGGCGCGGGCGCCGAAACGTGCACGCGAGGGCGCGTGCGCTTCCCAGACCTTGAGCGTCCCGCGTTTCTCCGGTATTCTCCTACGAGATGTCTATACTACGTCTGGTGATGTTTGCTGTGTTCCTTGCGAGCATGTCGCTCCGTGCCGAGTCGCCCGCCGAGGAAAAAGTTCTCGGAGCGATCAAATCACCTGATCTCAGCGTCGTGCATCTTTGGGCGCCCTGGTGTTCCAATTGCCAGGCGGAATTAAAAAGCGGCGGCTGGCTCAAGACCGTCAAAGACAATCCACAGGTGAAATTTTATTTCGTGTCTATTTGGAACGATGGCAACGACGGCCATGCGATGTTGCAGAAGTTCCAAATCACAGATCAACCGAACGTCACGATCCTGGCGGATCCGGGGCCGCGAAAAGGCGACAACAAGATCAAGCAATTCGCCGGAATGCCGCTCTCGTGGATTCCCACGACCTGGATTTACAAAGGCGGCGATCTCCGCTACGCATTGAACTACGGCGAAGTCCGGTTCGACGTGCTCCAGCAATTTCTCGAAGACAGCAAATCAGAATGGTCACACAAAGGTGAACCTTCACTAGCCTCTCCTTAAGAACCAGCGATGCTCGAAAGTCCGGCAGCTCCCCAGATTGATTCAAAGCGTCCGCCTCAAATCCTGTCGTTAATCGGCGATACGCCACTCGTGGAGATTACGCACCTCGATACCGGTTCGTGTCAGCTTTTTCTCAAACTTGAAAATCAGAATCCAGGCGGCTCGATCAAGGATCGGATCGCGCTGTCGATGATCGAAGCGGCGGAAGACGAAGGGAAATTGCGGGCGGGCGGCACGGTTGTTGAAGCCACAGCAGGGAACACCGGTCTGGGGCTTGCTCTCGTTGCCGGAGCGAAAGGCTACCGGGTCTTACTCGTAATTCCCGACAAAATGTCGCAGGAAAAAATCTCGCATGTGAAGGCGCTCGGCGCCGAAGTGCGGATCACCCGTTCGGATGTGACGCGCGGCCACCCTGAATATTACCAGGATGTCGCTGCGCGGCTTGCCGAAGAAATCCCAGGCGCATTCTATGTGAACCAATTCGGGAATCCTGCAAATCCTCTCGCGCACGAGCGCACCACTGGGCCGGAAATTTGGGAGCAAATGCGGCACGATGTTGATGCGATTGTTGTAGGAGTCGGTTCTGGGGGGACACTGACCGGTCTTGGGCGATTTTTCAATCGCGTCAAACCCCGACGCGGCATCGAAATGATTCTGGCCGACCCGAAGGGTTCCGTGCTTTACGAATATGTTAAGTCAGGCAAGATGCTCGAAGCAGGAAGCTGGGCCGTCGAAGGCATCGGCGAGGATTTCATTCCTGAGATCGCCGACATGTCGCTGGTGACGGAAGCATTCGATGTTGATGACGCGGAAAGCTTCGCCACAGTGCGCGAGCTATTGCGAAAGGAAGGAATTTTCGGCGGATCTTCCACGGGCACACTCGTCGCCGGGGCGTTGCGTTACTGCCGTAAACAGACGAAACCGAAGCGCGTCGTCAGCTTCGTCGTCGATACCGGGAATAAATATCTTTCCAAGATGTACGACGATTTCTGGATGGCGGAGCAAGGCTTCATTCATCGTCAGCCGCACGGCGATTTAAGTGACCTGATCTCGCATCGTTACGAGGCCGGCGAAGTGATCTCCGTCGGACCAAAGGACACATTACTCACTGCGTTCAAGCGTATGCGTAACGCTGATGTCTCGCAGGTCCCAGTCGTCGATCAACATGGACGCGCGATTGGGCTTCTCGATGAGTCCGACGTCCTTGTAAAAGTCCACCGCGATCCCTCACATTTTAATGATCCGGTCAAAAAAGCGATGACGTCCAAATTGGAAACATTATCGCCAAAAGCGACAATCAAGGATCTTTTGGATGTATTTGATCGCGGCCGTGTCGCCATCGTAATGGAGGACGATAAATTCCTCGGCCTGGTCACTCGCTCCGACCTGCTCTCGTATTTGCGGTTACACATGCCGAAGCAATAAAACCGCTAATTCCGCGGATTTGTTGTCATGTTGAGCGGAGCGAAACATCCAGCTACTTCATGTGACTGGGACCTTCGCGTTAAGGAAGAGCGCCGGAAATGCCCTCGGGTTCTCCGGAGTCGATGTCGCATTGGAAGCAGCTGGATTCTTCGCTTCGCTCAGAATGACAACGTGACGTATTTTATCCGCGATATCCGCGACATCCGCGGTTAGATTAAATCGACATGAAAAAGGAACACGAATTTGCCACGCGCGCGATTCACGCGGGGCAAGAGCCCGACCCTACTACTGGCGCGGTGATGACGCCAATCTATGCGACATCCACGTACGTGCAGGAAAGCCCGGGAAAGCACAAGGGCTACGATTACGCGCGTTCAATTAATCCCACGCGGCTCGCTTATGAAAAATGCATCGCCGATCTGGAAAGCGGCACACGCGGCTTCGCGTTCGCCTCCGGCCTCGCGGCAATGGCGACTGTGCTGGAGCTGGTCGAAAGCGGCTCGCATATCGTTGCAAGTGACGATCTTTATGGCGGCACATTCCGATTGTTCGACAAAGTCCGTCGTCGCTCGGCGAATCTTGATTTTACCTATGCTGATCTGACCAATGCCGAGGATCTCGAGCGCGCAATCAAACCAAACACGCGCATGGTTTGGATCGAAACTCCAAGCAATCCATTACTGAAGCTGATCGATCTCGAAGCGATCGCAAAGATCGCACGAGAGCACAACATTATCTCGGTTTGCGATAACACATTTGCGACGCCGTGGATTCAACGCCCGATTGAAAACGGATTCGACATCGTGGTGCATTCCGCGACGAAGTATTTAAACGGCCATTCCGATCTGGTGAGTGGAGTGGTCGTAGTCGGCGATAACAAGGAGCTCGGTGATCAAATTTGGTTTTTGCAAAACTCGGTCGGCGCAATCGCCGGCGCGATCGACAGTTTTCTGGTGCTACGCAGTCTGAAAACATTGGCGCTCCGGATGGAGCGACATTGTTCAAATGCGTTGGAAGTTGCGCGCTGGCTGGAGGAACAGCGCGAGGTAAAATCTGTTCGTTACCCTGGGCTAAAATCGCATCCGCAACATGATCTGGCGCGGCAGCAAATGCGCGGCTTCGGCGGAATCGTAACAATCATCTTGAAAGGCGATCTCGCGGACACCAGGCGTTTCTTGGAAAACACGCATCTTTTTGCGTTGGCGGAAAGTTTGGGCGGCGTGGAAAGCCTAATCAATCACCCGGCGCTCATGACACATGCTTCTGTCCCGAAGGAAAAGCGCGAAGAACTGGGTGTTAGCGATTCGCTCGTCAGGCTTTCGGTTGGCGTCGAGGACGTCCGCGATTTGATCGATGATTTGAAGAGCGCGCTCGAAGCGATTTAGTCGCCCTATCGCGACGCCTTGAGCCGCCTTAGTCATGCGCATATTTCTCAGCTCCGAGAAAGTGGAGCGACACATAAGGTTGATCGCCCACGACCCAGCTGTCATGCCCGGGACCGATGTAAAAGATGTCTCCAGGCTTCATCACGTAGGACCTTCCATCCTCCATGGCACATGCAGCTTGCCCGGAGATCACGATACCAACGTGTTCCACCTGACAAAGCGAAATTCCCGCACCTGGTGCAACGTGCTGCGACCATTTCCAGCCCGGTTCATATGTCGCCCGGCCAATCGTCATTCCGCCGATCTTGATGAGTTCAAATTGCCCTTTCTCAAAAGTGCGAACCTCATCCGGGTTCTCAAATCGTTTAATTAGGAAGTCAATGTAATCAGGAAGCATGGTGCTAGCTCGGTTGACGCGTTTAAAATGTTATTCGCCGACGACACATTAACATTCTCTCGAAACTTGATTATTCGAATCCGGCAATGCGATGAGGCACGTATGGCGCCTCGAGCGCTTCGATCTCCGCGTCGGATAGTTTCACGTCCACAGCCGCGGCGGCTTCTTCGAGGTGGTGAGATTTGGTCGCGCCAACGATTGGCGCCGTTACCGCCGGTTTGTGAAGCAACCACGCGAGTGCGATCTGCGCGCGGGGAATACCCCGCGCCTTGGCGACTTCCCCGACGCGATCAACGACTTGTCTGTCCAGTTCTTCAGTTCCCGAATAAAGTTTTTTGCCGTACTCATCGGTTTGACCGCGCACAGTGCTCGAGCGCGTCTCCCATGCGCGAGCGAGGCGACCGCGCGCGAGTGGGCTCCAAGGCAACACACCGATACCCTCTGCCAGGCAAAGGGGTAACATCTCCCGTTCTTCCTCGCGGTTTAGCAGATTGTAATGCGGCTGCATCGAAACGAACCGCGTCCAACCGTGTAGGTCGGCCAGGTAAAGCGCCTTGCAGAATTGCCAGGCAAACATCGACGATGCCCCAATGTAACGCGCCTTCCCTGATTTCACGACATCGTGGAGCGCTTCGAGTGTTTCCTCGATCGGGGTCTCATAATCCCAGCGATGGATCTGATAAAGATCG
>WNGC01000119.1_pt1 | contig 39745 bp, 21 predicted proteins | sample 5400051 | NCBI WGS metagenome assembly WNGC01 (sample SAMN13153368, study PRJNA577476) | soil metagenome | isolation source: 20 cm soil or saprolite under grassland replicate 2 | place: USA:California | collected 2016-06-15
CAAGCGGCGACCAGACCACCTGCGAAATCCCGGCTTTCGCCGACAGAGACAGCAACCCGTTCTCCGGTTCGCGATGTAGCAGAGAATATTGCGGTTGACTTGAGACAAAGCGGACAACGTTCTTCAGCTCCAGAGCTGCTTCGATCCGGTCGAGAGGCCATTCGGAAAAGCCAATGTAGCGTACTTTTCCTGACGTCACCGCCCGGGTCAGCGCCTCCATCGTCTCTTCCAGCGGTGTGTCGAAGTCGTAGCGATGGCACTGGTACAGGTCAACGTAGTGGACCCTCAGTCGCTTCAGTGATGCATCCAGCTGCTTTTGGATCTGCTCTCGCGACAGGCCGCGGTCGGCATTACTCATTGGGAAGAACAGCTTGGTAGCCAGTACATAGCTTTCGCGTTTGACGCCTGTCAGTGCCTCGCCGAGAACCGTCTCGGCCGCGCCCCCGCCATAGACGTTCGCCGTATCCAGGAAATTGATTCCGAGATCGAGCGAGCGATGGACGCATGAGATGGCGAGCTGCTTGCGCTGCGGATCGGTAAACGTCAGCCACGAGCCGAAGCCAACCTCTGAAATTAGAAGTTCACTATTCCCCAGTTTCCGATATTTCATAAGAGAATCCCACCGCTCACGGCTCACACGAATGTGTGTTCTACAAGTGCATTAACCTGCGCCCTGCCGGACCGAACGCCGGAACTGTCTCACGATCGAACTCGGCCACCTCGGCGATTCCCACCGTCTTAGGCGGCCAATTTCAGCTTGGGCTTGAGTCCGGCGCGCGACGCCAAGCGAACCAGCATGTCCAGGCTGAACTGCCCGATTTTGCCGCGCTTGATATCGGACACCCGACATGATTTCACCTGTATACTTAAATCGCTTCGCTGCCAAGTCCAAATCCTGCTGGCTTGTCTTCCTGGTCTCCTTTTGGAAGCAGTGCAAGAGATTCCCTCCGGCCGTGTCGCCAGATAAATGCAGCGGAAAATTCCCAACGATTCCCTGACACGAATCTCTCGCACCCCTGGTCCCACAGTAGACATGGCCTTCCAATCGTTAGGGTCCACACCTTCCTGCACATGCTCTAGTGTCCTGTCCCACTGATTCGTGAGGTAAGTCTTTCAAGTTTCTGCAGTACGGAGTCCGCGGTGGCGGTCCAGATGAAGGGCTTGCAGGTCTTGTTGTAGTGAGTCACGAAGTGATCGATCTTACTCACGAGCTCTTTGACGCTGCGGAAGGAGCCGCGACGGATGGCTTTCTCGGTGATCAAGCCGAAGAAGCGCTCCACCTGGTTGAGCCAGGAAGTGTAAGTGGGAATGAAGTGAATGTGCCAGCGCGGATGGCGGGCGAGCCGGGCTTTCACCCGAGCATGTTTGTGCGTGCTGTAGTTGTCGACGATCAGGTGGATGTCGAGCTTTTGCGGGACGCTGTTCTCGATACGCCGCAGAAAGGCGAGGAACTCCTGATGGCGATGGCGCGGCTTGCAATCGGTCAGCACCGTGCCGTTGAGCACATTGAGCGCTGCGAAGAGCGTCGTGGTGCCATGGCGCTTGTCATCATGCGTGATCCCTTCGACATACCCCAGCCCGAGCGGCAGCATCGGCTGGGTGCGCTCGAGCGCCTGGCACTGGCTCTTCTCATCCACGCTCAGCACCAGGGCGTTCTCCGGCGGGTTCAGGTACAGCCCCGCCACATCGCGCGACTTCTCGATGAAAAACGGATCGGTGGACAGCTTGAAGCTCTCAGTGCGGTGAGGCTTGAGGCCGAAGAACTCAAAGTAGCGCTGCACGCTGCTCTTGGAGATGCCGCTCTCGCGGGAGGCCTGGCGCACACTCCAGTGCGTGGAGCCATCACGAGGCTTACGCTGCAAGGTCCTGCGGATCAGCCCTGCCACGCGCTCCTCGCTGATCAGCCGCGGCCGACCGGGCCGCAGCTCGTCGTACAGCCCTTGAATCCGATACTGCAGAAAGCGCCGCCGCCACTTGCCCACGGTCGCATCCGTGAGCCCCATGCGCTGGGCCAGGGCATGATTGGATTCTCCCGCCGCACAGCCCAGCACGATCTGTGCTCGCTGGATCAGCGCCGAGGACATCGAGCGCGACCGTGCAATCGAGGACAGCTGCGCGGTTTCAGCCTCGCTCAGCATCAAGACTACCTTCGGACGACCTCTGGCCATCGGGGTATCTCCAGCGTGAAAGATACCCCGAAGCATCAGGCTGGGCGGCCGTCAGTTCGTATTCGTACTGGCTAACCATCGGAAGGCGCGTGATTTTGTAGATCCACGCCCCCTGGTTCATTGACCCGACTCGCAGACCCAGATTTGACTCGATTTCCTTGGGAGTCCTGCCCACCAGATAGATACCGACGGTGATGTACCCGAGACCGATCCATTTACCCGTCTTGCTATCGGTCCCGATCGGCTCGCCAATTGCCCGCACCTTTACCATGCGCCGTGGCCCGCTCAATGACCAGCTTTCGCGTCGCACCCCCTCGTGCATCTCGCGCTGCCATTCGTTCATCCTGCCCATATGAACGCTCTGCGTGGCTGTATTCGGCCAATGGCTTCGGACCCGGATAGCGACACGTTCAATGCACCGCCGGGCCAGGCCCCCCCGTGACCGGCGGCGCAGCCGACCCCGACTCGTCAAAACCAATCAGAAGATCGACCCCCGGTCCGGGGGCGAGAGCTTTTTCCTCGGCTCCGGTCGAGGGCGGCGGCACGCCCGCTACAGCTTTGACTCCCAGGGACGCCAGCCACTCCATCACCGCGCGCGCGCGCCGCTGCGAGAGTGCAAGCTTTGCCGGATCCTCACTCAGCTGCAGCGCCGGGGTTACGGCGACATTCACGTTGCCGATTCCCAGCAGAATACCGGCGGCGAGCGACAGCCGCTCGCGCGCCGCCGGGGTCAGATCAAGACGACCCTTGACGAATCCGTCGTCACTGGAAATGTGAGCGGCCAGAGCGCCCTCCGCCGGATCAAGCACAAGCCATCGGCTCAGCAGCTGCGCCGCCAGCTCCTGGCGGCTGGCCGCCGACAGATGACGCTCCGCCGCCCGCACCCGGCCTTGCAATGAGGTCACTTCCCGGTGCGCGGACTCCTCGCGTTCCGCAGCGTCTTTGAGTTTAGCGTCCTGGTCGGCAAGCTGTTGCCGGAGGTTCTCCAGCGCACTACCCCCGCGGCGCGTCTCCGCCGCGGCGCGGGCATCTTCGCCCGCCTGGATCGCTTCGCGCGACAGCTCCGGCACACGCGCGCGGTCGGCTGACTTCTTGGAGCCTTGCGCCTGCTCGGTTGCCGCCAGCGCCGCTCTGGCCCGCTCGAAGGATTCCGAGGCCAGATGCGGCGCATCCGCTAACTGGGCGATCGCAACGGCGTAGCGCGCCATTACCAGCTCGGCGGGGAGCGGATGCTTGGAATCGATCGACACCGGCTTGAGGGCGTCATAGTCGGCGCGCGCAGCCAGGGACGTGACCACCAGCGGCGTGCCCTGCACGTTGGTGCCCACGCTCTGCAGGACGATGTACTTGCTGGGGGCGCCGACCGCGAAATGTGGCTCGGCGGTTACAATCAGAGCAAAGCTGGAGAGTGGTGTGGTTGCGCCAATACGGCCCTTATCGACCTCGACGTCGACCGATCCCACGTTGTGCGGCTGACCTTCGGCAGTGATTACCCACAGCACGTACACTGCGAAGGGCCCGAGGGATGCCGCCGCGGGCATGTGCTCGAAACGGGCATCGATTTCGGTGCGTGCACTGGTGGTACGCACCTTGATTTTCCCGGTCGCGCGAGTAGCTAGCGCGGTGCCGCGGAATTCGAGTTCCGAGGTGCTATCCGGACGGTAGGAAAATCCATCCACGCGACTGGCGATCGCTTCAGAAACGATCGCGACACCCTGCTCGACTCGCTGCGCGTACAGGGCGGATCCGGACCCGAGGCCTAGCGCAACGGTGACTGCAGCCACAGTCGCCAGGAACCGACGCGGCCCGCACAGTCGGCAAAGCGCCCATCGGTGCCGGAAATCCGTCATCAATTTGTCTCCTCCACCGGGATGCCCGTCTTGGGCAATGCCCCGGCAGTACCCTGATCAAGGACGGCGGCATAGGCCGGGAAAATCTCCCGGCCCGTCGTGAGCAGGCTGGCAGCAACACTCGCGCGATCGGCCGCACGCTGATCGGCGATTCGATTGGCCAGCGTGCTGGCGAGCATGCGCTCTACAGCTGGAAAGTCGGCGCCCTCAGCCGAGCGCAGAGCATCGAGGCTGCGGCGTTGGTCCGCCTCGTTGAGTTTGACTGCCGTGCTGAGCCGATCGTAGAGGTCGCCTACCGTCACGTAGCGTGCTTCAAGGTTGCGCAGTTGTGGGGAGCTGCCGAACTTCTTGCGCCCCGAGGCCAGGGTCTGGAGAGCTGCGTCCACGTGACCTGCGGCGAGCTGCGTTTTCGCCAGTTGCGCGTAGCCATCGCTCAGGATCTGTGGCAACTCCCGGGACACGTACACGCTGCCACCCAGCACCCGGCGCAGCGAATTCGCAGTCGCATTCGCGCCAGCCAGGTCGCCGGCCGCCACCTGGTCCGTGAGCTTGCGCTTCAGGGCTTCAATGCCGACATGCTGCTCCTCGGTCGCCGCCGCCTCCGCAATCGTTTCGCGATTGTGCGCGAGGGCGGCGTTCTCGCGCGCCAGCTCTGCGGATTGCGGCTCGAATTCCCGCGCCATCCCGAGCAAACTCGTCGCATCGGCATAGCGCTTGTGCTCACGTGCATTCGCCGCGCTCTTAACAAATGTCGCCCCCGCGACCTTGCGGGCATCAGCGATTGCGCGGTCGTCGGCGCCGACGAGCGGGCTGAGCTTCTGAATCAGCCTTTGTACCGAACTAGACCAGGCGGGAGTCGCCTCCGGCCTGGCGATGGTGTCGGCCAATTCGTTGCGCACCGCGAGCGTCTCGGGTGCAAACTCGTTCGAGGGCGTGCTATGGCGTAGCTCTCGTGCCACCTCAGCGATGCGCTCGCTTCCGAGCACCGTTGCCGTGGCCTGCCGGGCAAACAGCTGCGTCGCCTCCATGCCCGATTGCTGCCGCAAACGGCCGACCTCGCCGATCACCCGGGCTTCAATCTGTCGCATACCGGAGTCGATTTCCTGCGCCGAGGAGCCCAAAGCCTCCAGCCGATCGAGCGCTTCAGCCATTACGGCGAGTTCTGTCGCGTCCAGCGTTGCCGAGCGCAGGCTCTCCGCGAAGCGTTGTCGGGCAGAATCCAACTCGGTGTTAGCGCCAGGCCGCGCCCCCTGGCCGAGGAGAGTCCGTTCGGCCGCGAGGCGCTGCTGCAGCACCGTGCTCGCCTGCAGCGCCTGCCCATCGGTCAAATCCTTGAGCGCAGCAGCAGAGTCCCCGGTAGTTCGGGCCCGGCGCACCAGCCGCAGATATCCGTAGGCAAGCAGGTCCCGCGCCTCGGCGAGAATATCCGGACTCGCGCCCGAGGCCTGAATTTGCGCATAGAGGTCGAGCGCACTGCTCGCCCCGCGCTGCGCGAGCCGGCCGGTGAGCGCGGCGCTGCGCAATCGATCGAGCATGTCGAGATCGCGATCTTCTTCGACGCGCGCGGCCGCCGCGACCGACGCACGCGCCCCGGCCGTGACCTGAGCGGGCAGTAACTCACCGACATTCAATAGTAGCCCGCGAGCTCCGGCGATGTCGTGGGCCGCGAGCTGTTGCTTGATCTTCTGCAGCACGTCACCCTGCAGCGACGCCTGCACCCGGGCAAGCGCCGGACTGTTCGGAGCCGCCATTGCCAGGGCGCTCAGGTCATCCCGGCTGGCCAGCACTTCGTCGAGGAACCCGGGCGTGCGCGGATCCAGGGCAGCCACCTTGCGCTCCAACTCGGCAGCCCTGCGGAGGTTAGCCGCACGCGTCATTTCAGCGGCCGCACGTTCCTTGAGATCGGCAAGGCGCACGTCGTTGGGAGTGAAAGTCAGTGCCGCCTGGGCGAGCTCCAGCGCGAGAGCCGGACGACCCGTGCCGAGCGCGGCAGCCCCGGCAGCGAGATACGCAGTGGTCACCCGCGGGTCGACCAAAGCCTGATTGTCGGGATCGATCCTGCGGATGCGCTCGACGGCCGCGGTCGCATTGTCGGCGCCCTGGGTGGGTACCAGAACGTCCTGGGCAAGAAATCGATCGCGGCGCTCAATCTGTCGAGCCAGCTCGGCGTGCCGACCAGACTCCAATTGCTTGCGCAATGCCGTCACTTCGCTCGAATCAGGAAGCAGCTTCTCGAGCTCCGCGAGCATGCCGCTGGCGCGTCGGTAGTCGTACCCTGGCGCTGCGGTTAACGCCTGTATGGCCGCACGAAAATGGGCAACCAAGGCTGCGCGCGTGGAGTCATCGAGCAGCACCCGTGCGCGCAGGCGCGCGGGCGCCGCCTCGAGGCGCGTCAACGCCGCGGGAAACATCCCGGCATCTGCAGTGGTCACAGTCCGCGCAAGCTCCTGCGCCTGATGGGCTTCCCATCGACCCGGAGCGATGACTGCGATCGCGACCACAATGGCAGCGGCTGACGCGGCGATCGCCCACCACGCCGTGCGACGCGGACGCTCAACGAGTTGCGATACAAACGCATCGACAGTGGCGGTACGGTCGGCCCTCGTGAAAGCGAGCCCCTGACGCAGAGCCTGCCATCGGGTGCGCGAAAGCCCCCCCACTGGTTTGGGCTGCAGTCCTGTGGCCTGGGCTTTTGCAGCATCGATCCGATTGAATGGATGACGGCCCGTCAACAGCTCGTAGGTCACGCACGCCAGGGCGTACACGTCGTCGCGCACGTCAGGCTCTTCGCGGTTCAACATCTCGAGACTGGCGTAGGGCGGGGAAATCGCGCCGAGTTGTCCCGCATCAAAGATCGTCTTCTCGCCGCGATCGGCACGCACCGGCGCCGCACGCGCGATGCCGAAATCAAGAACCTTGACGGCGCCTTGATCGGTGATGAAAGCGTTGCTCGGCTTGAAGTCGCAGTGGATGATGCCCTGCTCGTGCGCGTAGCTCAGCGCGGCACCGAGGGCTTTCACGATCTCAAGGATGCGTTGAATCGCAAGCTTTCCGTGCACCTTGTTGCGAATGACCTCGTCCAGGCCGCGGCCTGCGAGCAGCTCCATGACCATGTACACGTTGCCGCCGTCGCGGTCGAAATCAAAGACCGTGACAATGTTCGGATGCGCGAGCTTCTGTGCCTTGCGGGCCTCACGCTGCAGGGAGCGTACCGCGAGCGGGTGGCGCTTGAACTCCTCGTTCAGCACTTTGAGTGCGACGTAGCGCCGGTCCTTGATATCGCCCGAGCGGCGATCGAGCGCCTTGTACACCACTCCCATGCCGCCCCGGCCCAGCTCTTCCACCAGCTCGAAACGACCCTTGAGAACCGAGCCCAGCGCCAGCGGCGCGGCGGCCTCCGCCAGGCGTTCAGGTGTGTCCCAACTCGATCCGGTCGTCGATCCCGTGGTTGCGCCACTGCCGGTCGTGGCTCCCGACCCCTTCCTAGCGCTCGGGTCCGCAGGGGCCGAGGCGGCGGACGCGCCGCTGTCCCCCGGGGCCGGGCCGCCTGCCCGGCCAGGCCTCTCGGGCGAGGCCGCTGCCGGCTCGGAGGTGGCCACGGGAGCCTGAGGCGGGCGCTCGGAGGGCTCCCCGGCACCCTCCCCGGGGACCCTCTCGCGGGTCTCCTGGACGCTGATCGGGCCTCCCCTCGCGGGCGAGAAAAACACCGTCCTCGGATCGTCATCTGTTGAAGCCCGAGCACGCGAGACACCGAGGTCAGGCCGCGGTCCGGTGATTTCGGTGATATCCGCGATGATGGTGGACTGCAGCTGTGAATCGATCACATTGGCACGCCGATATGCCTCGGTAAGCGCAACATAGGCACTCGAGAGCATCGGCTGCTCGGTGAGCGCGTGGCGGATGGTGCTACGCAACTCCGTCTCAGTGAGCTCCCCCGAGCCATACGCCGCGAACCGGCGTCGTACTTCGATGATATCCATGTTCCCCTGTGCTCTCCTGTTCTGGTCGTTGACGGAGAGCCTTATGGAGTCGAAGTAATTCTACAGGCTTGACCTGACCTGGGCGACATGCACGAGACCTCTAACCAGCGAATCCCAGGCGGTAATTTGCCCCAGTTTTACCCTACCCGGGTGACGCGGCCGATCAGTCTGAGGCGGCAAGGCGAATCGAAAGGCGGGCCCAGCCGGCTGAGACCGCCTTTTTCGGAACCGCATCGCGCACGGCCGGTGCCTCGCACACTGTCAGGGCCACGAGTGCATCGAGATCGGGGTCTCCGGCCGAGCGCTCGATTCTCACCTGATCGGGCTCGCCGCCGGCGGCAAAGTGGACGAGGAGATCGGTGCGGCCCGAGGGGGGTTCCAATCCGGGCTCCGTGTCCCCGAGCACCTGATACACGGGTCCGTCCGGATCGCAGCTCACGCCGGGCATCCGAGCCGCGCGCCGGGCGAGATACTCCTGAGCTGCCACCGATTCGTTCCGCGCGGACAGTGATCCCGCCGCAGCGCGCGAGGGCACGTTGGGCTGCGCTGCCGCGTCTTTGAATGGTTCAGCCCGGGCCAGGTGCGCCTCAGCGGGCAGCGTAACCGGAGGGTCCTCCGCGCGCGCAGCCGAAATGACCAGCCCCGTCACCACCCCGACGAGGAGGGGCCCCCCGAATCTCCCCATAGCCATCCCCGGCTGCCGGCCCGAGCGGTCCTTCGGACCGGGCCGCTAGCGCTTCTTTTTCAGTTCACTGGTGCGAGTTCTGGCGCTCCACGTTCAGCGTCGCAGGACTATTCTCGAAGGCACCCAGCAGTTTCCAGCCATCCCGTGTGAGCACCGAAGCCACCCGAACCGGGCTCGGCGTCGCATCAGGCCGCGGCTGCCATGCAGTGCACCCCCCTTGGCCGCTATCTTCCTCGCGCTGATCCTTCGGCAGACACACGGCTGGGTTCACCGTACCGAAAAGGCTAACGTTGGGATCGAAAGAGGACCAGTCGATGTACAGGACCCGGTGCCCTCCGGCTTCGGATGCCTCTGTGAGTGATAGTGAACCCGCACGCCCCTCCTGTGTGCCGGCCTCGCCCAGCTGTACGCCGCTGATGATGAATTGGCCGCCGCTGACGATGTTGCCAAATGGTGCGCTATAGAGGTTCAGCTGGTTACCGTTAAACACAAGTCGATTTGGTGAGACATTAGCAAGTACGTTTGGAGTGTTCGTCGGGTCCTTCCCGTTGGCGGACGGAACCACCAATTGCAACGACTGCGGCGCCTGTGATGCGTTGACCCGTAAGAGAGCCCCCAGGGCGCCTATAGTCCCGGCTGCGTTTTCAAGCCCCGCGCGGAGCTGCACCAAGTTCCCCTCGACGAGCGACGTCGAATTCGCCGCCAGAATGCTGTCCCCGGCGGTTAACAAGGCGTCACCTCCCGCGCGCACGGATTGCACCGTTAGGTTGGCATTGGGTCCTCGCGTGATCAGCTCGATATTCCCAGGAGCGCTCGCCGTTACCGTCACAGATCCCGACAGGTTGTTGACGAAGATACCGCCGGACGTCGCCTTGAGGTTAAGCGAGCCCACCTGGGTATCGATGAACCCCGGGGTACCCCCGCTGAGGTTCCCGGTACCGATGGCAGAGCCAGTGAGATTCAAAGCGGAGGCCGTGACACGACCTGAGTCGCTGATGGTCCCGCCCGCGGTCGCGGTGAAAGTACCGGCGATATCAAAGTTCCCAAGGGTGAGAGCATTCATGTCATTCAACGTGACGTTGTGCCCGCTGATAACCGCGACGCTTGAGAAGTCGTTTGCATCTGCAAGGCTAATATCACCATTCGCCGCCGCGGCAAGAGTTGTCGCACCCGCCACCTTAAGCGATCCGCTTTCAGTGATAGCCCCGTTGCTCGCCGCCGTCAGGCTGCCACCCACGCTACCGGTGCCCAGATTCAACGCACCGGTCGAGGTTGCCGTGAGATTACCGCCCACATTCAGCACCCCGAGCGTCAGATTACCTGGGTCGGTCACCTGCACCGCGTTGCCAGCGCCGGTGTTGCTCAGACTAACCGCACCCGTAAAGTGATTGGCGGCGTCCGTCAGCGTGATCGGGCTCGCCCCAGCATTAATGCTGGAGGTACCGCCGACCTGCAGCCCACCGGCTGTCTCGGTGATCAGCCCGTTGTTGCTCGACGCCATCAGGTTTCCGCCCACACTGCCGGTGCCCAGATTCAGCGCACCGTGCGAAGTCGCCGTCAGACCACCACCCAGAGTCAGCGTTCCCAGCGTCAAGGCGCCGGAATCGGCAAGCAGCGCCGTATTGCCAGCCCCGCTGTTGCTCAGACTTATGGCTCCGCCAAAGTGATTGCCTGGATCATCCAACCCGATGGAGTTCGCTCCGGCGTGGATGCTGGAAGGACCGGCCACCTGCAGTCCGCCGGAATTCTCCGTGACCACGCCATTGGCGTTGACCGTCAGGGTCCCAGCTACGCTGCCGGTGCCCAGGTCTATTCCGCCCACTGAGCTCACCGTCAGAGCCCCTACGTTCAGCGTCCCGAGGCCTATGCCCTCCACTGGATCAGTAATCTGTGTCGTCCCGCCCGTGAGCGATACCGTGCGGGGCTGGCCTCCAGGATTCACGTTGCTCAGCGTGATGGCCCCAGTGCCCGCATTGACGGTGATGTTGTCCGCAGTCGAGATCGTGCCCGCGCTCTGCGTGATCGCACCGTTGGTACTTGCCAGCGTCAGGGTGCCTCCCGCGGACGCCGTGGTCAGACTGTTGTCAATCGTGATCCCACCCGAACCGACTAGCCTGATCGCACCGGAGGTGGTCGACAGATCCCCCGCCGTCGCCAGCGTCCCGCCGCTGCTCTCCAGGTCAATGCCGCCCGTGCCCGTGCTCAACGCCACCGCCGGCAAGGTCAGTGTCCCGCCTGCAATCGCCGTGATTCCCGTGTTCGTCCCCAACGTCGGCGCGCCCAGCGTCAAAGCCCCCGAATCGAAGATCGAGACCCCCGTTCCTGTGGAAGCCAGCGTCACCGGACCGGTAAAGTGATTCGCCGCATCCGCCAACGTGATGGAGTTGGCCCCCGCGTTGATGGTGCTCGTGCCCGCGACCGTCAGCGGTGCAGCCTGCGTCACCGCCCCGCTGGTGACCACTAGGTTGCCTCCCACGGTGGTCGCACCGAAGCTCAGCGTGCCGGAGTCAATCGTCAGATCCGAACTGCCGCTAACTGTCCCTGAAACGCTGAACGCATTCGTTCCGGCATTCAGCACCGTTGAGCCCGTGGTATTTAACGCCACCGTCTGACTGCTCGCCGTGTTCGTCAGTTGTGTCGCACTACCGGTAAGGGACACCGCGCCCGTCAAGGCATTGTTCGAACTCAGGGTGATGGCATTGGTTCCTGCATTGATGCTGGTGGTGCCCGCAACCGTCAGCGGTGCGGCCTGTGTCGCTGCCCCGCTGGTGACCACCATTAGGTTGCCTCCCACGGTCGTCGCACCAAAGCTCAGCGTGCCGGAGTCAATCGTCAGATCCGAACTGCCGCTAACGGTCCCTGAGATGCTGAACGCATTCGTTCCGGCATTCAGCACCGTTGAGCCCGTGGTGTTTAACGCCACCGTCTGACTGCTCGCCGTGTTCGTCAGCTGTGTCGCGCCTCCGGTAAGGGACACCGCCCCCGTCAGGGCATTGTTCAAAGTCAGCGTGATGGGGTTCGCCCCGGCGTCGATCCCCGTGGTCAGCGCTACCGTCAACGGACCAGTCTGCGTAACGGGCCCCGCCGCGACGGCCGTTAGATCCCCGCCCACGCCGGTGACAGCGAAGATCAGGGCACCGGAGTTGGTCGCCAAACCCGCCGCACCGCCAGAGACTGACAGGAGGTTTCCTCCCGAATTCAACGAAGTAGAGCCCGTGTTATTCAGCACTACTGTTGTGGGCAGGGTATTCGTCAACCCGGTAACCCCCCCTGAGAGCGTCACCATCCCGGTGAGCGCATTGTTCTGAGTCAACGTGATGGTGTTCGTCCCCGCACTGATGTTCGTCGTCCCGGCCACCTGCAAGGGGCCGGCGAGCTCCGCAACTGCTCCATTGGCCGTCACGCTCAGATTGCCCCCCAGGGTGTATGCCGGTAGGTCGATGGTGCTCGGCGCATCCAAGGTGACCGTCCCTGTGGGTGCCGTACCAAAGGTGCTAACCAGTGCCTGGCTGGCGTTGCCGTTGGTCAGGTTCAGGTTGCGGATGGCGCCAGCTACGTAGCTGACGCCGAGTGGGGTGGGAAGCGAATTAACCTGATTCAAGATCACATCAGAATTCTGACCCGTGAAGTTCAGCTGCGTCGTGCTCGACGTGATTCCGCCCGTCTGGCTCAGCGACCCTGTGGTCGTCACGTTGAGCGAGCCAACCGCAGTCGTTCCGAAGGTCACTGCCCCTGAATTCGTCGCCAGACTGGCTGCCGTGCCAGCAACGTCAAGCGACCCACCAATGTCCAGTGTCGTCGCGGCGGTGCCGTTCAGCACCACTGTGGCAGGCGTCGCCGTCGTCAACTGAGTTGTCCCGCCCGTGAGCGACACCGTCCCGGTGAGCATATTCGCCAAGGGCAGGTTAATTGCATTCGTCCCCGCGTTAATGCCCGTCGCCCCCGTTACAGTCAGGAGGCCCGCCCCCGCCTGCCCAACCGGACCCCCCGCCGTCACACTCAGCGATCCGCCTAAGGAGTAGCCTGGCAGCATGATCCCTGTCGGGTCCGGGGTAGCTACCCCCGTCACCCCATCCAGCGTGACGGAGCCGGTTGGCAGAGTGGCCGCGGTTCCAAAGGCATTGATCAGCCCCTGGCTCGCATTGGGGTTCGCCGCATTGGCATTCGCCGCATTAGTCAACGTCAGATTTCTGATCGATCCCGAGCCAGTCGGCAACACCGAGGTCTCGCCAAGCGAGTTGATTTGATCGAGGGTCACATCCGAGTTCGCGCCAGTAAAGGTCAGAGTCGTTGCAGGCGCAGTTATCCCCCCGGTCTGCGACAACGATCCTCCCGTGGTCACCGCCAGGCTCGTCGTCGCATCCGTCGTTCCGAGCACCGTAGCCTGGTTATTGACCAATTGCACCGCGCTGCCCGTGAGGGACACCGCCCCCGTCAGGGTATTGTTCGAAGTCAACGTGATGGGATTGGTTCCGGCGTTGATGTTGCTCGTCCCCACGACCGCCAGCGCTCCACTCTGCGTCACCTCTCCGCTCGCGGTCACCGTCAGGTTGTTCCCAACATTGAGCGCGCCAAAGGCAAGCGGACCCGAGTTAATCGTCAAATCCCCGCTGCCGGCGGGGGTAGGGCCAGAGACACTCAGCGCATTGGTCCCGGCATCCAGCAACGTTGGGCCCGTGGTGTTCAATGTCACGGTCTGGTTGCTCGCCGTGTTCGTCAGTCGTGTCGCACCGCCGACAAGCGACACTGTCCCCTGCAAAGCGTTGTTAGAAGTGAGCGTGATGGCATTGGCAGTGCCGCCGCTGCCAGCATTGATGGCAGTCGTGCCTGCCACCGTCAACGCTCCCGTCTGGGTCACTGGGCCGCCGGCAATCAGGACTGACAGCGCACCCCCTATGGTGCCGGTGCCCAAGTTCAACGCGCCACCCGAGCTTACTACTAGGTCACTACCGAGATTCAGCGTCCCCAGCGTCAGGGCGCCGGAGTCGACCAGCAGAGCCACATTGCCAGCTCCGCTATTGCTCAGACTTACGGCTCCGCCAAAATGATTGCCTGGATCATCCAGCGCAATGGAGCTATTAATCGCTCCGGCGTTGATGCTGGAAGTACCGGCCACCTGCAGCCCGCCGGAATTCTCCGTGATCGCCCCACCAGCCGGCGCGTTAGCCGTCAGGGCTCCCGCTATGCTACCGGTGCCCAGATTTATCCCCCCAGCCGAGTTCACCGTTAGAGCGCCGACGTTCAGCGTCCCCAGGGATATCGCCTTAACTGGGTCGTTGATCTGTGTGCTCCCGCCAGTGAGCGACACCGCGAGGGCGCCTGAATCATCCACATTGTTCAGCGTGATTGCCCCGGTGCCCGCATTGACGTTGATCGTGTCTGCAATCGCTATTGCCCCGGCGGTTTGCGTGATCGGACTGTTGGTGCTTGCCAGCGTGAGGGTGCCGCCTGTTGTGAGCGTCGTCGCCAGATTGTTGCTAATCGTAAGCCCAGCCGACCCCACCAATCTGATCGTCCCGGAGGTGGTGCTCAGATCCCCCGCCGTGCTCAGTGTCCCACCGTTGCTCTCCAGGTCAATGCTGCCCGTGCCCGTACTCAACGCCACCGCCGGCAAGGTCAGTGTCCCGCCTGCAATCGCCGTGATTCCCGTGTTCGTCCCCAACGTCGGCGCGCCCAGCGTCAAAGCCCCCGAATCGAAGATCGAGACCCCCGTTCCCGTGGAAGCCAGCGTCACCGCACCGGTAAAGTGATTCCCCGCATCCGTCAGCGTGATCGAGCCTGCGCCGGCGTTGACGTCGGAGGTACCGCCACCGGTCACTTGCAACCCACCGGCTGACTCCGTGATCGCCCCGCCATTGCTCGCGGCCACCAGGCTCCCGCCCACAGTGCCGGTGCCCAGATTCAAACTACCGTTCACCGCGGGCGCCCCCGCATTGGCGATCGCCGTCAGCGCCCCTACGTTCAATGTACCCAGCGTCATCCCCGCAGCGTCCGTGACCTGTGTCGTGGCGCCCGTGAGCGTCACCGCCCCGCTAAAGGCGTTGTTCACATCCGTCAGCGTGATCGAGCCTGCGCTGGCGTTGACGTTGGAGGTACCGCCACCGGTCACTTGCAACCCACCGGCTGACTCCGTGATCGCCCCGCCATTGCTCATGGCCACCAGGTTCCCGCCCACAGTACCGCTGCCCAGATTCAAACCACCGTTCTCCGGGGGCGCCCCCGCATTGGCGATAGCCGTCAGAGCCCCGACGTTCAACGTCCCCAACGTCAATGCGGCCGAATTCGTAATCTGTGTCACGCCGCCCGTCAGCGACACTGCCCCAGTCAATACATTGCCCGTATCGGTCAGCGTGATTGCATGCGCCCCAGCGTTGATGCCAGTCGTGCCCGTCACGCTTAACACCCCTGTCTGCGTGATAGCGCCGCCGGCGGCGGCAGTAGGTGTGCCTCCCGAAAATCCTCCAATTGTCAGGTTGCCACCCAGACTCACAGTTCCCAATGTCACAGCCCCGCCGGAATTCACGGTAAGGCTGAGAGCTCCGCTGGGATCCGAGATGCTGTCATTGAGCGTGACGCTGCTGTTGGCATTGAGCCTCAGTGTGGCTGCCGCCCCGCCGTCCTTCACGATCGTCGCCCCGGTGAGCTGCACAATGGTTCCTGCGCCCGGCGGAGTGCCCGGTGGTGCGGTGGCCGTGCTCGTGTCCAGCGTCACCGACGTTCCACTGTTGAGCGCGGTGTTGATGGTCGACGCCCCCACCGCGTTCGTGCCGAAGGCTCCGGATCCGGTGGCGATCGTAATATTCGTGGGATCAATGAGCCACGTGCCGCCAAGGCCCCGGGGCCCTGAGGCATTTGCGGCGCTATCGATGAGCACGGAATGGTGACTCGAGGTTTCAACCAAGCCACCGTTGCCCGACTGCGCACCGCCACGGGCAGAAATGGAACCCTGCAGACTCATGAGCTCATCGCCCCACGCCACCACAGTGCCACCGTTACCGGCGGCGCGGGCATCTGCAGTAATGTTGACCCCAGAGCCTATCGATGTGGTCGCAGCGTTAAGCACACTGGCGTCGCTACCGTGCAGGCCGCCGCCAATCAATGCAGTGCCGCCACCAGCCGCGCCGGATACGTCAACTCGTGCGTTGCCGGTGAGTGCAACGTCATGACCAAGCACCTCCACGGTGCCTCCCGTCGACGAGGCACCCACACCCGACGCATCGAGCGTACCGCTGTCGGTGACCGTACCCCCGGGTCCCACGAGCCGGATCGTACCGCCGGAATTGTCGATACGATTCGCGCGGATCACTCCAGCGTTGTTCACAGCGTTGGCAAACACACCCTGGGCCGCTCGCGCAGTGAGCAGTACCTGGCCGCCGTTCGCCTGAATCTCCCCGGCGTTCTCGACGGCCGCTCCCGCGCCATTTGGGTTGTGCAATACATTGCCATCCGCCTGCAGCCGCAGGAGCCCCCCGCCAAAAAAATCCAGCGTGGCCGTGCGCCCCGCGGCGAGGTTCACATCACCGTAGTCCGCCACGATCAGTCCGTTGTTGAGCACGGTCCCGCCCAACAGCGTGATCGAACCGCCCGGTGCCGCCGTCAGCGCCCCTTCATTGATTACCGCGCCGGCGCGGTCGTTCGCGGCACTCAGGCTCAGATGCCCGGTGGTCGGATTCCAGCTGGTCAAATCCAAAGAGCTCGCCACCAAGGCACCGACGTTGACCTGCGAAGAGCGACCAAACACGATCCCGTTCGGATTGATCAGAACGATCATGCCGTTCGCGTCGAGGCGCCCGAATATCTGGCTCGGGTTCTGATCGAAGATGCGGTTAAGCGCCACCGCGGAAGAGGTCGGCTGTATGAAACGCACGAGCTCGCCGCTCGTGATGTTGAAGCTGTTCCAATCGAGCCGAAGCTGCCTTGAGGTTTGGTCGATCAGGGTCGTCGAGGAGTTTGGGTTGCTGATGCTCCCCTGGCCACCCACCACGACGCCGCCACTTGGCCCGGCAAGGCAGGAGAGTGCTCCAAAAGTGATGACCGCCGCGATCCCGCCAGCTACCAAGCGCGACGCGAACCCGCGCCCGTAGGGAATAATCCGGATATGCATGGCTTGGACTCCGCGGGTCGTGGTCCGCTCTTGTTTCTAGAAACTTACCCCGAGCCGGAAAAAGTACTGTGGGTCGCGACCGTTAGTCGCAGCGAAGCTGGTCATCGGTTTCGCGACATCGACACGAAAGAAGACACGCGAGGGAACGTTGAACTGCACCGCCCCGCCCCAACCACCGAGATTGAAGTGGTCCTGAACGCCTAGAAGATTGGGTTTGTTCAGGATGCCGTGGCCGTAGTCGATGAACAGGGAAAACTGCAGTACCTGGCCCCAGGTCCGGTTGGCGAATGCGGGACGGTTGGCAATGCCGGGAGCGCCGAAGATAAGCTCAGCCGTGCCGATCGCACCGCTGTCGATCAGACCTTCCGCGATCGGGTAGGCCCGCACGGCATCGGGACCTCCGAGGGACAGTTGCTCGAGGGAGACGAGCCGATCCGAGCTGAACTGACCCTGCACGCGCAGCAGCAACGAGCTGTTCGTGGTGATGCGCTGCAGGCGCTGCGCGCTCAGGGTCCCTTTGCCAAATTCGCCTGAAGCCCCGAAGCGGCTCGCTTGGATGGTCTCGAGGGTGGCTGCGGCATTGTAATCGCCCATTGCCCCGAGCCAGTTTTTGAAGCCGCGCACGTAGGCAATCTCGAACTGATTGACGCCGCGGAAGCGTGTGTCGGTTCGGTCCCAGGCAAAATTGACCCGCGCGGTGGTTAGGTCGTCCTTGAACAGCTCCTGGCCCGACTCATCGAATGTGGCGCGTTTGACGTCGAGCGCGAGACCGAAGCTCGCCGAGCCCAGGCGACTGGGGGCCAGGTCATGGCGGTACCCCAATTCGCCAATTCCGGTCTTCCCCTTGGGGTTTGTGGCGGCGATGTCTGCTGACACCCTGCCGATGTCATATGAGTTGGTGGAGTAGGACAGCAGCACCGAGTCACGCGGACTGAACAGGGGAATTTCGTAGTTGATGCCACCGTAGGTTCCACGAGCGTGAGTGTCGCCCGGTTCGTACCCGTACAAGCCGTAGATCCGCAACCGGTCTGCATCGCCGAGCAGGTTGTTGAATCCCAGTGCGAGTTGCCCTCGATACTCTCCGGCGAACTGCGAGCCGTGGTTGTCGACGGAACTCTCGGCGGTGACTCGCCTCTCATTTTGAACACGCAGCGTGAGATTGGTGGTCCCGACATCATGCCCGGCACCCAGGATGCCGAAGGCGGTTATCCCCGGATAGTCAGTCAACGTCAGCAGCGCCGACTCAATCGACTTTCTGTCAACAGGCTGCCCCATGAGGGGGTTGAACGGACGCAGGAGCAATCGTTTCGAGTACGACTTGTTGCCCTCGAGCTTAATCCCGCTCAGCCTGCCTTCGAGAACCTCCACCGTGACCTGGCTGTCACGTACCTCCTGTGCCGGTACGAACGCCTGCGCGAGAATCAGGCCCTTGGCGTGGTAGAAGTCTGCAACCGTGCCAGCCAGGGCTTGGAGTTGGTTGACTGTGAGTCCCTCCGCTGGCTGCTTCTGGAGTTCGCCCTGCAACAGCCGCTGCACGTCGGCTTCACGGATTCCATACTCGGCGCGATTATTCACGCCGATGAGCTTGAAAGACTTCACGACTAGACGCGGGCCCTCGTCGGCGCCGAGTGGCCGCTCGGCGACCCCGGGGATCGTGAAGAGTTCGCCCTGCTGTGGGGATGACTGCACAGCGGGCGCCACCCGCGGCAGCACACCCCCGGGGGTCGCACCCGACGGGAGTTGCTGTGCAAACAGCACGGAGGCCCAACACGCGGCCGAACCGAGACATACGGTGAGGACCCTCGTTGAGGTCCGCACATGGCGAGTGTCCACGCGACTCACCCCCGTCGTCCGGCATAATCGTTCTAGTTTGCCGGGCGTTGAAATCCGGGCCGTCACGGGCCCGTGGAATTATTCTGCGCTGAGGATCGTACCGCCGTCCTTAGTTATTTGCAATGCGTCATACGCAGCGCATCAATCGGTAACGAGCCTTTGGCAACGCCCAATACCACCGCACAGCGGGTGGTTCAAGGGATCTCGCGCACCATCCTGATGCCCGTGAACGAGTCGCGCGTATCAGCGCCGAGACCCTCGCGAGTCGTGAGCCGCAGATTTGCGCGTCCGTCGGCAAATGAACCGCCCCGCACCACCTTCTGCACTGCACCAATTTTCTCGCGCGCCGATCCGTCGTTTGGCGCACCGTCAAAGTTGGGTTCCCAGGTGTCCTGCACCCACTCCCGCACGTTACCGACCATGTGATACAGCCGCCAAGGGTTGGCGTTGAATTCCCCGTTGCGCCGGCGGGGTGCGGGAGCCGTCAGCTTTGCGGTGTCCGAAAAGTAAGCATCGACGGGATTGAGCGAGTCGCCGCGTGGAAACAAGCCGGTTCGACCTGCTCGCGCGGAATATTCCCATTCCGCTTCCGTCGGCAGACGGTAGTGTCTACCCGTCATTTGCGACAACCAACGGGCGTACTCCGTGGCGTCGTTCCAGCTGACATTGACGACCGGGTAGTCGTCTCCGGACGATGAAGGCTGCGCCGGGCAAGGTCTACGGGTTTTCCCGCACGACCAGCGGAACTCAGCCTGGGAAATCTCCTCGACCGAGATCGCAAAGGACTGGCGGATAGTGACCGTGTGGGCCGGCCGCTCGGAGGGCGCGTCGGCGTTGCCCATCTGGTAAGTCCCCGCGGAAACGATCGCAAATCGGATCCCGGGCTCGCCGGTTGTTAGCGGATCCTGGCAGTAGCGGCCCCGACACCCCTCTGCCTGCGCGGGGGCAGTCGTCCCGCCGAAAGCGGGGCTAGGCGCCGCGGAAGGTGTCACGCCGGTCATGGTCGAGGCGGCCTGCTGACTTGCTCCCCTCTCGCGATCGGGGGTGCTCGACGAAGCTGGCGACGCTGCCGCTGCGGTGCCTGCGGCCGTCGCGGTGGGCGCGGGTGTGCCCCTGGGACTTGCCGCGTTGCCGGGCACAGGGGGTGGCTGCGACGCATGCGCGGCAACATCGACGCCTTGGGCGGGTGCGGGTTGCGGGCGCTGCGACTCAGAGGTCGCCGCGACACGCTGCACAGGCGGCTGCCGTTCAGCGGGAGTGATCGGGATGGCGGCAGGAGGCATCAGATCAATGCCAATGGTCACGGCCAATGCAGCCAGGGGACTCTTGTCAGGCGTCAGTGGCCTGCTTCCGAGCGCTCGCTGCTCTTTCAGGCGCTGGCGCACCGCATCCGCAAGGCGTTGAAACCACTCGGCACCGGCCGCCGCTTGGATGCGCTGGGGGCCAGCCTCGAGCAGGGCTGCGTTCACTTTGACCAGGCGGTCCGGACTCCAATCGTCGCTGTCGAGCAAAGGCTCGATCTCGTTGCGTAGCGGATCGGATTTCGGGCTGGCGACAGGCGCATGCGTACTGATGGCGGGTACGGAGGTCATTCCGCCCGGCCGTTTGCCCCACATTAGCCAGGCGCCGAGCCCTAGCACGCCCGCCACAAGGATGATCGCCCCCAGAGGGAGTGTGCGCCGCAGGTGTGAACGCTGTGGCTGCGCTCCCGGCCCTGGAGACGGATCAGGCTCGGCTGCCCGATGCGGCCTCGATGTTTGGGTGCCGTTTGTGATACGGAGCACCTCCGCGCGCGGTCGGGTGATAACCTCAGGGTCGTCGGCCGCTGATCGGTGCGCGCTCAGGGAATCGATGAGTGGCGCGCGGAGTCCCCGATACGCCATAAGACTCAGGCGCTCCTCGGAGTGATCCCGGGCAAGCTCCCGCAATCGGCCGGCAACGTCCTCGCTCATGGGACCCCTACCTTATCTCGCGCAGCACGCGAAAACCCGTGATACCGTCGGCGCTCCCTGAATGCACTCGCTTCATGTCGGGCGTGCACTGGGCGAGCCTGTCGGTGTAGGCGCCGCCGCGTGCGGCGACTGAGTTGCCGGTGGTGACCCACTCCTGGACGTTTCCGACATAGTCGTACACACCCCAGCCGTTCTGCGGCCCGGACATTACCTTCTCCAACTCGATGCCGCGCAGCCTCCTGCCGTTGAGCTCGACCACGCAGTTGATCGAGCTCTCATCAGGATTGCTACCTGAGGCTCCCGCCGCGTGTGTCCACTCCTCATCAGTTGGCAGGCGGTACTTCGCGCCGGTAGTCTTCGACAGCCATTCGAGGTAGCGTTGCGCCTCCGTCAGCGAAATCGACGTGAGCGGCATACTCGCTGGTCCGCCGGGTGCCTTGCAGCCCTTTTGCGAGCAGTAGATCCCGTAGTCGCCATTGCTGACCTCCGTGCGGCCGATGGCGAAAGACTGTCCCCCCGCAAGCCCCGGGATCACTACAAGCTTGGGACCCGGCCCGCCCTCGAGCGTGTCAAAGCAAATCCCCTTCTGACGGCGCCCCTGCCCCGCCTGTGTCGCCGTACAGGCGCTCGGCGATGCGGCCACTGCTGCAGCGGTTTGCTGGGATGCGTTGACCGCTACGAGCGTGCTCGACCCCGTTTGGACAGGGTTGGAAGGGGCCGCGGTCACAGATGGCGCGGGCGAAGGCGGCGGGGTGGGACGCACGGTGACAGAGGCCGGGGTCGCGGGACGCGGCGCAAAGGCCGAGTCCTCCGCAAAGATGTCATGCCCGGCGCTCCTGAGCCGTTCCGCGTGGGCGGGCTCAGCCGCGCGCACGCGCGCTGCGAGATTGCGAGCCAGATTCCCTCGCAGGGTTAGAGTTTCTTTTGCGTCGAGTTTGGCCAGCTGCTCCAGCTCGCTGCGAACCGCGGCGAGGCCGCCGGGGTCGAAGAGTGAGTCCGACCCGACCGTTCGCTCGAGCGCCAGGTAACGCAGGTAGCGCTGCCGGGTCTTCTCGATGTCGGAGAGCGCGGACGGTACGTCGCGGGCGACTTCGCGGCCGTGATCCAGCAGATCGACGGCGTCGTGGAAGCGCCCCTGGCTGGTGGCACTTGAGGCCATGCGCAAGTAACTGCCTGCGATGGCCTCCGGAGCCTCCCGGCTTGTAAAGGGATCGTTCCATGGAAGATTCCCGCGCAGCTGCGCGAGCGATGCCAGCGCTCCACTCACCTCATTTGCAAGGGCCTGGTCGCGCAACTTTTGCTTCAGGGCGTCGACTTGAGCGCGCTGCTCCCGCACCTTGGCGTCCGCTGCCTGGTGCACACGCGCATCAGCCAAAAGTTTGTCCTCGGCCGGCAGCTCGGGCAGCGTTGGCGCGTATTCGCGCGCCCGCTCGAGCATTCGCTGCGCCTCCGCGAGTCGCTGCGCCGAGCGCAAGGCGCGTTCCTGGTCGAGGTAGCTCGCCGCGGCTGCCCCCTTCACCTGACTGAAGTACGGATCGTTCGCCGGCAGGTAGGCGCTCAGCTTTTGCACCTCGCGCTTCACCGCAGCGTCCCAGGCGTCGTCCGGCCTCTGAGTCTTCATCAGCGCGCTGAGCCGTCCTTTGATGTCCGCTATGGCGGCTTCGCGCTGATGACCCACTTCGGCCTGCTTGCCCTGGTACGCGAGTCGCGCGGCGATGATTTCCTCGCCCCGGCCTTCCACGAAGGCGGGCGCGGCCAAGTCCCCATACTGCGACAGGAATTGCTGCGCCTCGTCGTATTTCTGCGCGCTCACCAGAGCGTGAATTTCCCGCTCCATACTCCGCTGCACTGATTCCTGCACCCGCGCCAGCACGCGGCTCTGAGCCGCGATCGAGCGCAGCTCGGTTATCTCGGAGCGCTTGGCGTCATATGTCGCAAGTGTTGCTCCCGCCACGGGCAGCGCAGCCAGGGAACGCTCGAGTACCGTCATGCGAGCGCCCCGCTGCGCGCTTTGTGCAAGCCCTTTGGTCTCGTCGCGCAAGTCGCGCAGTGCCGCGTCATTGGGGTAGAGCTTCAGTCCGCTGTCCACCAGCGTCTGCGCCAGGGTCGGGTCGGAGTGATCGAGCGCGACCCGGATCTGCTTGGCATAAGCACCGCGCAGACGTGGGTCCCGCAATAGCGGATGCTGCGGATTGATACCATGCACAATCGCCAGCACGGTCTCGACGCTCTTCGGACCCTGCGCCCCGATCAGTCGACCGCCTGCCAGATCGGTGTCGAAGTGATCGCTCTGAGTCTTGATTTCTTCGTTCTCTCGCGTGGTAAGCCAATCGCTGATCTTAGTGACCTTGTCCGAGTCCGGATAGAAGCTACGCAGGTCGTTCGCGAGCGCGTGTGCCCGGGGGAAATCGTAGCGCTCCGCGGAATTTTGGGCCGCGGCCTTACGAATTTGCTCATCGAAGTAGCCAATCATGCCGTCCTTGGCCTGAGGATTCTCCAGAACAGCGTTGCGCTCCGCCGGCGACAGCCCTTTCAAGCCGGACAGAATCGGCTCGATGCCAGCGGCGCGACCCGTTGCCAGGGCCGCAATACGGTTTTGTTCGCGATAGCGAGCAATCTGGTTTGGAACGATGACCGCGGCAATCACTATCACCGCCACCGCCGCGGCGCCCGCGCCGATAAAAACCGTCGGCGCCCGCTTGGGCGGCAGGATGCCGTTCAGAAACTCCAGCGCCGAGGGCGTGCGGTCCGCACGCCGGAACGCCAGGCCCTGATGCAGGGCCCGACACTGGGCACGAGACAGACCCGTCGGCGACTTCGCCACCAGGTGGGCATCGCGCGCCTGCACGGCGGACATGCGATCGAACGGATGCCGTCCCGTTAGCAGCTCATACGCGACGCAGGCGATCGCATACACGTCATCGCGCGGATCGGGCTCGAGCCCCTCGATCATCTCGCAGCTGGCGTATGCGGGCGTCAGCGCACCGAGCGTGCTGGGATCGAACAGCGTGACCGAGCCGGCCAGCTTGCCGGAGCGCTTGGCGGCACGCGCGATGCCGAAATCGAAGACCTTGACCACACCCTCGAGCGTCAGGAAGGCATTGGCCGGTTTGAAGTCCGAATGCACAATGCCCTGCTCGTGTGCATACGCCATCGCTCGACAGATATCCCGGGTGATCCGCAGGGCTTCTTTGGTCTCCAGGCCTACATCGCGCGCACGCTTGATGACGCGATCGAGCGCCTCGCCCTCCAACAATTCCATCACCATGTAGACATTGGGTCCATCGCGATCGAAGTCGTACACCGTGGCGACGTTTGGATGCGCCAGGTTCTGCGCTTTGCGCGATTCGCGTTGCAGGGCTTTCAAGGACTCCGGATGGCGCTTGAATTCCTCGTTCAGGATCTTGATGGCGACATAGGGGTTGCGGTCCTGCGCCTCTTCTTTGCGCAGGTCGCGTGCCTTGAACACAATGCCCATGCCGCCCCGGCCGATCTCCTCCTCGAGTACGAAGCGCTCTTTCACCATGCTGCCGGCCACGAGCGGCGGTGCATCCGCTCCTCCGAACCGGTTCAGATCACTCCAGGTCGACGACCCGGTCTGTCGGCCTGATCCGGTCGTGCTGCCGGTCTGCGGACCGGTCGATGGCGCCCAGGAAGAATCACCGGCCGGAACGGGCACGGGCGCCGCGACCGCAGCCGGCTCGGGAGCCCGTGCGGCTGGCCGGGGCATTCGGAATCGCGTCTTGTCCTCTTCGGCGGCGGGAGACTGCGGTGGCGCTGCTGGTTTTGGGGCGCGAAATTGCGTCTTGTCGGAGCCGACCACCCCGGCCGAGGGCGTGCCGGCTGTAGCGGGCGCGCTGCCTACCGGCGCTGCCGCCGGGGGCTCTGCAGCGGGCGCGGCGCGCGACTGCTGGCAGGCCCGAACCGCCTGCACGAGCAACAGATAAATCTCGCCGGGAATCCGGCCACTGCGGTAGAGCGCCTCGACGTAGGCGCCGTGGGCCGCGGCCATATGAGGCTCGTGCGTAAGACTCACCGTGAGCTCGCGCTCTACGGCCCGCAGCTCGCTGCGCCCGGCCAGATAGGCATCCAGCACCTGGCGAAAGGCGTTCACGAACGGGAGAACTGCACGACCAGCGCCGAGACGTTATCGCTGCACGTCTGGGCGAGGGCTGCCTTGATGAGCGCCTTGCAGGAAGCGTCCGGATCGCCCAGCGCAAGATGGCGCGCAACGTCGGACTCCGACAGCTCCTTGTAGAGTCCGTCGCTGCACAGCAGGTAACGGTCCTGGTCACGCAGCTCGCGCAGCTCGAGGTCGAGATACAGCTGCTGCGCACCGCCGACGGCACGGGTGATCACGTTCAGAGATCCGAGCGCGTTGGCGGTCTGCGGGTTCACGACGCCTTCATCGAGCATCGCCTGCACTTCGCTGTGATCGTGCGTAATGCAGACGAAGGCACCCTCGCGCTGGCGGTAGATGCGACTGTCGCCGGCCCAGACACTGAGGCAGTGCTGCTCGAACGCCAGCAGAGCCGCGACCGTACTGCCACTCATACCGCCGTCGCCATCTTGCGAGGACTTGAAGAGCCGCGCGTTGACTTCCATCAGACGGTCCTCAACATCGTCGAGCAACTCACTCGGCCGCGCCCGTCGGACCACCCCGCACAGTGACTCGACGATCATCCGGCTCGCCACGTCTCCCGCCTTGTGGCCACCCATGCCGTCGGCGACCACCCACAAGCCGGCGGCCGGGAGATCCAACACGGCATCCTCGTTGTGCGAGCGAACGTTGCCCTGCGAGGTGATCGACGCCGATCGCCAGGTGAATGCGGTCAGTGAGCTCGGGTCCGCAGCCATGGTTGTGCTCTCAACGCGTTTGCAGCCGCGCCGCGGCTGCAAGTCTCCGCAATTGCTCGTTGTAGGCGTTGGCAAACTCCTCGCCGAACAGCAACTGGAAGGTCGCGTCCTTGTTCTTATCGAGATCCTCGAACTGCGCACGATACATTTCCCAGAACCTCGTGCGGCTGCCGAGGCTGATCATCGACGTGCGCCGTAGCTTGCGCCCGTAGATCTCCTCCAGATGCTCGGGATGTAATTTCGCCAGCATCGCGTCGAAGGCCGCACGAATGCCGGCGATCATCGCCATCTGGTGGAAAGAGATGTCCTGGAATCCTTCCTGAAACGCCTCGAGCGGGCCGAGGTAACCCGCATTGTGTTTGACGAACAGGTTGTGCAGCGCATCGTCCGCGTTCAGTGAAAACTTCAGCGGATTGTTCTCGACCGGCCGGAGGCTCGTCATGGGCATGCGAAAGTTGTTCTTCACTTCGGCGCGCGACTGAAGTACCTCGATCATTCCCTGCACGATGACCCGGATAATGACGCCGAGTTGACCCCAGATTGCCGGATCGACCCGCGCCGGATCGAGGCCCAGTGCACCGAGTAGCTCCGGCGCGCCACCCGTGGCTGGTGAATCCGCACCCGTCGCTACAGCGCTCGCTGCCGCCGGCATCGATGCGTAAGAGGGCGGCCGCACCGTGTCGCGCCCCGCCGCGAGCGGCATCGGGCGCGGCGGCAAGGGACTGGGCACAGGCGTTGCCAGCGGCTGCTGCGAGCCGAGTCCAGTCGCGGCCGCGCCCGATTGCGGCGCCGGAAATACCGTACGCCAGTCGGTCGGAATCGCCCGCGACGGCGGTCGCGCCTCCGCCACGACCACGGAATCCTCGCCCGGCGCCGAGTAGCCACCGCCGATCACGGCGAGCGGGTCCACTGTGCCAAGAGCCAACGACGGACTCGGCTCGGGCGGTGCGGGCGCGGATGCCGCTCCCGGCGGCGCAGGGATGGCGGGTCCAGGCACTTGGTCCTCGATCAGCTGAACGAGAATCTCGTAGTCGCCGATAAAGATGCGGTCCCCGTCAGTGAGGGGCATCCGCTGAGTCTTGGGAACCGGCCGATCATGGCCGTTGATGAAAGTGCCGTTGGTGCTGGTGTCCTCGACATAAAACGCGCCGCCGTCGTAGCTGAGCAGCGCATGTCGGCTGGACACGAATTTCTCCGGATCCGGCAGTGACCAGTCATTGCTCTCCAGACGACCGATCGAACCACCGTGCTGGTCAAACACCTTGTAGGCCGTGGGGCCCAGGCCGGCTCCATTCGCACTGATTACGCTCAGAGCAAGCAGCATGGCGGCCTCACTCCACCGAACCGGTTCGCGCCGTCAATAACAGCACCGGCAGGGCGCCGGAGCTGGGGGCGACATCGGAGCGGCAGATATTGCGCACCGCCGTGAGCGGCGCTCCAGCAAGCGGTTCATCCGCGGCCAGTGGCGCCGCGAGCTCGGCGAGACGCGGCTCATCGAGCAGCGGCGCTCCGGCAAGCACCCAAGCATCTCCCGGCCACAAGGCCTCGTACCGCACGATGATGGGCGTGCCGGCCGTCGTCGGCGCAGTGATCAGATCCATGAGACTCGACCCTGCCTCCGCGGGGGCAGGTGCGGAGGAATCATTCGCGCCGTTGGTGTGCTCGGCCGCACCGATGATCGGCGACACCTGCGACGAGCGGCAGCGGATGGCTTGCACGTTGCCGGCGCAGACGACCGCACACTCATCACCCCGCGCCAGAAAGATTACCGTCTGTGCGGTTGGAACGACCGCGGTACTCGAACCGACCGGTGCCGCCTGACGATGCAGCTCCTCGAGCGCCCGACGCACCACTTCGACCAACGCAGTCAGCGTGGCAGCCTGCGGCACACTTTGCAGAATGTCCGCCACTTTCTGTGCGGTGTCGCCCGCCGCATCGAGCGGTTCTGCACAGGCGATGCCCCACAAACCCACCTCCGGTCGCTCGACGAAGAACGGATCCGGGCCGGCTGCGCCCCATTGGCGCGACACCGGCTCGTGCCAGGCGATGATCTCGACCCGCGGCGCCACTTTGGCGAACAGCCCCGGCTCGTTGGGCAGCGGCAGCGCGTCTGCAAGCGCGGCCGACGTTTCCTCGCCGGTCAACGGGCCGGTGACTCGTGCATCGCGATCCGGGTCCAGGCTGACCCAGCCGCTGCCGCGCCAGTCGGCTGTCAGCATGGCGGCGTAGCTGCCCGGCGCCGGCAGTCCGCGAGTGCAGAGCCATGCTGGCGCCACGGCGTGCGAGCCCTCCGTCCACCACAACGCCAGCGGGCGCAAGGAGCGCTCCAGCTCGCGGGATGCGAAGACATTTGCCGCGCGTTGCAGTGAGCTGACGGAGGCGAGCGGCACGTGCCACGACACCGGTTGCAGGGCAAACATCCCCTGTTGCATCACACCGCGCAGATAACTCGACTCCGCGGTGCCGTCGCGACGGATCTGTCCCGCAAGCGCCGCGAGTTGCTCGTCGAATGCCCCTAGCTCGAGATCGGCCGCCTCCAGGGCCTGCAGAACCAGCGACTCCACGGAGTCGAACCACGGCCGCGCGGCGTCGCAGGCAATGTCGAGCAAACAATCCTCGCTGTGCAGCTGCGTTACCACAGTGAGCGGAAAGTAACGCCCGACGCGATCAACGCTCGGCACCATGACACCGGCGTACGCGCCGCTGCCGCAGACGCTTTCCGCGAGAGCAAAGCGCCAGATGGCGCTGGTGAGGTAAGCGTCGCGCCAGCGCTCCTCGAGCCGCTGGTGGCTGACATGCAAACACTCCTGCAGCCAGGCGTCCCAGTTGTCCACGAATTCGTGCGGCACGCAGTGCTGCAGAAAGTCCCCCTTGCAGGGGAGCTTGCCGTAGTAGCCGATCGGGGACGCAGTATCCATTCCAGGGCTCACATCGTGCAGCGAAAGCCACGCACCTCGTTGCGGCCAAAGGGATTGCGGATGGAGGCGGCCTCGAGCGCGACGCGCATGCTCTTGCCCGCAGCGCTGAAGGTGATCCTAAAGCGGGTCTCAGAGTCATGTTCGATCCGCGCCTGATCGAGCAGCCGGAACCACGCCCATGGCCCCTGCTTGGCGCTTCCGGGAATCGGACCGCTGTTGTCTTCGAAGGCGAACGACGCCTGACCAGCGGAGCCCGGCCAGCCGATCGATCGACTCTGCTGCGGGCCATGGCGGTATTCGAATGGTTGACCGTCCACATCCAGCGTAAAGCGCGTGACCGAGGCATCGAGCGAATCGGGTGTGAGGCTGAAGTGCGTTTCCGGCGTGCGCCCGCCGGCGCCGAAAAAGACCTCGCGGATTCGCTGCACCCGCTGGAACTGCGGCAACATCGAGGCAGGACCCGCGGAGGCCCCGGGTCGCCAGCGCCACGGCGAGCTCGAAGTGTCGACGAGCGGCGCAAGATTGTCGTGATAAAAGCTGTCGAACACCCCTCCAGGACCGAACACGTGGCCAAAGTCCCCGAGCGGCACATCGGTCGAGCTCTCCGGGCTCAAGGGATAACGCCCCTCGACCAGCTCTCTGCAATCCTTGACCACCTGTTCGGCGTAGCGTCGGGCGAGCTCGTTGCGAGCCTCGCTGGTGACGATCGATTCGCTGCGCATCGCGACCTCCGACACGATGCCCCCGAGGGTCCCCGGCATCTGCTTGGCGACGAGATCCAACTGGCGTTTGGCATCGGCGACGGCCCGCTGCACTGCCGGATCGGTCGCACTCTGCTGACCGACGCCGGAGCCGGTCGCCACCAGGCGATCGTATTGTTGCTTGAGGGTAGCGAGCATCAGGTCGATCGGGGCCTGCCCGGGCGGGCCCTCCATGAGCTTCAAAATCGGCTCGAAATGCGCCGTCACCTTGGCACCCGGCTGGCCACCCGGGGGAGGCTCGCCGACGAGCTTCTTGAGCGCCGCAAGCTGCGCCGCGGCGACGGCGTCGAGCGCCTGCGCCGCCTTGCCCGTAAGCGAGGTGTCGGGCCTGAGCAGATTGGTGTTGTCAGCGACCGCATTGAGAAAGCCCTTGAGCGGTGATGTCGGGCTCGACACGACCCCGAGAATCTCGGTGAACTCCTGGGTGTTACCGGTTGACTTGATGCCGACGTCCCTGAGGATCTCGTCCCACGCCCTGATGTAGTCCGCTTCGTACACGCCAAGCACGTCGTAGATGAGCGTTCGGCCCTGCTTCAGATCGAAGACGTTGTCGCCGAACACCCAGGAGTCGGCGGCGAACTGCTGCAACAGCTGGTATTTCCCGGTGGTGTTGAATTCGTTGAACACCGCGCGGCTGTAAATCGCGGGCACCGGCTCCGACAGCGGCTTGCCGCCGCGCCGCACCAGATCGTAGGCACCGGTGCCGGCGGCGTCGTTCAGCCGCACCGCATGCTTCTGATCGTCCTGATAGCTGAGCTTGAGGCGACTGAACATCAGTACCGGCAGCTTGGCGCTGCGCAACGCAGCGCGCGCCTGCTCGACCGCCTCGGGATCGAGGGACACGGATTTCAGGTAGTCGTGGCCGAGCAGCTGCTCGAAGTGCTCGCTCAGCCGCTGCGCCGTCGCCGCATCGCCCGGGTACAGCTGCGTCCATTCACGCTCACTGAGAATGCGCAGATGAGTCGCGTCACGATGCTTGGCGTCACCGAGCATCAGGTACGCCTTGAGGTACTCGTACATGCGATCGGGCGTGGCGACGTTCGATCGCAGCGCCCGCTCGAATCCGGTCCGCAGCGCCGGCACCAGAGTCGCGTTGAGCTCGCGCGAATACGCCTCGCGCGCCGCCTCCCCGAGCGCTGTGCCGCGATAAAGGCCCGCGCGCATGCGCCACGGCGTGCCGTTGTGGTACTTTTCCGCCGCCGCCGTTACTTGCTCGGCGGTATCGAGCTCCGGCAGCAGCGAATCAACGGGCAACGCGGCGCTGCCGACACCGGCCGCATTGGCCTCCAGCCCCCTGGCAACCGCGGTGAGCTCGTCAATGTAGCTGGCGTTCGCGTTGTAGCTCACCAGCAGCCACAGGGCTCCGAGCGCGAGTGCCACTACGCACGCAATGTACGCGACCGACTGCGCCATGATCTTTTGCAGCTGCACTCGGCGATTGACGCCGGCGAGCCCGGATTCATTGAAGATGACGTTCTTGAGCAGCCGCTCGATGAAATAGGCTTTGCCCCGCCCCGCGCTCGGGGCTGGCACCGCGCTCGTCACGCCGAAGGTGCGCGCGATGGCGCCGAGCATGCGATCGATCGGCGTCCCTTCCTGCGTGCCGCTGGTGAAGTACACCCCGCGCAGCAGCACTTGGCGGTCGAATTCCGTGGTGCTGAAAACGCGCTTCAAAAGGTCGTTGAGAAACGGCTTAAGAGTGGCCAACTGCTGTGGGAAGCCGAGAATGCCGACTCGCCGGCGCGGATCCCGTTCCCCCTCCATGCGGGCCAGCACGCGCTGCTGCAACCGCTCGAGCAGCCGGTCGAACTCCGCACCGAAGGAGTCCACGGCGCGGCCCGACTCGGTGGCCTCGATGGGGAATGTCACCCCCCAGACCTGGGCGCGCCCGTCCTGGTTCAGCTCGTCGAAGAACTCCGAGAACCCCGCCACCAGGTCGCACTTGGTCACCAGGAAGTACACGGGAACGTCGATGCGCAGATTGCGACTGAGCTCGTCGAGCCGCTCGCGAATCGCCGCCACATGCTGTTCGCGCTCGCGCTCCCCGAGTGCCAGCAGATCCGTGGCACTTACCGCGACGATGACCCCATTGATCGGTTGGCGGCCACGAAACTTGCGCAGCAGCTGCAGGAACGCGATCCAGCCCGCCGCATCCGCGCGCGCGTTTGAGTCCTGTGTCGTGTAGCGGCCGGCGGTATCGAGCAGGATCGCCTGGTCCGTGAACCACCAGTCACAGTTGCGCGTTCCGCCGACGCCGCGCAACGCTTCCTTGCCGAACTTCTGCGCCAGGGGAAAATTCAATCCGGAGTTCACCAGCACGGTAGTCTTGCCGGCGCCGGGCGGGCCGATGATGATGTACCAGGGGAGCTCGTAGAGACTCGCCGCGCCGCCTTTCTTCTTTGACCTCTTCAGCGCTTCGACGGCCTCCTCGAAGCGCTTGCGCAACTGTGCCGGATCCGCCGAAGAGCCGCGCCCGGCAGCGGGCTCGGCGTCCTGGCCAGCCTGTTGCGTGACGCCCTCGGCCAGCTGGCGATTGGCGCGGGCGCTGCGCAGCTGCTTGAGCTGCGCGTAGATGGCGTAGCCGACCGCCAAAACAATGATGGCGACCAGGCGCGCGACCACACTCTCGAGCGGGCGGTAATCGGCAAACGCGAAGTAAGGGCCCGCAAACCACAGAACCACCGCGAGCAGCAGCAAGCCCACGGCAACCAACAGGGTGCGACTCTTAAACAGGGCAAGCATGATGATTTCACCGGTCCCGGATGTGTACGATCTCGACGCGTCGATTGCGCGCCCGGTTCTCGGGCAGATCCGCCGGCGTGTAGCGCGGGGCGGAGTCTCCTTGCCCGGCCGAGTCGAGGCGGCCGGCGTCCGTAACGTCATGCTTCAACAATTGCACTACCTGCTGCGCGCGCGCGCGGGACAGCTCGTAGTTGTCGTGAAACTGGAATGAGCGCACCGGCTGATCGTCCGTGTGCCCAGTGACCACGATGCGTCCGGGCACCCCGTTGGCCGCCGTGCCGATGCGGTGAATCAGGGTTTCGGAGCGGGGATTGACCCGCGCGCTGCCCGAGGCGAACAGATCCGGCGCGCTGATCGTAATGACGGTGCGCTGGCCCTGCTCATCCACTCGCACCAGACCTTGGCCGATCTCAGGTGCCAGCAGCTGCGCAAAGCCGCTCGCTGGCGCGTCAATCCGCACGGGGGTTGCGGCGTTGAGTCTGTCAACCCCGGCATTCGCCAGCGCTGCGTTCAAAGGTCCGGCGCGGTCGCTGAGCCGCGCATTGAAAAAAATGTAGGCCCCGACCAGCAGCGCCGCGCAGGCCACGGCAACCACCCACAAGGGAACCAGGCGCATGACGGCGTTGCGGCGGTCCTCCACGCCCTTCCAGCGCGGCGACAGCTCCGATTCAATGTTGCCGCGCAGGCGCTCGATGCGCCGATACAGATCCTGGCGAATCTCGGTGAGCCGACTCGCGCCGCGCTCATCCAGGCGGTAGCGGCCTTCGAACCCGATGGCCAGGCAGACGTACAGCAGCTCGAGCAACGCCACATAGCGCTGCGGCTCCGACAGCAAGCGATCCAGGATCTGGAAGAACTTCTCTCCGCCTGAGGCCTCACGATGGAAGGTGACCAGGAGCGACTGACTCGACCATGCGCTTTGCGCGCCCCACGGGGTGTTGAGGACCGCCTCATCGATGACGGTGCACAGCGCATAGCGCGCCGCCAGCACATCCTCGGCCGGCACGCCGGCCTGACGCGTTCGCTCCTCGAATGCGCGCACTTCCTGTACGCACTGACGGCGCAGGCTCTCGAGATCGGCGTTCGCGATCTGACCACGCAGGCGGCCCGCGAGAACCAACAGCGGCACGGCAGACTGCACGATGGGATTGGCGCCGGCGGCGATGAAGTCGCCGATACCGGGGCCGGACCCCATCGGGTACGCCGGGGTGGCCGCCGGAGGCAGGGGTAAGGGGGGCGCGGCCCCGGGCGCTGCTGCAGCACCGGGCTGCGGACCTGCGGCCGCGCGCCGCCCGGGTCTCGGGCGCAGAATCGTCGCGTCACTGGGTGCGAAGGGGTCATCGGGAGGATTGGCCATCGCTCAACTCCGTATCGCCCAGAACTCCAGTGTTAATCCCGGAAGCTCGCCCGATTGGTGAATGGCGATGCCACCGGAGGTCTTGAGCGGCCGCCACAGCTCACTCGAGCGATCCAGCTCGAAATACGCAAAACCCGCGTGATAGGGAATCTGTCGTGGAGCCACCGCCATCGCCTGGATCCCGATGCCGGGCAGCTGCAGATTCACCAGATTTTGAATCCTCTCCACCGGACCGATCTTCAGCTGCTGCGGGAAGCGGCGCCGGAATTCCTCCGAAGGCAGATCCGCCCGCGCCGCCAGCACGAACATCGCCGTATCGAACAGGGTGAGGTCCGGGACCACCCCGACGCTGATGCCGTACTTCTTCTGGGCCAGCGGAATGGCCACGGCGTTCTGCTCCAGCACCACGATCAGGGTCGCCCGCAGAGCCGCAATGACCGGTTCGAAGCTGGCGCGCAGCGCCTCATGGCGGTAGCCCGGAAATTGCGCCGGCCGGCGTGCCGTGGCAGTCAGCGTCGACAGATCGCCGGTGATCTCAAGTGCCAGTCGATACAGATCCTCGGGATGACAACTGGCGGTTGCCGCGAGGTGCGTGACGACCGGCTCATAGCGATTGATCGCCTGCAACATGAGGAAGTCGGCGATCTCTGCGGCCCCGCCCCTGCCGCTCGCCACGGCTCGTGCTGCCAGCGCTTCCCCTCTCTGATGCAGCAGTCCCTGCAACTCCGAGAGAAAGGTCGCAAGCCGCGGAGCCGCGCGACAGGTCATGACGGTGGGGATGAAACGATCATCCAGAATCACCTGTTTGTCGGCCCGGCACTCGATGACGTGGGCCACTGGGATCTGCGCGAAGTCCTCGGCCGGTTCGGTCTGTGGCATGAGCCGCGAGTTGAGGGCCGCGACCTCGAGATCGACCGCGGAGGGCAGGTCCGACATGACATCCCGGGCCTGAAAATCGCGGCTGCGGTAGCGCGTCAACTCCCCCGATCCATCGGTGCGCGTCGACAGCGTCGCGCCGGACTTGCGCACCGGCACCGCCAGGTGCACCACCTGATCACGCAGCTGAGTGCCGATCTCGAGCGGGCTGGGCAGCGGATCGACGTCCGGCATGACGAACGGCGTACCGTCGGGAAAGATTCCGCGCGCACGGCGCAAGCCGAGCTTGCCTATCGCGAGCAAATCGCGCTCGATTTCAAGCTCCGTCAATCCCCATGAATGCGGGCGCAGCGCAGCCGCACGGCCCTGCACATACGCCTCCAAGTAGCGTTCCTGCTGCTGAAAGTGCTGCGGCCGCAGGAACAGCCCTTCGGACCAGACGACGCGGTTGTTGTCGGACATCGGTGCGGCTGCCTTTGAGCTTTCAGTCCTTCGTGGACAGGGTGATCGCGCCCTTGTCCACGTGAACCTTGATCTGCAATTTGCTGAGTACTTTGAGCCGTGATTTCTCCGGTGCGCGTGTCAGGGCGCGCCAGCGGGTGCTCGGGTAGTCCCGCATCCCGGCAAACGCGCCGATAAAGACCGCTTCCGGAGACAGCGGCAGCTTCATTTCCATCTGCTGCCCGGGAAAGAGCGTCTGCTCCTCGCGCGAGATGAGGCTCGCACCGAGCGTCTCCTTGTCCTTCTCGTAGAGGGCCATGAAGCCGGCGCCGCTGAACTCGGAGTCGCCCCGCAACTGATAGATGCGCACCAGCACCGGCGAGGGACGCCCACCCGAGTCCGGATTCACGTCGGAACTGGCCGACAGTACGGCCCGGGTGTCGGCAGGCTTGGGCGGCTTCCCCGCGCACGCGCCCAGCAGCAGCACCATGCTGGCCAGAGAGAGGCCGAACAATCGACGTGACGACATAATCCCCCCCGTCTTTTTTTGGCGCCCGCATCGCGGCTCCCCGCGGCGCCCATTCCTTTTTATCTTCAACCTTAACGGCGCGGTTTGCTACGGCTGCGCCTCAAGACTCCCAGATGTTTTTCGTATTCGCCGGCGAACTGTTCACCGAACAGACGCCGGAAGGCCTCGTCGGGTTCCGCCTTCAGGTCGTCGAATTCCTCGACGTACAGCTCCCAGTAGCGGGATTTGGAGCTCATCGACAGCAGCCCGCGGTGTTTGAGCTGGCCCTCGAAGACCTCCTGCAGGCGTTCCGGGTCGAACCGGCTCAGGACACTTTCGAACCCGGCCCGCAAGCCCGCCAGCATCGCCATTTGATGAAATCGGATGTCGTCAAAGGCGTCCTCGAACGCCTCCAGCGGCGGCAGATAGGCCGAGTTGCGCCGCCCCAGCAGCGAATTTAGTGCATCTTCGGCGTTCACAGCGAATTTCAGTGGGTTGTTCTCCGCTACCTTTACACGCGTGAGCGGCAGGCGGAACTGGTTTTTGACCTCCGCCCGCGCCTGCAGCACTTCAATGACCCCCTGAACGACTGAGCGAAGAATGAGCCCCAGCGAAGCAGCTGTCTCGGGTGGGACGGCGGCCGGGTCAACGCCGGCCGAACGCAGGAGCGCCGCGACATCAAAGCCCGCCACCTGGCCCCCGGTCTGGGCCGGAGACGCCGGCCGGGATGGTGGCACCGCCGGCCGAAGTGCCGGGGCGGGCGGCCGGGGCGGTGGAACCCCTGACGGCCGGGGTGCAGTCCCGCTGGGGGCAGGTGGCGGGGGTGCGGGCCGCGCTGTCATGCCAATCGACACATTGACACGCGCTGGAGGGGCCGGAGGAGCTGGTGCGGCAGGTGGTGGGGGCGTGACTTTCCCGCGGCCGAAGCTCGTTTTATCCCAGTCCTCCGGGATGGCGCCCGCGGGCGCGCCCCCCGCGTTCGGGGGCGAGGGTTGCGATCCGTGCGCAAGGGGCGCGCTTGCCTGCGCTCGCCCGAAGGAAGTCCTGTCCCAGTCGTCAGGGATCGCGGGTGCAGGCGAGGGTACGGGAGGAGGTGCGAAATGATCCGACACACCCGGGGTGTGGTTCCAGCTCGCCTCCGGGGGCGAAGGGCGGACGGGCGGCCCGCCCAAACGGCCAGGCAATTGCTGCAGCGGATCGAGCTCCTCCCGCGTCGGCTCCAGGGAGTCTACCAGGGCACCCGGGGAACGCATCGGAGCCAGGGCATCTGCGAACGGGTCATCGCTCGGGGCAAAGCCTGATGACGGCGCGGCGCCGGATGCGGGTTGTGCCAGCTCCGGCGTCACATTACCCAGGCCAACCGCAATTTCGTATTCGTCGATGAACAGTCGGTCGCCGTTCTTCAGCGCCCGGCGCTCGAGTTGCGGCAGCATCGCCTGCTGGCTGTTGACCGCGACCCCGTCCTCCCCGGTGCTTTCGATGTAGTACGTGCCGCTGATCCAGCGGATGGTCGCGTGATGACGCGAAATGTACGGGTTCGCCAGCACCCACTCGCAGTCAGGCGAACGCCCAATGCGGCCGCCCTCGATGCCGAAGACCTTGCGACAGGCAGGACCGAGGGTCTGGCCGTTTGCACTGACTATCTCGAGGGTGAGATTCATCGCTACGCACCGTGTCGCTGACGGACAGGGACCTCGAATGTCGTGATGCCCCATCCCTCTAGCGGCTTGGTTTGCCGCAGCTGGTCCCGCACCTTCTGATGAACGAGCATCGTCAGCGGATTTTGCACCAAGCGAAAGAGCAGCGCCCCCCGGGTTTTCGAGCCATCTATCACCAACTTCTCGAAATCGACCAGAGGAGGCTCTCCTTCCTCCCCTGGCATAATCTCATCGTATTTCGAAGCCGCGAGATCTACAGCATCAAGCATCCCAAGAACGTTAAATGCATAACGGCCGGTCCACCTATCTCCCGTGTCCGAGTTGTGCAACACGGCTGGGAACGCCTGAAAATCATCAACGCCAGCGCCCTTCAGCACGCTGAGTAACAGATCGCTCACCACGGGAATCTGTTTGCCGAGCAGGTGTCCCGGAGTCTCCCCCCGCGGGTGGTTTACAGCAAAGACCAGCGGTGAAGACAGCGCTGCGGAAATCGGCCGACCACTCAGGAAGCTCACCTCATCGGGTAGCCTAGGATACCCCGCGATACCGTACAGATCGTGAATGCCCGGCTCGATCCGATAGTACGAGGTCATAGATCCTCCACCCCATGGGGGCAGACGGGCTTATGTACCTCCAGTGCGTAACGGGAGATGAAGATCTCCCATAGCGGGATTGGGGGACTGATCTTTCTGCGCACGACCCTCGACAGATTATCCAGCACCCGATTGACCCGCACGCTCGGTTGAAACTTCTTTTTCTTGCCCTTGTCGCACAGGGGGCACTTCTTCGCCCACCCGCTCATCCGGTCGTCCATCGCCGTCAGCATGCCCTTGAGATAGTCGTCGTAACGAGAGTGTTTGATCGAGTCTGGGTCATCGGGATCCGCAATCGCATGGTGCCCCTTGTGAAATTGTGGATGGCCGTTCTCCATGGGCTTTCTGGCAACAGCCAGCTTACGCGCAAAGCTCAGCTTTCCCCACTTGCCGCCCTTGTACTTCTCTGGAATCGACGGTGCCCACAATCCGTTATCGGCATTGTTGATCGAATACCCCGTATCGTGCTCGATCGTCTTACCTTCCAGGATCCAGCGTTCGAAGACGTGGCCTTCGAGCGCTTGCTTGCCGCTGATGAGATGATGAGCTTCGCACGAGTAAGGGCCGGCTGGCTTAGCCGCGAAAATCGGATTCGGCTTCGGCTGAGGGTCCGATGCACTCTGTTGGTATCTTTCGCCCTTCTTCGGTCGCACCCCACTCTGCAATGCTTCAAGTTGCGTTGGGTCCTTCATTACGTCGTCAAGCACGCCTGAGTCGTTAGCTTTTCCCGGGAACGTCGTGTACTCCGGGGGTTTTTCCGGCGGACAGAAAGGACACTTGGCATTCGTGGTCGGATGAGGAACGGCGAGTGCGATGAGTTCACCAATTTCGGACATGAGAGTCGTCTCACCCCATACCGTTCTTGTCATTATGAAAGAGCGGGTCGGCTAAACGGCAGACGTTCTTGCCTTCGAACTTCACGTCGAATGAATACATCATGAACTCGCACGTGCCCTTGATCTTGCTGCTCATCACGCCCATCGCCGCGCCGGCCTCGTCGCCCGCGGACATCATGTATTTCGCGTCCTTGGTCATCGGCATCTGACCGTCGGTCGTGACCGTGGTCGGGCCTGATGAGGTATCGGCGGCCTTACCGATGTTCGGATAAGGTATCGGGATCGGTCCCGCGGGCGTGGGGGTCTTGCACACGTCAGGGAAAATCATACTCATACCGCCGCTGCCTTTGTGCGCAACACCCCGACAGTTTGCGAAGACGGTAGGCATTACAGATCCCGCTCGCGACTAGGCCCCGAGAGCCGACAATAAGGCACACGCGCGCGATTCGCCATCCGAGGCGGCCCACACCAGCGCGGGACCTGAGCGATGACCCCCCGCGATCGCTGCGGCGGCGAGTCCCACAAGGATTGCGCCCGTGGCCGCGCCGGCGTCACCGAAGCAATCGGCCGGGTGCTCGAGCGTCATGGCCGGCGCGAAGAAGTCGGAATGGCGAAGGCGTGCAACCCCCCACAACTTGGCCTCGAAGCTCTCGCCGTTGAGGCCGGCGAACGTACTCGCAATCGGGGGACTCCCATTCGTCAGTCGGGTGCGTAGCAGTGCGATTGCCTGAGCCAGCCCTTCCCCCCTACTTGGCTCGGTGCCGCTTCGGTGCCCCGGATCCGCAGCCGAGGCGGCTGCTTGCACCGAGATCGCGCCGCCGGATCCCGAATTGCTGGCCGTCGAGGGGTGAGCCAGGACAAAAAACGCCGCCCCCTCCCCCGGCATGAAGCCGTCCATCACGCGTGGACCGAGGATACGCCCTTCTGCATCGAGTGATGCGAGGAGCTTGAGGTCCAGGTAAGTGTCCACGGCGCCGATAATGATTGGGTGCACCGGGTCACGCTCGAGCGCGTCCAGGGCGAGCTCGAGAGCGTTGAGTGCAGCCGCACGCCCTGACGGAACGACCCGGCTGTTCGGGGCGTCGATCGGTACGCCAACGATCTTGCCCAAATGCAGCGCGAATCCTTTGAGCCACGGCGCCTCCGACACCGGAAGCTGCGGCAATCCGAGGTAGAGCCGCAGCGGCGGTGTGCCGGCGTGTTCCGCTACAGCCGTCAGAGTCGGCGCCGCCAGCCGCAGCATGCGACGCGCGCGTGAGGGCAACGGCAATGAATCAATCTCGGGGGGCAACTCCGGCGCCAGCGCCTCCTCGGGCACGAGACCCATCTGAATCGGCTCGAAGTGACGGTCCATCACGTGCGAGCTGCCAATGCGCGAGATGCCAGCGCGCACGGATGCCCAGAGCTGCTCGGCGCCTCGGCCCGCCGCACACAACACGCTGCTTGCAACAATGACTCCAGGCATCAAGTGCGCGCTCCCAAGCGCTTGCGGGTGACGGTGACTCTCTCGACCTTGAGCACCTTGCGGTCGCAGGGCAGCGCGGCCCTCCAGGTCAGGCACAAGCGGTTCTCGTCGGGCTCGATGAGCACCGTCTCGAGATTTGCCGTCGGATGCTCGGCCGTTCC
>WNGC01000417.1_pt1 | contig 39703 bp, 38 predicted proteins | sample 5400051 | NCBI WGS metagenome assembly WNGC01 (sample SAMN13153368, study PRJNA577476) | soil metagenome | isolation source: 20 cm soil or saprolite under grassland replicate 2 | place: USA:California | collected 2016-06-15
GCCGCGAAAGGCGAGCTGCCCGGCCGCAAGCTCGGGCGCCACTGGCGGTTCTCCCGCCAGGCCGTGCTCGACTGGCTCGCGATGCCCGAGCGCAAGCGCCGCGCCGCGGGCTTTGAAGGCTAGGAGGGTTTGGCGGGAAACCGCTCGTCGCCGGGGTGCGATGCTTGTTCCCTGGGGAGGACGCAGAGAGCGTCCATATCCGTAGATATGGGCGCGACTGCGTAAACAGAGCGGAGCTGGTGGGCGAGCAGCGCGGCCCGGCGGCACAGACTGTTTTCCGCCGGACCCTCCTGGGCCCTACTCGTAGTCGAAGAAGCCGTGGCCGGTCTTGCGGCCGAGCCGGCCCTCCCTCTGCAACTGGAGCAGCCGTTCGGGCGGCGCCATCCGCTCTTCGCCGAGCTTGTCGTAGAGAGCCTCGGAGGCGTGAATGTGAACGTCGATCCCGACGAGATCGACGAGAGCGCACGGCCCCAGCGGCCAGCCGGCGCCGTTCGTCATCGCCTTGTCGAGATCTTCCGGTGCGACGCCTGCCTCGTCCAGGACGCGAACGCAGTCGTTCAGCAGCGGGATCAGGATCCGGTTGACGATGAAACCTGGCGTGTCGTTGCAGTTGACCGGCTGCTTGCCCGCAGCCTCCGCCCAGTCGTAGGCGGCGCGCACGGCGTCGTCCGAGCTCTTGAGCGCGCGCACGATCTCGACCAGCGGCAGGACAGGAGCCGGGTTGAAGAAGTGCATGCCGACGACGCGCTCGGGCCGCTCGGTCGCCTCCGCGATCTCGGCAACCGAGAGCGCGGAGGTGTTCGTTGCGAGGATCGCCTCCGGACGGGTGACCCGGTCGAGCTCGGCGAAGACCTCGCGCTTGAGCGGCAGCTCCTCCAGCACGGCCTCGATCACGAGGTCGCAATCCGCCAGGTCGGCGAGCTCGGTCGTGAGCGTCAGGCGGCCGATCGCCGTGACCTTGGCCTCCCGCGTGAGCCGCCCCTTCTCGACGCCACGCGAGAGATAGCGGTCGATCGTCGCCTTTCCCCGTTCGCCGAGCTCGTTGCTGACTTCGCGCCCGACCGTCTCGAAGCCGGCCTGCACGCTCACCTGCGCGATGCCGGCCCCCATCGTCCCGAGGCCGACGACTCCTACTCTCCGAATCTCCACGGCGCGCGATCCTACTTCGCGGCGGCCTCGATCAGCTTCCGTGCAGACTCGAACTGCTCCTCGGTGAGACGGATATGCGAATGCCGCCAGAGGCTCTGCGGGAAGATGCCTGCCGCTTCGACCGGCGGCGCGCGGTTCAGGTCGGTGACGACCGTCACCGGCCGAATCGGGTAGCTCCAGGCCCAGCGGCTGCGGGACGGGTCGTGCTCGGGCTCCCCGACGATTTCTCCGACGGCGAAGATCGCCTGCCAGACGGACGCGTAGAGGATCGCGCGGTCGCCGGCTTGGACGGACGGCCGTTTCGACGACCCCTGTGTCCGGATTCGCGCAGCTTCGACGTGACGATCGAGCGGCTTCTCGCCTCGGCCACGCACGAGCAGCCAGTAGGTCACGCCGATCTAGACTAGCCCTCATGGCCGTGACCGCCCTGGAGCGCAAGCTGCTGATCGGCGGCGAGTGGATCGAGACCGGCGACTGGATCGACGTCGCTTCGCCGTATTCCGGCGAGACCGTGGGCCGCGTCGCGAAAGCGGGAGCGGACGAGACCCGCCGGGCGATCGACGCCGCCGAGGAGGCGATGCGCGAGCCGCTGCCGGCACACAAGCGCGCCGAGATCCTCGTACGGGTCGCCGGCCACCTCGGCCGCCGCCACGACGAGGTCGCACGAACGATCTCCGACGAGGCGGGCAAGCCGATGAAGGCCGCACGTGTCGAGGCGAGGCGCGCGATGTCCACCTACACGTTCGCGGCCGTCGAGGCCCGCAAGCTTGCCGGCGAGATGGTGCCGATGGACGCCTCGCAGGCCGGCGAGGGCAAGCTCGCCTTCACGCTGCGGCGGCCGATCGGCGTCGTCGGCGCGATCTCGCCCTTCAACTTTCCGCTCAACCTCGTCGCACACAAGCTCGCGCCGGCGCTCGCGGCCGGCTGCGCGGTCGTGCTGAAGCCGGCGAGCCAGACGCCCCTCTCAGCGCTGCTGCTCGCCGAGCTCGAGACCGAGGCCGGTCTTCCACCCGGCTGGCTGAACGTCCTCGTCGGCCCTGCCTCGGAGATCGGTGACGTCTTGATCGAGGACGAGCGCGTCAAGGCGCTCACCTTCACCGGCTCGGGAGCGGTCGGCTGGAAGCTGGCCGAGCGCGCACCCAAGAAGCGGGTCAAGCTCGAGCTCGGCAACGCGACGCCCGTGATCATCGCCGAGGATGCTGACATCGACACGGCGGCGCAGGCGATGGCCGCCAATGCATTCTCGTTTGCGGGCCAGAGCTGCATCTCCGTCCAGCGGATCTACGTCGAGGCGCCGGCATACGACCGCTTCCTCGAGCGCTTCCTGCCCAGGGTCGAAGAGCTGAGGCTGGGCGATCCCGCCGACGAGGAGACCGACGTCGGGCCGGTGATCGACGAGGACGCGCGCGAGCGGATCCTCGAGTGGATCGAAGAGGCCCGGGCGGGCGGCGCGCGCGTGCTCACCGGTGGAGAGCTCGACGGAGAGCTGATCCGGCCAACAGTGATCGCCGCCGCAGGCCCCGAGCTCAAGGTGAGCTGTGAGGAGGTCTTCGGCCCGGTCTGCACCGTCAACTCGGTCGGCTCGCTGGACGAGGCGATCGAGCTCGCCAACGGCACGCGCTACGGCCTCCAGGCCGGGATCTTCACGACCAAGCTCGAGACCGCTCTGCGTGCCGCCCAGGAGCTCGAATTCGGCGGCGTCATCGTCAACGAGGCACCCACGTTCCGGGCCGACCAGATGCCCTACGGCGGCGTCAAGGATTCCGGCAACACCCGCGAAGGCCCTGCCTACGCGGTGCGCGAGTTGACGGAAGAGCGGCTGGTCGTCATCGACCTGTAACGAGCCAGAGAAACGCCCGCTCACCTTGCTAAAGTCGGCGCCCGTGCCGCGATTTCCCCTGCCTGGACGCCGCCGGTGGCAGCGCGGCCAGACGGAGCCTTCCGACGCGGCGGCGCCGCAGCGTCCGATTCGGCGCGCGAGCTCTCCCGGCGCGTTGCGGCGGGAGCGCAAGGCGATCCTGAAGGCCCGGGAGGAGCTGCTCCGAGATCTCGGCGGCCTCGCGATGGAGATGTACCGGCGGGAACAGTTTCGCGAAGACCTCCTGAGCGAGCATGCGCGAGACATTGCCAACCTCGAGACGCGCCTGCACGAGCTCGATTCGATGCTGGCCGCCGCCGCGGCGGGCCGGCGCGCGACGGCAAGCCGCTGCGAGTGCGGCGCGCCGATCATCTGGGGGTCGCACTTCTGCGCAAACTGCGGACGCCCTGTCGGTGAGCAGGCTGTCGTCACCTGCACGCAGTGCGGTCATCCGCTGCCGGCTGACGCCGGGTTCTGCCCGAGCTGCGGCAAAGCGGCCGAGCCGCCTGCCAACGGCGACGGCGAGCGCGAGCCCGACGTAACCGTGATCAGGCGCGGGGTCGGCGCCGAGGAAGGAAGCCCGAAGCCCGACCGCTGGGAGGAGTAGACGGTGACGGTCTCGCCTCCCCCCGATGGCGAACCTCCCGTCGAGGAGCCGCAGAGCGTCCAGCCAACGAGCCGGCCGCCCTGCCCGCGTTGCGGGACGCCGCACGAACCGAACCAGGAGTACTGCCTGGAATGCGGCCTCCGGCTTCCGGTCGAGGCGAAGGGCCTTGTCCCGGGGCTCGGCCGGGCCTGGCGAAGGCAGCTCGGTTGGTATCCAGGCGACTGGGTCTGGCCGTCGCTGCTCGCACTGCTGATTGCGGCACTCGCCGGCATCGGCGCCGCCGCGTTCGTGTCACAGGACCAGAAGCGCGCCGACTACGTGACGGGAACGAGCCCCTTCGGGGCGCCCTCTTCGACGATCCCTCCGCCGCCCGAGCGCACAGTGACGACGCCCACGGTCCCGCTGACGCAAACAGGCACGCAACCTACGCCCCCCGAACAGACCCCGGCGCCGGCCCTGGCCCTGAAGGAGTGGCCCGCGGGCAAGAGCGGCTGGACCGTCGTGCTCGCCTCCCTGCCAACCGCGAACGGACGCGAATTCGCGCTCGCGCAGGCGCGCGCCGCCGAGCACAGCGGCCTCCAGGCCGTCGGGATCATCGACTCCTCGAAGTACGCGAGCCTCCACCCGGGCTACTACGTGCTCTTCAGCGGCGTCTACACCTCGCTCGACGACGCGAGCACCGCCGCCACGACAGCCCATTCGCGTGGGTACAAGCGGGCATACCCCACACGGATCACGCCCTAGCCCAAACGGATCACCTCTAGCGCGTTTTCTCACAAGAAAACTTCGGCCCGGACTTTGTGACAAGCCGGAAACCGTTTAAGCTGTCCCCCGGTCGGAGAAGCCGATGGAGGATTAATCGGTACTTAACAAAGCTTTGCGGGGAGTTAATAGGCTGGACGGGATACTGATTTCTGACGAGCGAATGGTGCAAATCCAGGCCTGTATGTATCAGTATTCGCGGGCGATCTATCGCTCGATCAAGGATCTCGTAGACCCGTACGTCGACCCCGAGACCCGCATCGAATACCGCCGCCAGGTGCTCGATGCTTGCGAGCAGACGATGGAGCGTCTGGCGACCGACCCGCTCTACTTCGCGAAGCCCGAGCGGGCCCTCTTCCAGGACATCCGGCGCTACTTCCCGATCACCGCGCAGGCGCAGGTCGCCTGGGCCGTGAGCGAGGGAGTCTCCGCCGCTTGCGCTTTCATCGAGTCGCAGATCGAGGCAGGCGCCTTCGACGGCGGCATCTCGCGGTGCCGCGCGACGACACGCAAGGGCAAGCCGTGCCAGCGCACCCCACTGCCCGACCGTGACTACTGCCCGTCGCACCAGCATCTCGAGACGCGGTCACGCGTCGCCGCGTAGACCCACGACGGCAACTGTCGTCCGCAATGAGACTTCCCTCTGGGGCCGGGGTTAGCGGCCGCCCCGCGCATGTCGGCGCGGCCTCCTGGACGGCGTCGCTAGCGACGCCTCGGAGTTTTCCACAGGCTTCACCCGCTAGTCTCGCGGGGTCTTGTCTCACGACACCGACAAGCTGATCCGGCAACTCTCGCTCGTCGCCTTCCTGATGGCGGAGCGGCGGGCGGTCACAGCGCGCGACATCAAGGGAAACGTCGAGGGCTACCAGGAGATGTCGGACGAGGCGTTCGCGCGCCGATTCTATTCCGACCGGGCCGAGCTGATCGCGCTCGGCGTGCCGCTGCACTCCCAGCGCGACGAGTACACGGGCGAGGAGCTGTACACGATGCGCTCCGAGGCCTACTTCCTCCCCCAGCTCGATCTCAAGGACGACGAGCTCGCCGCCCTGCAGACGGCGCTCTACCTCCTGGAAGGCAAGTTCGCCTACGCCGAGCCGCTCCGGCTCGCGCTGCAGAACCTCGCCCTCGGCCGCCCAGGATTCGCCGAGGCGCCGACCGACACGGCCCTTCGGGTCGAGGTGCTCGACCCCGAGTACTCCGCCGAGCTCGCGGGACGGCTCGGAAAGCTCGAGGGCGCGATCTCGAAGCAGCGCACGGTCAAGTTCAACTACTGGTCGATCTCTCGCGACTCGGAGGAGGAGCGGTCGCTCAACCCGTATGCGCTGTTTCAGGACAACGGCGCCTGGTACGTCGTGGGCCAGGACCTCGTCCGGGAGGACATCCGCACCTTCCGGGTCTCGCGGATCCGTGGCGACATCCGCTTCGCGACTCGCCGGGAGCGGGATTTCCGCCTGCCGGCGGAGTTCGACATCGAGCCGTACCGCGACCGCCCGCCCTGGCAGATCGGCGATCTGACCGGCGAGGCCAGGATCGAGGTGGGCGGCGACACCGCCTGGTGGGTCGAACGGACGTACGGGGAGCACGGCCACGTGGACGACGGCGTCTTCGTGACCGGGTACTCGAGTCCGGGGCAGCTCGCCTCCTGGATCGTCCGCCAGGACGGGCGCGCCTCGCCCGTCGCGCCTCCGGAGCTGAGGCGGGAGGTCGCACGCGCCTTGCGGCTCGTGCGCGACCGCCACGAGGGGGCGCCGAAGGAGCTCGCGGCCGAGGCCAAACCGCGAGAGCAGGAGGAGCTCGAGCGGGTCGCCGGGCCGGTCGCGCCGGAGCGGTTTGCGGTGCTCCAGGCATTGCTCGCCTACCTGCTTGATCGCTGCGGCGAGAGCAACGAAGCCGTCGTCGACGCCTCCGACCTGATCGAGCGCTTTCACATCCCGCCGGACGAGCTCGAGGAGCATCTGTCGCTGCTCAATCTCGTCAACTTCGGCGGCGGCTGCTACGCGATCTACGCGGAGCTGTCCAACGGGAAGGTGCGCGTGGACAAGGAGCTGTTCGGCGACACGTTCCGCGCTCCGCCTCGGCTGACGCCGCTGGAGGCGCGTGCGATCCGCCTCGCGCTGGAGTTCGTCGGCCCGATGATCGCCGCCGACGCGCGAACCCCGCTCGACCGGGTTCGCAAGAAGCTGGAGGAGACGTTCGGCGAGTTCGATCTCGGGCAGACGCCGCAGCCACACATCGGCGAGGACGAGGAGGGGCTCGTCGCGACGCTGACCCAGGGAATCCGCGAGCGCCGGCTGATCGAGCTCGATTACCTCAAGGAGGGCGAGGAGTCGACCTCGGAGCATCTGGTCGAGCCGTACTCGATCGAGCGGCGGCTCCCCTACTGGTACGTGCACACCTGGGACCGAACCCGCGACGGCGAGCGCTCGTTCCGGCTCGACCGGATGCGGAGCGCCCGAATGCTCGCCGACGACTTCGAGCCGCGCGAGGGCTTCGAACCCCGCGGCCTGCGCGACGCCAGACCGGTCCAGATCTGGTACTCGCCCGAGGTCGCGCGCTGGCGGCTCGAGCGCGGCACGGCGAGGCTGCTGAAGGACGGCTCGGCGATCGAAGAGGTCGCAGTCGGCGGCGAGGACTGGCTGATCGGCGAGATCCTCTCGTTCCGCGGCGAGGCCGTTTTGCGCGAGCCGAAGGAGCTGCGCGCGCGGATCGCCGATCGAGCGCGCAAGCTCCAGGCCGAGCTGGGGCTGACACGCGTCCGCGTCCCGTCAGCGCGCTGAGTCGACCGGGAGGCTCAGCGTGAAGGTCGCGCCGGCATTGGGCCCCGACGAGACTTCGAGCACGCCTCCGTGCGCCTCCACGATCGAGCGTGCGATGTAGAGGCCGAGGCCGGTGCCGGGGGTGCCCGGAGAGCCGGCGGTGTTGCCGCGTCCGAACTTCTCGAAGATCACGCGCTGCTGGTCGGGGGGGACGCCCGGCCCGCGGTCGGAGACCTCGATTCGCACGCGTGAGTCCTGCTGGAAGGCGCTGACCCTGACCTCCTCGCCGGCCGGCGAGAACTTGACCGCATTGTCGAGCAGGTTCGTCAGCACCTGCTGCAGCCGGTCGCGGTCACCCCGCACGGACGGGAGCTCGCCGTGAACGTCTGCGACCACGCTGACCTCCTCCTGCGTGAGCGACAGGCCCGCGACCGAATCCCGCACGAGTGCGCCGAGATCGACGTCGGCGAAACGGTAGGTGAACGTGCCGGCGTCGATTCGGGAGGTGTCCAGGACGTCGGCGACGAGCGCCGCCAGCCGCTCCGTCTCGCTGCCGATCAGCGCGAGAAAGGACTCTCGCTGGTCGGGGTTGAGCTCTCGCCAGCGCTGGCGCAGCGTCTGCGCGGAGCCGACGACCGACGCCATCGGAGCCCGGAGCTCATGTGACACGAGCGAAACGAAGTCGGCGCGGAGGGCGGACAGCCGGCGGAGCTCCTCGACGGTGTTGCGCTCGGCCTCGTAGGCGCGGATGTTCTGGACCGCGCTGGCGACCAGGCGTCCGAGCAGCCCGACGAGCTCGACCTCCTGGGTGTTGAAGCCGCTTGGCTCCCGGCGGACGAGCGAGATCATCCCGAACGCTCTCGGCCCGTGCAGGAGCGGCGCGGCGATCCTGGAGCGGAGGCCGAGCTCGCCGAACTCGCGCTCCTCGGAGTAGCGCGCGTGGGTCATGTCCTCGCGGTAGACCGTTTGGCCGCTGCGAAGGATCTCGTCGAGCAGTGTCTGGCCCACCGGCTGGCGCGAGCCGCGGGAGAAGACCACCTCGGCGCCGACTCCCGCCACCGCCAACACTTGGGCGGTTCCCGCCTCTTCGAGGACGATCGCCATCCTGTCGAACGGGACGAAGCCGCGCAGCTCGCGGATGAACGCCTCGAAAGCCTCGTCGAGATCGAGCGAAGAGTTGAGGGCGCGTGCGCAGCGTGTCGCCGCCTCGAGGACGTCCGCACGGCGGCCCAGCTCGTCACGGAGCAGTTCGGCCTCTGCGACCTGCGCCTCCGAGGTCGTCGTCTTCTTCCGCAGCCGGTCGACGAGCCAGCCCACGATCATCCCGGTCAGGGTCAGCAGACCCCATGGGAAGACGATGTGGTCCGGCTGGTAGCCGTGGGGCGGATTGTCGAATCTCGACTCCCGCCACCATTCGGCGAGGGCGAGGAGCGGCGCGATCGCGAGCGGCATCAGCAACCCGCCGCGGATCCCGTAGCGGACGGCCGCTTCGACCAACAGAACGAAGAAGAGCTGGTTGACCGGCGAGCCGATCTCGTACTGGTAGATGAGGACGAAGGCCGCGACGATGACGGTGTCGACCGTCAACCCGAGCAGGCCGATCAGGCGAGGCGCACCCGCGAAGACCTCCGAGCGACTGAGTAGAAAGAAACCGACGCCGGCGACCGCCAGTAGGCCGGTCGTCGCCCAGGCCCAGCCCTCGTAGCCGGGCGGGTAGTCGGTGCTCAGCAGGCCGACCTCGACGATCGCGAACGGCACTGCGGCCAGACGCACCCAGGCGATCCAGCGCTCGGTCTCGCGAAGCCGGTCGATGTCCCGAGTCATCAGGTTGCCAGCTGCTCGTTCGCAAGCGCGCTGCGGGCGTTTCGCTGCAGGAAGCGTCCGTCGTTCCTCGGCACGTAGAGGCGGGCGTAACGCCGGCGAAGCTCGGAGGGGTCGGAGTCGAGCCAGTCGACGAGATCAACGTGCGGTTCCGCGTTCGTGGGGAGCGGTTGGCCTGCGCGACGCTTCTCGATGCCGCGGTTCCAGGGGCAGACGTCCTGGCAGATGTCGCAGCCGTAGACCTGGGACTCGAGGGCTTCGCGGTAGGCCTCGGGCGGGTCGTGGGCCGACTGCGTCCAGTACGAGAGGCATTTGGTCGCGTCAAGCGTCCCCGGCTCGTCGAGGGCTCCCGTGGGGCACGCCTCGATGCAGAGCGTGCAGGAGCCGCAGTCGAGCGCCAGCGGCGGCGTCGTTTCGAGCTCACGGTCGGTGACGAGCGTGCCGAGCACGACCCAGGAGCCGAAACGGCGGGTGATCAGGAGCGTGTTCTTGCCGTAGAAGCCGACGCCGGAGCGCGCCGCCGCCTCGCGGTCGACGTGCTGGTTCTCGTCGACGAGCACGCGGTAGTCGCCGCCAAGCCGCCGACCTAGCTCGTCGAGCTTCTCGCGGAGCTCGGCGTAGGCGTCGTACCACGTGTAGCGCGGGAGGCGCCCGTGGCCCGGCGGCCGTTCCGGCTCGTCTGCGTAATAGCAGAGCGCAGCGGAAACGACGGTGCGCGCGTTCGGGAGCAGCTGCTCGGGATGGCACGAGACCTCGGGCTGGGCCATCGTGAAGCGCATGTCGGCGAAGAGGCCACGCGCACGCCGGTCGCGGATGTGCTGCTCGGTCTCTTCGTAGGGCTCTGCCGGCGCCGCGCCGACGACGTCGATGCCGAGCTCATCCGCCAGCTGCTCCAGCTCAGCAGCGTTCATAGGAAGATTGTGCCTCGGTGAAGGCGATCAGGATTCATGAGGACGGCGGGCCGCAGGTGCTGCGCTACGAGGACGCGCCCGATCCTACGCCTGCGGAGGGCGAAGTCCTCGTCCGGCTGCGGGCGGCGGCGCTGAATCGCATCGACCTCTGGATCCGCAGTGGGCGACCCTCGGTGCCGAAGCCGAGGATCCTCGGCTCGGACGGCGCCGGCGAGCGGGTGGACACCGGCGAGCGGGTCGTGATCAACCCGGGCCTCGACGACGGCCGGCTGATCGTCGGCGAGCACACGGACGGCACGGACGCGGAACTGATCGCCGTGCCCGAGGAGTACGTGGTTCCGATTCCCGACGAGCTTCCGTTCGAGGAGGCGGCGGCATTCCCGCTGGTGTTCGAGACGGCGTACCGAATGCTCGTGACGAAGGCGCAGCTCCGCGAGGGCGAGTGGGTCCTGGTCTGGGGGATCGGCGGCGGCGTCGCAACGGCCTCGCTCGCGATCGCGAAGGCGTTCGGCGCGCGGGTGCTTGTGACCTCGTCGAGCGATGCGAAGCTTGAGCGGGCGCGCGAGCTCGGCGCCGACGCCGCCGTCAACCACGCGAGCGGCGACGTTCCGGAAGCGGTGAAGCAGGCGACCGGCGGAGAGGGCGTGGACGTCGTCGTCGAGCACGTCGGCGAGGCGACGTGGAAGACGTCGCTGGCGGTCGTCCGACCGGGCGGCCGCGTGGTGGTCTGCGGCGCCACGAGCGGGCCGAACCCGCCGGCGCAGCTCCACCGCGTCTGGTGGAAGCAGCTGACGATCTACGGCTCGACGATGGGCACCCGGGAGGACTTCGCGGGCGCCTTCGAGCTGGTGAAGTCAGGCCGTGCGCGCCCGGTGATCGACAGCGTCTTCCCGCTGGCCGAAGCGCGAGCCGCCCACGAGCGCATGGAGCGCGGCGACCAGTTCGGCAAGATCGTGCTCCGGATCGGCGACTAGCCCAGAACAGCCATTGCCTGGGGTCAGACCCCGGACATTGGCCGGAACGGACAGACGCCCGCTCCTGTAGCCGCAAAGCCCGCGCCCGCGGGGTGTCACCGTGTCGACCCAAAAGGCCCCGTCTGGGGCCAGACCCGGGACAACGTCCGGCGCCGCCCCGTCGACACGCCTGACCCAGCTTCCCTTCGCGGCGCAGCAGTTCCAAACTTGTGCTCATGCCCGCCCAGGCAAGGCGACGGCTCGCGACGATGCTTTTCCTCGACATCGTCGGCTCGACCGAGCTGGCCTCGGAGCTCGGCGACAGGCGTTGGCGCGAGCTGCTGACGCGCTTCCGCCGGGCTGTGCGAGCCCGGCTCAAGCGCCACGGCGGCCGCGAGCAGGACACCGTGGGCGACGGCTTCTTCGCCGCCTTCGCGCACTCGGCAGAGGCGATCCGGGCTACGGTCGCGATCGCCGGCGACGTCACCGAGCTCGGTCTGGCCGTCCGTTCGGGATTCACACCGGGGAGTGCCAGGTGATCGACGCAAGCTCGGCGGCATCGCCGTCCACATCGGCGCGCGGGTGATGTCTCTCGCGGGGCCGGCGGAGATCCTTGGGTCCTCGCCGGCGTGGTCAAGAAGCGCACTGAGACGCTCTGGCTACTCGACTCCGAGGGCGCGACACTCTCTCTGATGAATCCCAGCTCAGGCGCGACCGGCCGGCCTCTCGGGCTCAGCGGACAGCCGCAACAAGGCGTGATCGCCTTCGGCGCGATCTGGGCGGCTGCTGGTCGCGTCGTCGACCGCATCGACCTCAAAAACCCGTGCGCGCAGCACCATCGCGATGCCCGTGGGCGTCTGGGCGGGGAGCATCGCGGCCGACCCGGGCAGTGGTGCGCTCTGGATCGGCACCGACGCCGGCCCGCCGGTGCACGGCGCCCGTAACGGGCGATAGCCCGCTCGAGCGGACGGTGTCGATTCGGACGCTGATCCAGAACCGACGGCGCGGGGTAGTCGAGCTCGCGAGCTTGGCAACCGTGGTTCGGGTCGAGCAGGTCGGGTGGGTGAGAACCGTGACGTGCGCGCTTGCGGGGACGAGATAGGTCAACAGCTTGTGCGTCTCGTCGCGGGTATAGGTGTCGTTCGGCACGTCGGCCGATCCGGTGTCTTCGAGCGCGGCTCGGCTTGCGGTCACACCGCTGAGGAGCCAAGCGGGATCGAAGCGGAGCACGTAGCGATTGCCTCTGCGCGTGAGGGAGCTGATGTGCCCGTACAGCGACTGCTGACCCGCAAGCGTGGAACGCGGAAGGGTCGCGAACGAACAGCTCTGCTTGGCCGCCGGTGCAGCCGCGGATCGGGACGGCGCCGAAGCGACCGAGACCACGCCGACCACCGCAACGGGCACGGCGAGGGCGATAAGCGATGACTTCATGACGACTCCTTTCGGTTTGGGTGGTCGACTCGAGCATCGACGGCTGCGGTCAAGCCGGACCAAAGCGGTGGTAAAGAGGGGAGTATTTAGGCTGAGCCGGCCTGTCTCAGCGGCCGTGAAGACGGAGCTAACCGGCAGATCGCTAACCGGCTGTCCGTCCGCATCTGAACGTCGGGTGGTGGCGCGATCACCATCAACGTTGGCGCCGGCGGAGCCGGACACAGTTCATCCTCGCCTTCGACTAATAGGCTCCGACATGTGACTGACGACGCTCGGGCCGTGACCGCGGTCGTCCTGGGCGGAGGGCTGACTGGTCTCGCGGTCCTGCGTGAGCTCGGCAGGGCGGGCGTCCCCGTTTTGGCAACGGCTGACGGCGACGACTTGGTCACGGCGTCCAGGTACTTTCGCCCGCTCCCTGCCCGTGTGGCTGCTCAGGACCAGGACGGCATCGAGGCGTCCTTCCGCTCGCTCGAGCTCGAGCGCGCTGTGCTCTTTCCCTGCAGCGACTCCTGGGCGCGCGCGGTCTCCGGCTTCCCCTCTGAGCTCCAGCAGCGCTTCCCGTCCGTCTCGGCCCCGGCCCAACTGGTCGAGCAGTTTGCCGACAAGGCCGCGTTTCTGGATCTCGTCCAGCGCTCGTCGGTCCCGCACCCCGCACAGTGGCTTTTGGGCGATGCCCGGGACCTGGAGACGATCGCCGACTCTGAGCTGGCCCGGTACTTCCTGAAGCCCTGCGACTCCCAGGCGTTCTCGGCGCGCTTCGGCCTGAAGGGATTTCCGATCGCCGACCGCCGACACGTGAACGTGTCGATCGAACGGGCCACGAGGGAGGGCCTGTCGCTGCTGGTGCAGGAGGTGATCCCCGGGCCTACTACGAACCACGTCTTCCTCGACGGCTACGTCGCGCGCGACGGGACGTTCGCGGCGCTGCTGGCCCGCCGGCGGCTGCGGATGTTCCCCTTGGACTTCGGCAATAGCACGATGACCTTGTCGATCCCACTCTCGGAGGCCGAAGGCGCGGTCGATTCGCTCTGCTCGAGGTCAACACCCGAGCTTGGTGGCAGATCGGGCTCTGGCCCGGTTGCGGGGTCGCCGTGTCTCGCCTATCGAGACGCACTCAGTGAGCCGGTGGAACCGGTCACAGCGTATGAGGTAGCCAGGAGATGGGTGCACGAGTTCCGCGATCCTCGTGCCTGGCTGGGCGAGAGAGGTCGCCGGCTGAATCCCCTGGTGTCCTGGCGCGGCTGCGAATACGCGATCTTCAGCCGGGACGACCGGAACGCCTTTCGTGCTCGCGGCGCGACGCGATGCGCGCTCCTTGCTCGCCCTCGCGAGCTCGTTTAGACCCGGCCAGTGGCTGGCTTCCAGGCGCTGAAAGTGGCAGACCTTGTGCGTCTGCTCGCGGGGCTAGCCACCAGCGAAGTGATGGCCGAGCCCGCGCCTGACGTCTTGCTTATCGGGTATCCAATCCTCGAGCCGAGGCGTTTCCTGGACTCCAGGGCTGTATCATCAGGACTGCGGTCCGAGCGGGTCGCGTGTTTTTGCGGTTGCGGCAGTCTTCAAGCAAGGGGAGGAACATGCCAGCAGCCCAGAACGCAACCCACGTCGCGCCCGCTAACGACGCCGAGGCGGGGACCTCGAACAACGCCGTGCCCACTGCACCAGGACCTCTCGTGCGGCGCATCACGCGCGAGGCGACCATGCAAATGAGAAGGCAACTGGGTCTGGCTGAGAGGGCGAGACTCCCCGATGGCATCAAGCACCTGATCGATGCGGCAGCCAGGGACATCGTCGAAAACGCCCTCGAGGCAGCCGTTGCCCGAGAAGTGACGGGAACCGCCGAGCGCGTGGCTCGTTCTGCGCGTCGGGGATCCAACAGCGTCTCACCTCCGTCCGACTTGTCGCTTCTGGAGGCAGGCCTGAGCCTTCGTCCGTCCGACTTTTCGCGTCCCCTTCTGGAGAAAGCCAAGGCCCTCGCAGCCAACAAGAATGCACTCGAAGCCGCAGGCTTCTCGAGGGAGGAGGCAATGCAGATCGTCGTAGCTGAAATCGCCGCCGGTTTGCATTAGCTCGCCGCGAGGAAGAGCGGTCACGTGCTGGGAGACGAGCGGACGACCGGCCCCGGAGGCGGTTTTTAGCCGCAGAAACCGCTAGCCGAAGCCGAGAATGAACTTCGCGTCGTCGGACATCTTCTCCGGCGACCACGGCGGGTCCCAGGTCAGCTCGACCTCGACGTCCTCGACCTCGGGCATCGAGCGCGCGATCTGGTCGATGTTCTCCTGGATCATCGGCCCGACCGGGCAGCCCATCGAGGTCAGCGTGTGGATCACTTTGACCTTCGGGCCCTCGACCTCGACGTCATAGAGCAGGCCGAGCTCGACGATGTCCATCCCGAGCTCGGGGTCCTCGACCGCCCGGAGTGCGTCGACGACTTGTTCCTTCGTAGGCATCGGGTCCAGCCTAGCCTAGGAGGCGCACTTCCTCCCGGCGCTCGCGCGCGAAGAAGTGGATGCCGTCTACGAAGCGAACCCAGTTGCAGCGGGTGCACATGACGAGCGAGTGTGTGCGTGCGGAATCGGCGAGGAAGCGAACACCCCGGAGCAGGTCGCCGTTGGAGACGCCGGTCGCGGCAACGATCACCTCGCCGGGCGAGAGATCGTCGATCGTGAAGATCTTCTCCAGGTCCTCGATCCCGTACTCGCGCGCCTCCTCGATCTCGGTTCGGGTCGTCGGCCAGAGCTGAGCCTGCAGCTCGCCGCCGAGACAGCGGAGCGCGGCCGCTGCCATCACGGCCTGGCGCGTGCCGCCGATCCCGATCGCGAGGTGGTCGTTGGTGCCGCGGATCGCCGCCGAGATCGACGCCGTCACGTCTCCGTCCTGGATCAGCTTGATCCGGGCGCCCGCGGCGCGGATCTCCTCGATCAGGTCGTGGTGGCGAGGACGGTCGAGGACGATCGTCGTGACGTCGTTGACGCTGCGCCCAAAAGCCTCGGCGATCCCGCGGATGTTCTCGGCAACCGGGCGGCGCAGATCGATCGCGGCGCGGGCCCGCGGGCCGACCGCCAGCTTGCGCATGTACATGTCGGGCAGCGTCTGCAGCGAGCCGGGCTCGCCGACCGCGATCATCGACATCGCCCCTCCCCCGCCCCGTGCGACCACACCACGTCCTTCCAGGGGGTCGAGCGCCAGATCGACCTGCTCGCCGCCGGCTCCCACGCGCTGTCCCCGCGCGAGGGTCTCGTCCTCGTCCGCACCGGCGCCGATCACGACGTGACCGTCGATCGGCAGGTGCTCGAGCGCGGACCTCATCGCCTCCGCGGAGTCGCGCTCGGCGCCCTCCTGGTCGGCCCGCCCCAGCCAGCGCGCCCCCGCCAGCGCCGCTCGCTCCGTCGCCCGCGCGTAGCTCTCACAGAGGCAGTACCGGTCGAGTGCCGAGCCTTCGCGCTGCCGGATCGGTGCGGTCTCCGTCATCCGACCTTCTCGAACTGCTCAGCGCTCTCGAGCACGAGCTCCATCGCCTGCGCGATCGCGAGCTCGATGTTGCTGTTCTCGATCACGGGCACGCCCGCCTTCTCGGCCCGCCCGACGATGTAGTCCTGGATCTCGCGAATGTCCCCGAGCGAGTCGAGATACCGCTCGAACGGACGCGCACTGCCCGAGGCGGAATCGCGCAGCCAGAAGTGGCTCGCGTGCGCCTCGACGTCGTCGATCGCGAGCACGAACTGGACGACGAGCGCGCCTTCGATGTCGGCCGAGACCATGCCGGGGACGAGGTGGACGCCCTCGAGCACCATCGACCAGCCCTCCTGCATGACCCGTTCGATCGCGGCTCGGACGCCCACGAGCACGTTGCGGGTCTGGGCGAGGAAGCCGTGCAGGACTCGATCCTCGTCGTCCTCGTCCTGCGAGGTCCCCGCCTCGAAGCTGGAGTAGTGGATTGCCGGCATGAAGTCCTTCGAGAAGAAGGCGCGCATCGTCTGTCGGACGAAGTCGGTGGAGGTGACGCGCGTGATGCCGAGCCGGTAGGCGATCTCGGTTGCGACGGTGGACTTGCCGGTACCGGTCGCGCCGCCGATCAGCAGGACGACGGGCAGGTCGAGGTCGTCGAGGCGGCCGAAGAGGCGCAGCCGCCTGATCACCTGGGCGCCCTCTTCTTCCCCCCACATTCCGACCGCCAGCTCCTGCAGCCGTTCGAGCGAGGAGGCGCGGCTTCCGGCGGCGGCCAGATCGGCCTCAGCCGTCAACGCGAGCTCGTACGCCTTCTCGGCCGGCACGCCGCTCGCGATCACGGCCCGTGCGAGCAGGCCCTTCGAGAACGGCAGCCCGTCCTCTCCGCCGAGCGGCAGCGGCTCGCGGTGGCGCTTCTCGCTCACGTTCCGACCGCCGCGCGTTCAACTTGAGCGAGGGCCAGCAGGGCCGGGTCGAGCTCCGGCTGCCCCGGACACTGGACGAGGTCGTTCGCGGCAAGGACGATCTCGACGCCGCGCTTCGCGCCAGCCTCGGCGACCATGTCGATCCCGGCCGCCTTGATCTCCGTCAGGTAGACGTCCGCGTTGGCGGTCTCCAGCTCACGCTGGAGAGCCGGCCGGTCGGCGAGGTTCCCCGAGACGTGGACGACCTCGGCCCCGTACGCGGACAGATCCGCGGCGAGGCGCCCGTGCGCCGAGGGCTCCGCGGTCGTGAAGTACGCGACACGCTTGCCGTCGATCGGCGCGAGCGGCCGCGGCCGGAAGCCGACTGCAATCACGGTGACCTCGGGTTTCACCTCGCGGATCGCGTCCGCGAGCGCCTCGTGCGGGGTCGACGCATCCGCCATCGTCACGAGCACGAGGTCGGCGAGCAGGATCCGGTAGGCGTTCAGGTAGCCGGTCACGAGGGCAGGTGGGTCGAAGGTGCTCGTGACGAGCACGCGCTTGCCGGTCGCGACCGGCGGAATCGCCGCGCCGCTGCCGTCGAAGACGACGAAGTCGGCCCCCCGCTGCAACGCCAGCTCTGCCCCGGCCTGAACGTTCGAGGTTGCAACAGCCCCGGCCAGCCCACCGCCGCAGCGCCGGCAGCCGATCGTGACCACGTCGGCGACGGCGGCGATCTCGAGATAGTCGGACGCCGCGTGATTGCCTGCGCGGGAGAGCGCCAGCAGCTGGTCGAGGCTCGGCGGCGACTCGGCGACGTCGGGCGTCGCAGGCCCGCCTCGGCCCATCGCCACCGCAATGACATCGCGATCGCGCGAGAGCAGCCGTCCGATGTGCGCAGACACGGCGGTCTTGCCGACGCGCTTGCCGGTCGCGAACACCGCCAGCGAGGGCAGCGGAAAGGCTTCGAGCTCGGGCGGCTCGAACCGGAAGTCCGCCCCCGCGTACGGGATCCCGGCCGCGAGCACGCGGCTGACGAGCTGGAACCGCGCCGCGGGGCCCAACACGGGCTCATCCGACAGATCGAGCACGAGCTCCGGCTCCAGCGCGCGCAGCGCCTCCTCGAGCTCGTCGTAGAGCGGGACGCCGTAGTCAGACTCGCCGCGGAGCTTCTCTGTCCCGCCAGCCATGAACGCGCCGACGAACTCGTAGGGCAGCTCGGCCAGCGCGTCCCGCACCGTCGAGGCGTAGTGCTCGCCGTCGATCACGGCCAACGCTCTCACCGCGACGAAGTCACCTCGCCCTCGATTCGCGCCGTGTACTTCTCGAACGAACGTGTCTCCGTCGAGAACTGGATGATCCTCTCCTGCCCGTGGAACGGGTACTTGCGCCAGACGTCGACGTGGTGGTCGGTGATCTCGATCAGGTTGTAACAGGGGCGAGTCCTGCCGCGGAGGCGCTGCGAGGAGACCGTGCCTGCGTTGATCACGAACAGGTCCTCGAGCCGCCACGCGTAGGGGACGTGCTTGTGGCCGGAGAGGACGATGTCGACCCCGGAACGCTGCAGACACTCGATCGCGTCGCCGGCGTCGTAGACGATGTTGCGCTCGCGCCCGGTGCCTGGGATCGGCAGCAGGTGGTGGTGCAGGACAAAGATCCGCAACTCGGCGTCGCCCTCGGCGAACTTCTCCTCGATCCAGGGGTAGCGGCCGCGGCCGATCTGGCCGTGGTCGAGGTCCGGCTCGGTCGAGTCGACCGCGACGATCGTGACCCCCTCACGCTGGACGACGTGGTTGCGCGAACCGAACAGGTCTTCGAAGTGGATGTAGCCGACGTTGCGGGAGTCGTGGTTGCCTGGAATGACGACCACGGTGTCGCACTCGAGGCGATCGAGATACGCCTTCGCCTGCACGTACTCGTGCTTGAACCCCATCGCCGTCAGGTCACCCGAGCAGACGACGATGTCCGGCTGCTGGTCGTTGATCTCGTTGATCGCCCGTTCCATCAGCCCGGGCACGAAATGCACCTCGCCGCAGTGGATGTCGGAGATGTGGGCGATCTTCATCGCCGGAAGTGTAGAACCGCGCTAGAAGACGGCTTCCACCGGCCAGTAGAGCGCCGCGGCGACGAGCGCCGCTGCAGGGATCGTCAGCACCCATGCGAAAACGATGTTGCCGGCGACGCCCCACCGCACGGCCGAGAGGCGCTTCGTCGCCCCGGCGCCCATCACCGAGCCCGAGACGACATGTGTCGTCGAGACCGGGTACCCGAAATGCGTGGCGAAGTAGATCACCGTGCCGCCAGAAACCTGGGCCGCAAATCCGCTAACCGGTTCAATCGAGAAGATTCGCTGTCCGAGCGTGCGCATGATCCGCCAGCCGCCGACATACGTTCCAGCGCCGATCGCGAGGCCGGACGAGACGATCACCCAGGCCGGAATGTAGAAATGGTCGATCTTGTGAGCCTCGAAGAGCGCGAGCGCGATCACGCCCATCGTCTTTTGCGCGTCGTTGGCGCCGTGCGTGAACGCGACCCAGGTCCCCGAGGCGAGTTGGCCGATCCGAAAGCCGCGGTTGGCGACTCCGGGCGTGAGCCAGACGAAGACCCGGTAGATGACTAGCAATAGGACGAAGGCGCCGGCAAAGCCAAGCACAGGGGAGGCGAGAGCCGGGAACGCGACCTTGTGCACGACGCCGTGCCATTCGACCCCCTTCGGACCCGACTGGACCAGCGCGGCGCCGATCAGGCCGCCGATCAGCGCATGTGAAGAGCTCGACGGCAGGCCAAGCCACCATGTGAGGAGGTTCCACGCGATCGCGCCGAGCAGAGCTGCCAGCACGGTCTTCTCGGTCGCAAGACCCGTGTCGATGATCCCTTCTCCGACTGTTTTGGCGACCGCGGTCGTGACAAAGGCACCGGCGAGATTCGCGACCGCGGCTACGAAGACGGCCGTACGGGGGGAGAGCGCGCGGGTCGAGACCGAGGTCGCGACGGCATTGGCGGTGTCGTGAAACCCGTTCGTGAAGTCAAAGCCAAGCGCAACGACCACGACGACCCACACCAAGATTGAGTTCACCGGGAGCTAGCGGTTCTTGACGAGAATCGCCTCCAGCACGTCTGCCGCGTTCTCGAGCGCGTCGACGGCGTGTTCCAGCCGCTCGTGGATGTCTTTCCAACGGATGATGACGATTGGGTCCTTGACTGTGTTGAAGAGCTCCGCCACGGCGTCCCGGACCAGGCGATCGCCCTCGTCTTCGAGACGGCGGAGCTCGATCAGCTGCGCTTGCGAGTCCTTGAAACCCTCCAGACGCTGGACTGCGGCGTCAAGGTTTCGCGACGCCTCGTGAATCACTCGCGCCTGCTCGACTGCTTTCTCGGGAACCCGCTCGATCCCGTAGGTGCCGAGGTTGTCCGCTGCTTCGTCGACGTGATCGCAGACATCGTCGATCGCGCCCGCGAGCCGGTACATGTCGTCGCGATCGAACGGCGTCACGAAGGTGCGGTTAAGCAGATCGACCACCTCGTGGGTCAGGTCGTCGCCCTCGTGCTCGCGCTCCTTGATTTGCGCGATCAGGCTGCCGTCCTCGCTTGGGAACCGCTCGAGCAGTTCGACGAGGAGACGCGAGATCTCGACAGCGTTCGCGGAGGCGCGGGAGTAGAGGTCGAAGAACTCGCGTTTTTGCGGAGTGAGTCGCAGGCGCCCCATCGGTCGGCGCTCGTATAGCAGGTCGCCCGCCCGTTCCGCGCGGCATCCGCTCTCGTTGCTACTTTCGGTCGAGTGGCGGCCGAGCCAGCCCGAAGCGCGGAGACACCCCGCTTCGCGAACGACGCGGAGCGCGAATGTGCCCGTCTGCTGGACTTTTACGGGGTTCCGTGGGAGTACGAACCTCGAACCTTCGCGCTCGAAGAAGCCGAGGACGGCCGCGTCACCGTGGCCTTCACGCCCGACTTCTACCTGCCGGAGCAGGACCTCTACGTCGAGGTGACGGTGATGAAGCAGGCGCTCGTGACCCGAAAGAACCGCAAGTTGCGCAAACTCCGTGAGCGCTACCCGGACGTCCGGATCAAGCTCTTCTACCGGCGCGACATCGAGCGCCTGGCCCAGAGATTCAGGCTCGACCTCGCCCGCTAGCCGACGACCTGCGCGTCGGCGAGACCTACCTCTCCGCCGAGGAGATCCAGACGCGCGTCGGCGAAATGGGCGCCCAGATCGCCGCCGACTACGCCGGCCTCGACCTCCTGCTCGTCGCGCCGCTCAAAGGCTCCCTGTTCTTCCTCGCCGACCTCTCGCGAGCGATCCCGTCGCTCCACGAACTCGATTTCGTCGAGCTCGCCGGCTATGACGGCGCCGTCCCGGGGGGGCACGAGCGGGTGAGGTTGCTGAAGGACCTGAACGGGCCGATCGAGGGCCGCCACGTGCTCATCGTCGAGGACGTGGTCGACACCGGCTTGACGCTGAACTACCTGCGCAAGCTGCTCACGCTGCGTCGGCCTGCCTCCCTCTCGATCGCGACGCTGCTCGACCGTCCCTACCGGCGGCTCGTCGACGATCTCCCGGTCCGGTACATCGGCTTCGTTGTCCCGGACGAGTACTTCGTCGGCTACGGCTTCGATCTGGACGAACGCCACCGCAACCTGCCGGAGCTGCGCGTGGCGAAGTTTAGGCGCACCTAACTCTCTCGCTAGACTCAGCTCGATGAACGCCACGGCGCGCACTGCGTACGACGCCGGCCGCGTGTTGCGAGGTGAGCGCCGCGGCAGCTTCCGCATCCTCCCTTTCCTCGGCCCCGCGTTCGTCGCCTGCGTCGCCTACATCGACCCGGGCAACTTCGCCACGAACATCGCCGGCGGGTCGAAGTTCGGCTACACGCTGGTCTGGGTGATCGTCGCCGCGAACCTGATGGCGATGCTCATTCAGACCCTCTCGGCGAAGCTCGGGATCGCCACCGGGCACAACCTGCCCGAGGTCTGCCGCGAGCAATTCTCCAGGCGGACGTCCTTCGCGCTCTGGATCCAAGCCGAGTTGATCGCGATGGCGACCGACCTCGCGGAGTTCCTCGGCGCGGCGCTCGGCTTTCACCTGCTGCTCGGGATTGACCTCTTCCCGGCGGCGATCCTCACGGCGATCGCGGCCTTCCTGATCCTCGGTCTACAGCGATTCGGCTTCCGGCCGTTCGAGGCGGTGATCGCGGCGATCGTCGGCATGATCGGCGTCTGCTACCTCGGTGAGCTCTTCTATGCGAAGCCTCCGCTCGGCACCGTCGCCAAGCACGCGTTCGTGCCCCAGTTCGCGGGCAGCGAGTCCGTCCTGCTGGCGGTCGGAATCCTCGGCGCGACCGTGATGCCGCACGTGATCTACCTGCACTCGGCGCTGCTGCAGGATCGGGTGCTGCCGAAGTCCGAGGAGCAGGCGCGGCGCCTCTTCCGGTTCACACGCATCGACGTCGTGATCGCGATGACGCTCGCCGGCCTGATCAATATCGCGATGCTCGTCGTCGCCGCGAGCACGTTTTTCAAGAGCGGCCTCACGGACGTCTCTTCGCTCGAGACCGCGCACAAGACGCTGTCCGGGCTGCTCGGCGGCTACTCGAGCACGCTCTTTGCCCTGGCACTGCTCGGCTCGGGCCTCTCGAGCTCGACGGTCGGCACGCTCGCCGGCCAGGTGGTGATGCAGGGCTTCATCCGCCGCCGGATCCCCGTCTGGGTGCGCCGGCTGGTGACGATGCTGCCGGCGCTGATCGTGATCGGCATTGGAGCCGACCCTTCGCGAACACTCGTACTCAGCCAGGTCGTGCTCTCGTTCGGGATCCCCTTCGCGCTGATCCCGCTAGTGATCTTCACCGCGAACCGGAAGATCATGGGGCCGCTCGTCAACCACCGGGCGACGACGATCATCGCCACGCTCGTCGCCGCACTGATCTCCGGCCTGAACGTCTTCCTGCTCTACCAAACCCTCTTGTAGGTGCACCGGCCGCCCCGGGGGAGACGGCCGGTGCCGTCGGGAGACGTGTAGGCGTAAGCGCGAGCCTAACTCCCCTCCGCTTACGCCTTCTAAGTCACAAACGTATGAGTCGAGAAGTTGGTTACGGCTATCGGCTACAGGTAGCCGAGCGGGTCGACCGGCGTCCCGTTCACGCGCACTTCGAAGTGGAGGTGCGGCCCGAAGCAGTGGCCGGTACAGCCCACATAGCCGATCACCTGTCCCTGCGTGACGGCCTGCCCGTTCGAGACAGCGATGCTGGACTGGTGTGCATAGCCCGTCGAGATGCCGCGGCCGTGGTCGATGAAGACGAGATTGCCGTACCCGTCCATCCAACCGGCGTAGATGACCTGGCCCGATGCGGCGGCGTGGATCGGCGTGCCGTAGGCGACCCCGATGTCGATGCCGGTGTGCATCCGGCCCCAGCGCATCCCGAACGGGCTCGTCACCGGGCCGCTGACCGGCCAGATGAATCCGCTCGACGATCTCGAGGCCGGCGGGCTGTAGGACGAGGCCGACTGGGCCGCCTGGATCTGCGCGCCGAGAGAGGCGCTCACCTGCTCGAGAGCCTGTGCCTCGCTGGCCTCCTGGCGCTCGCTCGCTCTGACCTTGGTGAGGCTGACCCGTTTCGTCGAGCGAGCGGCGACGAGCTCACGCCGGTTCGACACCAGCTGGTCGCGGACTGCGCGCACCTGCTCGGTACGGGCCTGGACGGCTCGCGTCGCAGCGGCGACGAACCTGCGAAGCTTCCGCGTTTCTGCGCGCGCCGCTCGCGCCGCGCCCTTCGCGTGGCCGACGCTCGTCGCGATTCGCTCGTCCGCCGCCCCGACCTGGTTGACGTAGTCGAGCCCGTCGACCAAGTCGGAGAGGGTGCTGGCGCCGAGGATCACGTCGACCGAGTCGACGTCGCCCTGCTCGTAGACCTCGACGAGCCTGGCGTTCAGGCGTTCCAGCGCGAGCGAATACTCACGCCGGAGAAAGAGGTACCGCTTCGTCTCGACCCGGTAGAGGGCCGTCAGGCGGTCGAGCTTGCGCTGGTGCAGCGCCAGGTCGTTCTCGAGCGTCGCCAGGCGAGCAGAGACGTCGCCGACCCGGCCTGCGAGGCTCTGGATCTGTGAGCTGACCGAGTCGATCTGGTCCGAGAGTTGCTGCGCCTGCCGCTGCGCCCCGGCGATGCGAGCGTGCAGCGCCGACAGCCGGGCGTCGACGGAATGCTTGCGGCTGTAGACGTCTCCGGACGCCGGCGCCGCGATGACAGCCGCGAGGACTGCCAGCGCCACCAGGGTTGTACGCCTCATCTGCGGGACTTTCGCGAAGCCTCCGGGCGTCCCTGCACCCGTTTCTACCTCAGCTGGGCTGCTCGGGTTGTGGAGGCGAGGGTTCCGGCGACGGCTCCGGCGAGGGCACGGGCATCGGCGGCTCCGAGGGCACCGGCGACGGCTCCGGGACGATGACGGGTTGCGGCGGCTCGGACGGAGCCGGCATCGGCTCGGGCACCTCCGGTGGCTCGACCACCTCGGTCGGCTGGACCTGGAGCTGCGCGCGCTGAATGCGCTCGTTCGCTGCTGCTGTCACTCTCGTCATCTCCCCCTCCTTGTCTGCGAGCGCCTGCTCGAGCCCGCTCATCCGGTTGCGGCCGGCTTCGATCTCGTCTTCGGCGCCAACGTACACAGCCTCGCCGAGCGCCCGGGCGGCTTCGGCGCGTTCGGCGACAAGCTCTGAGAGCTCGCGGCGAAGCCGGAAGAGCTCCACCCGGGTAGTCGAGTGAACGCTGACGGCCTCGACCGCGAACCCGGTCCGGTCCCGGGCCGTCGCAAAGACGCGGCGGCCCACCCTCGCGACGGCGTTCTCGGGCAGCCGCTTGGACGCTGTGACGAAGAGCACCGAGAAGAGCGCGGCGGCGGCCAGCAGCAGCGCCCCCGCGATCGCCTTGCCGGCCACGAGGACGACGATCGCGGCGGCGAGCGCTGCGACTGCGATCGCGAACAGCGCGAGCGGCGGCGCGATGCCGAAATACCGCGGAGTCACGGAGACCATGTGCACAGGAACGCGTCCGGTCTCGTCAGGCGGAATCTCCTCGACGGCGGTGGCGTCGTTCTCGACCGAGGTTCGAACGCCGCACTCGGGGCAGAAGCGCCCGTCCTTCGGCAGCCGGGCGCCGCAGTTGGCGCAGTTAGCCACGGGCATGGACCTTCGCTTCGGCTTCGCCCGAACGCGGCTCTAGGGCGCGGAGCGCTTCGGCCGCCCTCCTGCGCAGCGGTCCGACCAACTCGCGGTAGTCCTCGTCGGAGACCTTGCCGGTGCGATGGTCGAACTCGAGCTCCTTCAGGGCTGCCAGCGCGCGGTCGCGCTCCTCCGCGAGCTCCAGCCTGCGGCGCTCGAGCTCATCAGGCTCGCCGAGCCGGTCTTCCGCGGCCGTGATCCCGGGCCGCCGGAGAAACGGCAGCGCGACCACGACGACAGCGGCGACAGCGAGCACAACGCCGAGCGAGAGCCAGACACTCACGCGCCAAATGCTAGTGGCGGGTCAGGCTTCGGGTGTCGCCGTGGCCCGCCGCGCGGGCACCCGGTAGCCGTGCTCTTCGCAGAGGCTGCCGGGCGAATCTTCGGTCAGCGCGTCGCAGTAGCCCTTCCCGTAGGCGGCGCGCATGAAGGCCGCGACGACATCGAGGTTCCACTCGTCGATCTCGGCGGCCTCACGCCAGAGGTCGGCGAGGCGGAGGTCGATATCGAGTTCCAGCAGATCGATGCGGCTCGGGCGTTTCGGCATGGAAAAAGCGTAAGAAAAGGGTCGGACGGCACTGACGCTCAGCTAGCGTTGGCCGGATGGGAGCGCTCCATTTCGGGCCGGCTCGAGTTCCCTCGCGTGAGAGCCCGGAGGCAGCGATCGAATTGCTCCAGGAGCGCGGCTACACCGCCTGCGAGATCGACTTCGAGGGCAAGTTCTGGATGGACTACCCGTGGGCGGAACGCTTCGGTGAGCTTGCGCGCGAGGCGGGAATCGTGCTCTCCGTCCATGCACCGATTGCGGGCTTCATGGGTCACGTCGAGCGCGACAAGAAGCAACGCATGGCCGTCGGGATGCTCGACCACTCGGCCGGGATCGCGAAATCGGCCGGCGCCGAGCTCGTCGTCTTCCACCCCGGCTTCCTGCTCGGCCGCGAGCGGTCGGACGCGATCGACTCGGTCGTCGAGCAGCTCGGCGAGCTCCGGGAGCGGCTCGAGGGCAAAGACCGCGCGGTGCCGTTCGGGGTCGAGATCATGGGCCGCGTCCGCGAGCTCGGGACGGCGGAAGACGTGTTCACGATCGCCGCTCGCACCGGCTGGGTCCGCCCCGTCGTCGATTTCGCCCACCTGCACGCCGTCACCGACGGCGGCTTCACCGAGACCGAGGCCTTCGCCGAGATTCTCGAGGGCGCCGACGACGTGCTCGAGCCCGGCGCGCCCTTCCACGTCCACTTCTCGGACATCGCCTACGCGAACCGAAACGAGACGAAGCACCTGCCGTACGGCGAGGGGACACTGCGCGCCGAGCCGCTGGGCGAGGCGCTGGCGCGTTTCGAGCGGCCCGCGACGGTGATCAGCGAGTCGCCGGACGAGGCTTCACATCAGGCGATTCAGGCTGCGCTGGAGGCGACTCTGGTGCCCTCGAGCCGCCGCTCGAAGACCTCGGCCTCGTCCTCGCGGCCGCGGTCACGCAGCAGCTGAGCCAGGGCCTGCAGCGTCTCCGAACCGAACGCGCAGTATTCGGTCTCGTCGATGATGCCCACCGCCTCGCGTAGCAGCTTCTCGGCTTCGTCAAAGCGCCCCTGAGCGCTCCGCACGCGGGCGAGAGTGGAGCGTGTCGAAGCCCTCGAGGTCATGTCCTGGGGGCCGACCGTGTCGAGAGCCGCCTCTGCGTAGCGCTCGGCCTCGTCCACTTTGCCCTTCTCGAGCAGAACTTCGGCGAGCCGACGCTGCGCCTCGCAAAGGGTGCCGCGGTCCTCGAGCGGCGCGAGCGTCCTGATCGAGTCGCGGCTCAAGCGTTCGGCGCGGTCGAGGTCGCCCTGGTGCCAGGCTACGACCGCGAGGCGGTAGAGGACGCGGCCGAGCGCCGAGGCGACTCCGGCCTCCTCGTACAGGGCTCGAGCCTCCTCGAGCTGCCGCTGAGCCTCGTCGTAGTCCTCGCGATAGATCGCAAAGTCTCCCGAGGACGCCAGGGCATGTCCGCGCGCGACGATCGAGCCGCTCTGCTCGGCCAGCTCGAGCGCACGCGCGTAGAGCGGCGCCGCCAGCTCGTAATCCTTCCGCGCGTTGTACACGCCGGCCAGATCGATGGCGGCCCGGCTCTCCAGATCTCCGCGCCCGGCCTCCTGGGCGAGCGCGAGCTGGTCGCGCGCGTAGCGTTCGGAATCGGTCAACCGGCCGCGCCACCATGCACCCGTGTTGAGCACGTGGAGAGCATCGAAGCGCGGCTCGTAGTCGTTGGCGTCGGCCACATCGACGGCGAGCGCCGCCAGCCGACTCGCCTCGTCCACGTCGGCGTCGCGGTTCAACGCGACCTCGGACAGCGCCGCGAGCGCGCGGGCTTCGCACCAGCGGTCGCCCTCCTCCGCGGCCTCCGCCCGGACACGCTCCATCTCCTTCGAGACGGCCGGCAGGTCGCCGAGCCGCCACGCCGCCCGCGCCGCCTGATACCGGCGCTCCAGGGTCGGTTCCAGCTCGAGCGCCCGCAGCAGCTGCTTACGGGCTGACCGATGCGCCTCGCGCGCGAGCGAGCGCCGTCCGGCCGTCTCGAGCGCCTCTGCAGCCTCGTGGGCCAGCTCGGGCGGCGGGCCGCCGTCGAGCTCGGCGATCAACGCCGCGGCCTGGTCGAGGTGGTAGGCGCGGATCTCGAGCAGCTCCTCGCCGGCGCGCTCGCGCAGCCAGTGGGCGAAGCGCTCGTGCAGGTCGGCTCGCGCGGACTTCGAGAGACCCGAATACGCCACTTCGCGGATCAGCACGTGCTTGAAGCGGTAGGCGGTTTCGCCTGAGATCGACGACCGCACCTCGGGGACGAGGAACTCCCGCAGAAGCAGCGTGTCGAGCACCGAGTCGAGCTCCTCGACCTCGGTTGCAAGCTCCTTGATCGCTCCGCCCCAGAAGGTCCGGCCGATCACCGATGCGCGCTGGAGCACGGTCTTCTCCTCCGGCGGGAGACGGTCGATGCGGGCAGCGATCAGCGCCTGGAGGGTGTCAGGGATCCGCTCGGCGAACTCGGAGAGCGGCCGCCCTTCGCATTCGGCAAGCATCCGCACAGTCTCTTCGACGAACAGCGGGTTCCCCTCGGTCTTTTCCAGCAACGCCTCGAGGGCGTCGGCGTCGAGGGGTCCGTCCGCCGCAAGCGCCTCGACGAGCTGCTCGCTTTCCTCTCGCCCCAGCGGCTCGAGCTCGATCGCAGTCGCCCGGAGCCTGCCGCCGCCCCAGCCGGGGCGCACATCGAGGAGCTCCGCTCGGGCAAGGCCGATGATCAGAAGCGGCGCGTCACGCACCCACTCTGCGAGGTGCTCGATCAGGTCGAGCAATGCGTCCTCGGCCCAGTGGATGTCTTCGAAGGCGAGCACGAGCGGCTGGTTCTCGGCCATGCGCTCGACCCACTCGCGCGCCGCCCAGGCGATCTCCTGCTGACTCCGCTCACCCTTGACCGCCTCGAGCACGCCGGAGGCGAGCCCGAGCAGGTCGGCGATCGCCTCGTTCTCGCAGGATTCGCGCAGTTTCTCGACCGCCACTTCGAGCGGGTCGTCGTCGGTGATCCCTGCGGCGGACTTGACCATCTCGGCAAGCGGCCAGTACGTGACGCTCTCGCCATAGGGCAGCGCGCGGCCCACGAGCACGGTTGCGCCTTCGAGGCCTTCCACGAACTCCTGCGCGAGCCGGCTCTTGCCGACGCCGGGGTCGCCGTAGAGCGTGAACAGGTGGGCGCGGCGATTGCGAACGGCGCGTTCGTACGTGTTCTGCAGCAGCTCGAGCTCCGCCTCGCGCCCGACGAGGGGCGCCGCGACGCCGCCGCGCTTCAGTGCGCCGTCGAGCACCGCCTCGGCCCTCCACGTCCAGATCCGGTCGCCGAAGCCCTTGACGTCGAGCGGACCGACATCCTCGGTCTGCAGCCGCCCACTCGTCAGCCGGTACGCGTGCGGCCCGATCAGCACCTCGCCTGCGCCGGCCGCCTGTTGGAGCCTCGCGGCCAGGGTCACGGCCTCGCCCGTCGCGAAGGTCGAGTCGGCCTCGTCGACGACGACCTCGCCCGACTCGACGCCGACGCGGGCCTCGAGCCCTAGCTCGGCGACGGAGTCCAGCATCGCCAGCGCCGCGCGGACCGCGCGCTCGGCGTCATCCTCGTGGGCCTGCGGAATTCCGAACGCAGCCAGGACGGCGTCGCCCGCGAACTTCTCGACGATGCCCCCGTGCGTGGTCACGCAGTGCGAGACCCGGTCGAAGAACTGCGTCACCCGCCGGCGCGCGACCTCCGGGTCGGCACCGGCAACGAGCGCCGTCGAATCGACGAGGTCGACGAACAGAACGGTTGCGAGCTTTCGTTCCACGAGCCTAAGTCTATGAACGACCGCGCAGCCGTCAAAAGTCCTGAAAATCCAGGTTTCAAGCCAAAAAACACGGCCGGTGCGGACCTCCGGCGTCGGCGAGCTTTCACGCTCGTCGGCGCGCAGCACGCGATCCGGTGGAAAACTGCTGCGTTTCGACCAGAAACACCGAAAACTGACGAAAAGACACGCAAACTGCGAGACCCTTATTTGACAGCGGCGACGTACGGCGCGAATGTCTCCTGCTTGTCGGGTTGAGTGCCTGCAAAGGGCCGCGATCGGCATCTCCCTCCCCTCGGGCCGCGCGGCCGACCGCATACCACGCAGCCCTGGCGCAGCAAGCGCAACGCTCAGCGGCGCCCCGGTCGGCCTTTGCCGCAGAGTCCGCCGGAGCGCCGTTGGACGCAGGCGTCGCGGTTAGCATCCCGGCCGGTGCTCGATCCCAAGGTCTTCAAGGCGTATGACGTCCGTGGCATCTATCCCGCGGAGATCGACGAGGAGGGCGCCTACGCGATCGGCCGCGCCTTCGTCGAGCAGTTCGAGCCGAAGCGGATCGCGGTGGGACACGACATGCGCGTGTCGAGCCCGGGGCTGACCGAAGCCGTGACCGACGGAGCCGCGGACGCGGGGGCCGATGTGCTCCAGCTCGGCCTCATCGGCACTGAGATGCTGTATTTCGCGGTCGGCGACCTGGGGCTTGACGGCGGCGTCGCCGTCACCGCCTCGCACAACCCGAAGGAGTACACGGGCATGAAGATCGTGCGCCGTGGCGCGCTTCCCGTCGGCGGGGAGTCGGGGCTGCTCGACATTCGCGACCGGGCCGTGGAGATCAAGGGCCGCTCGGAGACAGGCAAGCGCGGCCGCGTCGAGCCGTACGACATCTGGCCCGCCTATGTCGACCGGGTGCTCTCCTTCGTCGACGTCCAGGCGATCAAGCCGCTGCGCGTTGTGATCGACGCTGCGAACGGGATGGCGGGCGCAATGCTGCCCCGCGTGCTCGACCGGCTTCCGATCGACGCAATCCGATTCTTCTTCGAGCCCGACGGGTCTTTTCCCAATCACCCGCCGAACCCGCTGCTGCCGGAGAATCGCGAGTTCATCGTCGCGAAGACGCTGGAGGAAGGCGCCGACCTGGGCGCCGCGTTCGACGGCGACGCCGACCGGTGCTTCTTCGTCGACGACACGGGCGAGTTCGTCCCCGGCGATTTCGTCACCGCCCTGCTGGCCGCGTCGCTGCTCGAGAAGGAGCCCGGCGCAAAGATCATCTACGACCTCCGCGCAAGCTGGGCCGTGCCGGAGACGATCGTGCGCGCCGGCGGCGTGCCACTGATCAACCGGGTCGGCCACGCGTTCATCAAGCAGCGGATGCGCGACGAAGGCGCTGCCTTCGGGGGCGAGGTCTCCGGGCACTACTACTTCCGCGACTTCTCGCAGGCGGACTCGGGGGTGGTTCCTTTCCTGCTGATGCTCGAACTGGTTTCGAAGGAGGGCCGCAAGCTGTCGGAGATCCTCGCCGACTATCGCGGTCGCTACTTCCTGACCGGCGAGCTCAACACCGAGGTCGCCGACGTGGCGGGGAAGCTGCAGGAGCTGGAGCAGCGCTTCGGGAGCGAGGGCGAGGTGAGCCACCTCGACGGGCTTTCGATCGACGCGGGTGACTGGCACATGAACGTGCGGCCGTCGAACACGGAACCCTTGCTACGGCTGAATCTCGAGGCACGGACGCCCGAGCTGATGGAGCGCAAGCGCGACGAAGTGCTGGCGGCCATCCGCTCGTGAACATCGAGCTCGGGCACGCCACGGATCGCAAGCCACCGTTCAAGTACGCCGCCTTCACCCGCGTGGGCTTCTCGGACACGGACGCCCAGGGCATCGTCTACTACGGCCGCTACCTGCCCTACTTCGACCAGGCGCGCGTCGAGTACCACCGCCACCTCGATCTGCTCGGCGAGGCGATGGGCGAAGAGCAGTTCGTCATGCGCGCCTCCTCGGTCGAGTACTTCGCCCCGGCGCAGTTCGACGATCTGATCGAGATCTTCATCCGGATGCGCAAGATCGGCCGGACGAGCGCCACGTACGAGTGCGCCGCCTATCGCGTCGAGGACGACGTGTTGATGGTGACGGCGACTCAGACGCTCGTCCTGGTCGACCTCGCGGACCGCCGCGCTCGGACGATTCCCGCCTGGTACCGCGACGCGATCCGCGGATTCGAGGACGGAGACTGCGAGATCGCGGCTGCGTGAGCAGCGGTGAGATCGACTATGGCGGGGCGCTCGAAGCGGTCGAGCGGATTCTTAACCGCGGCGGCGACGCCGAAGACGTTCTGCGGGGGGTGCTGGATGCGCTTGCCGCGCGAGGGATTTCGTTCGCACGGGTACAGCTCGCGGGTGGCGACGGGCTCGAAGTCGGTGAGCGCCGCGCATCGATCGCCGCGCCAGTTGCCTACGAAGGCTCGGAGATCGGCTCGCTCGAGGTAGCGGCAGACGATCGCGCGTTCGTGGAACGGGTGGCCACGTTGATCTCACACTATGTAGCTCGCCTCGAGTCCGGCGGAGCTGCGGCCAGCCCTCTACCCGAGCGAAGCGGCGGGTCAAAACTAACCCCGCGGAAAGTGCGCAGCACTTTCCGCGGCTGAGGCGCTCGCTTGCGACGCCGACTTGGAGGACGTCCCGGCTTCGCCGGGGCGTCCGTCTGATACCGATTGCAACGCCCGCCCGTTCGCTCGTTCGAAAACAGGTCTGGGAGCGCGCCGGGCGCCCGCTGCCGTCCTCGAAGCGGCGGGCGCCACAGCTCTTGCGCTGACCTCTCCCCGCTCTTGTTGTAAGTGGGATCGGCCGAGCGCGCTATCCCTCGTTCCAGGTACCCCACACATTCGAGGGACGATCCCTCATTCGAGGGGTTCTCGCCCGGCGCGGCCGAATCGTGACATTTCCGCTGCAAACACCACACATTTTCGGCGATAGAATCGCCGGTGGGTGGTGGGTTAGGGGTGCCCCGAGGGGGACGCCGCGGAGGACATGTCCCTCGGTTGGGTGCCCGGAACGAGGGGCTCGGCCCGTCGGGTAGCTACGAGGGTGTGACGCGGTAGGCGTCGAAGACCGCGTCGACGTTTCGCAGCGCGGTCAGCAGCCCGCGCAGGGCCTTCACGTCCCCGACCTCGACCGTGTACCAGTTCTTCGCGAGCTGATCCTCGACGTGGCCGCCATACTCGACAATGTTCGCGCCGTGCTCGGCGAAGGTGCGCGCCACATCCTCGAGCAGCCGCGGCCGGTCCCAGGAGTCGACCGCGATCTGAACGAGGAAGCTGTGAGTGGCGCCACCGTCCCAGTCGACCGGGGTGAACCGCTCCGGGTTGCGGCGTAGGGCCTTGACGTTCGAGCAGTCGGCCCGGTGGATCGTGATGCCCTTGCCCATCGAGATGTAACCGACGATTTCGTCACCGGGGACGGGCGTGCAGCACTTGGCCAGCCGGACGAGCACGTCCTCGACGCCCTTGACCCGAATCCCGAGATCGCCGCCGGCGATCGCGCGGCCGGCCTTCGGGGCCTTGAGCGGGACCGCCTCCTCCTGGGCGACTTCCTCCGTCTTCAGCCGGTTCAGGACCTTGTTGACGATCTGGCCGACCGGCACCTTGCCCGAGCCCAGCGCGACGTAGAAGTCCTCGGCTTTCTTGAAGCCGGTCTCGCGAATCACCTGCGCGAGAACGGCGGAGCCGACGAGCTTCTTGTAGGGAAGACTTTGCTTCTTGAGCCCCTGCTCGAGCGCGTCGCGGCCCTTCTTCTCGGTCTCCTCACGCGTCTCGCGCGAGTACCACTGGCGGATCTTGTTGCGGGCGCGTGACGAGGCGGCCAGCGACAGCCAGTCGCGCGAGGGGCCGCGCCCCGTCTTCGTGGTCAGGATCTCGACGACGTCGCCGCTCTTCAGCCGGTAGTGCAGCGGCACGATCCGGCCGTTGATCTTGGCCCCGACTGTGCGGTGGCCGAGATCCGTGTGCACGGCATAGGCGAAATCGATCGGCGTCGCTTCGGCGGGCAGACTCTTCACCTCGCCCTGCGGCGTGAAGACATAGACCTCCTCGTCGAAGAGGTCGGTGCGGAACGTCTTCATGAACTCGCGCGGGTCGGCTTCGTCAGCCTGAGATTCCATCAGCTGCTTCGCCCAGGCCGTCCACTGCGGGTCGCGCTTGCCGCGCTTGTAGAGCCAGTGCGCCGCGACGCCGAGCTCGGCGATCTCGTGCATGTCGCGGGTCCGCACCTGGATCTCGAGGGGCCTGCCCTCCGGCCCGATCACGGTCGTGTGCAGCGAGCGATACGCGTTGAACTTCGGCATCGCGATGTAGTCCTTGAACCGCCCCGGCATCGGCTTCCAGAGCGAGTGGATCAGCCCGAGGGCGCCGTAGCAGTCGCGGGTTCCCTCGTCCCCCGACCGCTCCACGATCACGCGCATCGCGGTCAAGTCGTAGATCTCGTTGAACTCGCGGCCCTTCTTGGCCATCTTGTCGTAGATCGAGTAGAAGTGCTTCGCGCGGCCCGAGATCTCGGCCGGGATGTCGACCTTGTCGAGCTCCAACTGCAGGGTGCGCGACGCCTCGGAGACGTGCTCTTCACGGTCGGTCCGCCGCTCGGCGACCATCGTCTTGATCTCCTCGTACTTGCGGGGATGCAGCGTCTCGAAGGCGAGGTCCTCGAGCTCCCACTTGAGCTTGTGGATACCGAGACGGTGCGCGAGCGGCGCGTAGACCTCCAGCGTCTCGCGCGCTTTCTGCAGCTGCTTCTGCTTGCCGAGGTACTCGATCGTCCGCATGTTGTGGAGGCGGTCCGCGAGCTTGATCAGAATCACGCGCTCGTCCCCGACCATCGCGGCGATCATCTTCCGGTAGTTCTCCGCCTCCGCCTGCTCGCGGCTCTGGAAATGGATTCGCGTCAGCTTGGTGACGCCCTCGACCAGCTGCGCGATCTCGTCGCCGAACTCCGTCCGCACCTCGTCGATCTCCGTTTCGGTGTCCTCGACGACGTCGTGAAGAAGCGCGGCGGCGATCGTCTGCTCGTCCTGGCGCAGCTCCGCGAGAATCATCGCGGCGCCCCAGGGATGGCGGATGAACGCCTCGCCGGAGCGGCGCTGCTGTCCCTCGTGCGCGTCGGCGGCGAAGCGGAATGCCCGGGCGAGCAACTCCCGATCGACCTCGGGGTTGTAGGCCTCGATGTCCGAGAGAAGCTCGTCGAGGAGCTCTTGGTGTTTCTCGCCCGCTTCGAGGACCGTCATGGAAAAAGTGTACTCCCGCGGTTTGGCATCACCTCCTTTTGGTCAGGCGGCCTTGGCAAGCGTCGGCGGCGCCTCGAGCAAGGCGCGGAAAGCCGGCGATTCAAGGAGATGGCGGCGCCCGGACTCGTCGTCGCCGAGCTCGAGCTCGGCAAAGATCGTCGCCGCCTCGGGCGGCCATGCCTCGGCTCCTTCGCGCCAGAGCCCGGCCAGCCACTCGCGCAGCTCCCGATAGCGAGGCTCGCCGTCGAAGACTCGCTTGACCACGAGCTGCGGCGCCACCGTGCCGTTCCAGCGGTTCTCCTCGAGCCGAAAGGCAACGTCGAATCGCTCTTCCTGCCGGAAACGGTCGAGCTGGCGGCCGAAGCCGAACGCGATCGCGCTGCCGGCATCGCGCGGCCCGTCCTTGACCCGGAAGCGCAGATGCTTGCCGTCTCCGACAGTGGAGACGTCGCTGAGCTCACAGCCCGCCACGAGCAGGGTGACGCCGGGATTTCCGAGCCCGAAGGGCGCAAGCCGCGCGAGCTCAGCGCAGAGGTCCAGCGTCAGCTCGGATCCGTGCACAAGCGCATCGATCACGGTCCGTGGTCGGAGCTGCTCTTCCCGAAGATTTGCATCGGCGTGCTCGGCGAAGGCCGCCGCGAACGCCTCCACCTGAGCGGGCTCGATCGAGAGCCCGGCCGCGGCGCGGTGTCCTCCGAAGCGGACGAGCTGGTCGGAGCAGGCGCCAAGACCGCCATGGAGGTCGAAGCTGCCGCTGGTCCGGCCCGAGCCTTTCCACTCGCGCTCGCCGCCCGCGATCAGCACCACCGGGCGGTGGTAGCGCTCGACCAGCCGGGAGGCCACGATCCCGATCACGCCCTCGTGCCACTCCTCTCGCGCGAGCACGTAGCCCCGCCGCTGCTGCTTCGCCTCCGGCCACGACTCGACTTCCTCAACAGCCTCGCGGAGGATTCGTTCTTCGACCGTCTGCCGGTCGCGGTTCAGCTCGTCGAGACGATGAGCGAGCCTGGCCGCCTGGTCGCGGTCCTCCGTCAGCAGCAGCTCGAGCGCCGCCTCAGGATGGCCGAGCCGCCCGGCCGCGTTCAGCCGCGGCGCAAGACGAAAACCGACCGAGGCCGCGTCGACTGCGGCCGGATCGACCCGGGCGACCTTCATCAGCTCGCGCAGACCGGGTTTCTGCGTGCTCGCGAGCGCCCGCAGCCCCGCGATCGCCAGCCCGCGGTTCTCATCCACGAGCGGAACGACGTCGGCGATCGTCGCGATTCCAACCAGGTCGAGATGCCGCAGCAACGCCTCCGAGTCGGCGCCGAGGAGAGCTTGGCCGAGCTTGAAGACGACTCCGGTGCCGCAGAGCTCGCCGAACGGGTACGCGGACTCGCGATACGGCCCGACGAGGGGGCAGTCGGGCAGTTTCTCGGCCGGGCGGTGGTGGTCGCTGACGACGATCTCGAGGCCGAGCGCCTTGGCCGCCGCGACTTCGGCGCTCGCCGTGATCCCGCAGTCGACGGTCAGGACGAGACCGCAGCCGTCGCCGGCCAGGCGCGAGAGCGTCTCTTCTCGAACGCCGTAGCCCTCGTCGAAGCGGCTGGGCAGATGCCAGTCGACGTCGGCCCCGAGCTCGCGCAGGATCAGGACGGCCAGGGTGGTTGCGCAGATCCCGTCCGCGTCGTAGTCGCCGTGGACGCAGATGCGCCTGCCCTCGGCGACCGCGGCGCGAATCGGCGACCGCGGCGCGAATCGCCTCACACGCAGCGGCCATGTCCCCGAGGCCGAACGGGTCGTGCGCCAGCAGCGCTCCCTCGAGGAACCCGCGCGCGCCGGCCACATCTTCGTAGCCACGCCGGACGAGCACGGCCGCCGTCGTCGGGCTGAGCGAGAGCTCACGAGCGAGCGTCGCGACGGCGTCGCGCTCACATGGTTCGATCGTCCAGGTGCCCTCGTTCATGGGCAGTCCACGCTAGGGAGCGCGCCGGACGGAACGAGGGCGGGATTCTCATCCTGCGGGCGGAATCGGTGCTGCCGCCAGCAAACGGCGCACTTTCGTTACGAAGGCGTCGCTTGCGACGCCGACCAGAAGAGGTCGCGCGATTCACTCGCGCGACCACGACGGCGGCGGCAGCACCCAGGATCATCCGCGGGTGTCTCGACTGGCGGAGCGAGTCTGCGGCAGCGCGGTACCAGAAGACCGCGAGCCCGGCGACCGACGCGGCGACGAGCACGACGACGGGGGCGAGCAGCGTGACATGGCTGACCGAGACGTCGAACAACCAGGCGACCGCGAGCACGAGCGCCCCGACCACGAGTCCTGAAATCGCCGCCGCTCTCGCGCTCATGAGTAACGACTCTAGCCACGGTTATCCTCTCTTTGTGCCGGAACCGAGCTACTCGTCCGGCGACGATTACGTCGTCGAGTTCCTTGGCTTTCGCTTCAGCTTCAACGCGTTCGACTTCGAGCAGCGCGTGACCGCGGCGGCGGTGAAGCTCGGGCTCGTCGAGGGAAACGACCTCGACGAGGACGAGACAGCCGACCTCGTTGAGCTGACCGCTGACGGCCGGATCGCGGAGCCGCGGAGCGGGCTCGGTATCTACCTCGTCCGCCACTGGGAGCAACTCTCGCTGGTAGGTGGCGAGTCACTCGTCTACTGGCTGCGCAAGCTCGTTTTCCGCGGCGCCTGGCTCGACCACTGGGTCAAGGACGGGCGGCTCGAGGTCGCCTGGGAGGACGAGACCGGCGAGTTCGCCTACGTCGACCCGCGCCGCGGCGACCGTGCCCTGCTCGAGGTGGCGCCGATCCCGTCCTGGCACGAGGTGCAGTTCAGGCGCTGATCAGCTCAGTTCTCGGTGTCGGCCACCGAGCGTGGAAACCGGGTCGGCGAGAAGCTGATCGCACCGGCCGGCAGCATCCAGGGCATGACCTTGACGGAGAACCGGCCGACCTGAACGGCCGGATCTTGCTCCTTGAGCTCTCGCGCCCGCTCGGGGTCGACATTCAGAATCGAGAGCCCGCGGAACTTCTCGTCCGCCAGGGGACCGGCCGCGAGCAGGTAACCCGCTTCGTGGAGGTCGGCCAGGTGCGCCAGGTGCGCGTCCTGGAGCGCCGCCGCCGCTTCCTCGTCGAGCTGCGGCGCGTCCGGCCGCAGGATCAGCAGCGCGATCGTGTAGCGGTCGAATTCCAACCGGCTAGAAGAGCCGCTCGTCGTCCGCTGCCGGCGCACCGAGGTGGGCTCGTCCAAGCTTCGTCACGATCCGGCCGCGGGGCGTTCGCTGAATGAACCCGAGCTGGAGCAGGTAGGGCTCGTAGACGTCCTCGATCGTGTCCGGCTCCTCGCCGAGCGTCACCGCCAGGGTCGAGAGCCCGACCGGGCCGCCGTCGAACTTCTCGACGATCGCCTGCAGGAGGGCGCGGTCGGAGCGCTCGAGGCCGTTCCCGTCGACCTCCATCAGCTCGAGCGCCTCGCGCGCGATCTCCACCGTGATCTTGCCCTGGTGGCGAACCTCGGCGACGTCGCGGACGCGCCTGAGGATCCGGTTCGCGATCCGTGGCGTCCCTCGCGCGCGGCCGGCGATCTCGGTCGAGGCGTCGCCGGAGATCTCGACGCCGAGAATTCGGGCCGAGCGCCGGACGATCAGTGCGAGCTCATCGGGCTCGTAGTGCTCGAGGCGGAAGGTCATGCCGAAGCGGTCGCGCAGCGGCGTCGTCAGCAACCCCGTTCGGGTGGTCGCCCCGATCAAGGTGAACGGCGGCAGGTCGAGCGTCAGCGTCCGGGCAGCGGGGCCTTGGCCGACAACGATGTCGAGCCGGTAGTCCTCGAGCGCCGGGTAGAGGATCTCCTCGACCGCGCTCGAGAGCCGGTGGATCTCGTCGACGAAGAGAACGTCGCGCTCCCCGAGCCCGGTCAGGATCGCCGCCACGTCGCCTTTCCGTTCCAGCGCCGGCCCCGCGACCGTGCGGAGGCCGACGCCGAGCTCCTCACGGACGATGTAGGCGAGGCTCGTCTTTCCCAGGCCGGGCGGGCCGATCAGCAGGAGGTGGTCGAGCGCCTCCTTGCGGCCGCGCGCGGCTTCGAGCGTGATCGCGAGCTGCTCCTTGACGCGCTCCTGGCCGACGAACTCGGCGAGGTTGCGTGGCCGCAGCGAGCGTTCGAGCTCGTCCTCCTCCGGCCGGATCGACGGGGCCAGGAACTGGGTCTCTTCCGCAGCGGCGCTCATCAGAACTCCTGCGATGCTCGTGAGCGAAATCTTTCCAACGGCCGGCGATGGAACTGCCGCGGCGGCAAAGCCACCACGGCCTCCAGGCGGCATCGCAAGCGACGCCTCACGCCGCCTTCCTCAGAGCCTCACGCACCCGTTCCTCCGGCGGCGCGTCCGGATCCGTGCCGGCAAGAGCCGTCTCCGCCTCCGCGAGCGAGTAGCCGAGCTCGACAAGCGCGTCGCGGGCGACGAGATGCGTCCTCGGCGCGAGCGCCGTCGCCGGCTGCGCTTCCCCGACCGAGCCGAGCCGCTCCTTCAACTCCAGCACGACGCGCTCGGCGGTCTTCTTGCCGATCCCCGGGATTGCCTGGAAGCGCGCCGTGTCCTCGAGCGCGATCGCACGGCGCAACTCGTCAGGCGAGGAGCCGGACACGATCGCCAGCGCGACCTTCGGCCCGACGCCCTGGACGGAGAGCAGCAGCTCGAAGAGCTCCCGCTCGGCCGTCTCCGCGAAGCCGAAGAGCTGCAAGGCGTCCTCGCGCACGTGGAGGTAGGTCTCGAGCACGACCTCTCCCCCGGGCTCGGCTTTCCGCCGGGCGCTGTCGGTGGGGTTGACGAGATAGCCGACACCGCCGACGTCGAGAACGACGCCGGTCGGCGAGCGCGTGACGACCTCCCCGCGAAGCCGCGAGATCATGAGGTCAGGTTAGGCGCGAGACCGGACGGTCCTGCCTAGGCAATCTTGAGCAGCGGCGGCGCCAGCGCGTGGCAGATTGCCACCGCCAGAGCGTCCGCGGCGTGGTGCGGCGTCGGCGGCTGCTTGAGACCCAGGATCGCCATCACCATCCGCTGCACCTGCGCCTTCTCGGCGCGGCCGTAGCCGCAGACGGTCTGCTTCACGCGCGCGGGCGCGTATTCAGCGCACTCGACCCCGGCGTCGGCGGCCGCGACCATGACGGCACCTCGCGCCTGGCCGACGGAGAGCGCGGTGCGGGCGTCGACGCCGACGAAGGACTCCTCGAGCACGACGGCGTCCGGCGCAAACTCCGCTACGAGCTCCTGAACGCCGTCGAAGATCGTCTTGAGGCGCAGCTCGGGGCGGCGACCCGCCGGCGT
>WNGC01000364.1_pt1 | contig 39575 bp, 38 predicted proteins | sample 5400051 | NCBI WGS metagenome assembly WNGC01 (sample SAMN13153368, study PRJNA577476) | soil metagenome | isolation source: 20 cm soil or saprolite under grassland replicate 2 | place: USA:California | collected 2016-06-15
CCGGCGCGAATCAGCGCGCGGCTACACGGGGGCGTACGCCCAAAATGGCTGCAAGGCTCCAAGTTGATGTAAAGCGTCGCTCCTTGGGCTCTGGCACCGGCCCGCTTGAGTGCCGCGATCTCGGCGTGATCCCCGCCAGCAGCCTTATGGAAACCGCTCCCGACGACTTGGCCATTTCGAAACAGCACCGCTCCGACCATCGGATTCGGGCTGGTCCGGCCGGCGGCCTTCAGCGCAAGCCGGCAAGCTATGCGGAGATAACGTCGATCTTCCGAACTGCCCTCCATCACGCTCGCCAACTCGCTCACTCCCGCCTTGAGCGCGGGGTACCTAGTTTTCCCGCCGGCACGCCTTTGCGCTCCTTGATCAGTTCCTCCAACTCAACCATGAATTCGCTAATGTCCTTGAAGGAGCGGTATACGGAAGCGAACCGAACGTACGCCACCGGGTCGGTATCGTGAAGCTCGCGCATGGCGGCTTCTCCGATGACCGAACTGGGAATCTCCTTCTCTCCTCGCTCTTGCAGGCTCCGCTCGATCCGATCGGCAATGGCTTCTATCGTGTTAATACTGACCGGGCGTTTTTCGCAGGCTCGTTTGAGGCCGTTGACGATCTTTAGACGATCATAACTCTCCCGCCGGCCATCTTTTTTGACCACCAACGGCATCATTTCTTCGACTCGCTCGTAGGTGGTAAAACGGCGGCTGCACTTAGAACATTCTCGACGACGCCGGATCATGTTGCTGTCTTTACTGAGCCGAGAATCGATGACTCGATTATCGGTGTCGTGGCAAAAGGGACATTTCATGGCTAGCAGAGAAGATCAAACATTGGGGATCGAGGATAGCACTCCGCAATTCGCGATCTTCTATCTCTATCTTCCTCGATGATTATCCTGTCTCAGTCCTCAGCCTCTTTCAGGGAAGCCGATGCGGATAGACCGGGAACTTCTTGCAGAGCTCGCCGACCTCATCGGCAATTGAGCGGAGCATGGCTTCATCGCCCACATGCTTTAACGCGCGCACGATGAAGTCGCCAATCAGTTCCATCTCCTTCTCCTTCATGCCGCGCGTCGTCACCGCCGGCGTGCCGATCCGAATTCCGCTCGTCACGAACGGCGAGCGGGTATCGAATGGGACGGCGTTTTTATTCACGGTAATGCGCGCTTTATCTAAAGTTTCTTGCGCGACTTTTCCGGTCAATTCCGACTGGCGAAGATCAACCAGTAGCAGATGATTGTCCGTTCCACCTGAAGTTAGCCGGAACCCCTTGGACATAAGCACATTCGCGAGCGCTTGAGCATTTTTAACGATCTGTTGCTGATAGAGTTTAAAGTCCGGGCTGAGCGCTTCCTTGAGAGCCACTGCCTTAGCCGCGATGACATGCATCAGCGGCCCGCCCTGCATGCCGGGAAAGACTTTGCTGTCTGTAGTTTTGGCATGCGCGGCGCGGCACAAGATCATACCTCCGCGCGGCCCTCTGAGTGTCTTATGGGTCGTTGTCGTAACAAATTCTGCGTAAGGCACTGGACTTGGATGCAAACCCGCCGCCACCAACCCCGCGATGTGAGCCATATCGACCATGAGCAAAGCTCCGACCTCGTCGGCGATCTGGCGAAACTTCGCATAGTCGATGATGCGCGGATAGGCACTGGCACCGGCAATTATCAACTTGGGCCTATGCTCCTTCGCCAGTCTTTCGACCTCGTCGTAGTCGATGGTTTCAGTTTTTTCCGAGACTCCGTACGGGACGACTCGGTACAAGATGCCGGAAAAATTCACCGGGCTGCCCATCGAAAGATGACCTCCGTGGGCGAGATTCATCCCGAGATAAGTGTCCCCCGGCTTGAGGACAGAGAGATAAACCGTCATGTTGGCTTGCGTCCCGGAATGAGGCTGCACGTTCGCGTGCTCGGCGCCAAATAATTCCTTGGCGCGAGCGATCGCTAGAGATTCAACTTCGTCGACGAACTCACAGCCACCGTAATAACGTTTCCCCGGATAACCTTCAGCGTACTTGTTCGTCATCACGCAACCCTGAGCTTCCAATACCGCTTCACTCACCACGTTTTCCGAGGCGATCAACTCCAGGTTGCCTTCAAGCCTCTGCGTTTCTTTTTGAATTGCGGAAAAAACTTCAGGATCCGTTCGTTCCAGAAAAGACATACTGCATCCTTCCCCTTTAGTTCTTCATCGAGTTGGTAATCTGGACACTCAGGTCATGCTCGATCCGCGTGATCTTATCGGAGAAAGCCAACTAGAAAGTCCTCGAGGTGACAGCCAATCGCAATCATTAGATCCTTGCGCCCAGCCATATCTGGATCAATTTTTCAGAAGATAAAGAAAATCGCAGAAGCGTGGGGAGTCTTACCACCACAACCCCTGCGATTCCCGTTCGATTCGGGGTGATCCTTCCGGGCGATTACGAAGTCCTAGTTTGGTCCTTCGTTATCACTACCAAACTAGCGGTGACTCTCGATATAGCTGATGACATCCTGGACGGTTTTGATTTTTTCTGCGTCCTCATCGGATATCTCCATCTCGTATTCTTCTTCGAGAGCCATCACCAATTCTACGATGTCCAGAGAATCGGCCCCTAAATCTTCAATAAAGGAGGCTTCAGGGGTCACTTCCTCCTCGCTCACTCCCAGTTGCTCGCACACGATCTCCTTTACCCTGGCCTGAACGGATGCCGCCATCTTTATCACCTCCTGATTACATTATCCTCACATGTATAGACCGCCGTTAACGTTTACTACCTGCCCCGTAATATAGCCGGCTCCAGGACCGGCAAGAAAAGCCACCAGTTCGGCCACTTCCTCACAAGTACCAAGCCGTCCGAGAGGTATGGAATGGAGAAACTCGTCCTGGAGTTTGGCGGGCAACTGAGTGGTCATTTCGCTTTCGATGAAACCCGGCGCAACCGCGTTCACCGTAATTCCCCTGGAGGCCACCTCCCTCGCCATGGCTCTGGTGAATCCGAGAATACCAGCTTTGGTCGCCGCATACAGCGACTGCCCCACATTTCCCATCTGCCCCACCACCGATGAAATATTGATGATCCTGCCGTAACGCTGGCGGATCATAACGCGGGTCACGGCCTTAGTACAGAGAACGGTGCCCTTGAGATTGGTTCCGACGACCTGATCCCAATCCTCCGGTTTCATGCGAACCAAGAGATTATCGTAGGTTACGCCGGCATTGTTGATCAGAATATCAATTTTTTTATGCCGGTCAACGATTTTTTTTACCGCTTCGTCGACCTGGCTCTCATCGGCGACGTCAAACTGGCACAGCTCGCCGTGACCACCGCTCGCCGAGAGCTCCGCTAAGCTAGCTTCGGCTGCCGCCTGATTGTCGCGGTAGTTGATGGCGACGTAAGCGCCGAGGCGGCCGATAACCAGAACAGTTGCCCGGCCAATACCTCGGCTGCCGCCCGTCACGATGGCGATCTGTCCCGTAAAACTCATGCTCGTCCTCCGCCGACTTTGGCTAGATCCTGCGGGGTCTCGATATTATCCGTTTGCAATCCCGGGTCAATGCGCTTGATCAAACCTTTCAACACCTTGCCCGGCCCGATTTCCCAGACCTGAAGGCAGCCCAACTGCCCTAACTTTCGCACCGACTCTTCCCAACGTACCGGTCGCATAGCCTGTTCCGTCAACAGCGACTTCACGCGGGCCGGATCGAGATTAACCTCCGCCTCAACGTTGGTTACCACACCGATGGAAAAGGGATGGACTTTCACGCCATCGAGGATTTTTTTAAGACCCTCCGCGGCCGGGCGCATCAACTCGCAGTGAAATGGTGCGCTGACAGGCAACTCCAATACTTTTTTGGCGCCTCGCTCTTTCGCCAGTGACATCGCGCGCGCCACGGCATTTTTACCACCTGCAATAACGACTTGCCCGCCGCCGTTGTAATTCGCTGGGGCAACGACCTCGGCGGCACTGGTTTCCTCGCAAAGCGATCGCACGGCATCCATCTCCAAGCCAAGAACGACCGCCATACTCCCCTCGCCTGGCGAAACCGCCTGCTGCATGAGCCGTCCCCGTTCTCGCACCACTCTGACCGCGTCTTGGAATGCAAGAGCACCAACGCAGACCAACGCGCTATATTCTCCGAGACTATGACCGGCGACAAAATCGGGACGCGACGGAGTTTCCGACTCGAGAACACGCAGGGCGGCAACCGACGCCGTAAGAATCGCCGGTTGGGTATTTTCAGTCAGGTTGAGATCTGATTCGGGCCCGGAGAAACAAAGGCGACTAAGCGAAAACCCGAGCGCTTCTTCGGCTTCTGAAAATACCTGTTGCGCCGCGGAAAATTGCTCATAGAGTGCTTTTCCCATCCCCACATACTGAGACCCCTGGCCCGGAAAAACAAAAGCGATCTTACTCTTCTCCGCCACCCTCTCCCCCCTCTCTTTCGGGTTTGTCGCCTAACATCTTTGATTTAATCCGTTGCCAGATTTTACCCGGGAACCCGCCTGTTTCCTCACCCATGCCGGCTTCCGGGCCACTGAGAATCTCAGTGATATGACGATTCACGTCCTGCTCCACGGCATCTCTGCCCGCGCGGATAGCGTTCTTGATCGCGCGCGAATCGGAACCGCCATGGGCGATGATGGCCACTCCATCTAGACCTATCAAAGGTGCGCCGCCGTATTCGGCGTAATCCAAACGACAATAGGCCTCCCGTAAAGAATTACGGCTCATCAAGTAGCCCAAGCGACTGGCAAGGTTTTTCTGAAATGCTTCTCTCAGTACTTCCCCCGCAAAGCCAGCAGCTCCTTCCATGGTCTTGAGCGCTACGTTGCCAGTAAAGCCGTCACAGACGACGACATCAACGCGCCCGTTAAAAATATCACGCCCTTCCACGTAGCCGACGTAATTGAGGGGCAAGCCGGAAATCAGCTCACTCGCCACCCGCGTCAGCTCATTACCCTTGCCCTCCTCTTCACCGTTACTGAGAACGCCGACGCGCGGGTTCGGAATCCCCAACACCCTCTCCGCATAAATGGAACCCATGAGTCCGAACTGGCCCAAATGATGCGGCTTGCAGTCGACGTTGGCGCCCGCGTCGATAATGACCGTTCCCTTAGCGACGCTCGGCACGACAATCAGGATCGCCGGCCGAGCCACCTGGGATAGTTTGCCCACCACGAACATTCCGGTCGCCATCATGGCGCCGGAGTTGCCCGCGCTCACTACGGCCTGAATTTCGCCCCGTTTCATCATGTCGAAAGCGACCTTCATGGAGGAGTCCTTCTTCCTGAGCGCGCTGCTAGGAGACTCATGCATCTCGACGATTTGAGAAGCGGAAACGATTTCTAACCGGTGAGCGCCGTGACGGGTCAGCTCCTGCTCCACGACTTCCCTTTGACCGACGAGCACAACCTCTACGCCGAGCTCCTCGGTTGCGAGCATCGCTCCTTCGACTACGACTTCAGGGGCTCGATCTCCCCCCATCGCGTCAACGGCGATCTTTGGCATAGAAAAAAATTAACTTTCTTCGGTTTGGATGACGACTCGTCCGCGATAGAATCCGCAATTGGCACAAGCACGGTGCGGTAAAACCGCCTCACCGCATTTCGCGCAGGTACTCCACTGGGGCCTGGTCAGAGCATCGTGCGCGCGGCGTTGGTTCTTGACTCTTTTGGATGTTCTTCTCTTAGGCACAGGCATACGCTTAGTCCTATCTTTCTCCGCCTATCGGCGGCAGATGCAAAATACAGAATATTAAGGAGAATTAACGACCGACTTTGAGCGTTCGAAAAATCGCCATCCGCGGATCCTCCACGGACGCCGAACAGGCGCACGCCTCGTGATTGAGGTTGGCGCCGCAACCGCCGCAGAGCCCCCGACAGTTTTCGTTACACAGCGGACGCGTTGGGAGTGCCAACATGACCTGTTCCCTAATTAAGGGTGCGAGATTGATCTCCTCGGTCGAATAGTAGCTCAATCCTAAATCTTCGCGGCTCAGTTCTTCAACTTTTTGATTCGACTTCGGCGGGTCGGGATTCAATACGAAATCGAATTTACTATCCAGGCTAAATACGTAACTTTCTAAGCAACGACTGCAACAACCCTCCAATTCCCCGACTAAGGAACCCTGAAAAAAAACCTCGTGGCCCGAACGATAATAGACCAGATCGACATCCAGCAACGGCGGAAAGCGAAAGTCGCGAACATTGCCCTTGGCAAAAGCCTCGTTTAAATCCTCAATTCTTTCGGAGAAGCGTATCTCTTTGGGAGATTGAGGAATATCATCAACGGGGATTTTCATCGACGCAAGAGCGAGGTTGTTTAGTAGAGTATGAATATAGTCAAATTCCCCCTGTTGTCAAGCCGAGAGGCGATTCTGCGACTTCAAAAAGCTTGTGATTTTTTAGCCACTTCCACGCTCTTTGTGGCAGACCGGGTGCCGGCGGCGACAGCTGAATCACCCTCTCGCTCCCAGTTTTCACCGTAAAAATATTCCCTTGAGTGTTTGGAAGCTTTTTGTTAACTCTTTTTTATCCGCATCATGAATTTTCCTATCGACTTACAGAATCGTTGGCACGGTAAGCGCTTCAACTCTTACAACCGCGTGCTGAAAGATACTTTTGCCGCACGGGTTTATAAAATCGGACTGCGGATGGACTTTACCTGCCCGAATCGAGACGGCAGAGTTGCGGTGGGCGGCTGCGCGTACTGCAACAACGCCAGTCACACACCCCAGGATTATCGCCCGCGCACTTCCGTAACCGAGCAGCTCCGACAAGGCGCAGCGGCCCTCCGCAGGCGGCACAAGGCGGAGCAATTTATCGCCTATTTCCAAAGCTACACGAACACGTACGATTCGGTGTCGAAATTGGAGAAACTCTATCGTGAAGCGTTGGAATTTCCCGAGGTGGTCGGCCTTTCCATTGCGACGCGCCCGGACTGTGTTCCCGACGACGTCCTCGACCTCATCGCCGATATCTCGCATCACACGTACGTTTGGCTCGAACTCGGATTGGAATCGATCCATGAACGGACGCTTCGATGGGTCAATCGCGGCCACGGTGTGCAGGAATTCATCGACGCGGTTGAACGCTCCAAACGTCGCAACCTCCGCGTTTGTACGCACCTCATACTGGGTTTCCCCGGGGAAACTCGCGACGATATGCTGCAGGCTCCGGCCCTGCTCAATAACCTTGATATCGATGGTGTAAAGCTGCACAATCTCCACGTCATTAAAAACACGGTTCTTGCAAAGTTTTATAGCGGGGGCCATTTCACGCTTTTCAGCCAAGCCGAATACGTTTCCCTGGTGGTAGATTTCCTCGAACTCTTAAACCCGGAAGTGATCGTGCACCGTCTCACCGGCGAGACCTATCGAGTGATAACGATCGCTCCCGATTGGTCCGTCAATAAAATCGGCGTACATAACGCCATTGTTAAGGAGCTCGAAGAGCGCGATAGCTGGCAAGGCACGAGATATTCATCCGGGACCGTTCAAAAGCTCGGGCGAACGATCTCCCAATTCACTCAAGGAGCAGAGCTTTGAACGGCCACATCGGCTTAATTCATTCAATTCTTCCCGCGACGGTAGACCTCCACGTCATCGTGCCTGACGGCCATCCCTCGGCTCGCAATTTGGGATCGGAGCGCGTGGGCTCCGGTACGATCATCGATCCCGACGGCACCATCTTGACCGTTCACTACGTCACGGTGGGAGCAACGTCCATCACGGTGACTCTCCCGGACGGCGCCCAATACCCAGGACACCTGGCTGCGCAGGACCAAGAAACCGGCCTTGCGCTCGTCAAAGTTTCGGCTCGAGATTTGCCTTTCCTTAAGCTTGCGCCCTCTGACTCACTGGCATTGGGTCAACCGGTGATCATGATCGCCAGCAGTGGACAGACCGACCGGCGCGTGAGCGGCGGATATGTGAGCTCCACGGAGTGTTTTGATGGCCATTGGGAATATATGCTGGAAAAAACCATTCGCGTCACCACGTTCAATCCAGGGTTCGGCGGTGGCACGCTGGCAAATTTCAGGGGAGAATTGCTTGGCGTGGTGTCGCTTAATTTGAATGAGGTCGGCAAGTTCTCACTCGCCATCCCGATCGACTACTACCGAATTTACGAACAGGAGTTGAAACAGTATGGACAGGTGCGCAGCCGTCCTCGACGTCCGTGGTTGGGATTTTATCCCCAACCCATGGCTGGGCATGTCGTGGTCGGAGGCGTTGTGCCGGGCAGTCCGGCGGCAAGGTTTGGTCTCAAGGAGGGGGACATCATTATCAGTGTGGAAAAAAAAGAGATCCGCTCTCGACCGGAGCTTTATCAGGAGATGTGGAAAAAGCGCCCGGGAGAACGGATCTCGTTTAAAATTCTGAGAGATGAGCAGTCTTTCGAACTGGAAGTAATCGGCGGAGACCGATCCGATCGCTACCGCTCCTAGTCGTCACCTCCGACTTTTTGGATTTTGCCTTTACCGATGACTTTTATCCCCAGCGCCGGTGTATAAGCCTCAGGCTCGTAATTGATCAAGGCTTGATCGGTCTCCTGGAGATCTCTCAATTTTACCTTGTTGCCGCCCTTTTCAATGTTAGTCTTATCGTCAACACCTACGACCTCTTCGCGCACTTTACCTTTTCGTTCAACTTGGAAGGTGATCGTTCGCTGTCCCACCCCGCTGATCACGCCTTCTACTTCAACAGCTTTCTTGGAAACCGCCTTTGTCTCCGGCTTGGTCGAGTCTTGTTTTCTGGGTTCTTCTTTCTTTACCTCGTCCTGTTTCGCTGGCGCCGGTTGTTGAGCGACTGCCGGTGCAGCCGGTTCGGGCTGTTCTTCAACTGAACTGCAGGCTATCGCCCAGACGGCCAGTAGAACTGTTATGATTGACCCAATCGCGTAGTTGGCTGACTTCGTCATCCCTTTCCCTCCTTCTTTCCCCTACGACCTAGGGTTTGCAACATAATTTTTGAAAACTTAAACCATACTTCAGTTTGCCTTGTCAAGGCGCATACTCGCTCTGCTCCCAGCACTCGCATTGAGAAAGTCGCGAAAAAGAATTAGAAATAGAAACGGATAAGCAACCTGCGGCGCGCTTGAGCCATCTCACTTCTTATCGTGTCATATACCCAGACACCGACTAGATGGGCGTGGTCTGTTTAATACGATTCCGGACATGGCGTGAAGACGCCGTTCCGCCTATTCCAGTTTCTCTCCCGCCTCACCCGCCGCTGCCTCGGCCGCTGCGTTTTCCAGTTCCATTCGCACCTCAGAATCGTCCTCGACCTGCAGCCGCCCTCTTAACGCGCCCGTTGCCTGACGCGAACCGATCCGGCCCAAAGCCCACGCCGCATGGCCCCGCACCAGCGGTTCCTCATCGCCCAAAGCGCGAATCAAAGCCGGCACCGCTTCGAAACTGCGAATGTTACCGAGGGCAACAGCAACATTGCGCAAAAATCCGCGGCGCTTGGCTCGCATAATCGGACTTCCATGAAAGCGCTTGCGGAACTCCTCGCGGCTCAGTGACAAGAGCGGAATCAAATCAGGAGCATGAAGGCCCGGTCTCGGTCGGTAGCCGGTTTCGGATGTCGGCTTTGCCTTCACGTTATAGGGACAAACCTCCTGGCAGATATCGCAACCAAAAATATGATCGCCCATCAGGGGTCGAAGATGACGTGGAATCCAACCCTTGAGTTCAATGGTCAAGTAAGAAATGCAGCGGCGAGCGTCCAAGACATAAGGTCCTACGAATGCTCCCGTGGGACAGGCCTTGAGACACAAATCACACTTTCCGCATCGATCCCGAATCGGGCGGTCATAAGCCAGCGGGATACTCAAAAACAATTCCCCAAGAAAAAACCACGAGCCTTTTTTCGGCGAAATAAGATGAGTGTTCTTCCCGATCCAGCCTACTCCCGCAACTCCGGCATAATCCCTTTCCAACACGGGACCCGAATCGACGAAAGCCTTTCCTTCAACAGGCCCGTGGCATAGATCGCGAATGATCGTCAAGAGCGATTCCAAACGACGACGCATTAAATCGTGATAGTCATCGCCCCAAGCATAGCGGGAAATCCAACCCTTGGGTTCACCCGGCATCACTGACCGCGGAAAGGGCGTAAAATAATTCATGCCGACCGAGACTAGGGAAACCGCCCAAGGGACGAGTTTCTGTGGATCTCGCCGCAGCTCCTCGGTTCGTCGCATGTACGCCAACTCGCCTGCCAACCCCTTACGCAGCCATTCCGCGAAGGAGTTTTCATGAGGCGGGGGTTTGACGGGAGAAATACCAACCAATTCAAAGCCGAGTCGCTGAGCCTCTTCTTTGATTGGCAACGATAATGAGGCATCCGGCCGACTCATTTTAGAATTCATGATGACTTCTTTAGAATCAAACCGCTGTGCGGCCGCTATCGTGGCTCAAACGGGGCAAGAGAATACCTAACGGTTGCCAGGCTGGAATTTAGTGATAAGAAGTATTGCCGTCAGGATCGGTTTCCTCGCCGTCGAGCAGCGCTCGCCGGCCGGCAAAGCCATCCTCGATGCGGTGCCAGTGGCCGACGCTGGTTTCACCAAGCTGCCAACAGAGGAACACGACCTCCGCCCCGAGCACGCAAGGGAAATCGATCAGTCCTTGTTCGATCCCCTTGCATATGCAGCCATAGCTGTGGATTTCTTCCACCCAGCCTTTGACCTGTTCCAATAGCCGGGCAATTTCTTCATCTTCACGCAGTCGGTCCATGAGGTTCGGCGCCTCCGGATCGAGCCGTTCGTTTCGAATCACAGTTTCACTTTTGCTTTTTAGTCGACGGATATTTTCCAGAATTTTGTCGATCAACGGGCGCACCGAGGGAAGCAAAGCATTGGCTTCGTTGACGGTAAAGAGACGGGGAAAGCTTGAAGACGATACCATACGGATAAATTACCAACCCAACCGGCCCATCTTGCGGTGCCGACTGACCACGGTCATAAATTCATGCCGCTGCGCAGCTCGCGCAACAACGCAATATTGTCGGAATGGCCCGTCATATGGGCCGTGACGGCCCCACGTATCGGTTTCCCGAGCAGATAGAAGTCTCCCAAAATGTCCAAGATTTTGTGGCGCGCAAGCTCATCCGGGAAGCGCAAATCCGTGTTGATGATTTTTTTATCGTCGATCAAGATGCAGTTATTGACTTTCCCACCGCTGACGAGGCCCATGCTCTGTAGCTTTTCAATATCCTTAAGAAACCCGAAGGTCCTTGCCGGCGCGATTTCAGCTTTGAAAAAATCCGGGCCTTTGAAAAAGTAGCTGTGCTCTTGCAGGCCGACCGGCTTCGGGTACTTCAGAACATAGCGGACCGAAAAGCGTTCGGCGGGCTCGATGCTGATGAATTCTCCCGCCTCGATTCCTACTCGATACGGCCGATCCACAACGATTTCCGCCCACTCCTGTTCCTCTTCGTGGACACCGGCTTCTTCGATCAAATGACAAAACTCCACGGCGGAACCATCCAGAATTGGAATTTCTCCCTGGATTTTCACCAGCAAATTTGTGATCCCGTAGCTGTGCAATACGGCCAAAAAATGCTCGACGGTGCCGACCGCGAATCCTCTGGTCCGAAGCGAGGTGGCGTAACCCGTCGATCCCACATAATCCAGGTGGGCCGGAATCGTGACGTCGCCGGAAATTCCGGTGAACAAAATCCCGCTGTTCGGAGGAAGCGGATGCAGGATCAGCCCTGTCTTGATCCCGGAGTGGAGCCCCTGCCCCGAAATGACCACGCTCTTTTTCAGAGTCTTTTGTCTGATCGGCTGCCCAGCCGCGCCGTTTTTCGCCGCGGCCGCGCCCGTCCTTGCAGTTTTTCGTCGCTTGGATCCGTTGCCATTCACTTTTTTGGCTTGGGGAACCGACAACTCGCCGAGAGCCCGCTGGACGGTCAAGAGCAAGCCATCCAGTGATACCGGCTTTTCAATGAAGTCAAACGCGCCGAACTTCGTGGCAGTCACCGCGGTGTGAATATTGCCATGGCCTGAAACCATCACGACGTTAGTTTGCGGTTCCTGGCTCTTGATTTCCTTGAGCAGTCCGATGCCGTCGATGTGAGGCATCCAGATATCAAGGAGGACGAGGCTCGGTTTTTCTTGTCTGATCAGTTCCAATGCACGAGTGCCATCCGCGGTATCCAACACGCGATAGCCCTCGTCGCTTAAAACTTCACGTAGCGATTCCCTCACTCCATCTTCGTCGTCCACGACCAAGATCGTTTTTGCCTGCACTTTCAATGTTCCTCCAAGTTAAGAGCGCATGATTTGCCTCTTGATGTCCGCAGCGGCGACCGGCTCATGCACCGGCAACTCGATCGTGAACCGAGTGCCCCGCGGCTCGTTCGGTCGCACGCGAACATAGCCACGATGATCCTCGACGATTTGGCTCACAATCGTGAGCCCCAAACCCGTCCCGTTCTCTTTCGTCGAAAAATAAGGCTCGAAGATTTTTGATTTTATATCGGGGGCCAAACCGCATCCGTCATCCGAGACTTCCAGACAGACTACCTCCCGCGAGCGATCATAGCTCGTGGCGAGTCGAATTTCACCTTTTTCCGCTACGGCGGCGATAGCGTTGTCTAACAGATTGATCAAGACCCGCTTGATCTGCTCTCGATCCAGCTCCACCGGCGGAATCACACCCGGGCGACAATGGAAATGGACCTCCCTGTGGCCCTCCTTAAACAGGAACAGCGCCTCCTGAACGATTTCATTGAGATCGCTGGTCGCGAGTTGCGCCGACGGCAGCCGTGCGAACTGAGAAAATTCGTTGACTAAATTCTTTAATTCCTCCACCTGCTGGATAATCGTGGACGTGCATTTGTCCAGAATCGCGCCGTTGCCTTCGAGCATTGGGGCGTAGCGCTTCCGCAGCCGCTCGGCGGAGAGCTGTATCGGCGTCAGCGGGTTCTTGATTTCATGGGCAATTCGCCGTGCCACTTCCCGCCAGGCTTCCATCCTTTGGACCTTTTGAATCTGAGTAATATCTTCGAGAAAAACCATCACACCCACGGTGCGCCCCTCGTCATCGCGCAAGGAGGCCGCGCTTACCATCGCGGTGAGATGCTGCTCCGACAGCGGAATCCTTATCTCGCGTTCGACGCTGCCGCGGTCCTTCACGCTTTCGACAATTTCGCGCATGACGTGAAGTGATTCCGACTCGAAAACCTCTTCGTAATTCCTTCCCAGCGCTCCCGCTGCGCTCAATCCCAACATCCGCTCGGCAGCCATATTCCACGTGGTGATTTGTCCCGCGGGATTCACCGAAATCACGCCCGCCGCGACGTTGGCAAGGAGCGTCTCAACGAATTTGCCTCTGCGTTCGAGTTCGGCCGTGATCTGTTTCAAATCGCCCGTCATTTGGTTAAACGAATCCACGAGCGTCCCGATTTCATCATCCCCTCCCGATTCGATCTTGTAGTCCCAGTTCCCATGAGCCACCTCATGGGTTCCTTCCGCCAACTTCTGAATGGGCACCGTAATGCCCTTGGCGAGATAGAGACCGAACCAGGTCGCGGCAAAGATGATAACGAGAGTGATGAGCAGCAAGGTCAGGATGTAACTGTTTTTGACCGGCGTCTTAAGAAAAGCCAGATGCTTGTACTGTTCGTAGGAGCGCGAGATTTCCAGCGCCCGTTTAGTAATACTCTTCGGCACGAAGTAATCGACGACGACCACGCCGATAATCCGTCGATCGGCGCTATAGAGGGGCACCCCGCCTCGAATGACGTCACTTTCGCCGAACTCTTGCGTTCGGGTCACTTCCAATCCCCGCAGCGCCCGATTGAGAAATTCCGATTCAGCTTTGATGGTGACTCCGGTCGGCACTTGGTCGTTGAAGGCCACCACGACCAAGCGCCGGTCAGGAGAAAACAACTCCACCGTTCCGAGATTGTACTCTCGCTGTTTACTCTGGACGAACTCTTTAAGCTCGCCGAGTCGCTGCGCGTCAAAAAGTCTCTCTTGCGAAATGCGCTGGCTCAATTGCCGCGCGTAAAACAGCGCATTGTTGGCCGAGTTCTGGTAGTACGTTTGCCCGATTTCCAATGAGCCTTGCAGCGAATTTTCGACTTGAAGGTCGAACCAGCGTTCAAACGAGCGGGTGACGAATCCACCGGCGATGACAAACAGCAGTAAGCTCGGGACCAGGGACAACCCCACGAACGCCAAAACCAAACGAACGCGCAGTCGGGAACCGAGAATCCTCCTTTTGCGCTCGAAGACGAGTTTCACGAGGTTTCGGACCACGAGAAAAACCAGCAGAACGAGCAGAATGATGTTGATGTTGATGAGGAGAAAGAAAGCGATATTGCCGCTCAGGGAATACTCAGGGGAAACGTCGGGCAGTTGCACCTCGAAGAAGGCGAATACGATCACCATCAACGTGGTGATGAGGATCACTAGCGCTTCACGCTTGCGGCGCTTGGCCTCTTCCAGCTTCAGGCTCTCCTCAATCGACTTGGCGGTGGTTGCGAGTTCCATCGTTAAAAGCCTCTACTCAGAGGTCAAAACACCAAAAGTTTACCTTCTGAAGAGGTAAAGGACAAGGCTAATAATAACGCTTATAAGGATGCACGTGGTCAGCGGGAAATAGAAAGTAAATCGCTCTCGTTGAATGTAGATATCGCCCGGCAAATGGCCCAGCCAAGGGATCTTTCCGCCGAATGAAAAGATCAAGCCCAGCGCCACCAATACCAGGCCTAAATAGATCAAAGCCCTTCCAAATCCAGTCATGGTTTAGATTTGCGATCGCCGGTCGAAGTCCGCGCTATTCAGAAAAGCGTCGGCTGACCTTTTGGGCCGTTTCCTTTCGGCGAGCCCGGAGTTCGCCCAAAATGCTCATAAGCCAAAGCCGTCGCCAAGCGGCCTCTCGAGGTGCGCTGCAAAAAACCCGCCTGAATCAAGAACGGTTCATAGACGTCCTCAATGGTGTCCTTTTCTTCGCCGATGGCGGCCGCCAGCGTCTCAACCCCGACCGGTCCGCCTGAAAACTTGTCGATCATTGTAAGAAGCAGCATGGTATCCATCTTGTCGAGCCCGATGGGATCCACTTCTAACATCCGCAGCGCTTCCTCGGTGACGGGCTTGGTAATTCTCCCGCCCGCCTTAACTTGGGCATAATCCCGGACCCGACGGAGAAGACGGTTCGCAATCCGCGGTGTTCCCCGAGAGCGACACGCTATCTCCGCAATTCCATCATCCTCGCCGGCGACGCCGAGAATTGAAGCGGATCGTTTCAAGATTCGCGTCAACGCGTCGGGCGAATAGAAATCCAGTCGGAAGATCAGCCCGAACCGATCGCGCAGAGGCGATGTAAGCAGCCCCGATCGGGTGGTCGCGCCAATCAATGTAAACGGCTTCAGAGGTAACTTCATGGACCGGGCCTTGGGCCCTTGGTCGATCATGATATCGATCTGATACTCCTCCATCGCCGGATAGAGCAATTCTTCCACGACGTGATTCAGCCGGTGGATCTCATCGATGAAAAGTACGTCTCCTTCTTCGAGGTTGGTGAGTAGTCCGGCAAGATCACCAGGCCTTTCGACGATCGGCCCGGAAGTCGCCTTGATATTTACGCCCATCTCGCGGGCAATAATGTAAGCGAGAGACGTCTTACCCAATCCCGGCGGACCATGAAACAAGAGATGATCCAGCACGTCGCTGCGGCCACGAGCCGCGGCGATCGCCACCCTGAGGTTTTCTTTCACTTGTTCTTGGCCGATATATTCGTCGAAGCCTCGTGGCCTAAGATTGATCTCATAGTTCAGGTCGTCATCCGCACTCTTGGGAGAAACGGACCGCGCATCCATCACCGCTTCTTTCTTGTCCAGTCGATTGACCATGTTCAACCTTGACGACTCACCCGGCGCAGCACTTCCTTAATCACGTCTTCCAGACTTTGCTTCCCGGCCCGAATCGTATCACGGACGTTTTTCTCAACCTCGGCCTGCCGGTAACCGAGATTCACCAAAGCCGAAACAGCATCCAGCATGAGGTGGGATGCGTGACTCGGCGCGGCCGTCTCTGCAATCTGAGGTTGAAGCGTCGTCAATTTGTCTCTCAGTTCGACAATCATTCTCTCGGCGAGCTTTCTTCCAACCCCTGGAATGGAAACGAGTCTAAGCTGATCCCCCGCCTTGATCGCTTGCGTTAGCTCCGCTGCCGGAATTCCTGAGAGAATGTTGACCGCCAATTTCGGTCCGATGCCGGCGACGCTGTTTAACAACAGGAATACCTGCTTGTCTTGTGGCTCCTGAAAACCGAAAAGCTGTAATGCGTCTTCCCGCAGATGCGTGTGAATATAAAGACTGACCGGCGCACCAATTTCGGGCAAACCATAGAAGACAGTGAGCGGGATCAATACATCGTAGCCCACTCCACCCACATCGACGATAACCTCACCCGGCGCTTTATGCGCTAGAGTCCCTCTAATTTGCGCAATCACGATCAGCCATGAGTGTGTTGCCGGATGGGATTGCTACACCCGCCCAACGAATTTTTTTAACGAAGCCGATGGTGATCTGCGCTGGCGCAGAGCGGGACTGCAATCCGGTGCGGCTTCGAGAATTAGAGCTTGAAAGCACTGCCGGTGTAGATGACAAATCGCAGCCGCCAGCGCGTCGGAGGCGTCAAGCGCCATTTCCCCCGAAAGTTTTAGGAGAGCAGCAACCATACACTGAACTTGATCCTTCGTTGCCTGACCGTACCCGACGACGGCGACTTTGATTTCAGTTGCCGCGTATTCGTGGACCGCCATTCCGCTGTGCGCGGCGGCGAGAAGTGCCACCCCGCGGGCCTGCCCCAGCTTGAGCGCGCTTTGCGCGTTGCGGGCGAAAAACACACGCTCAAGACTGACACCGTCGGGGCGGTGAGATTCTATGACCTGCTGGATACCATGGTAAATGCGGCTCAACCGCTCGCCCTGGCCCTTCGCCCCGGCCGTGGCGATGGTGCCATGGGCGACATGAGAAAGGGAACTTCCGACGGCTTCAACCACGCCCCACCCTGTCACCATCGTTCCCGGGTCGATGCCAATTATTTTCACAGGAAGGGTTGATGCACGACTCGTACGCCGCTGCGAGGCCGCGGTCATCAGCTGGCCTTTTCGATCAATTCATCCGGGATATTAAAGTTGGCGGAGACACTCTGCACATCGTCGTGGTCCTCGAGCTCTTCGGTCAACTTGAGGATCTGTTCGACATGCTTCGCATCCACATTCACGGTATTCTTAGGAACCATTGTAATCTGAGCACTCGCAAGCGGCACTTTTCCCTGTTCCAGCTTTTCTTTGACTTTCTCGAAATCCTCAGGCTGTGTTACGATCTCGAAAATGTCTCCTTCCTCTTTGACATCTTCTCCGCCCGCGTCGAGCACAAGCCCGACGAGCCGGTCTTCATCGATCTGTGACTTTTCGACTGTAATCAGCCCGCGTTTGTCAAACATCCAGGAGACACAACCGGTTTCCCCCAAATTGCCCCCGTGTTTGGTGAACAGCCGGCGAATTTCAGAAACGGTGCGATTCTTATTGTCCGTAAGGACCTGAGCAAGAATCGCCGCTCCGCCCGGCCCATAGCCCTCGTATTGGATCTCCTCGTAAGAGACGCCCTCGAGTTCGCCCGTTCCCTTCTTGATCGCCCTCTCAATGTTGTCGTTGGGCATACTCTGGGCCTTGGCAGTCGCAACGGCGGTTCGAAGCCGCGGATTGGCATTGATGTCTCCTCCACCCATCCGCGCCGCAACGCTAATTTCCTTGATGAGTTTGGTGAAGAGCTTTCCCCTTTTGGCGTCTTTCGCGGCTTTCTTGTGTTTGATCGAACTCCACTTTGAGTGACCCGACATAACGAATGACAACTCCCTTAAAATTATTGCCTGTAAGCTAGCACAATCCCCTGTCCGGGTAAACCGGCGAAACAGCCAATGACCAAAGACAACGATTTATAGTTTGACGTTCGTCGAAAAAGTACGTACAGTGCGTTAACATGTGAGACATCTGAGATAGGAAGCAGGGGGCTTGACTAACCAGATCTCCCCTTACCCAAAGAAGCTAATCCGAACCCGGTTTCATCGGTTTAAATCTCCCCATCATGCTCTTCTTCGGGGTTAGGTCCCCAGAATAATAAACTACAACCGTTCCGGTGGCATTCAGTCAGGAGACGATTAATGACTTTTCCCCTTAGCCAAGTTTTAGGTTTTTTCTGTACTTTCTTGTATGGCAGCTTCTTCGAGTGGACGTTGCATAAATACTTGATGCACCAACCACGGTGGCAATACCCTTTTCGCGCCCATGCTGTGGTTCACCACGGTCTTTTTCGGACCGGGCCGCAGTACTTTCTTTCCGATGCAAAAGTCATCCGGAAGGTGCGGTTTGCCTGGTGGAACGCACCGATGATTCTCATCCTGCACAGTCCAGCGATTTTGTATATCGAGTATCTGCTCGGGTCGAACATCCTCTTCGGCGCTTTAAGCGCCATCGTTGCCTATTATTCCCTCTACGAATACCTCCACTATTGCATGCATATCCCTAAAGGGCGATGGTTGGAAAAGACGGCTTGGTTCCGCTGGTTGGACTCTCATCACCATATGCACCACAAACGACACTTTAATAATCTCAACGTCGTGCTGCCGTTGGCCGACATCGTGTTCGGGACGCTCATTCCGCGCAACGAACACCTGCCAGTCCCCGACCGCGAAGAAGGCGCGATCCAGGTCGGGGTGGTGTTGGCGGAATCATAGCACGCACAGCGGCAGATGACTTTTTTCTTTCTATCGATTTCGATATAATTTTTGCATCGATGACAGAGCCATTCCCATCGTCACGAGATCTTCCCGCCGAGCGTTCATGCCGCTGGTTGTTCTTCCTGCTGCCTTTGCTTTTTCTCACCGCCTGTTCCATTCCGCCGTCTATCGTCAAGCTGCCGTCTCCTCCCGAACCGCGCTTGATCCAGACGGGCATCGCCTCTTGGTATGGTCCGGGTTTCCACGGTAAATCAACGGCGAGTGGAACCATTTACGATCAAAACGATCTCACCGCGGCGCACCAAACGTTGCCATTGGGCAGCCGGGTCATGGTGACTAATTTGAATAATGGAAACGCGACGGAAGTCACCATCACTGACCGCGGCCCGTTCGCTAAGGGGCGAATTATCGACTTGTCCTACGGCGCCGGTCGTTCTCTGGGAATGATCGGTCCCGGCACGATCCCGGTTCGACTCGAAGTGATCGAAAGCCCGTACAGGATCCAAACCATCCGCGCCTCTCTCGATTACACCCTTCAGCTGGGCTCTTTCTCGCAACGCGAAAACGCGGAACAACTCCGCGACCGCCTCGCAAAATCCCATGCGGACGTAACCATCGTGCCCCTTGAGGCGAAGGACGTGACCTACTATCGGGTACGGCTAGGGACATTCACCAATCGCGCGACTGCCGAAGAGCAGGCGCGCCAGCTCGCTCAAGCAGGATTTCCAGTGATCATCATGGAGAAGTAGGTGAATGTCGTCCGTTACGCAAATCTGAATTCGCGAGTCAATCTTGCCCCTCTCGCGCGGATCTTCGGAGCGATTTCCTTTTTTGCTTTTCTGGGTGGTTGCTTTTCTTCCACACCGACACCGTCGACTCCCGCGCCGGTGATTTCCTTCACCGATCTCAAAAACCGTGTCGGTCAGATTCGAGGACTCTCGCTAAAGCGGAATATTACGATTGAGGCGACGACGTCGAACGGCGATGTCGGCGCGTCGGACAAAACGTTGATCGAGATGGATGGCCCGACGGTCGTTACGCAACTCGCCCGGGCCTATAAGCGTATCGGCCTACTACCCGAAAACACCGATTTTGCCAAAGCACTGGCGGATTATCGCCGTCTTGATCGAATCGCATATTACGAAGCCGAGCGCACGCGCGTCGTCGTTAGGCCGGAAGCGTCGAGCCTCGGGCGGGCGTTTTCTGCAACCGATCCCCGGGTGGCAGCGGAGGTCCCAGCAATCTTTGGAATCGTGCAGGCGCTCGACGAGCAACACTTTCAGTGGCAAGAGCGAATCAAGTCTGTCGCCCTCGAGGATCGCCAGCTCGCGCTTCGCGCGCTGGCCGTGGGCGACGCGACTCTTGTGGCACTGACTCGCGTGAGCGGCAGCAAAACTCCCGCCGTATCGCCGGCAATAGCTGAAACCCTCGGCCGCTTGGCGTCAGCCGTGGAAAAGTTAGCGTCCGGTTTACCGGATTTCCTCCGCTGGAAGTTGGTTTTCCCCTATCGCGAAGGCAGCCAATTTGTTTCTTGGGCACATGCGACCAAGGGCTGGAATGGTGTCAACGCGCTGTTTGCCAACCCTCCTCTCTCTACGTCCCAAATTCTCCATCCAGAAAGATATTATGTTCAGCGGGAAAATCCGCTGCGTCTCTATCCCTGGGGGCTCGCGCGCCGGATGAAAGAAAGTGCAGTGGTAGAGCAAACCTTGGGCGAGTATCTGACGCGTCTGTTGCTCTCCACCGCCCGCTCCGAAAACGAGGCCGCACAGATCGCATCCGGCTGGCAGGGCGACTCCCTTTCGGCCTATCAGGAAGGTGACAGGTTGGTGACGGCTTGGATCAGCGCGTGGAAAACCGAGAAAGAGGCGCGGGAATTCTTTCGCGCCTACGCAAGCGTTCAGGAAAGGTCACACCGTATCCGCTGGCAGGAATCCACGAACCGGAATGACCATTTACAAGCGGATCTTTCTGGAGGGCAGTCCATGGTCCTGCAGATCAAAGGGCCGCTGGTTCTGCTGCTGGACGGGCTGCCGTTGGCTCGTTCCTTGGAACTGGCTCAAGAGACTTGGAAGGATTTGGAAACTGACAGGGAATCAATCGCAATTCCCTTCGACATCGCCGCAGGGAAGATTCAGTGGGCGTCGAGAAGGCGGTAGCGCCCGGCTTCGTTTTTTACCCGGCCTTCTTTGATCAGCTTGATCAGGTGCGCCTGCACGGAAAACTCGGCAATATTTTTGAGCGGTCCCGAAACATCTACGTAAATCGTTTGCGTAATCGCGCCGATGGTCTCATGTCCTTTACGCAAGGCGTCCAGGACCTGTTTCTGCCGCATCAATCGGTGCTCGATATATTCTCTGATCTTCGCTTCCGGTTTCCCCACCAGCGGCCCGTGGCCCGGCAAGATCAAGCTGATGTTGAATCCGAGCAGTTTTTCGAGGGAGCGGAGGTAATCTGTCATATCGCCGTCCGGCGGCCGGATCACGGACGTTCCGAAACCGAGGATGTGATCACCGCTGAAAAGCACCTGATCACCGGATTCGTAAAAACAGCAGTGGCCTGATTCATGACCGGGCGTATGCAGCACTTGCAGTTCGCCGCCGCCAAACTGGATTCGATCGCCCTCGCCGTACTGGAAGTCTTCGCCGCCCAGATAGCCCGCGCGCGAGTGATGAATGCCGATTTTCGCCCCGGTCCGTTTTCTTAACGCCAGCGCGCCGCCGCAGTGATCGCTGTGGATGTGCGTGAGCAGAATCTTATCAATCTTCTTGGCGCCCATCGCCTCCACTTGCTCGATGATCCCGTCGAGATTCGAATCAGCGCTGAGCGCAACGTCGATCACGAGCACCCCGCCCTCCCGTCCAACGACGTATTGATTCGTTCCTTGCAGCGTCATGTAACCGGGATTGTTCGCTGTGAAATGCCGGATGTATGGGGGTTCCGCCATAATCGTTTTGTCCGCACTTTCTCCATGAGCCGGAAACGCTCGCGTTCCCCCGAAGAAAAACGCCAGCGAAGAACGAGTTAGTATCGCCAGCGCTTCTCTCCGTGTGACCACGTGCGTGTTAGTTCTGCAGCAACTGTCTCAACACGTACTCGAGAATCCCGCCATGGCGGTAGTAGTCCAGCTCGGCCGGCGTGTCGATCCGGCAGGTGATCGCGAACTCTTTCACCTTGCCGTCGTCACTTGTCGCCCTCACGGTGAGATCCTGTCTCAACTTGAGCCCAGAAGAGATCCCGCGAACATCGAACTTCTCGAATCCCGTGAGGCCGAGCGACTGGAGATTTTCGCCGGGCTTGAACTGCAAAGGAACGATGCCCATGCCGATCAGGTTGCTTCGATGAATGCGCTCATAGCTCTCTGCGATGGCTGCTTTGACGCCGAGGAGTCTCGGTCCTTTCGCCGCCCAGTCGCGCGATGATCCTGAACCGTACTCTTTCCCGGCGATCACGATCAAAGGAATGCCCTCTTTCTGGTACTGCATCGCCGCGTCGTAGATGGACATCTGCTTTTTTTCAGGGAGATGCACCGTCCAGCCGCCTTCCGTGCCGGGCGCGAGTTGGTTCTTGAGACGCACGTTGGCGAAGGTTCCACGCATCATGACTTCATGGTTGCCGCGCCGCGCGCCGTACTGATTGAAGTCTTTCGGCTGGATGCCATGCTCCGTCAGGTACTTGGCCGCGGGGCCGTTCTTTTCGATGGAGCCGGCGGGTGAAATATGATCGGTCGTGATCGAATCGCTCAACACCGCCAGGACCCGGGCTCCGGTGATGTCCTTCGGCTGCGACGGCGTTTTGGTCATGCCTTCGAAGTAGGGCGCCGCGCGCACGTAAGTCGAGTTTGGATCCCACGCGAAGAGCTCGCCTTCAGGTGTCGGCATCTTCTTCCAGCGCTCGTCGCCCTCGAAGACCTCGCCGTATTCCTTTTTGAACATCTCCGATCGCACCGACCTGGCGATTTCGTCGCGAACCTCTTCTGGCGTCGGCCAGATGTCTCTTAAATAGACAGGGGTTCCTTTCTGGTCGTTGCCCAAGGGTTCGGTGGTGATGTCCATGTCCATCCGGCCCGCCAACGCATAAGCGACGACGAGCGGCGGCGAAGCGAGATAATTGGCGCGCACCTGCGGGTGAATCCGGCCTTCGAAGTTTCGGTTGCCGGAGAGGACCGCGCATGCAACGAGATCGCCTTCCTGGATGCCGGCGGAAATCGCCTCCGGCAGCGGTCCGCTGTTGCCGATGCAAGTCGTACAGCCGTAACCCACGAGGTAGAAGCCGAGCTCTTCCAGGTGGGGCAAAAGACCGCTCTCCTTTAAATAATTCGTCACGACCTTCGATCCTGGCGCCAGACTCGTCTTTACCCACGGCTTAGCCTTCAGTCCCTTTTCTCCCGCTTTCTTCGCCAGCAGGCCGGCGCCGATCAGCACAGAAGGGTTCGACGTATTCGTGCAGCTCGTAATCGCCGAGATCACCACCGTGCCATGTCCGAGCGTGGTGCGGTCGCCGTTCAGTTGCACGGAGACAGTTTTGTCCGGCGCGCCGCTTCTCATCAGGCTCGGCAGCGCTTCTTGGAAAGCGCTCTTCGCCTTTGCAAGCGGCACCCGATCCTGCGGCCTTTTCGGCCCCGCCAGACTCGGCTCCACTGTGTCGAGGTCGAGTTCCAACGCGTCGGTGAATACCGGATCGGGCGACGCGTCGGTGCGAAACATCCCCTGTTCTTTGGTATAGGCTTCTACCAGCTCGATCAGCTCCGGATCACGGCCGGTAAGCCGCAAATATCTCAGCGTCTCGTTATCCACGGGGAAGAAACCGATGGTCGCGCCATATTCCGGCGACATGTTTCCGATGGTTGCTCTGTCCGCGACGCTCAGGCTGGAAAGCCCCGAGCCGTAGAACTCGACGAATTTTTCCACCACCCCTTTTTTACGCAGCATCTGCGTGACCGTGAGAACGAGATCCGTGGAAGTGGCGCCCGCGCGGAGTCTGCCGTGCAGCTTGAATCCGATAACATCGGGGATGAGCATGATGATCGGTTGTCCGAGCAGTGCCGCCTCGGCCTCGATACCGCCCACGCCCCAGCCGACAACGCCCAGACCATTGATCATTGGCGTGTGGGAATCCATTCCCACAACCGTGTCCGGGTAAGCGATAGTTGCGCCGTTCTGTTTGGCCCGGAACGTCACTTGGCCCAGGTACTCCAGATTGACCTGATGGCAGATGCCGGTGTCCGGCGGCACGACTCTAAAATTGCTGAACGCCTTTTGCCCCCAACGCAAAAACGCGTAGCGCTCGACATTGCGCTCGAACTCGATCTTGGAGTTCGCCTCGAAGGCCAACGCGGAGCCAAATTGATCCACCTGCACCGAGTGGTCGATCACGAGATCGCACGGCGCCAGAGGATTAATCCTTTTCGGATCGCCGCCGAGCCGCTTCATCGCCTCGCGCATGACCGCGAGATCCACCACCGCCGGCACGCCCGTAAGATCCTGCGTCAAAACCCGCGCCGGCATGAAGGCGATTTCCTTTTCCTGCTTTGCTTTGGGATTCCAATTCGCCAGCCCTTCGATGTCGCCCCTGCTCACATGATGATTGTCTTCCTGTCTGAGCAGGTTTTCCAACAGGACTTTCAAAGAAACCGGCAGCCGCGAAACGTTCTTGAAGCCGGCCTTTTCCAAGAGATCGAGCCGGAAAATATCGTAGCTCTGCTCTCCGACGGTGAGCGTCTTGCGCGTGCCGAAACTGTCCACGTACTTCTGTGTCATTGAAAGCTCCTTATATAGGGTTATTGGTGGGCTGTCCTATTTTGTAGCCAGGCCGGGAAGATAAAGCAACAGGGAGGCTAAATCATCAGAGCGCCGCGTGAAACTTGACAAGCCCTTTGAGCGGCACGACAATCGCCGCATTGATATAAATATTGAAGGGTCGGGGGGATAAACGGGTAAACCGGCTTTATCTATGGTTAGTCGAGATTTTTGTTACACGGGTGTAGCTTAAAGAAGCCATTAGAGTAAGATCCGTGGCGAGGCGCCGCAGCAAGTTGCGGGTGGCTCGTCTATCGCGGCTTAAACCGGTTTGTATGCCAAAACGATGACGACAAGACATGGTGAATTTTGATGGCGATTGCAATCGAAAAATATTCTCCGGAGCAATTAGATCCGACGGTTTCAGTCCTCGCCGACGCATTCGTGACCAACCCGCTCCACGTGTCTGCTTTCGGGCCGCAACGTATCGACCAAAACCGATTGTTTTTCCGGATCGGCCTGCGGCACATGTTCATCGGTCAAGCTTTTGTCGCGCTGGTGGACGGCGCTGTTCGCGGATACGTGCATTTTAACCCTTCTCCACACTGCCTTCCGGCGCCGGAGGAGATTCCGACGGCGGTAGCAACTCTGCTGACCCCGCTCGGCGAGGCAATTCCACGGGTCGTGAAATGGTTCGCAAGATGGTGCCACCTAGATCCCGACCAACCCCACGTGCATCTGGGACCTATCGGCGTCTCACCGAAAACTCAGGGCAAGGGAGTCGGCACGGCATTGATGAATCGCTACATCGAACATCTCGATCAGGAAAGGATCGCCGGCTATCTCGAAACCGACCGGCCGGAGAATGTGGAGTTCTATAAAAGATTCGGTTTCGTCGTTCAGCGCGAAGAAGAGCTCATCGGCACGCCGACCTGGTACATGTGGCGGGCGAGGAATCAGTGAAGTCACCTCTTGTATCCCAAGCTGATTATCTGCAAGTCTGCGCTTTGATTATTTACGCTTGCTGGTAACTATGCTCCTAGTGTAAAAATACAGGTCGCACCGCAACCGGCGGCGGAATTACGCCGCTCGCGGGCATCGCTGCGATTTCAATTGAGGAGAGAGTATGGTCGCCACCGACTCGACCGCCCCGCTGACTGCGCGCTCAGGCACGCTCCAGACCTACAATGCCGCAGTCGATTTGATCGAACGCAATCTCGCCGTCCGGCCAGAGAAGATCGCTTACATCGATGACTATGGAGCCTACACCTATGCCGAGCTGGCACGGCGGGTGAATCGCTGCGCCAATGCCTTGACCGGTCTTGGCCTGGCGCTGGAAGCGCGTGTCCTGCTGTGCCTGACCGACACGGTCGATTTTCCGTCGGTGTTTCTCGGCGCGATCTTCAAGCCGATCTCTGACGCTCAACCTTTTCTTAAGCACATCGTGGTATCGGGTGGCAGCACATCCGGCTACCCTCAGCTTGGCGATTTGATCGCCGCAGCGGGATCGGACTTCACCGCCGCGCCGACGCGCTCCGACGAGCCCTGCTTCTGGCTCTACTCTTCCGGCTCCACCGGCACGCCGAAAGGCACGGTACACGTGCAAACGAGTCCGATCCAGACCGCCGAGCTTTACGCGCAACCGATTGTCGGCATCCAGGAGAGCGATGTCGTGTTCTCCGCAGCCAAGCTGTTTTTCGCCTACGGACTAGGCAACGCGCTCACTTTTCCGCTTTCCGTCGGGGCGACCACGGTCTTGCTGAGCGAGCGTCCGATCCCAGCCGCTGTGTGCCGCGTCCTGCGACAGCATCGCCCGACGATTTTTTACGGTGTGCCAACTCTCTACAGCGCGCTGCTCGCAAGTCCCGATCTGCCGAAACGCGAAGAGCTCAACTTGCGCCGGTGCATATCGGCCGGAGAAGCGCTTCCGCCCGACGTCGGCCGCCGCTGGCTCGAACACACGGGCTTGGAGATCCTCGACGGCCTGGGCTCGACCGAGATGCTGCATATCTTTTTGTCGAACCAGCCGGGTTCAGTGCGCTACGGTACTACCGGCAAGCCGGTTCCCGGCTATGACATTCGCCTGGTCGATGAAGCAAACCAGCCGGTCGCCAAAGGAGAAATCGGCGAGTTGCAGGTCGCCGGCCCGACCAGCGCCGCGCTTTATTGGAACAACCGCGCGAAAAGCCGCAGCACCTTTCTCGGTCCATGGACCAAAAGCGGCGACAAGTACATCGAGAGCGAGGACGGCTACTTCATCTATTGCGGCCGCGCCGACGACATGCTCAAGGTGAGCGGCATGTGGGTCTCGCCATTCGAGGTCGAGGCCGCGCTCGCCTCACACGAGGCGGTGCTCGAAGCCGCGGTCGTCGGTCACGCCGATGAAAACGGCCTGATCAAACCCAAGGCTTTTATCGTGCTGCGGCCAGACGTTCAGCAACCGCGCGAGCTCGCCGCCACCTTGCAGCAACACGTCAAAGACCGGCTGGCGCCGTACAAATACCCGCGCTGGATCGAATTCGTACCGGAGCTGCCGAAAACCGCGACCGGCAAGATCCAGCGCTTCAAGCTGCGCGCAGTTACCGGCGCGTAAGAGTGAGGCCGCAGACAATTTTCACATACCACGGAGGAGATTATGGGCTTCGGACGCAACTTGAACCGCCGGCAGTTCCTGGCACAGGCCGGCCTCCTCACGGCGGGCGCATTGTTACCGACGCGCTTCGCGCTGGCGCAGATGCAAAAGATCCGCATCGGCCTGATGCTGCCTTATACGGGAACCTATGCGCAACTCGGCGTCGCCATCACCAACGGCTTTAAGCTCGCCGTAGCCGAGCGCGGCGGCAAGCTCGCCGGACGCGAGATCGAGTATTTCACGGTCGACGACGAATCGGAGCCAGCCAAAGCGCCGGAGAATACCAACAAGCTGGTGCAGCGCGACAGGGTCGACGTGCTGGTTGGCACGGTGCACAGCGGCGTGCAGATGGGCATGGTGAAGATCGCCAAAGAAGCCGGGACACTCATGATTATTCCCAACGCTGGGTTAGATGCCGCCACCGGCGCGCTCTGCGCCCCGAATATTTTTCGGACCTCTTTTTCGAATTGGCAGCCGTCCTATCCGATGGGCAAAGTTCTGGCGGACCGCGGCGTTAAGAACGTGGTGACCCTCGCCTGGAAGTACGGCGCCGGCGAAGAGGCGACCGCCGGCTTCAGCGAAGGGTTTATCAAGGCCGGAGGCAAGTCGGTTCGAGGGCTATGGGTCCCCTTTCCCAATGTCGAGTTCCAAGCGTTACTCACCGAGATCGCCTCGATCAAGCCCGACGCGGTATTCGTGTTTTTTGCCGGCGGCGGCGCGGCGAAGTTCATCAAGGACTATGCCGCAGCGGGGCTCAGGAAACAGATCCCGCTGTTCGGCTCAGGCTTTCTCACCGACGGCGTCTTGGACGCAGTGGACGACGCCGCGCAGGGAATCGAGACCACGCTGCATTACGGCGATGGCCTCGACACCAAACGCGACCACGACTTTCGCAGCGCCTATTCTAAGGCCTACAAGAGCGATCCCGACGTCTACGCGGTACAGGGTTACGACGCAGCTCTGCTGCTCGCCGTAGGAGTCAACGCCGCCAAGGGCGACATCACCAAGAAAAAAGAAATGATCGCGGCGATGGCAAATGCCAAAATCGACAGCCCGCGGGGCACCTGGACTATGTCCAAGGCTCACAATCCGATCCAGGACATTTACCTACGCAAAGTGGTCGGCCGCGAGAATAAAGTGATCGGAGTAGCGCACAAGGCACTTGCCGATCCAGCGCGCGGCTGCAAGCTGTAGCGACTCGATAAAGTTCAGTACACCGCCCGGCGTGCAGCCCTGAAACGGGCGAGCTGTATTCGACGGCTTGAACGTCTTGAACATTTTGAACTGCTTGAACCCTCATTCCAAATGTTTTACCTGATCCAACTCCTGAACGGCGTTCAGTACGGCCTGCTGTTGTTCCTGCTGGCGAGCGGTTTGACGCTTATTTTCGGCATCATGGGCGTGATCAATCTTGCGCACGGCAGTTTTTACATGGTCGGCGCCTATCTCGCTTACTGGCTCGCCGGCATTACGGGGAGCTTTTGGCTCGCCCTCCCGCTCGGCGTCGGCACCGCGCTCGCTGTCGGCGTGTTGCTGGAGGTTACGCTGTTCAGCCGTTTGTACAAGCGCGACCACCTTTACCAGGTGCTGCTCACCTTCGGCCTGATTCTGATCTTCGAGGAGCTCAGAAGCATCCTCTTCGGCGACGATGTGCACGGCGTGGCGGTGCCCGCCGTGCTCAGCTACTCGGTGCGCCTCACTGACACGCTGTCCTATCCGGTGTACCGACTGTTCATTACTTTTGTTTGCTTGCTGCTCGCCGCCGCACTGTATCTCGTAATTCAAAAGACCCGTCTTGGCATGATGATCCGCGCCGGCAGCAGCAATCGTGAAATGGCGGCTTCGCTCGGCGTCAACATTCCTTTGCTGTTCGCTCTCGTATTCGCGCTCGGAACGGCGCTCGCCGCGTTTGCCGGCATGATCGCCGCGCCGACATCTTCCGTGTTTCCCGGCATGGGTAACCAGATCCTGATCATCTGCTTCGTGGTCGTGGTCATCGGCGGCATCGGCTCCATCAACGGCGCAATGATCGCCTCGCTTGCCATCGGACTCGCCGACACCCTCGGCAAAGTGCTCGCTCCGGAGTTTTCCGCAATGGCGGTTTATTTTTTGATGGCTATCATTCTCTTGTGGCGGCCCCAAGGGCTCGTCAACAAGACGTAACCTTCAAGTGGCGAACACACATTTTACCCGCGCCGTGCTGTTACTGGGCGCCTTGCTGCTCGCCGCCTTTCCGCTGATCGGATCAACCTTCTATATTCAACTCGGCGCGAAAATCATGATCATGGCGATCTTTGCCATGAGCCTCGATCTCCTCGTCGGCCATACCGGCCTGGTGAGCCTGGGACACGCCGCCTACTTCGGGCTCGCCGCCTACGTGCTGGCGCTGATCACACCCAAGTATGAGGCCGCGAGCCTCTGGCTCACGCTCCCTGTCGCGATCGTCGCCGCCGCCGCTGCCGCTTTGGTCATCGGCTTTCTGGTTGTCCGCACGGGGGGAGTATACTTCATCATGGTGACGCTCGCTTTCGCGCAGATGCTCTATTCGCTATTCCACGACACCAAGTTGGGCGGTGGCTCGGATGGCATTTACATCAACATCAGACCCGAGCTCACTGTGGGCAGCATCAAGCCGCTCGATCTCGAAGACCCGGTGCAGTTTTATTATTTGGTCTTGATGTTCATGCTCGGCGTATACGCCTTTTTGAATAAGCTGCGCTGTGCACCGTTCGGACGCGCGCTGGCAGGCATCAGAGCCAACGAAAATCGTATGCGTTCCATCGGCTACCCGGTATTCGGTTACAAGCTCGGCGCCTTCGTGCTGGCCGGCGCCCTGGCTGGATTGGCCGGCTATCTCGCCGCCTGCCAGTTCGGCTTCGTCAACCCGGAAATTCTCGCCTGGCATCAGTCAGGCACGGTGCTCATGATGGTGATTCTCGGCGGCATGGGCAGGTTTCACGGCGCGATCATCGGCGCGTTTGCCTACATCCTGCTGCAAGAGTTGCTCTCGGCCTCGGCCATGTTCGGCGCCTACGCCAAACATTGGCAGCTCGCCATGGGCAGCTTGATCGTGCTGATCGTCCTGGTTCTGCCGCGGGGACTCGCAGATCTTCTAGAATACGGAGCCGTCGTGTACGAACGCCAGCGCATGCGCGCTGCGGGGTAAGCTGTAAATGACCGAGCCACTCCTGCAAGTCCTTGGACTATCGAAGAGCTTCGGCGGACTCGCCGCGGTCGATAACGTGTCGCTCGAAGTCAGCGCCGGCGCGCTGCACGCGGTCATCGGTCCCAATGGAGCGGGAAAAACGACCTTGATCAATTTGCTCTCGGGCGATTTGCCGGCCAGCGCTGGCAGCATTCTGTACCACGGCGTGGAGATAGCGCACCTCACGCCGGAAAAGCGCTCGCGCCTGGGCGTCGGCCGCAGCTATCAGAAGGTCAATATATTTCCCGGATTCAGCGCCTTTGAAAACTGCCGGCTGGCGGCGCAATCCCGCGAGCCGCGCCCGTTCAACTGGCTTCGGGATGCAACCAAGTACGACGCGATCATGGAAAATGCCCGGCGGGCGCTGTCGGCTGTGGGTTTGGCGCACCGAGCGGATGCGTTCGCATCCATCCTGAGTCATGGCGAGCAGCGTCAACTCGAGATCGCAATGTCGCTCGCCACCGATCCGACACTGCTGCTGCTCGACGAGCCCCTCGCCGGCATGGGCACGGAAGAGTCTTTGCAGATGATCGAGCTGATCGGCGGGCTGGCCGAGACTCACGCGACATTGATGGTCGAGCACGACATGGATGCGGTATTCCGACTGGCCCGGGTGCTCACCGTGATGGTCAACGGCAAGACTTTGGCCTCGGGAGCGCCGGAGACAATCCGTGCGAACCGGGAAGTACAAAGCGCCTATCTGGGCAACGCGGACGGCATCGAATGAACCACACTCCTATCATCGAAGCCCAGGACCTGCACAGCTATTACGGCGCAAGCCATATTTTGCATGGCATCGACTTTTTCGTGCGACCGGGAGAAGCCGTCGGCCTGATGGGACGAAATGGCATGGGAAAGACGACGTTGATTCGCACGCTAGTCGGTCACGTCGAGCCGCGCCGCGGCGAAGTCAAAATCAACGGCCGCGTCATGACGGCGGCGCCGCCGCACCTGATCGCGCGCGAGGGCATCGCTTATGTTCCCGAGGGAAGAGGCATCTTTGCCAATCTCTCGGTGCGGGAGAATCTGATCATGGCGGCGCGTGTTGGCAAGGACGGCAGGCGCGATTGGAGCTACGAGCGCGTGCTGGAGACTTTCCCGCGGCTGCGCGAGCGGCTGTCGCTCGGCGGACAGCAGCTCTCCGGCGGCGAGCAGCAGATGCTGACCATCGGCCGCGCGCTCATGACTAACCCGAATCTGCTGATCCTCGATGAAGCCACCGAGGGGCTGGCGCCGCTGATCGCCCAGGAGATTTGGCGCATCATCCGCGCGGTGCGCGGAACCGGCATCGCCGCCATCATCGTCGACAAGAACTATGCCGCCGTGTCCGCGATCACCGACCGCAACGTCGTCCTAGTCAAAGGACGCATTGTCTTCGAGGGCACCGGCCACGAACTGCGCGAGAGGCCGGAGCTTTTGCATCAGCATCTCGGCATCTGACAAAGGAGTCGGCACGGCATTGATGAACCAGTACGTCAAGCAATTCAAAAACAAACGGGCCGAAGAAGCTGGAATCCTACAAAAAATTCGGCTTCCTCGTTCAGCACGAAGAGTAACTTATCGGGGCGCGGACGTGGTATATAGGGCGGGCGAAGAACGAGTAATCCTGTCGTCCTTAGAAAACGGAAGGAAAAGAATCCCCGCGTTTGGAATTGTGTAAGAAATCATGACCGATGGCAAACCATTGACCAAATGGGTATTGACGGGAGGATCCTGGGTGAGCGTCATGCAAGCGTTTCGCATCGGTTCGATTGCATCTGTCTTAGGAATTACTCTGGGTAGCGTCATGGCTTTCAGCCAGTCATCACCGGCTAACGTAGAGGAAACCGTTTGCGGATGGTTCAAAGAGCGTGCGGCTTTCCTTTCCTGGAGCATGGCGGCAGGGCGGCCAAATCCAGACGCTTGGAAAGCAGTGTCTGGCGCCGAACCTGTGTCGCACAAAACGCGAGACGGGCGTATGCTGCGCGGCTTTAAGATCTCTACCCCTCCAGCCAGCAACACTTCTACCGAGACACGTGGCTTTCTGCTGTTCGCCCAGGGAAATGCGATGCTAGCAGATCATTCGCTTGACACTCTAAAGGACTTTGCTACCCACGGTATCAATGTCTTCGTCTATGACTACCGGGGCTACGGAAATTCGGAAGGCAAGCGTCGATTAAAAGCAATTGTCAGCGATTACCGGGAAATTTTCGACGCCCTCAAGAAAGCATACTCGGGGCGCAAGTATCTTTACGGTGTCTCTTTCGGAGGCATCGTTCTGCTTAACCTCATCGGGCGAAGCGCGGACTTTGACAAGGCAGTGATTGATTCAACGCCGAGTCGAGTTTCCACGTTCGGCTGCCCGGAAGAATACGACCCCGTTCTCAACCTGCCGACCGACGGCGCCAATCTATTCTTGATTAGCGGAAAGAAGGATACCGTCGTGACGCCCGCAGACCAGGCCGAGCTGATGTCAAAGGGACAGTCTCGCGGAGCGCGTGTGATGGTCGCGGAAGAATTCGCCCATGCTTTTGCGGATCCTGACGACTCGGTGCACCTTAAGAGACAAAAATTGGTCAGAGACTTTCTCTTCCAAACCGGGCCATGAGAGTATTTTCGCCATCGCGGGAAGTATAAATTGGTTTTACAAACAGGTCGGCGTTGTCGTTTGACGCGAAGAGCAACTGATCCGCATGCTGACCTGGCGCATAGGGTGACCAGGGAACAAGTAAACAAGAGGCATATTATGGAAGCTGCACCTCTGAAGGGCCTGATCGTTGGCGTAGACCTGGACGGCGTGTGCGCCGACTTTCTCCGCCGCATGCGCGAGATCGCGGCGGAGTGGCTGGAGCGCAACATCGAAGAGCTCACGCCTGACGTGTCGTACGGCTTGCGCGAGTGGGGCATAGAAAACGATGAGCAGTACAACAGCCTGCATAGGTTCGCGGTGACCCAGCGCGAACTGTTCAAAACCGCGCCGATGATTCCCGGCGCGCGAAAATATTTGCGCCAACTTTCCGACGGTGGCGCCCGCATCCGGATCATCACGCACCGGCTCTACATTCATTTTTTTCACAAGACGGCAGTGGAACAGACCATTGACTGGCTCGATACGCACAGCATTCCGTACTGGGATCTATGTTTTATGAAAGAGAAGGATCAGGTGGGCGCGGACGTGTACATCGACGACGGCCCCGGCAACGTAGAGCAACTGCGGCGCAAGGGATTGTACACAATCTGCTTTGCCAACAGCACCAACAAGGATACTCCTGAACCACGCGCCAAGTCCTGGGAGCACGTATTTCAACTCGTTAACGAATGGGCAGCGAAGCGATAAAAGTGAGTAAAGATCTGTAACGCATCCTTAAAGGAAAATGATTTTTAGGAGCCGCTTGCGAATGGTGGATTGCGCAGAGGCGACGCATTCGCCGCTGGCATGATCATGGCTGGGAAGTGCAGCCAGGCGCACCCGCGTTATTTCAGCCGATCCCGGATCTTGGCGAGGGCTGCGCGGGCGCACTCTTCGTCGAATTGGCCTCCGGGAGCGCCACTCACTCCGATCGCGCCGATCGCGGCTCCGCCGGCCATGATAGTCACTCCACCGACTACATAAGTAACATTGGGCAGCGGCGTCTGCGGCACCGTAGACGGCGGATTCTTGCTCATTCGGTCGGCGACGGCCTTCGTGCTGTCTTCCTTGCGCGCAAGCGTCAGCGAGGCCGCCGAGTAAGCCTTGTAATAAGCATTGTCGAGCGAGTGGATGGGCGCGCCGTTGCCGCGCAGCATGGCTTGGCGAACGCCGTCGAGATCGACGACGACCGCCGTCACCGCGTAACCCTTCTGCGCGCAGCTCGCGACCGCTTCGCCCACAAGCTCATTCGCAAGTGGCGCCGACAATTTCTGCAAGTTGACCAGCCCTTGGGCCTGAGCGCCCTTCGGGGCAGCGCCTACGACGAACACCAGAGCAAGCACAACAGCTTGCAGTCCTACCGAAACCCGTGACATTGGTGACATTGGTTTCCTCCTTGTCGATATGTGCCAGTCTCCCGGCTACAGTATATGAAAACTCCCCGCCGCGGAAGTAGCTTAGAGCTTTCCCCTCGTGGGCGTCGCAAGTCAGCTTCGGGTCGAAGCGCATGTTGCTCGCTCTTGACACCAACGTTCACGCTCAGCCGGCGCTCTTAGCGATCGGTCTGCAGCGGCGGCTTAGAAGCCGATGGTTTACGCTGCCACTGGCCGCCAAACACGACTAACAGCACACCAACAGTGATTGCAACATCAGCAGCGTTGAATATGCCTGTCCGCAGTGAACCGATACCCAGGTTGATGAAGTCAACTACGTAGCCGCCATAGGCGACCCGATCCAGTAGGTTACTGAGTCCACCACCCAACACCAGTGAGAAAGCAAGCACCGTCACAGCGGGTAGGTTGGATGCGACCAAAAGGTAGCCGAGCACCCCGAGCAGAAATGTGGCAACTCCACCTGTGAATATCATTCCCCTCCAGTTTTCTGAGAGTGACGCGCCGAGACTGAGAAACGCTCCTTTATTCTCTGTATATTGGAGTCGCACGGTATCCCCAACGAAGGATAACATCTGAGACTTTGGCAAGTGGGACTTGGCAATCGACTTCGTTGCCTGGTCACAGCCAACACACCAAACAACTGTCAGCAGGATCAGAAGAGCTCTTTTCAATGTTGTCATCTCTCACCGGTGGGAAATTTGGCTTCTAAGGCGATGCGGCTAAGCCGTGGCACGAACGAATCGCGCCGACACCGTACGCGAGGCATGGCTGCTTTCCGAAACCGACGGCAGAAACGGCCCGCTAGGGGCTACTCGGGATAGAAACCCGCACCAATCAACCCCGGAGTTTCGTCAATGCTAACCGCTTTTACGTAGCTCCATTTTCGCGACGGTTGGGTCTGACCGGGTTTGGGGAACATGTAGTCGACCCACCCCGACCCTTTGGGGGATTGAGCAGCTTTGACAAACTCGTCATGGTACAGCTTGCCGTTGGAATCTGTCTTGCCCTTTTGATTTTTCCCCTCGTTCTGTGGAAAAGCGGCGACGAGCAATACGTTGAGATTCATATCGTAGGCGAATAAATATGTCTCACCAAACCACCACTCGCTCCTCTCTTTTCTGAACTCGGCGAAGGCTGCCTTCCCCTTACTGTTGACTAGCGCAGCAGCCTTGTCGACCAGCGCTTCGATCTTTTTTACTTGCTCGGACGGTGGTGGAGATTGCTGCGAAAATGCCGGCCCAGCAGTCCCAAACAATCCAGCAAGCACGAAGAAACCAGTGAATAAAGCTTTTGCGTTCATAGTGCTTCCTCCTTCCGTTGGCGTATAGGAAATTCAACGCTTTTTTGCCGATGACCACCGTTGCTTCAGCGGGGGCATACCTCCTTTCCACTCCGGTGAAACTCGGGCCTAACGTATAGCGTTTTATCCCTGATTCCTTTGAGGGGATAGAGCTTCGACGGAATCCCTTACATGGCATTAGTGATAAAACGTGCTGGACTAAACCGCTGGGCCGAATTTACCGCTTGGCTATGGATATTGTAAAGCGGCGGGAGTGGGGGGAGCGAGTCGGTACGGAGGAGCCGTGGGAGCCATAAGGTCAAAAACGCCGAGTCTCATCACCCTTAACAATCATCCTCAATGACAAAGCTCGGCAAGAGTACCATTCCGCGTCATCCTTTGTTCCGTCTAAATGATGAATCTAATTGACAAGCGCTGATGGCACCCTGGTTGCTCTCCTATCCCGCCAGCTTCAAACTCGCAAGAGGATATAATGAAGAAGACACTTTTTCTCACTATCGCTTTTGTCCTCGGTTGGCTTACGCTGGCAATGGCCCAGCTATGGGTCAATCCGCAGACGCGCAAGGACGGAACTCAGGTGCAAGGACACTATGGAACCGACCCTGACGGCAATCCGTACAATAACTGGTCTTATCCGGGAAACGTGAACCCCTACACCGGCAAGCAAGCGACCCGCGATCCCAGTCGTTACCTTGGGCAATATCAGAACAGAAATGGCTACGATCCATATTCCAACAATCCCACCACCTACAATCCGTACACTGCCTACAGGTGGTAATGCACATGCAGTCTCGTGGAGCACTCGTGGCAAAATTTGTTGAGAGAGTTGCCGTCTTGGCTGTTACGTTCTTACTCTTGGCAGCCAGCTGGGCTCACCGGAAACAAACTGCTGAACAATTCAGCAATGCGCCGGCACAAGTGGTCAATCGATGACGCAGTATGCCTCGAGGTGAATCTATCAGCGCACGGCGCCAATGCCGACGTGAACCAACAAGTTTAGTTCAATATCCCAGCCGAACACTGTGTTGGACCGTCTGAGATGAGGTGCGGATGTATCTCCTAACAGCCCTACGAAGTCTCTCCTGGAATTCCATTGATCTCACCAAGGAACTTACCGTTTCGACAAAGGCAACTAAGAAAAACTTTATAAACCTGCAGTGGGTAGTCGCGCTGGGGACTTCTTATCTTTTATTTTCCGGCAGCAACCGGCTCGCAGAGAGCCCGTGGGAACTAATCATAATCGCACTATTACTGGCTTCAGTACTAGCGCTCTATAATCTCCCCCCTTCGGTCTTCAGCCAGACGATATTTACGTGTGTTCTGACAATGACTGATACTCTCTTCGTTGTCGTTGGAATCGCTTTAAGTAAGGAGAGCCCATGGGACCTGTTTCTGATTTTGTTCTTCGGGCTGTTCATTGCAGCCATCGGGGAAAGCTTCATCAAGATTGTTTGCGGATGCCTATTGATGAGTTTTGTTTTCGTAGTTTTCGCTGCGTACCAAGCCGGGAATCTTTCGATCTATGATTTTGAGCTCTTTCGAAAGATCCCGTTTATCATCGGCAACTTCCTGCTCTTGGGCTATTTGGCAGAACAGGTCAAGCAAGAGAAAGCGATATCAGAGCAAAGGCAGGGCATTTTATACGAAATTAACTTAGCTTTAACCTCTACTTTAGACCTTCGCGTCGTTTTGGATGTTCTTTTAGAGAAAATCAAAACCCTTTTACCCTATTCAGCTGCTACAATCACCCTATTAAACAAAGGAACCGGAATATTTGAGCCGATCGCTTGTTGGAATATTAGCGAGTCTAACTGGAAGTCGATCCCAAACATCGAAAGCGACCTCGAGGATGCCGCTGTAACAAATGCGCCTGTCGTGGTCCGAAAGGCTCAAGCAAATATCCCATCGCCCATCTTTGAGTTTCTCCAAAAAGAGGGGCTAGTTTCTTATCTTCGCGTTCCGCTGGTCGTAAGAGAGGAGGCTTTGGGGAGTCTCACCTTTTTCACAAAAGAAGAACGTGAGTTCGACAAACAAGAAATCCAGTTTCTTTCTACGCTCGCAAGCCAGGCGGCTATAGGAACTTACAATTCTCAGCTTTATGAGTGCACGAAAAGGCAGGCGGCAGAGCTGGAACAGGCAAACAAGGAGAAGGATGAATCTCTAGGTATCATATCCCATGAGCTGAGGACGCCGCTCAGTGTGGCACTGGGATGTGTTTCGTTGATCAAGGACGGAGTGCTAGGCGACATTAACCTCGAGCAAAAGAAAATCCTTGAGAAGGCGATAGGCTGCACCAATGATCAATTAGTTATGCTCAATAGCCTCTTGGATACAACCGCATTGGAGTCGGGGAGCATCAAGGTTGACAGACAGGAGATTGATTTGGACGCTTTTCTCGCTGAAATGAAGGCTAGCCATGAGAACCCGCTTCGAAAGGAGTTGTCATTGATCTGGGATTATCCCCCGGATCTTCCGATCATAAGGACCGACAGTCACAAGCTAAAGCTCATTCTTCAGAATCTAATTAACAATGCCATAAAATACACGCCTACAGGCCACATTAGGATCTCAGCCCACTACCTCGCTGAACAGAAGGAAGTTAAGTTTGCAGTCGCAGATACTGGCATTGGCATTCCTAAAGACTCCCTGACCATGATCTTTGATAAGTTTCGCCAGCTAGGCGGTTCAGAGGCGAAAAACTATGGCGGCATAGGGTTAGGACTTTATATAGTAAAACGGTACACCGAAGTAATCGGAGGACGAGTTGATGTAGAGAGCGAACTCGGCAAAGGATCAATCTTTGCAGTCACGCTGCCCTGTAAGAACTAGTGCAAACCTTATTCAGTAACCGGCCGAAATGAATTTAGGTTTGCTGCTCGCTCAAAGATTCCGCTACCTCTCGCGAAGAGCAACTAAGATCGGATCAGCGAAACAAATCCGAGCATTGGGGTGTGGCGCAACCCCAATGCTCAGGTTGCTTGAATTCCGGCTGCTGCATCAGTGGCCGCGGAGGGGAATTCTGGAGATAGTGAAAGTCGTCACATCGGCCTCGGGCTCTGAGCCATTTCCGATTAATACAAGAGCCAAATTCGTGACAAAAAGGCTTCCGTTGCTCAGGACAATGCTCGCAGGGAAAAGGAGGCCCTTGGCTGCCCCATCAGGTCCGATGCCTTCGAAGGAGCCACGCCGTTCGACCACACGGCCATTGGCATCAAGAGCCACGACCTCGTCGGCTTGATTTGCCGCCACCCACAAACGCCCGGACCCGTCGAAAAGAATTCCATCCGCCCCGTTGACGCTCTCGGCAAACACAGTTACTGTTTTGCTCGCGACATTGATCTTCAGGATTCGATCGTCGGCGGTGTTGGCGACGAAAAGCGTCGCGCCGTCGGAAGAGAACGCAAGCCCGTTTGCCCCGAACCCAGGGAAGCCGTGCGAACCGGGTTTCAGAAGCTCGTCGTTCACGAAGGTACTGACGGACCCGCCGGGGAGATCGATCTTGAATACGTTGCCCCCGAAGGAGTCGGAGACGTACAAGTCGCCCGCCGCGTCGAACGTGATCGCGTTAAGGCCGCAGTCGGGGGGGCCGCCGCAGACGGGAAAAACCACGGGCTGCGGCGGCGAGAATTTGATCACGTTGCCTCCGCCAAAATTTGCCACGTAGAGATTGCCCGCTGCATCGAATGCCAATCCGAGAGGAACAGCGTCCGGCAGAGGGATGGTGTCCAGCAGGCGCCCATTATTGCCGAAGATGTGGATGGCGTTGGGCAAAGAGTCGAACGTCGCCACATAAATGTTCCCCTTCGCATCGGCGGCAATTCCCTCGGGGTGGCCGGGGCCCGGCGGCAGCGTGGCAAAGCGAACGACGCCACCTTCATCCGCGTGTGTCGCAAGGATGCCGACGAACAATGGCAATCCGATCACGAGAAGTGCAAGAATTGTTTTACGCAT
>WNGC01000388.1_pt1 | contig 39490 bp, 33 predicted proteins | sample 5400051 | NCBI WGS metagenome assembly WNGC01 (sample SAMN13153368, study PRJNA577476) | soil metagenome | isolation source: 20 cm soil or saprolite under grassland replicate 2 | place: USA:California | collected 2016-06-15
TCGCCGCCAGCTTCAGCGCCGATTCGCTTTTGCCGCCGAGCATACGCGCGATCTCTTCCCGGCGTGCTTTGCCACTGACCTCGTGCAGATTGGAAAACGTGCGGCCACGCGTGACGTCCTTTGTCACAACGAAATGCGACGACGCAGTCGCAGCGACTTGCGGTAGGTGCGTGATGCAAATCACTTGATGCTCTTTCCCCAACGTTTGCATCTCTGCGCCCACCGCGTGCGCGATCTCACCGCCGACGTTCGTGTCGATCTCATCGAACACGAGAAGCGGAATGGCATCGTGCGCGGCCAGCGCCGATTTGATCGCCAGCATCAGCCGCGAGATTTCACCGCTGGATGCGATGGCGCGGAGCGGTTTGAGCGGCTCGCCGGGATTCGGCGAGAAAAGTAATTCCACGAAATCAAATCCGTTCGGGTGGGGTTCATCGAGCGCGCTGAGTTTTGCTTCAAATTCCGATTGGCGAAAGCCGAGGTCGCGAAGATTGCGGCTGATATTCTCGGCAAGTTTCGGCGCAGCTTTTCTGCGAAGTTTGCGCAGCGCTTCGCTGGCGCCATTCAGTTGAGCCCGGATATTGGTGATCTCTGTTGCTAGACGTTCTAACTCCGCGTCGCGTCCCTCAATCTTCTGCATCCGTTCTGCCGCGCGCTCGCCGAACGCGATCACGTCGGTGATTGAGCCGCCGTATTTGCGCTTCAAAGATTCAAAGAGCGAAACGCGTTGCTCAAGAGCACCGAGTTGTTCCGGATCGAGATCGAGCTTTTCGGCGTAAACGGAAAGCGCGCGCGCGATCTCGGAAAGCTCCACCACGGAAGCAGCATGCGCCGACGAAAATTGCGTGATTGAGCTATCGATCTTTTCCAGTTCACGAAGCAGCCGTTGTGTCTCGGCCAGTTGTGAGAGAACAGAGTCGTCGGCTTCCGAAAGTTTGTTAGCGATTGCGCTGGCGAGTTCAATCAACCGCTTACTGTTGCTGGCCAGTTTGTAGCGGTTCTCGATTTCTTCTTCCTCGCCAGCCACCAGATTGGCCGACTTGATTTCGGTAGTCTGATGACGAAGCAGATCCAGCTCCTGTTCCCGTGCAGTTTCCGCCGTGTTGAGCGCCGCATGCTCGGCCAGCAGCGTCTGTAATTGCCGGTAATGCTTTTGATATTCGTCGAGCTGCTCTTCGGCGCGCGCAAATGAATCGAGCAAGCTCAATTGCCTCTCCGGTGAGAGCAAAGATTGGTGATCGTGCGGTCCGTGAAGATCGACGAGTTCATCGCCGAGATTTTTCAGAACCGACAATGTAGTCGGTGAACCGTTGATGAACTGCCGGTTCGTTCCGCTTGAGGAGAGAGTCCGTTTCAGGATGAGATCGTTGTCGCACGGATCTATCCCTGTTTCGCCAAGCTGCGGATTGAGCTTCTGTAACTCCGCGCCGCTAAAAACTGCTTCAACTGTGCAAAGATCGGCCCCGGTCCGAATCAGCGATTTATCAGCGCGTTCGCCGAGCAAAAGTTGCAGCGCGCCGATGATGATTGATTTCCCCGCACCGGTCTCTCCCGTGACAGCGATGAATCCCGGGCCCATCTGCCACTCGAGCTCTTCCACAAGCGCGAGATTTTTTATTCGCAATAGGGTGAGAACGGCAGGCATTGGAAAAAAGTTGATTGCTGGATGAGAGTTGGTGTCACGGCTTGAAGATTTCAAACCGCCGCCAACTAAAATTCAACTGTTGAAAACAGGTTGGCAGTTAACCCAGCCTACGGGCGAGTGAAAAGCTGCCGAGAATTCTCACCGAATGATTCCGCGCTCGCTTTGTTCGATGAATTGGATGAGTTCGTTGATCTCCTCGGTTTGGGGCAATTCTTTCCGCATCGCTTCGATTGCCTGTCGTCGGTTGTATTTCGAACGGTAAATCAGGCGAAATGCTTCTTTGATTAGCTTCACGCTTTCGGGCGGGAAATTTTTGCGTTCCAAGCCGATCAGATTAATGCCCCGAATTTCGGCCGGATTGCCATCGGCAATCATGAACGGCGGAACGTCCTGGACAATTTTCGAGCAGCCGCCAGTGATGGCGAACCGTCCGAGCCGGCAAAACTGATGCACGGCCGTGAGCCCGCCGATGACGGTGTGATCTCCCACCTGCACGTGGCCAGCGAGCGTGCCGTTGTTGGAAAAAACAACGGCGTCTCCGACGATGCAGTCATGCGCGATATGGCTGTAGGCGAGAAAGGTACCACGGTGGCCAATCCGCGTTTTTCCCTGGCTGCTTGTGCTGCGACTTATCGTGACAAACTCACGGAACGTGTTTTCGTCGCCGATCTCGAGGTATGTCGGTTCGCCACGATATTTTAGATCCTGCGTTTGCTGCCCGATGGAGCAGCAGGCGTAAAATCTATTCTTGGCGCCGGCCTTCATCGGTCCGCACAGCGTGACGTGATGTTGGAGCCAGCAGTTTGGACCAAGCACAACATCGGGTCCGATCACGCAGTACGGACCGACAATCGTGCCCGCACCGATTTCGGCTCCCGAATCTATAATCGCAGTAGGATGAATCTGCGCGTCAGACATTTCTACAATGACGAATGACCCGCCTTCGCCAAGCTTCGGCGTGGCAAGCGAATGACGAATGAATGACGAAACCCGACGCCCGAATCTGTGCCGCGGAAATTCTGTGCTCCTTCGTCATTCGGAATTCCTTCGTGCCTCGGAATTCGTGCTTCGTCATTCTTTTCATTTGTCGAGGAACGTGAACATCAGTTCGGCTTCGGAGACGATGGCGTCGTTGACCACGCAATGGCATTTCGCTTTCGCCAGGCGTTCGCCGCGCGATTTGGTCAGCTCGGCATGGATGAAAATGGTATCGCCCGGTAAAACTGGTTTGCGAAATTTCACTTCATCCGCGCTCATGAAATAGCCGATGCGGCTTGTGGTTTTCGCGAGCTTGAATAACAGAATGCTGGCGACCTGTGCCATGGCTTCCACCTGCATCACGCCCGGCATCACCGGATGACCGGGGAAATGTCCTTGGAAGAACGGCTCATTAATCGTGACCGTTTTGACGCCGACACATTTGGTTTCCGTTTCGAAGCTGATAATGCGATCGACCATGAGAAATGGGAAACGATGCGGCAGAATCTGCATTACCTGATCGGTATCGAGTCCTCCATCGCCGCTCGGCATCGTGCGCGGCGTTGCCACGGCGCTCCTGCGCGTCTGCTCCCGCGCGATTGCGCGAGCCAGCTCCGCATTTGTAGCGTGACCGGGTTTCACAGCCACGACATGACCGCGAATACGCCGTCCGACCAGAGCGAGGTCGCCGATCACATCGAGGATTTTGTGGCGCACGAATTCGTCAGGAAACCGCAACGGTTCCTTGCTCAGCACCGCTTCGCCGCGCACAACGATTGCGTTTTCCAGGCTGCCGCCCTTGATGAGATTTTTATCCATCAGCGGCTTAACGTCCTCGTAGTAAACAAATGTCCGCGCCGGAGCGATTTCACGCTCGAACACCGCCGGCGTCACCTCCATCGAGAAAAACTGCGAGAACTGATTATTTGGTCCGGCCTGCGTACATGAAATCCGAAATCTCTCGTCGGGCAGCAATATGATCAGAGTGCCCGTTTTGGATTCCACGTGCATGGTGTCGCGGACGCGGAAAAATTTTCGCGGTTCTGCCTGCGCAGTGACGCCAGTTTTCCTGATTAGATCGACGTAAGGTTGCGCGCTGCCGTCGCCGATGGGCGGCTCGTTTGCGTCCATCTCCACCACAGCGTTGTCCACGCCCATCGCCCAAAGCGCGGCCAAGACATGCTCGACTGTATGCACTCGCACCGAGCCTTCGCCGATGGTTGTGGCACGCTCGACTGTCTTCAGATTGTCGATCTTCGCGTCGATGGTTGGTTCATCCTGCAAATCTTTGCGTTTGAATTTGATTCCGTGATCCACCGGCGCGGGATGAACTTTGAGCGTCACTTTTTCGCCGGTATGCAGAGCGGTGCCGGTAAAGCCGGCGGTTTTGCCGACTGTATGTTGAAGCTCTGGCGTCGAGGCCATGGACGGTTAAGTAGCAGAGAATTTGCGTTGTGCCAGATGTTGTCGCGACCGACCAATTCGTGGCGGGGTTCTCATTAACACCTTGCTTCAGTAAGGTGTCCCACGCCGATAGCGGGCTCCAAACCGCTTTAGCGGTTTCGTTCCAGTCCCTGTAAACCGCTAAAGCGGTTCGCGTCATTCGTTACTCGAAGCACACCTCGCTGAAGCGAGGTGTTAATCAGAGCATCGTTCACTTCAATTCAAGTTCGCCGCAATCGAAGGCCATCATCTGGTCCAGGTTCGAGATGCGGAATTGATAGACTTTGTTTCCATCATCCTGCCAGACATCGACTGCGTCTTCATTTTTCTTTGTGATCCAAACACGACTCAGATTCGGTGTCTCACTGATCGTGAGCAGCGGCAGGTCGTCGCTCGTTTTCAAGTAGCTTCCATCACTGTCGAATCCGATGCCAAGTTCGACAAACGGCCTTTTCTCTTTCCGCAACGGGTTACGAACGAGTTTCACTTTGACCTTTTCGTTCGCGTTATTTTCCATCGAGGGCACGGAGCTTTCGCCGAGAGCTTCGATTTTGAAAGGGCCCGTGACGTAGCCGCGTGCGTGATATCGTCCAGCGGGCAAGTCTTGCTCCTCATCATTTTGTCCATTCCACTGCGTCACGAGTGCGTCCGCGCCAATGGCGAATTCGTTCAGTTGCGCTTCCTGATGCAGAACGCGCACCAGTTTGCCGCTCTTATCATAAATGCCGAGGCTAATCGTTCCTTCCAATGGCGGCGGAACAAAGCTGATGCGCACGCTTCTGGCCGGTGACTGTGAAGGCGTTTGCGCGGGAGCGGGTCCGGGCGTGAGCGCCTCTTCCGGTGAGATGGAAGGGGAGAGAGATTCTTCCACCGTCGGCGCAGGAATCGGAGTCGGTGATTCTTGGGCGAAAGCGACAGAAGCCAAAATCGCTAACAGAAAGGCTGCGCGACTGATTTTGTTCAGAGAATTTCGAGAGATTCCTCGACTTCGCTCGGAATGACAAACGTTAAACATAGTAGCGCCAGTTCAGGTTCGGAAAAATATTGTCGCGCCATTCGCAGTCGCGCAGGAATTCTTCATCGATAACATTTGCGACGAACTGATCGTGCAGACGGGTGAATCGAGCAAGATGATCCAACGTGCGATTGCTTGCGTAATGGCGCGCAGTATTAGCTTTCATCAAAAATGCCCAATCACTCGATTGCGCCAGCAAAAGTTCTCGGGCGAGCTGTTTGAGCACGCGATCCGTGAGTTGCAGGGCGGGCGCTTCGCCTGCCAATGCCGCGCCCGGCGACCCTGAATGCTTTCGGGATTGCCCTACAACAGCAGAAGCGTCTTTCGCTAGCGTGGTCATTTTTTGCGCTGCCACCTGCAGCGGCGGATAGATCCAGGCGTTGCTCGGATCGAGCCAGACTGCAAGATGGCCGGCCTCGCCCCAGGTTGAAGCGGCAGGCTCGATGATATGCTGTGTCGGATGCGTCGCCAAATATTCACTCGGCGTGGTCAGCGAAAACTTCCGTTCGTTTGCCGTCTGGCGAATGAATTGTTCAAGGAAAAGTGGACCTTCAAACCACCAATGCCCAAATAATTCGGCATCAAATGGAGCGACAATAATCGGATCGAACCCACATTCGCTGATTTCGCGGATTTGTTGCCAGCGCTGTTCCAGAAAGTGCGTCGCATGTTTCGCAGCCGCGTTGTTCGCCGGCGCGCGATCATACAACTGCTTCTGGTTCCCACGTCCGGTGATCCGGTGATATTTTACACCGGAAAATTTTCTCATTCCGCGCGCCACTGGTCCCAGATGTTGCATGGGAAGATCAAAACCAACGTCACGATAAAATTCCCGATAAGCTGGATCTCCCGGATAGCCTTCGTGCGCGCTCCAGACCTGCCAACTCGCGTCGCGGTCGCGCGCAAATGCCGCCGGTCCCGATGGTGTGTAACAGGGTGTGTAGATCGAGCGGCACGGGCGCGGTTTTCCAAACAACAAGCCGTGGGCGTCGAGAACGAACCAGCGAACATTCGCTTCTTGCAGCAGCGTTTCCAAACCGGGAACGTACGCGCATTCGGGTAGCCAAAAACCGTTTGGCTCTTCTCCGAAAAGCTCGACATACACATCGCGGCCGACCAAAACCTGCGCACGCGCTGCTTGAAGCGTTTGCTGCTGAAGAATTGGGAGCAATCCGTGCGTGGCGGCGGAGGCGATGATTTCGAGCCGGTCAGTGCTCCGTAGTTGTCGAAACGCAGAGAGCAGATCACATTTCCATTCGTCTACAAAGAAGCGACGATCCTCCGAGAACATGTCGAAATAGAAGTCTGCAAGCTCGCGAAGCTGCGGATGTTTGCGATTCCGCCTTTGTTCGCGCGCAGTGAGATCGATCAAATTATCGAGATGCCGCACGTAACGCTCGCGCAAAAGCCGATCCTGAAGCATCGCGCAAAGCGTTGGTGTCAGAGACATGGTGAGCTTGAATGGCACACCGTCGTCGATCAAACACTGCATCATGCGAAGCAGCGGAATGTAGGTCTCTGTTACTGCCTCAAAAAACCAGTCTTCCTCGAGGAAATGTTCATGCTCCGGATGACGGACGAACGGAAGATGCGCGTGGAGAATGAGCGCGAGGTAACCCACTTGATACCGGATACCGGAAAGGAGAAATTTCGCCAGCAAGCTAGCCGGTTTCCGCTATCCGCAATCCGAAATCATTACAGCGTGCGGCAAAAGTCTTGGAACCGGTCCAATCCCTTTTTGATTACATCCAAGCTGGTGGCGTAACTCAGCCGGATCGTGCGGTCGTCACCAAATGCAGCTCCCGGAACAACGGCGACGCTCGCTTTGCTCAGTAAACGGTCGGCGAAATTTTGTGAAGTCAGCCCCAGCTGGCTGATGTTCACCAGCACGTAAAATGCGCCCTGCGGTTTGACCGCAGTGACATTCGAAATCTTCGAGATGCGGTCGAACATGTAATTGCGCCGCATATCGAATTCTTCACGCATATCGGCGAGCGGTTGTTGATCGCCTCTCAATGCGGCAAGCGCGCCGTACTGCGAAAAGGAAGACGGATTGGAGGTTGTATGGCTCTGGATGGAATCGACCGCTCTTGCCACGGCTTCCGGCGCGGCCAGATAACCGAGCCGCCAACCTGTCATTGCGTAGGATTTGCTAAATCCGTTAACGGTGATCGTGAGGTCGTAAGCTTCTTTCGACAGCGACGCGATGCTCACATGTTTGGCGTCGTCGTAAACGAGTTTTTCGTAGATCTCGTCGGACAAAATGTAAATGTCTTCCTCGGCAGCAACATCAACAATTGCCTGCAATTCCTCACGCGTATAAACTGAGCCGGTCGGGTTGCACGGGCTGTTCATGATTAACATTTTAGTGCGGGGCGTCATTGCATTTTCAAAGTCTTCCGCACGCATTTTCCACAAGTTGCGCTCGCTCGTGGGCACAAACACTGGCTCAGCGCCGGCGAGTCTGACCATGTCCGGGTAACTCACCCAATATGGCGCTGGGATAATGACTTCGTCGCCGGGCTGGCATGTTGCCAAGATTGCGTTGTAGCAAGAATGTTTGGCGCCGTTGCTTACAATGACTTGCGCGGCGCGATAACTGAGCCCGTTATCATTCGCTAATTTTTCCGCGATGGCTTGGCGCAACTCCGGGATGCCTGCGCTGGGTGTGTATTTGGTAAATCCGGCCTCGAGCGCGTCGATGGCCGCTTTTTTTATGTGTTCGGGCGTGTCGAAATCGGGTTCGCCTGCGCCGAAGCCGCACACATCAATACCTTCAGCCTTCATGGCTTTGGCTTTGCTATCGATCGAGAGAGTGAGCGAAGGAGTCAGTTGAGCGGAGCGTTCAGAAATTTCCATGGCGGTAAGCTTATTCAAAATGGGAGCCCAAACTATTGGCGGCGATAGAAGTTTTCAATCAGAGGTTTGAAATTATTCTCGTCAATTTGAATGATCCCCATTTCGCGTTTCGCGTTCTCGAGAGAATCCGACGCATGCGCGGCGTTGATCATGATCGTCTGTCCAAATTCTCGCCGGATCGATCCCGGCGGTGCTTTAGCCGGATCGGTGGGGCCAAGCACGTCGCGGATCTTGCGCACGGCATCGACACCTTGGTAAACAATTGCGATAGATTTTTCCGTTCCACAAGAATCGCGCTCGTCCGGCGGACATTCGCTCGGCTTTCGGCCAGCCATAAATTCGATGATGCTTTCCCAGTTCTCGCGGCCACTTTTTGCGCCAAGTTTGTTTTCGAGGACTGGCAGCACGGGGCCGTAAAACTCCTCCGCCTGGGCGACGCTCATGCAGTGCACCTTGAAACCGATGATGCTCAGACCGGACTTGGAAAAGACTTCGATCACGCCGCCCGGCCGTAAATTTGGGAACTTAAAATTGTCTGGTTTAATCAGGACGAGGGTCTTTTCAACCTGCGCGTTGGCAGGAAACCTGACGGTGCGATCGAGAATGCCGCCGTCGGAATCTGAAAACTTCGCCCAGAGTTTCAAGTCGCTCTCGACTGCTTTTGGATCGAAAGCCGCCAGCACCCCGGGCTCGAAGTACGTTACTTCGTCTGAATCATCGGTGATGTAATCGCCGTAAGTGTCTCGGATTGTTTCACCGCTGGTGCGTTCGTGCACGATGTGGCCAACGGTCTGATGAATCCTTTCCACGGCGTCTGGTCCGCGAAAGATGAGGAACAACACACGCGCGTGCTGGCCGTTCTTTTCACCGGTGAAATTTTTCAGGGCGTACTCGCGAATCAACTCCTGCGTCGCGCGATGGCGCGAATCGGTTTCCGTCACAATTGTGTCTGCATAGCGCTTCGCCAATTCTGAGCTCGGCGCAAACATGCGTCCTCCGACGAGATCGAGTCCCGTGCGAGAAATCAGCCGGCCAACAATGCCGCCGGTACGCGATTTCCGCATCGAATACGGCGTCACAATGACGTAGGCGAGCTCTTTAGGTTGCATTTCTTTTACATTAGCGGCGGTCTATCAGCGCCGCAAAATTCTTCTCCCAGCGACTGCGGAAAAAGTCGACGGCGTGCGAAGCTTAGCCGTCGTCCTTAGGTCGCCAAGCCGCGTGTTGCCTTGTGCACCGGCTACAAACAATCAGCGGGTGACGAGGCTCGAACTCGCGACGTCCACCTTGGCAAGGTGGTGCTCTACCAACTGAGCTACACCCGCAGTTTTGAGAGGGAATAATAATGTCGACTGACCCGCGATATGCAACCGTTTAATTGCTCACGCAGATCGAAAATCGTTGAATCCAAATTGCCCGGTAAATGCATCCTATGAGCAAAGCACTAATATGAAAAAATTAATCCTCCTTTGCATTTGTTTCGGGGCCTTGGCGATAAGCTTACCTGGGCAAACTCCCACGACCCCGCCGGGTGCCAGCCCGTCAGCAGCAGCAGCAACAGCAACAGCAACAGCAACAGCAACTACTACGACAACAACAGCAACCCCGGCCCCAATCACGAGCGCCTCTCCATCGGACCTCGCCGACAGGATTCACCGGAAGCTGGAAAAAAAGTTTCGCGGCCACCACGGAATCATCATTGACGGAAGCGATCACGAGGGCGCCGACCACGAAAAATCGAAAGACGAAATCCCAGCAATGGTAATTCCACTCGTCGGGATCGTTTTCTTGACGATCTTTGGCGCGCCTGTGGCAATCGTCATCGCGGTTGGCCTGTTCGCGCTTATAGGGAGCCGCATGCGGCAGCGCACCATCCGGATGATGGTGGAGAAAGGTCAGCCGGTTCCGGCGGAACTGCTTGAACCCGCTACGCGAGGCGTCCGTCAGCGGTCAGATGTTCGACGTGGCGTTGTATGGACGATGGTGGGCCTCGGCCTGATGATTTGGCTTGGCGCTATCAACGATTGGGAAGGTGGAGTATGGTCATTCGGGCTTATCCCATTTCTGATCGGTCTCGGCTATCTGATGGTGTGGAAGTTGGAGGGAAAAAAGAGCGTTCCTCCTCCTCCGCCGAGACTGTAGTATCGACATCGTGGAGCTGAGTGATGCGGACCTCATCGCACGAGTTCTTGGTGATGACGATCAGCACGCGTTCGGAGAGCTCGTGCGCCGGCATCAATCCAGTGTGCGCGGTCTGCTTCGACAGCTCAGCCGCACAGATATCGCCTTGGCGGATGATCTCGCGCAGGACACCTTTATTCGCGCTTACAAGAACATCCGCAGCTTTCGCGGTGAAGCGCGATTTTCCACATGGCTTTATCGAATCGCGTACAACTGTTTTCGCGAGGATGCGCGCCGCCGCAAGGAACTTGTCGGCGTGGATGAGGAGCGGTGGCAAGCCGAGCAGGATCCGCAGACTGTCGATCCTGGTTTGAGACACGATCTTATGCACGCCCTGAGTTTACTTCCGTTGCACGAGCGCACGGCTGTCATGCTTTGCTGCCAAAACGGCCTGTCCCACGACGAAGCTGCGCGTGTTCTCGACATTCCGCTCGGCACGGTGAAGACCAATGTGTTGCGGGGGCGCGAGAAACTGAAGCGGACACTGGCGGCGTGGGGGCCGAATTGATATAATGAATACAATGATTGACGACGAAACGCTGGATCGCCAATTGCGCGAAGCCGCGCCGTATATCGACGACGATGGCTTTACCGCGCGCGTCATGGCCAGGTTGCCCGCAGCGCGGCGCGAACCACGATGGCTGCGCGCAATGATTCTGCTGGGCATGACGCTGCTCGGAAGCGGAGTTGTGTATTTGCTTTCCGGCGGCGGCCGGTTCGTCCGCGAAGGTGTGATCCAGTTATCGGACTTCCCGGTGTGGCTGTTGCTTATATTCGCGTTCGGCTGCGGCCTTGTAGTAGGCGCGTTCGCCGTCATCGTTGCGATTCGCAAAACGCCAGAGGTGCGTGATCTTGCGCGGTTGCGGTTTTGAAAACAGCTCTTATGCGGCGGCTAACTCGCGCGCCTGTTTTACGTCGAGCGCGATCTGGCGAGCCAGCGTCTCGACACTTTCAAATTTCTTTTCCGGCCTGAGATATCGGACAAAACGCACTTCTAAATCGCTGCCATAGATGTCGCGGTCGAAGTCGAAGAGATGAATTTCCAGCACGCGGTCTTTCTCGCTGCTCACGGTTGGACGATAGCCTAGATTCACCACGCCCGGATAAACCGCTCTGTCCAGGTTCGCTTCGGCGAAATAGACACCATTTGGGGGAAATTGTTCGTTGTGGGCACTTAAGTTCGCCGTTGGAAATCCGATTTTCTTCCCGAGGTCATCACCGCGCACGACAGTGCCCAGAATTGTGTATTCGCGGCCAAGCATTGCTGCCGCCTTTCGCAGGTCGCCCGTTTCTACCGCCTGCCGTATCGTCGTGCTGCTTACGATTTCGTCATTGACGGTCACCGGCGGAATTCCCACTACGCCAAAATCAAATCGTGCGCCGAGTTTCTTGAGCAGTTCGAGATTGCCACGTCGATTTTTTCCAAACGCCCATTCGTGTCCAACGCAAATTTCCCGCAGCGGTTTCGAGTTCTTCACTAATTGCTGCACGAAGTCTTCGGGTTCGGTGGCGGCAAATTGCTTGTCGAATGCAATGATCAGAAGATGACCCACGCCGAGATCACGAATTAAGCGGATCTTGTGTTGGGTAGCGGTAAGCAAATGCGGCGCGGCTTGCGGACGCAATACCTTTTCCGGATGTGGATCAAATGTGACCACTACCGGTGTTCCGTTGCTTGCCTGGGCATGTTCAGCGGAGGTGGAGATGACCGCTTGATGGCCGAGATGCACTCCGTCGAACACGCCAATGGCGAGAAAGAGGGGCCCACGTAATTTCGATAACCCGGAGATGGAGCGAAGCGTTTCCATTAGCGAAATGACGAATGACGAATGACGAATGACGACATGATAACGAAGGCCGAGTAAGCAAGACGCGGTGCGCCTGAAATTATTCGGGCTTCGTTATTCGGATTTGCTTCGGATTTGGACATTCGGATTTCGTGATTTTTCCTCACGCGCCGCGCATCCGCGATACCTCGGGAAGACTCAGCATTCGTTCGAGAATTTGTTCGCGCGAAGCATTTTTGATTTCGTCGACTGCGATCGCGTTCGCCACATCGAACCTGCCGGATTTTGTTCGGCGCAGCGATTTTAAATGCGCGCCGCAGCCGAGAGCCTCTCCGATGTCATGCACGTACGTGCGGACGTAGAACCCTTTGCTGCACAGCACACTGAAATCGATCTCGGGCAAGGCGATCTGCTCGATGCTGTAGCGATAGACGTGCACCAGGCGCGGCTCGCGCTCGACCACTTTTCCCTGGCGCGCAAGCTTGTAAAGCGGAACGCCACCATGTTTTTTCGCGGATACCATCGGCGGCAACTGATAGAAATCGCCGCGGAACTGCTCGAATGCAGCGCGAATTTGCTGTTCGTCGAGCGCAGGCACCAGCCGCTGCAGAATGATTTCACCCTCACGATCTTGTGTGTCTGTAGTCACGCCGAGCACAAACGTGCCCACGTATTCCTTGTCCTCGCTCATCAGCAGATCCTGCACTTTTGTGCCGCGCCCGATGGTGAGCAGCAGCAAGCCGGTGGCAATCGGATCCAATGTGCCGCAATGGCCAATTTTTTTGGTGCCGAGTTTCCGCCGCGCCAGAGCAACAACGTCGTGCGACGTCATACCTTCGGCCTTATCGACCAGCAGGATGCCGTCAGGATCCGCGCTTAACGACTTCACGAACTTCCTCCAAAACTTTTTCTTCGACTTCGGCGAGGCTCCCGCGAATGCGTGCGCCAGCAGCCAGTGTGTGACCACCGCCGCCGAACTTCTGACAAATTGCGCAAACATCGACGGCTTCATCTTTCGATCGCATGCTGACGCGTACCTTGCCGTCCGTCAGTTCTTCGAAGAACACGGCAACGATTACACTGCGAATTGCGCGGAGATGATCGATTAATCCTTCGTTGTCCTCGGGAAGCACGCGCAGATCTCCGGCAGTTTTTAAGCTGAGCGTAAAACTCGCTATTCGATCCTGTTCGATGAAACGCGTTGTCTGCAGGAGCTCTCGCAACAGCTCGAGCCGGCGTCGCGGGTAACTCTCGTACAATTGTTGGCTTATTTTTCCAACGTCGAGATTCCCATCTCGCACGAGTTCTTCGGCGATCTCAAACGTGCACGCGCTGGTTTTTGGATACTGAAACGAACCCGTGTCAGTCGAGATCGCGGCATAAAGATTTTCTGCAATGTCGTGATCGAAGGGAAGGCCCTGGCTCTTTATCAGTTTGAAAATGATCTCTCCTGTCGCCGGCGCACTTGGATCGACAATCACCAGATCGCCATAGCCTGGATTGCTGAGGTGATGGTCGATGTTGATCCAAATTTTTGCCGATGCAACAGCCGCTAGAGTGTTTCCCAACCGATTTTGAATTGCGGTATCAAGCGCGATGGCAACGTCGAAATCCAAGCCCGTCACCGGCGGTTTAGTCAGCAATTCAGCGCGCGGCAGGAACGAATACTTTTCGAGCGTTCCGTCTTCATTCCAGACGCGAACATCCTTGCCGAGTTTTTGAAGCGACAGCGCCAGCGCAAGCTGGCTACCGAGCGCATCACCATCCGGCCGAACGTGACTCAGGACCGCGAAGTTCTGGTGCTCACGCAGGACCCGGCCGATTTCGTCAAATGTTGAAGCGGTCATCTTGTAGCCACCGCCCTGTTTATCCCGCCGTAGCCTTTCGGCATAGGCGGATAAGCGGTCCTCAACCAGTTCCAAAAGCTCCCACGATAGACGGCCCGCGGGGCCGTGGCTACAGCATTCACTCGTCTTGGCCACTGCGTTTTTCAAGTTCCTGCATAATCTCAAGGACGCGTGTGCCGCGCTCGATCGAATCGTCAAGATGAAAAACCAAATGCGGAGTGTATTTCAGAACAACGTGACGGGAAAGTTCCGCTTGCAGCGCGGGACGATGCGCCTCCAGTTTATCGAGTACGCTCGCGCCGGTTGCCTGGCCGAGAATGCTTACGAACACATGCGCGCTCTTCAGGTCGGGCGTGACATCGACAGCGTTGATACTGACAAGGACATCTTCGAAGTTTATTTGGCGCGCAATGATAGCACTCAGCTCGCGTTTGACGAGTTCGTTTACCCGTAGTTGTCGATGTTTCATGGTCGTTTCTACGAAACGCCGGCGTCTGACAGAGACGCCCTACAGTTTCTGGGCTATCTGTTCGAGCTGATAACACTCGATGATGTCGCCCACTTGATATTCGCTGAAGTCACCCAGCTTTATGCCGCATTCCAGACCCGAGCGCACTTCTTTCACGTCGTCTTGGAAACGCCGCAGCGTCGAAATGCCGCCATCATAGACCGGCTGGCGCTTTCGCAGGACACGAGCGCGCGCAGAACGGGCGATGCGGCCATTGGTGACAAGACAACCCGCAACTATGCCTTTGCTCAGTTGGAAAACCTGTTTGACCTCGGCGTGTCCGATCGCGGTTTCGCGCAGCTCGGGTTCAAGCAGTCCTGCCATGGCATCCTTGATCTGATCGAGTAACTCGTAAATGATGCTGTAAAGCTTGATCTGCACGCCTTCGCGTTTCGCAGGAGAGACAGCCATCGATTCGACCTTCACGTTAAAGCCGACCACGACCGCGTCCGACGCGCTTGCCAGTAAGATGTCCGATTCCGAAATTGGTCCTACAGCGGAGTGAATAAGTTCGGGATTCACTTTTTTGCTCTCGATCTGTTTTAGCGCGCCGACGAGCGCTTCGAGCGATCCTTGCGTGTCGCACTTCAATACCATGCGCAGAACTTTTTGACCTTCTGGAGTTTCAAGCAGCGTTTCCAGCGTAGCGCGTTGCGGAACGAACAGCTTGGTCGCGCGTTTTGCCTCGAGTCGTTCATCGCTCAATTGCTTGGCCGCGCGCTCCGATTCCATCACCAGAAATTCGTCGCCCGCATTTGGCAATCCGGTGAATCCAAGCACTTTCACCGGTGTGGAAGGCCCGGCTTTCTTGACCGGTTGGCCGCGATCGTCCAGCAGCGATTTTACCTTGCCGTTGTAGTCGCCGCAGATGAATGGATCGCCGATTCTCAAAGTGCCCATCTGCACGATCACGGTGGCAGTGGGGCCGCGTCCCGCTTCCACTTGCGCTTCAATGACGGTGCCGCGCGGTCTGGCCGTGGGTGATGCCTTTAGCTCCATCACTTCCGCCTGCAGCGTGATCATCTCAAGCAGATGATCAATTCCAGTGCCTCTCGTCCCTGAGACTGGACAAACAATGGTTTCGCCTCCCCAATCTTCCGGAGTAAGCCCCTGCTCCTGGAGTTGTTTTTTAACCCTGTCGATGTTCGCCGAAGGAAGATCGATCTTGTTGATCGCGACCATAATCGTCACATGCGGCGCGGCCTTGGCGTGATTGATCGCTTCAATTGTTTGAGGCATGATGCCGTCATCAGCGGCAACGACGAGCACGACGATATCGGTTACATTAGCGCCGCGCGCGCGCATGGCGGTGAAGGCTGCGTGACCGGGCGTGTCTATGAACGTGAGAGTCGCGCTGTTGTGATTTACGGCGTAGGCGCCGATGTGTTGGGTGATGCCACCGGCTTCACCAGCTGCTACGCGCGTCTTGCGAATCGCATCCAGTAGCGTCGTTTTGCCATGATCAACATGTCCCATGAAGGTGATGATGGGGCCCCGCGGCTTGAGCTCCTCTTCTTTTTCGATGACCGGTGGAGGCGGCGCGACAACCACCTGTTCGACCTTGTGAACGCCGCCCCCCTTTTCACGGCGCTCCTTTTCCAGAATGAACCCGTGCTTCTCCGCAATTTTCGAGGCAATATCCGGTTCAACTGTCTGGTTGATGTTGGCAAAGATGTTGTACGTCATCAACTCCGCGATGAGTTGATGCGGCTTTAACCCAAGCTCAGTTGCCAGCTGCTTAACAACAATGGGAGGTTTGATAAGGATGACCTTCTGCTGCGGGGCTTCCGGTTCCGCAGAAGGCGGCGCTGTCGTCTCGGCGGCAATGACGCCCGGTTCTTGAATTGCAGGCGATTGCGCAGGCGCAGCCTCTACCGGTGCTGAAACTCTTTGGGGAGCCGCAGGCGCGTCCAATGAGGCGCGTATGCGCGAGATCGGAGGTAAGATGTCTCGATTTAGTTTTGGCTTCCCGTCTTCTGTCTTCTTGCGCGGTTTTTTCTTGTCGATCAGCGAGACGCTCTCGTGTTCCTGCGCAGGCGCTGAAGTCCGTCGGGGCTCACCCTTTTGCGTCGGCGGCGTGGGCGATTTAGCTGCTGTCGAGGCAGAAGCGGTCTCTCCCGCTAATTTCTTCTTCTGGACTTTTGATTTAGACTCGATGGCTGGCTTGGGAGCGGCAGTAGTCTTCCGCGGACCGGCCGGTGTGGCGGGTCTGCGTGTTGCAGTTTTGCTGCTCGTCTTCGTTGCCATCGTTGTTCGTTCAAAATTTCGCTCATGGCTCGAGCATTTTAAACCAAAGCCATGTTATTGCACGAGTTCCTGCCGGTGCACTGCGTCGTAGATCTCGCGCGCTTTTGTCTCATCTACTGCGAGAATATCCACCAAATCCTGCACGTCTGCATCACGTAATCCTTCCAAGTTAGTGAAACCGGATTTCACCAGTGTGAGCGCCTGTTCTTCCGTCACCGGCAGCGCGCCGGCAAGTGTCTGCGCGGCTTGCGCTACCTTTTGCTCCACCACTGTGGTCGCGGAGGTGTCTTTGCCGATATTGATTTCCCAACCTGTCAGTCGCGAAGTTAATCGCGCATTCTGTCCCTTTTTTCCGATCGCGAGCGAAAGCTGGTCTTCATCGACGGAAATCTGTACACTCTTTTTGTCTGTATCGAAGAGCAGATTCTTCACTTTGGCCGGCTTGAGCGCTTCGAGGACGTATTCCTTGGGGTCGGAGCTCCAGCGAATGATATCGACCTTTTCATTGTTGAGTTCGCGCACGATGTTTTTGACGCGCGAACCGCGCATGCCCACACACGCGCCTACTGGATCTACTTTTTCGTTGGCGCTCCATACCGCGATCTTCGTCCGATAACCGGCTTCTCGCGCGATGCCGCGAATCTCCACCGTGCCATCGGCAATTTCACTCACTTCCAACTCGAAAAGCCGTCGGACGAAATTGGGATGACTGCGCGAAACGATAATCTCCGGGCCGCGGACGCCGTTTTCGACCGCAACGACGTACGCGCGTAGTCGGTCGCCCACATTGTAATCTTCTACGACGACTCGTTCCCGTTGCGGCATGACGGCTTCAAATTTTCCAAGGTCGAGAATGACGTCGGAACGGTCGAAGCGCCGCACGGTACCGCTGACGATCTCACCCGCGCGGTCCTTAAACTCCTCGTAAATCATTTCCTTCTCGGCCTGGCGAATGCGCTGCATCATGGCTTGTTTTGCCGTCTGCGCCGCGATGCGCCCAAAATTTTTCGGCGTGACTTCTACTTCCACGATGTCACCGATATTTGCGTCCGGTTTGATCTTTCGCGCCTTCGAGAGCTCGATCTCATCTTGAGAATTGGCGACTTCATCAACCACGACGAGATTAGCCAGGGCCCGAATTTCGCCGCTCTTTGGATTAATATCGATGCGCAGATCGCGCGACGCGCTGACACTCTTTTTCGAGGCGGAGAGCAGGGCATTAGAAACCGCTTCGAGCAGGATTTCGCGCTTGATCCCGCGCTCCCGCTCCAAGTAATCGAGCATCGCAATAAATTCCGGGTTCATAAAAACATGCAGCCCGCAGACTAAAAAGAGTGGGACGCCAGTTCCCACTCTAATCAGCGCGCGGACTAGGTTCCGAAGTTACTTTCCCCAACCGCGCTCGTCAAGCGCGGTTCGGTTTGATTTGACGTTCGACGGTCAACTCCGATAAATCGCGAGCGTGGCTTTTAACGTCCAACCTCTGATTAAATCTCCCCTCCGAGCCGTCGCTGTTGTTGTCTTGGTCTGGGCGGTGATTTATCTGCCGGCACTCGGCTCGATTGCGATCAAAGGTGAAGAGGGACGCCGGATCTTACCGGCGATTCGGATGCTCGAGACTGGCAACTACATCGTTCCGCAAGTAGGCAGTTATCCTTATTACCGTAAACCGCCTTTAGTGAACTGGGTTGTGGCCGCCTCTTTCAAAGTTTTCCGTATGCATAACGAATGGACGGCACGCCTGCCGTCGGCCCTTTCCGTGCTTGCAGTCGCGGTTGCTTTTGTCACGGTGGCGCGCACCAGTCTTGGCTCGAGAGGATCGATGATCGCAGCGCTGATTTGGATGACCAACATCGGAATGATCGAAAAAGGGCGATTAATTGAAATCGAAGCGCTCTATGTCTCGCTTTGCGGCCTCGCGATTATTCTTTGGCTGAGCTTTTTTCTTCAAAATAAATCTCCATGGCTTATTTGGCTTCCGGCAGCCGTTTTTCTCGGTCTTGGTCTGCTGGCAAAGGGCCCCACGCACCTGGTATTTTTCTACGGGATTGTGGTGGCCGTTCTTGCCTGTTCCAAAGGTTGGCGGCTTCTTGTTCATCCTGCGCATTTTGCTGCGCTTGCCGTGATGTTCGCCATTCCGGCCGCGTGGGCCATTCCGTTCATCCACAGCACGACAACACAGGTTGCCATGGATAAGTGGTCGGCTCAGTACACTGGACGATTGAAAGGCGTCGATTTCAAATTCTTTAGTTGGATTCAAAACATCCCGCGCAGTCTCATCTATTTTGTTCCCTGGGTTCTCTTGTTTCCATTCGCACGGTTTTCAAAGTTTCCGGACGAATCGCAGCGGCGGCTCGCGCGCGCCATGGGGTGGGGAATTGCGGTGCCATTCGTTGCGGTCAACCTGGTTCCCGGCGCGGTCGCCCGATATAGCATGCCGGCGATCGTTCCAGGCTCGTGGTTGCTGGCGATGATCTGTACTGGCAATGCGTTGCAGTGGCCGCGAAGTTGGATGAGCAACGATCGAGGCTGGACCAAAGTCGTGGGAGCTTTCGTCGCGCTTGGGCTTGCCATTGGAACAATCGGTTATCCACTCACTGCAGTCGTTTTGAAAAACAGGCAGCAGGTGAAAAAAGCCGCCGCAGAAATTAATTCGCTCGTCCCAGCGACTGAAACGCTTTATGCGGTGAATCCGGATTATCAGCCGGTCTTCTTTTATGTGAAACCGCACGTGGAGTACGTGAGCTACGTGAAGCATCTGCCGGTAGACACGCGCTACTTTCTCGTTCAGGGCGGGAAAGAAGAGGAGGCATTAGCCGCGCGGAAATGGGCGCCACTCCGCGCGTATGCAATTGCGCGGGTAAAGGATTACAGCAAACGCGAGATGATCCTTTTCAGAGTGGCGCCCTGACCGCCTATTGACAGGCTGCCAGATTGGGAATTGGTTAGCATACTAACCAATTTTGGCGCAACAATATGTCCGACGGCGAAACGGCTGAAACGCTGGGTCAGTTGCTGCACGGCACGGCTCGTGCATGGCGGCAAAAGCTCGACCAACGTCTCAAACCAATGGGGCTGAGCCAGGCCAAATGGCGCACGCTGATGCATCTATCTATTGCGGAAGACGCACTGACGCAGGCTGAGATTGCAGGGCGTCTGGGCGTGGAGGAATCAACAGTCGTGACCTTATTGCATCGGCTGGAGCGTGAAGCTTGGATTACGCGCACAAATTCTCCACACGATCGGCGCTGCAAAATGGTTTTGCTCGGCCGGCGCGCCCAGCGCGTGATTGCGCAGATCAAGGCCACAGCCGACAAACTTCGGCACGAACTGTTGGCTGGTATCCCAGACTCCGATCTCCAAACTTGCATGAGAGTGCTCGCACGCATTCGAGACCGAGCGGAAAAAGACGAGAGACGCGAGTCCAGCGCGCGGCAGTCTTCAGCTCGCGTTTTAGCTGAGCACAACGGCCAGACCAAACAGGGACATTCGATTCCAAGAAAAAGGACACTTCGTGGTGTCACCGGGGGCTGCAAATGAAACTTAAAACGGAGTTAAGCGATTTTAAGACATTGGATCATGGCGCATCGCCGCTCTCGTCGAGCTCTCCAATGAGACGCACCCGCACCGCTAATCAGAGGATTCCCAAGTGGGCGTACTTGCTTTTCATCATTCTGGCGGCGGTTGTCACTTACCGGATTCTTCAACACGGGGCCAGCGAGTTAAGAGGTACTCAGCCACCGACGCGTCCAGTGGCTGTAGCCAAAGCCGCCACAAAGGACGTGCCGGTCTACCTTGATGAGATCGGCACATGTGCCGCTTACGAGACGGTGCAAGTGCAGGCGCAGGTTAGCGGCGTAATTATGGCGCGCCAGTTTCAAGATGGCTCGGACGTGAAGAAAGGCGATCCGCTTTTTACAATCGACCCGCGTCCGTATCAGGCCGCTGTCGACCAGGCGAAGGCGCAAGCCACGTTAGATCAGGTGACGCTGAAACGACAAGAGGATCTGCGCGCGAGAAAGGTCATATCGCAGCAAGACTACGACACCGCTGTGGCGAATGCACAGAAGTCTCAGGCAGCCACGGAGGCTGCCCAGGTGAACCTCGACTATTGCTACATCAAATCGCCGATCAACGGACGAGTTGGCCTTCGCAATGTCGACGTAGGCAATCTGGTTGGACCCTCCAGTCCACCGCTCGTGACGATCCAGGGGTTGGACCCGATTTACACCGATTTCACCGTGGCCGAGAACGATCTGCCGCTTGTGCGAAAATATCTTGGTGGCTCGAACGTGAAAGTGGAAACCTATCTCGCCGATGGTTCGATTACACCGCGCACGGGCGATTTGTATTTCATCGACAACGCAGTCCAGCCCGGCTCTGGAACCGTCAGGGCACGCGGGGTTACGCCTAATCCTGATCGCGCGCTGTGGCCTTCGGAATTTGTCCGTGTCCGTTTTATTTTGGACATTCTCAAGGACGCTACGCTTGTGCCAACGCAGGCCGTGCAGGTTAGCCAGAGCGGGCCATTCGTTTTCGTCGTGAAATCGGACAACACTGTCGAGCTGCGTCCCGTAACACCTGGGCAACGCCAGCAGGGCGATCTCACGGTAATCGAGAGCGGTGTGAAACCGGACGAGACCGTGGTTGTTACTGGCCAGCTTGCGCTTTCGCCGGGAGCGAAAGTAGCGCCGCAACCATACACAGCTCAACCTCCTGCTACGCCTGAGCGCTCTGCCACTGCAAAAAGCGCAATGTCATATGAATGACGCAGAGGAACATGACGGCGAACGCGAGGTTAAAGATCACGATCGCCGCAGGTCGAAATCGTACGCGCCTGAACAGACTGCAAAGTTGATTGCAGTCGAAGGCTCGGGGCTCTCCGGGCCATTTATTCGTCGACCGGTAATGACAGTGTTGCTGACGTTATCGATCATCGTCGCTGGTCTCGCGACTTACGGCAAACTCGCCGTGAACGACCTCCCCGCAGTCGATTATCCCGTCATTCAAGTTAGCTGCTCGTACCCCGGCGCGGACCCGACGACGATGGCAAACAACATCGCCACGCCGCTGGAGAAACAATTTTTGCAGATCCCCGGGCTCGACATCATTACCAGCACAAGCACGCAGAGCAACACGCAGTTCACGTTGCAATTTGTTTTGAGCAAAAGTATCACCGACGCGGCGACCGACGTGCAGGCTGCTATTCAGCGCGCGACGGGGAAATTGCCGATCGATCTACCGAGTCCACCGACGTTCACCAAAACAAATCCGAACGACCAGGCCGTTTACTTGTTGGGCCTGCTCTCAGACACGCTGACGGACTGGGACCTTTACAAATATGCATCCACCGTCGTGGCCCAGCGCATCAACATCCTGCCCGGTGTTTCGCAGGTAAACATCTACGGCGTACAGGGCGCGATTCGAATCAAAGCCGACCCGTCGGCCCTTGCTGCGCGTGGGCTTACTATGGATGACCTCGCCAGCGCGATTAAAGCGGGGACCGTCTATTCCGGCGCGGGGCAATTCGACGGGGCGCATCGCACCTTTGTCCTGCAACCCAATGGACAGATTGATCAGGCCGAGGGTTACCGCAACCTGATCGTCGCGCGCAACCCAAACGGTTCGCCCGTTTACCTGCGCGACGTTTCCGACGTCAGGCAAAGCGTGCAGGACGAGCGCCTCTCACGTTTTTTCTGGATGCGCGGCTTTAATCCCCCCGGTTCCGTAGTAGTGCTTGCCGTTTCGCGGCAGGCAGGCGCAAACGCAGTGGAAGTGGCCAACTCAGTCAGAGCGCTGTTCCCTGAGCTCCGTGCGAGTTTGCCAGGCTCGATCATGTTCACGCCAATTTTCGACCGGTCACAAACAATTGTGAATTCCGCCAACGAGGTGAAATGGACGCTGATCATCGCGTTCGTCCTCGTGGTGATGGTCATCTATGTCTTCCTCGGCCGCGCTACCGACACGCTAATCCCGGCTGTCGCTTTGCCGATGTCATTACTGCTCACGGTGGCCGTGATGTACATGCTCAATTTCTCCATCAACAACCTCACGCTGATGGCGCTGACCCTGGCCATTGGTTTCCTTGTCGATGACGCCATTGTGTTTTTGGAAAACGTGGTACGCCGCGCGGAGCACGGCGAGTCGATCCTGAAAGCGACGTTCAACAGCGCCGGCGAAATTTCCTTCACCATTCTGTCGATGACGTTTTCACTCGCCGCGGTTTTCATCCCGCTGGTTTTCATCCCCGGACTCCTCGGTCGCATTTTTCGTGAATTTTCTGTCACAATCATCGTAGCCATTCTCGCCTCGGGTCTCGTGTCGCTGACGCTTACGCCATTGATGTGCGCGCGCATTCTGAGGGAGCGCAGGGCCGGTCACAAACGCGCGTGGATGGAACGGCACACCAGTAATTTCATCAAACGCGTGATCGCTGCCTACGGCCGTGCGCTCGACTGGTTTCTCGATCGCGCGTGGCTTACTGTGGCGGTCCTTGTCGCTTGCATTCTTGGTCTCTGGTTCTTCTTCACACACCTGCCTTTCACTTTGATACCCCCAGGCGACAGCGGTTTCGTTCGCGGCATCTTTATCGCCCAGGAAGGCTCGTCGCCGGCGCAGATGCGCGCGTTTCAAGCGCAGGTGAACCAAAAACTTCAGGACGATCCAGCCGTCGGGCAGTTTTTCACGCTGGCCGGTTTTGCCTCACGCAGTGCATTGTCGCAGGGACTTATGTTTCTTTTTCTAAAGCCGCGCGGTGAGCGTCCGCCCATCGATCAAGTCATTTTGCGACTGCAAAAATCGATCGGCACGATTCCCGGCCTCGCCGCGGTGTTAACGCCTACACCAGTGCTGCAAATCAGCGTGGGTGCGACGAGCCAAACCCAGGGTCAGTACGCCTATACCATTAGCGGCATTGTACCACAGGACGTTTACACCGTGGCTGACGAGTTATTGAAAAAGCTGCGACAGTTCAAGGGTTTCGCCAGTGTCCGCTCCGACTATTACCACAACACGCCTAACCTCAGGATCGATATCAACCGCGATCGCGCCGCGACTTACGGCGTTTCTACTTCAGCAATCCAAAGCCTGATGCGCAACGCCTATTCACAAAACTATATCTATCTCATCAAGGAGCCGGACGACCAATACCAGGTTATTCTTGAAGTGAAGGACAAGGAGCGCGCGCACCCTGGGGACTTGGACGATCTCTACGTCCGTAGCAGCACGAGCGGCAATTTCAGCGCGAGCGGGTCGGGTGGGGGAACGATCGCAACGACCACAGGCAACATGGCGAGCCTCGTTCCATTGCGTGTTGTAACATCAACAAAGGAAGTTATTGGTCCGCAGGCGGTCAACCATTTGAACCAGTTCACCAGCGTCACGTTCAACTTCAACTTGTTACCGAACGTCGCCATCGGCGATGCTACTAAGTATATCGAAGACGCCTTCGCCCAACTCCAGCCACATTACCCAACTGTGCAAGGGATGTTCCAAGGCGAAACGCTCGTGTTCAGGCAGCTGTTCCAATCGCTGCCTCTGCTGCTGCTTGCTGCAATCTTCGTCATGTATGTGATCCTCGGAATTCTTTACGAGAGCTATGTGCACCCGTTCACAGTTTTGTTCCCGGCCATTGTGCCCGCGGTCGTCGGCGGTTTGGCCACGTTGTATCTCTTTCATTCAGTGCTTTCGCTTTACAGCGTGATCGGACTTTTCCTCTTGTTAGGCATCGTCAAGAAGAACGGAATCATGGTCGTCGATTTTGCGTTGCAACGAATCGACGAAGGCTGGGACCTTCGCTCGGCCATTCACGAAGCCAGCATGGAACGGTTCCGGCCCATTATGATGACCACACTCGCCGCCCTCATGGGCGCAGTGCCGATAGCTCTGGGATTCGGGCAAGATGCCGCATCGCGTCGCCCGCTAGGCTTGGTGATTGTCGGCGGTCTGATTTTCTCGCAGATGGTGACGTTATTCGTCACACCAGTCATCTATTTGTGGCTGGAATGGTTCCAGGAGCACGTGCTCGACAAGGTGCCATTCCTCCGGAGCGCCCATTATCACGAGGCCGAAGCGGGGAGGGAGCAGTTGCGGCCCGAGCCGGCAGCTGTCCGTTGACCTATTGTGTGGTGTAGCGCGCTGTCTTCAGCACAAAAACATCCAAGTTCGCGTTGATCCGAGCTTCGTCAGTTGTCATTCATGATCTATGTTAAGCCATGCGCGCGATGGTTCTCGACAAGCCAGGGCAACCACTTCAACTGCGCGATGTGCCAAAGCCAAGGCCGGGTAGGGGACAATTGCTCGTCCGCATTAACACGTGCGCGGTTTGCCGCACGGACCTTCACGTAGTTGATAGCCAGTTACCCAATCCGAAGCTGCCGCTGATTCTAGGGCATCAGATTGTCGGGCGTGTGGAAGAAGTAGGCGGGGAAATGTGGGAGGGAACTGAGCGTCCCGACAGTCGCGGCACTAGGGTCGCTCCCACATTCGCGGTTGGACATCGCGTTGGCATTCCGTGGCTCGGCTGGACAGATGGCGAATGTGCCTTTTGCCGGTCGGGCCGGGAGAATCTCTGCGATCGCCCGCGCTTCACCGGCTATACCATCGACGGCGGTTACGCCGAATTCACCGTCGTGGATGCACGATTCTGTTTTCATCTGCCCGGGCATTACAACGATGTGGAGGCTGCTCCGCTGCTTTGTGCGGGGCTGATCGGTTATCGATCCTATCGCAAAACAGGCGATGCGCGATGCCTTGGCATGTATGGATTTGGCAATGCAGCCCATTTGATAGCCCAGATTGCTCGACTTGTTCGTGTTCACCCGGCCGGGCGACGTCAAAACACAGCAAAGCGCTAAAGCGCTAGGCGCAAAGTGGGCTGGAGGCTCCGACGAGATGCCGCCGGAAGAACTTGATGCTGCAATTATCTTCGCCTCCGTCGGCCCGCTCCTGCCTGCGGCACTGCGCGCGCTTGCCAAAGGCGGCATTGTGGTTTGCGCCGGCATTCATATGACCGACATCCCGTCATTTGCTTATGCCGATCTTTGGGAGGAACGCGTGATAACTTCAGTTGCAAATCTGACCCGACGCGACGGCGAAGAATTTTTTGAAATCGCACCACGTGTGCCAGTTCGAACGCTGACAGAAACCTTCCCCTTGGAAGAAGCCAACGTCGCACTGGACCGATTTCGCACCGCCAAACTCAAAGGCACAGCGGTACTAGTTGTTAATCCGAATTGACGAGTGCCTGTAATTGTAGGGCGTCTCTGTGAAACGCCATCTTGACTCAGGCTGTCAGCGCGTTCCCACACGGGCGCGGGCGCCGACGGCTTTGACAAAATTGCCTGGCATTCCTTTTTCGTCTTCCCGAACGGAACCTGCCGCATCGGCGAGAGCTGCTTCCTCTGGTGAGAGGAACGGCTTAAAACGACTCTTATCGATCGCTTTCATGAATGCTTCGTACGGGGACACGATGCCCTGTTGTAACAGCGCCCAGATGGCATCATCCATGAATTGCATCCCTTGGGCTCTGCCGGAGACGATCACGTCCTGAAGCTTGTGCGTGGCGCCTTCACGAATGATTGCAGCGACAGCAGCGTTGGCGATTAAAATTTCATTCACTGCGATTCGTCCAGGACGGTCTGCTCTTTTTAGAAGTAATTGGGCAACCACGCCGCGCAGCGAGTTTGCCAGCATGGCACGCGCCTGCGCCTGACGGTCTGCCGGGAAAGCATCTATCATACGGTCCACGGTCTTGCGCGCGTTGTTGGTGTGCAAAGTGCCGATCACAAGGAGGCCTGTCTCGGCGGCAGTGAGAGCGAGGGAAATCGTTTCCAGGTCGCGCATTTCGCCGATCAACACGATGTCGGTGTCCTGTCGCAGAGCTGCCTTCAGCCCAGCAGGAAAAGAAATCGAGTCTGTTGGCACTTCCCGCTGGGTAACGATGCTCCTCTTATTTTCGTGCACGAATTCGATCGGTTCCTCAATTGTCACGACGTGCTTGGAAAAGTTTTGATTGATGAAATCGATAAGCGCCGCCTGCGTTGTCGTCTTGCCCGAGCCGGTCGGCCCGGTAACAAGGACAAGGCCACCGCGCAAATGGGCGAATTCCTTGATCACCACTGGAACACCCAGCTCCTCGACACTTGAAATCTTGGTGGGAATCAACCGAAAAGCTGCACCGTAACCATCTGACTGTTTAAAGTAATTACTGCGAAACCGCGATTGCTCATCCATTTGGTACGCGAAATCGAGATCGCCGTGTTCCTGGAAAATTTCCCAGTTAGGCTTGCCGCAAACTTCGCTTAGCATTCGTGTGGCTTCGTCGTGCGAAATCGGCTCGGAACGAATCGCCATGATATCGCCATGGGTACGTATTTTGGGCGGTTGCCCCTCCGCGATATGCAAATCCGACGCGTTCTGCCGCACGACAATCTGAAGAAACTGGTCGATGTAAGCCATAGCTAATGAGGAATGACGAATGACCAAGAAATGCCAAAGCTACAATCACCGAAAAACGTCAGGGCGGCTGTAGTGTCCGCTGTCATCAGCGGACATTTGCTCACGCATGGCACTTGTGCGCTGAGGCCAGCGTATGCTACGGCATTTGATTTCTGTTCGGGCTTCATCTTTCGAAGTTCGTAATTCCTACGTGTTCTCGCACGATGTGTTTTTGCTCCGCGCGCTCGTAGGCTTCTTCTGGGCTTATCAGGCCACGGTCATACAGATCAATCAATGCATCGTCCATCAGACGCATGCCTTGTTTTTTGCCGGTTTGAATGATGCCGGGCAACATGAAGGTTTTGTTTTCGCGAATCACATTCCCCACAGCTGGCGTATTCGTGAGAATTTCGAGCGCGAGCACGCGGCGTGTTCCATCTACGTTTGGTATCAGTTGGTGACTGATGATGCCGCGCAACGATTCCGCCACCATTACCCGCACGTGTTCCTGTTGATCTGATGGAAACACATCCAGTAATCGGTCGAGTGTGCGTGATGCATTAGCCGTGTGCAACGTTGCCAAAACAAGGTGCCCGGTCTCTGCTGCAGTGATGGCGAGTGAAATCGTTTCCAAGTCGCGCATCTCGCCGACCATGATCACGTCCGGATCTTCGCGCAGAGCGGCGCGCAAGGCCGTCGCAAATGACTCAGTATGTGTAAACACTTCACGCTGACTAACGTGGCAGTTTTTCGATGTAATGACGTATTCGATCGGGTCCTCGAGTGTGATGATGTGGTCGCGCCGCTCGGTATTTATGTGCTCGATCATTGCCGCCAGTGTCGTTGACTTACCGGTTCCGACGGAGCCTGTGGCAAGAATCAGGCCATTTTGGTAACGAGTCAGCAATTTGAGTTGTTGCGGCAATCCAAGTTCGTCCATTGTCCGCACGTACCTGTTGATGACGCGAAACACAATTTCGACGCCGAGCCGCTGGCGGACCACGCTAACACGATAGCGAGCGAACTCGTTCTCGTAGCCAAAGTCCGAGTCGCCGCGTGTCTTAAGTTCCTTCTTGTAAACTTCCGGCATGAAAGCCTCTGCCAAGGCTGCTGTTTGCTCTCCCGTAAGGATTGGCGCGTCCGGCCACATTGGCTGTAAGACTCCATGCACCCGCCAGACAGGTGGCGCTGCCACGCCAAGGTGGACATCAGAGGCGCCGGCCTTTTGTCCGATTTCCAAATATCCGTCCACATGCTTCAGTGGATGCGATTCAATCGGGATGTCCGAAGCAAGACTTTGTGTGGTCATGGCAATGCGCGGAAATAATTACGCACCGCAACCGAGCGCGTAAACCCAAAACGAGCCGCATCGCAGACCCATGGGAATTATTTTTTGCGTCGCGGCTGGCTGCCGAAATCGGTAAGGCGATTCTTGAGGAACTCGACCACTACCGGGCGGACCATGTTCGCAGCGATTTTGAGCACCGCCAGTGCAAAGCCGGTTTCGACCAGCTTTTTCTGTGACTTACGGCCGCTTTTCGCATCGACATAAATCTTTTTCTTCCGCATCGGTGCCAGTGCGACCAGCGCGCCGACAGCGGCTGCGGTTGTAAGCCAGGAAATGGTTTGTTCGCGGAACGACCTGCGGAATTTGGCCGCGAAATCCACTTCGTATCGCAGGCCACGCAGATCGCGCGTTACGCGTTCCCGCGACTGGGCGATTTCCGCTGTCAGCTCGTCGATTGATCTGTTGCGTCCAGATTTTTCAGCCATTCGCGATCCTTCTTTAATTCAGCCAGCGTCGCGCGAAAAAGCGGCTTGGTGATGCGGCTGCGCGCGACTAGGAGTAAGACCAGCGCAAAAACGAAATGCACGGCGGCTGCGGCCAGCGCTATCCATGGCCATGAAACTCCGGCAAGATGGGCCAGTCCCACAACCACACCAGTGATGAGAAAAACGTAACCCAGCGCGCAGAGAAGCAGCGCAAAAACTACGCTGCCGGCAAGTATCAACACTTGCACGGCGGCAGTTTTCGACTCCTGCGCAAACAGGGCAAAGCGACTCTCAAAAAAGTCCGTAACTGCGCTTGCCAGCGCGAGCAGGTTCTCGAGCAAACCGGCATGGCCCGCGGGATTGCGGGGGCTGGACCTCTTGCTGATCATCTCCGAAACGTTTCGGAGTTCAACGCCGGAAAATCAGACCCAGTACGAAGCCAATTCCGAGCGCTGCGAAAATTGCTTTTGTCGGATTTTCACGCACGTATTGCTCTGCATCTTCCTGGAACGTGCGGGCACGATCCCTGGCGTCGCCCCATGCTTGTTCTGCTTTGCCGCGTGCCTCACCCCAAGCCTGCTCTGCCTTCCCACGGTACTCTCCCGCCAAAGCGCCTGCGGCTGATTTCAAATCTTCCGCTGCTCTACGCGCATGTTCTTTGCTGCTTTGTAATTTATCCTGCGCCTCCGCACTAGCCGGTGTTTTCTGTTCTGATTTGTTTTCTTCTGCCATTGGTAATCTCCAGTTAACCCCGAAACCGTTCGGGGGTTGGTTTGTTCGCTGCGACTATCCGCATTCTTCGCTAAATGGGCAAACACTGAGTTCTTCGTTGAAGCGTTCAACCAAGGGCATTGAGAAACCGCTTCAAGCCTTCAACGATTTAACGGTTTAACGATGCGCATTGGCCGCATCATTGTTCGCGAAAAATGATGCGTGCTTTTGTTAGATCGTAAGGCGAAAGCTCGACGGAGACTTTATCGCCGGGCACAATACGGATGAAATGCTTCCGCATTTTGCCCGAGATGTGTGCAAGCACATTGCGCTGGCCGGGAAGATCAACGCGAAACATCGTTCCCGGCAAAACCTGGGTCACGGTGCCTTCGGTCACTATTGGTCCTTCCTTCGCCATGCCGGGCGAATATACCCGTGGGCACGCGTCTCTCAACCCGCGCGGCATATGTCTTGAGTCTCGATAGTTACCGCAGCTGATCCAGCGAGATCGTTGGCAGATATTCTCTTAGCTCCTGGCGTTTCCACCACTCGCCAGTTTGTCGTCGTTCGTTCAGCGTCGTAAAGCGGTAACGATAATACATCCCGCGAACATACCTGGGTGGCTTCTCTGGAAACGGGTTGTGTGCGAACAATCGGTCCACGTCGCGGGAGCCCTGCAGGAGTCTGACGACCAGGCCGCCAATCCACGGATTTTCCTGCGGTGTTCCCAAAGCGGCAAACCACATCTGCCAGTCGAGCCTTGGCTGGTGCGGCGCGCACCAACCCGGTGCGCGTTTTACGTCGCCGGGTTTCCATTTAAATTCGTACGGCAACCAATCCATTCCATCGGCGCTGCCTTCGAAGATTATCTCGCAGCGGTCCTTCGTCATCACCCGAAACAATCCATAGCTATTGACGATCCGGAACGCTTCCAGCTTTCCGTAAACATTCGCCAGTGTACGTGGTGGTGTGGCTTCCGGTTTGAATGCACTGAAAATCAACCAACCGTTGATCGGCAACGTCACGATGATGGTTGCCGAGGTCGCCAATCGATGTGCGAGCGATCGCGCGTTGCGGGCGCCTGTAGAGGATGCTGTTAGCGTCCCAACGGGAAGCGAAGCGCTTCGCCTACAGATTGATGCGTCATCAATCAGTAACAAACACAGCGCAATCGTTAGCAGATTGAAGAAACAATAGTTGCCGGTGATAGCGATCACGAGTTGGAGGAAAATCAACAATCCAGCAGCGATGAGCCGTGGACGTCGCGGCGCCCAGATGAAAAAGGGCACGACAATTTCAACCACGAGACAAAAAGCGACTGAAAAGTGCTTGAACCATTCCGGGCCTTTGTCCGTCCACCACGCGAACATGGTCGGCAGTGGTTGTGACCAGTAATGATAATCAAGTGCCGTGAGCGCGCTCCAATGAAAGGAGTGATTCACCCAACCCCAGGAGTCATCGCCGCTGGTCAGCTTCACGACACCTGACATCAACATCAGTTTGAACAAAAGAAATTTGAGCAAAAACAAACCGGCACGTGAAACCGGCGGTGCTGTAGCTGGAGGCGCTTGGAGTTCCGCGTTTAATCTCGGACCGTCTGAAGGCGGGACTCCAAACGATCCAGGCCACAACAAAAGCTCCCTCGGCCAAAGCTGCCAGGGCGCAAAGAAGATCGATAAAAAGCCGGTCTCAAGCAGCAGAATGTCCCATTGAAAGCTAAGGAATGTTTGTCCGGCATTGGTGAGCGACAGATAAAAGATGAAAAGCGCGACGAGCGAGAGCGCCGGTGCGACCCCGAAGGTCAGAAGCAACGAAAGAGCAACACCGCCGCCGCAAAGCAAGTGAAGAAAAGCGTTGCTCGAATCAAACCAACAAAGCGTTGGCAAGAGAGTGTACGCGTCTGGTCCAAGTTGCGCCCGAACCGCTGGTAGGAATCGATTCAGGGGCGACATCCCATCGCTGCCGATCAATCCATCCACTTGTACCCAAAGCGACACGAATGCGATCAGGTAGATCATCCCAAGCGCGCGCAGAAACCAGCGGCGCGCCCAAAAGTATGTCGGAGGCCGCACGTCTTTTCCCCAGAGCAGCCGAGTAATGGCCGAGGCGACACCGCGATGACGAGCGACAAACTTGTAAGCGGTTTCGGAAATCGCCGCGAATCCCGGAATGCGATCGTAACTCCAGGGCAGCCACTTTTTGGAAGCTCGATGTGCTAACGAGCGATAGACCGCTTCCGCTGCTAAGAAGGTTCTGCCGTCTGTCTCAATGAAAACCATCGCGTGCCTGAACTCTTCGCGAGGAATTTCTGGGAATCGATCTGCGACGTCCTGATAAGACGCGTAATCGACCTTACCGACCGTGATTACCTGCCAGCGCTCGATCCATAACCGGCAGAAATCACATTCGCCATCCCAAATCAGAAGCGGCTTTGGCGGCGGGTTAGAAACGCGCAGATGGCGTTCGTTAGTCATAAGCGCCGAACGTCCAACGCCCAACGCTCAACGTCCAATTCAGAATCGGAATTCGGCGTCCGATGTTCAGAGTTGGGCGTTCGGCCTTTTCTTAAATGCAAACTCCGCCCATACCGGCGCGTGATCGGACGGTTCCTTGCCTTTGCGCATTTCAATATCGATTCCGGCTGCGCTGCATCTTTTCGCCGATGTATCGCTGGCCAGAATCGCGTCGATGCGAAGGCCGCGATTTTTTTCAAATGCGCGCATCTGATAATCCCACCAACTGTAAAGTTCGCCTTCCTTGTGATGGATTCGCAGGGTATCGCGCAACCCAATTTCGCAGAGTTGTCGAAACGCAGAGCGTTCGCCTTCCGAAGCCATGATGGCCCCGCGCCAGAGATCTGGATCGTAAACATCGATGTCTTCCGGGGCGACATTGAAATCGCCGCAGACGACAAGATCACCGGATTTTTCTTTCGTAATGCAATCACGGAGCCGGCGGTACCAATGCAGTTTATATTGATACGCCGGCGAACCGACAGCCTGCCCGTTCGGCGCGTAAATCGAGAAGACACGCACGTCGCCAATCGTAGCGGCGATCACACGCGCCTGCGGATCGACGACTTCATCACTAAGCGAGGGGCGAACCTCACGCAGATCGCTCTTCGCGAGAATCGCCACGCCGTTATACGATTTCTCTCCGTGACAAGCGGAGTAATAGCCAACCGCTTGCAAAGCGAGCGCTGGGAATTGGGCGTCGGGGCATTTTGTCTCCTGCAAGCAGACGATGTCCGGCTTCGTCGCCTCGAGCCAGGCAAAGAAGCGATCCTGTCGTTTGCGCAGCGAGTTGATGTTCCATGAAACGATTTTCATTCAGTAAGACTTGAGAAGTGAGATGTGAGAGCTAGTTGTTTTGAATTTGCGCTCGGTCTGCCACCTCTCACCAATCACTTCTCACAAATCCAGCTCCACTCCCGGTGGTGGTACAATTATCTCCGACTGGGGAAGCTCTGCGGACAAAGTCGCGCGCATCCACTCCACTGCCGGGGGATCGCCGTGTACGAGAACAATTTTTTTTGGGGCGAGTTTCTTTGCGTATTCAATCAGCGTCTCACGTGTAGCGTGTGCGCTGAATTGAAACTGTTCGATGTTGCAGCGGATACGTTGCGGCGGTTTTTCAGGATCAAGAACAACTTCGCCGCCCGTGCCGGCATCCCGCAAAAGACCGGCAGGCGATTCAGGGTTGGCGTAGCCGACAAAAAAGATCGCGTGCCGTGGGTTTTCGATTAGTCGGCGGGCAAAAACGTTGGAGAGCGTTTTTGGGATCATCATCCCACTGGATAGGACATACACATGTCGCGCGCGCAGCGGTGCATCGCGTACTGTTTCATCGTTCAAAATAAACGGCGCGACTTCTCTCATCAGTTGCAGACGCGGCAATTGCCGGCGCGTCATCTGCGCGCGGCGGTCGTAAATGTCAGTCATTTTTGAGCTCAGACCGCCGATGTAGATTGGAAATTCAGGTCCCGAATACATTCGGGATTCACGACGAAACTTGTACAACATGGCCAGGATCTCCTGTGTCTTGCCCAACGCGAATACTGGTATGAGCACGCCTGAGCTGCGCTCGAAAGCGCGCACGAGTGCTTCTGCCAGGCGCCGCTCTTCACCGGCCCGGGTCCAGCCCGGCGGTTTTGCGTGATCGCCTCGCGTGCATTCCATGATCAGGATGTCGACGTTCTCTTCTGGGAAGATCGCCGCCTGCATGATCGTTTGATCGTCGAAATTGACGTCACCCGTGTAAAAGACGGTTCGTCCTTCGGCGTGCAGTAAAATTCCAGACGAGCCAAGGACGTGTCCTGCGTCGAAAAACTCGAACGTCAGCGCGTCTCTTTCACGCTGTGGTGCCCGCTCACCGGCAATGGAAATACATTGGCGCGACGGACACCAGCGCCAACGTTCCGAGGCCTTGTCCGTTTCGCGATGGGTAAAAAGCGGATATGACATTTCTCCGATCTCCTCGCGCTGCCGCGTCATCACGTTGACCGAGTTGTGCAAAAGCACACTGCCAATCTCTGCCGTGGCCTCCGTCATGAACACGCGCGCGCGTGGAAGGCGCCGCATCGCCACCGGCAACGTGCCGATATGATCCTGATGCGCGTGCGAAATGAGGATCGCTTCAATCCCGCGGTCCGCGATCGCCTTAAAATGAGGCAGTGCGTCCTCCCCCGTATTCTTTGGATGCATTCCGCAATCGAGCAGTAGCCGATGACGCCCAATCTCAAGGTAGTACGAGTTCGCGCCAATCTCCGTGCGACGAGTCAGGTTAATAAATTTCAAGGCTGCTTCTCCTGCTGCTCACTCATTTCATTGTAACCAGAGTCCAAGGCGCCTGGTCTAAACAAGAGGGGTAAGAATAATTTGCGATTGAGGCAACTCTATCTTGGGAACCTGGTTCAATGAACATGTTGGCTCCGTTGCCTGCGCTGCGCTGGAATAAGGAAGCTGCGGCACATCTTTTGAACCGGGCGACGTTTGGTGCCACGCCAACTGAAATCGAGAGCGCGCAAAAAAAGGGTCTAGCCACCATGGTGCGAGAACTTGTCGATATACGCAGCGATGCGGGAAATGTTTCGCCGCCCACCTGGGCGAAGCCGCGCGACATTCGCGCAGCGCGGATGGCGATCAAAGCGGCAAAAGAGCGCGGCGAAAATTTTCGGGAAACGGTACGGCAATTCCGCATGATGGAAGGAGATGAGGTTCTCGATCTCCGTCGCTGGTGGCTCGAGAGAATGATGAATAGCTCGACGCCGCTTCTGGAGAAGATGACTCTTTTCTGGCACGGTCATTTCGCCACAAGCGTTCAGAAAGTCAAAGACGGTTACTGGATGTGGCTGCAAAACGACACGCTCCGTCGAAACGCGCTTGGGAACTTTGGCACGCTCGTCAAAGCAATTTCGCGCGACCCGGCGATGATGATCTATCTCGATCTCCAGCAGAGCCGTAAAGAGCATCCCAACGAGAATTGGGCGCGCGAGCTGATGGAGCTTTTCACCGTCGGCATTGGCAATTACACCGAGGAGGATATTCGCGCAGCGGCACGTGCGTTCACCGGCTACCGGATCGACATGACGACACAGCAATTTCATTTTGTACCCCTCCAGCAGGACCTCGGGAGGAAGACGTTCATGGGCCATTCCGGCCCGCTTGATGGTGATAAAATCATTGACATTCTTGTCAGGGATCCGGCATGCGCGAAGTTCATTGCTCGAAAATTGTGGCGATTTTTTGTTGAAGACGAACCGTCCCCGGAAATTGTCGATGCCATCGCCACTCGCATTCGCGCGCACGATTTCGAGATGCGCCCGGTGCTGCGCGATATTTTCAACTCGGCCGAATTTTATTCCGATCGCGCGATGGGGACGCAGATCAAGAGCCCGGTGCAATACATCGTGCAAACATCGAAGCTACTCGAAACGCAACTGCCATCGCCGCTTGTCACGCAAAACGCAATGCGGCAAATGGGCCAGATTCTGTTTGCGCCGCCAAACGTGAAAGGCTGGGATGGTGGCAAAGCCTGGATCACAACGTCAACTTTGTTGTTCCGCTATAATTTGGCGAATTATCTGATCAACGGCGACGCGATGCTGCCCGCAGGTCCGGCCGCGCGTGCGAAGCCGCAGGACGCCGGCTTCCGTCGATCGGTGCAACGGCAGCAACTCGCCGAGCAGATTAAACGCGACCCCATCGACGTCAGTAAATTTGTGCCCGACCAATTGCGCGACAAGCCGCACGACCTTGTCGATCTCTTGAGGGTGCGATTTTTTTGGACTCGTCCGGCAGAAAAAGAAATCAACACGTTCGTGCAATTCCTGGAGTCGCGGAAACCTGACACGAGCGACGCAGCCATGCGCGAGCTGGTGCACCTGATGATGAGCACCCCGCAATTTCAGCTCGCCTGACGAATGAAAACGAAAAATACATTGCAGACTCGCCGCGAATTTTTGCGCACCTCGATGCTCGGTGCAGCCGCGACGTGGACGCTGCCAGTTTTCCTTGAGCAAACTTTTTTTGTGCTGGATGCGATGGCAGCAAATGCGGTGACGCAAACGGTTGCGGGAAAGGACGGGACGATTCTCGTTGTTCTGCAACTGGCCGGTGGAAATGACGGCCTTAACATGGTCGTGCCGTACGCAGACGATGCCTACCATCGCGCGCGGCCGCGCCTTGCGTTGCCTAAAGAGCAAATTCTTACGATCAACCATCACGTCGGTCTGAATCCAAAACTCACTGGATTAAAATCACTCTACGAGGATGGACATCTCGCCATCGTGCAGGGCGTCGGTTATCCGAATCCGAATCGCTCACATTTTCGCTCGACGGAAATCTGGCAAACGGCATCCGACGCGGACCGGAACGAAACGCACGGTTGGTTGGGCCGTTACTTCGACAATTGTTGCTCTGGCGCCGATCCGACCATCGGCGTGGCGATCGGCGAAGAAATGCCGCAGGCGTTTGCGGCAAAAAATCCCATAGGCATTACATTTTCGCGCCCGGAGCAATTTCGCTGGCGCCCGTCTCAGCGTAATGGCGGCAACATGAGCGCGGAGGAAATTTTCTTTCGCCAACTAAACGGCTTCGACGAAGAAAGCACTCCGGCCGCAACGGACGGCGCCTCCATCGGAACGCTTCCGGGAAAAGTGAAGAGCGACTTGAGCACGCTGGATTTCTTGCAGCGCACCGCCCTCGATGCCCAATTGAGCTCTGACAAAATTCTGGCGATCACGCGCAAGTACAAATCGACTGTTTCGTATCCGCAGGGTCAGCTGCCTGCAAGTTTGAACATTATCGCGCGGATGATCGCTGGCGGCCTGGCGACCCGCGTTTACTATGCGAGCCAGGGTGGATTCGACACGCACTCCGGACAATTTAACACGCACGGACGTTTAATGACCGAGCTCAACGACACCATCGCCGCGTTCGTCGCGGATTTGAAACAGCAGGGAAATTTCGAGCGCGTTTTGTTGATCACCTTTAGCGAATTCGGTCGGCGCGTGGCGGAAAACGCGAACGGCGGTACCGATCACGGAACGGCTGCGCCAATGTTTGTGGTAGGTGGCAGCGTCAAGCCAGGATTATTCGGCAAGCATCCAAGCTTGACTGATCTCGATCACGGCGATCTGAAATTCAATACGGACTTTCGCAGTGTTTACGGCACGGTGCTGGATAGTTGGCTCAATACTCCAAGTCAGATCGTGCTCGGGAGAAAATTTCCCTCGCTGGCGATCCTGTAGGCGGTCACCGCGCCACACGCATCGTCGCTCGCCGCTAGAGCACTTGCTCGAAAATGCGTAGCCAATTGCCACGAAGGATCTTTTCGATCTGCTCGTCGGTAAATCCGCGCTCGATTAGCCTGCGGGTGAGATTGCGCGCGTTAGAATGGTTCTTTAGATCGGGGATGAAATGCGGCGTGGCTAATTTTGCAGCGAGTTCTTGTTGTCTCGGCTCAGGCCACTGGCGATAGATGAATTCGAAAAAATCGAAGCCGATTCCGACGCAGTCAATGCCGATCAGATCGGCGACATGCTCAATGTGATCGATGTAACGATCCATCGTGCTTTCTTTTTCCTTCGGGCTCACCAGCACGGAATTTACGCCGATGACCCCACCGCGTTCACCGATCATATTGATCTGCTCATCGCTAATGTTGCGCTCGATGTCGTAATAGCGGCGGATATTTGTGTGCGACACGATGGCTGGCTTTGTAATGATGGACAAAACTTCGTCAAAACCGGCTGGGTTGATGTGTGCAAGATCAATGATCACGCCAAGCTTCTCGCATTCGCGGACTACGTCACGTCCGAAGCTCGTTAAGCCATTCGGCGACGAACCGCGCGCCGCAAAGACCCCGCCATGTCCCGCCGCATTGCTTCGCGCATGGGTTAGCCCAATCGAGCGCACACCCAGTTCGTAAAAAGCGCGCAATAAATCCAAATCTGTCCCAAGCGGTTCTACTCCCTCCATCGTGATGAGGAGTGCGATCTTGTCTGATCCGCGCGCTTTTTGAATTTCGCGATAGCTTTTGCAGATCGCGAAGCGACGGCACTGCTCAGTCTCAGCGTACAAGCGCGCGATTTGGTCGAGGGCCACGCGCAGACCGTTTTCCGTAAGGTAACGATCCTCAATGTAAATGGCTACGCCTGCCACGCCGACGTTCCCCTCCTCGAAGTCCCGCAAGAACTCCGTTTCCAGAACATTTTTGCGGTCACGTTTTTCGTACAAATCCATCGGCAAATCGAAGTGAAGATCGATAATCCCACTGGCATGCAGTCGGTCGATTCGTTGTTCGATGGATTCTTCAGTCGCGGTCATGTTTTGGCAGAAGAAAACCGCGGATTATCCGCCTTCGCACAAGGCTAAGCCGGGCATGCAGCGGATGTCACGGATGAGAACAACTGAAACATCTGTCTATCAATGTGCGAATCAGATGGCGAGATTGAGACAATGAAAGCGATGCGAAGACGCATCGCACTCCCAAAGCACTTCGTGCGAAATCCGCCACAGACGGTTGTTCCATTTCGCGTAAGCTTTCGGAGTGCGCACGCGTCCTCGCGTCGCTTTGGCGGCAAATATCAATAGCCCCTATTGCTTAGCGATGGTTCTCCACTACTACTTGCGCCGCCGGTTTGCTCAATTCGATCCGGTCATTCACCGTTTGAATCTTTGCGTCTTGCTGTTTGAAGCGGGCGTCCATTTCTTTTCGCTGCTCGGCAATAGCCGCCTGGAACTCCTTCTCTTGCTGCGCGACAATCGACTTCAACTCGGTGATGGCCGCTTGTTGCTCTTCGACTTTCCGATGCTCTTTCAGAAACTCGTTGAGCAACATCGCGTTCACCATTTCGTAGTGTACGCTTTCGGGCTGGCCTTGAGCGTTGCGCGCTACGAGAGCGGGATTCGCCTCGGCTACTTCCTCAGCAATCAGGCCAAAGGCCGGCGACTGCGTCGAATCGATCTCCTTCTTATAACGGTAGCTGACTGGCTTGAGCCGGTAGAGCGCTTCGCTGGCTCTCTCCATCGGCTTGATTTCCTCCTTGTAACGTCGCGAGGAACTCAGGTGACCAAGCAAGCCGGTGGTTAAGTTGATGGTAACAGTATCGGTTCCGCCGCCACTTACGCCGGTCGTATTGATATTGCGAATATAGGTGTGGTTGTCCTCGACAGCGACGCCAGACACCTCTGCGCCGATATAGATATTGTTATTGCCGGACGTGTGAGCGGTACCGACGTTGCTGCCTACGGCAACGTTCCCACCGCCGGCCGTCAGGTTAACCAGCGCATTATTACCGACGGCTGTGTTCCCGTTGCTGGCGGTGGCGAAGGTGCCAAGCGCTTCAGTCCCGACGGCCGTGTTGCCGCTGCCGGTTGTGTTGTTAAAGAGCGCGTCGCTACCGATTGCAGTGTAGCCGTTGCCAGATGCGCCGGTGATGGTGGTATTGTTGAAGAGGGCTTGAAAACCAACGGCTGTGTTATCGAAGCCCGCTACGTTATGAAGAAGTGCTTGTGAACCGACGGCCGTGTTGTCGCTGCCGTTGCTGCCGGTGTT
>WNGC01000525.1_pt1 | contig 39478 bp, 37 predicted proteins | sample 5400051 | NCBI WGS metagenome assembly WNGC01 (sample SAMN13153368, study PRJNA577476) | soil metagenome | isolation source: 20 cm soil or saprolite under grassland replicate 2 | place: USA:California | collected 2016-06-15
ATCTCCACGACATTTGAGATAGCCAAATGCGCATCGACCGGCACGAATCGCAATTGCATTTTGTCGCGGGCAATTCGGGTGACGTCCAGCAAGTCATCGATGAGCTGTGTTTCCAATTCGATGTTGCGACGGATCATGGTCAGGGCCGACCTGGTGTCTTCAGTTTGCGTCGGTTCTGTCTCAAGCGATTCCAATGTGGAAATCACGGGGGTGAGTGGCGTCCGGAGTTCGTGCGAAAGCATGGCCAGGAAATGGTCTTTGGTGCGATTAGCGGTTTCCACGACCGACTTTTGCTGCTGAAGCTCTTCCTCAATGCGCCGTCGCTCGGCCATACCGGCGGAAAGCGCCATCGCCGTAATTGTCAGCACCGCTGTCCACGATTGCAGGGCGAGCAGCGACTGATTTTCTGTTTCTTCAACGAACGGCCCGAAGCCACGCAGCGTTCCCCACACCGCGATCGCGGACAGGATGAAAATCCCCGTGGCCGTTTCGCGTTGAGTGAAGCGGAAGGCCATCCAAATCACAACGGGTCCACAAATAAAAGCGATCGGATAATTCCGAGACGAAATTTCAAGCCAACCGCCAAAGACGATACTGCTCAGCAGCACCAGCAACAGGAGGAGCGTGCCGACTTCCGTAGCTTCCTTTTTATTCCAACGTCGTTTTGAGGCACCGGTCCAGAGAAGAACAAGGGGAGTGAAAACAAGATCGCCCGTTGCATCGCCGAGCCACCATGTCAGCCAGATCGCGCCGTAGTTTGTCCAATTGGCAAAGCCGGCGAGGGCAAGACTGGTCACACCGAAAGCAGGGCTGATGATGGTGCTAATCCCTGCTGCAAGCGCGAATTTGAAGACGCCTTGGGGGCGATCACAGAATTCCTTGCCGCCCGCGAATCGATTCACCAACCACGCGCCGGCTACCGCCTCCAGGGTGTTGCCAGCGGCGATGGCAAATGAGGTCGCGACGTTTCCCGCGGTCGTGACGTTCACGAGAAACGCGCCGACAAAAATGGCCGGCCACACGCGATAACCCAGCAAGAGTAAAGCAGCTAGCGCGATTCCGGCCGGCGGCCAAACCGGTGACGCGCTCGCGTGCAATGACGCCAGCATCAAACTGAGTTTGCCGGCTACGACGTAAACGACGGCCAAGATGCCGATGAGCGGCAGCCCAGAGAAATGTCGCGATTGCATCGCCGACCGCCATTTGCGCGTCGCTTAGTCCTTACGCCCGCGCGAGGCGACGGTCAATTACAGTCGTTATCAAGGTCCTAACCCCAAAAATCTTGTTCGTTCGCAGTCGCGACATCGGCATAATTTCTGTCCATGGCTTGGCGGCTTCACGAGCATGTTTTGCGTGGCAAAATCGACAATCGCGCCCGTGGCCGCGTAACCGGCGAGATCTGGCTGGCAGGCATCGACAAGCCGCTGGCGTTGGAATTAACAGGCGATTGCGCGCCTGATCTCGCTGGCTGCGCGTTAAGGTTTGAAAATCCCGACCCGATTGCTATGACGACGAAACCGCCTGCTCCTCAGCAATGCGGTCCTGCCGGTGATATGACCGCCGCGCGCAAAGTACGCGTATTCGACGTTCCACTTGAGGAAGCGATGGCAATGTCCCGCCGCGGCGAGAAACCGCCCGAACACATGGCGAACGCGATCTACCTAGAATGGTTCAGTGAGCTAAACGGCCGCGTGGTGATCGAAAGTGCAGATTATCGTCTGCAAATCTCCGAGCCAGCCTGGCGTTACACGCCGGAAGAAATAGCCGAGCGCGAGCGCGGTATCGCGCACGAGCAGACGCCATTTGCCATCGCCATCACCCAGGACGGCGAGACGCAGGAGTGGGACGAAATTCGCTATGAGCAGTTTCTCCGCGAAAGCGATGCGCGAACCGAACGATACGGACGGCTGCTGGAAAAATACGCGGACCATCCCGATAGCGAACGGATCATCGCGCGTGAAATGGGATGGACGTGGCTGGAGGAGGCGCTCGATCAGCAGGAAAAGGAAAAAGAACAAGAGCAGGAGCAAGAGACGGACGCTTTGGAAGCAAAGGTACACAAAGAGGACGACGATGCGTTCGAGGAGGATATGGAAGATTACGAATTGCCGCCGCCCGATCCGATGCGCGAAGGAATTGATTGGGTACGTGACGGACGCGGTCGCATCTCGCATCCCATCCAGAAACGCGCCAATGACGCGCTACATCTGTTGCTCGACGAGCTGGAGGCGGCGGGACATTTTCCAGAGGAACAAGATGAACAACTCGCCGATTTTGTGAGCTGTTTTATGACAGTGAGCGCAAAACTCGCGGGCGCGCTCGGTGGAATTGCGCGTGGCGACGATTTGTTTGAACCGGGCATGGTGATCGCATGGCTAAAACGTATTCTGGAGATTTTGAATCAGACCATCGCAGCCGCTGATGCCATTAAGGACAAGCGATTTCTTGCGGCAGAGCGGTTTACATACTATCGCGGCGAGCTTTTTGTGATCCGCGAAAAGATTTTGGAATTAATCACGCAGTTGCGAGCGCAGTGACCAACAAATAGCGCATGCGTCCCGCTTGCGAGACGCGCTTGCTATGCTGCGGTTATGCGCTGGATGGAGGTTCGAGTTTTTTGAGCTTGATGCGCACGTTAACACCGCGCGGCACCGGCAAAGCAGCTGCTTAAATCATCCCAACAACACGCCAAGTTCGACAGAAGCGAACACTAATTGAAATCTTGGTGGGAATCGCGCACGTAGGGGTATTTCGACTCGTTACCGACCTCAGGCGGAAATTCCGGATAGCCGGCGTGAATGTATGGAATATCGGGCGGCAGTATTGGGTAATAGCTTTCCCGCCATATTGGAAACGGAAATGTCAAAATCTCGATTAAACCAGCAACGTGTCGTGTCGCTGAGCGTCCCAGGCCGCGTACAACACCATAACTAGCCCCCGCGGAATTACCTTCTGTTTGGTTGACCTGATTCACCGTCACAAAAAATTCAGTCGGAGCCCAGACAAAATTTGAGAGGCCCCGACCGAGCTTGCGTGTCGGCCCATAATCGTTCGAAGGCGGGTCTTGAATATCGGCTAAGGCTCCGCTGGCAAGTCCAGCGACCGCTGCGAGGGAAAGGATGGTTTTCATAGGCGCTCCAAATTAGTTAAATAATTCCGAACAGCGAAAGCAACACTTTATTTTTGGCGTTCGGCTGCGGCAAGGTTCTGCGTCTTCATCATCGAAATACCTATAGTGACTGCGAGAATGAGTACGATGATCCCGAGTGAAAGACTCCTCGGCACCGGCAAATAATCCGCGACAATCATTTTGATCCCAACAAAGGCGAGCACGAATGCCAGGCCTGTTCGCAAGTAAATGAAACGATCCATCAAGCCGGCCAGCAGGAAATAAAGCGACCGCAAGCCGAGAATCGCGCAGATATTGGACGTGTAGACAATGAACGGGTCGCGCGTAATTGCGAAGATCGCGGGAATCGAATCGACGGCAAAGATAAGGTCCGTGACCTCGATCACGATTATGGTCAGAGCGAGCGGGGTAAACATCCAGCGGCCATCGACACGCACGTGAAAATGTTCGGCGTGGAATTCGCGAGTCATCGGAAGAATCCGACGGCACGTTCGCAATACCCAACCCTCTGTAAAATCGCGCGCTGGATGTTTTCTAAAGAACATGCGGGCTGCGGTGATGAGCAGGAACAGACCGAAAAGATAGAGGACAAAATGAAAGCGTTGCACGAGCGCGATACCGCACCAGATCATGGTCCCGCGCATGACGAGCGCCCCGACAATTCCCCAGACCAAAACGCGGCGTTGTGCGAGCGGAGGAACGCGAAAATGCGCGAAAATCAACACAAACACAAAAATATTATCCATGCTCAGCGAATACTCGATGAGATAACCTGTAAGAAAATCGAGGGCGTGATGTGGTCCTTTGATGCGCCAGACAAGGGCGTTAAATCCAAGCGATACGATGACCCAGATCGCCGTCCGACGAAACGCAGCGCGTACGCTTAGTTCCCGACCACGGCGCTTGAAGGTGAAGAGATCGATTCCGATTGCAATGAAGACGCCGATGTGAAACGCAATCCAAAACCAGATGCTCGTTGTCACGGCGGGGAGGTTTTCATGCCGCGAGGCACGCGGCAATCGCAAATTGCGCTAGACGCCCATGCGACCTATACGTCACATAGGACTTGTATGTCCGATTAATGGATCCTGAACTAGAAAAACTTGTCGAATCGGGAAAGCTCACGTCCAAAGCCGCCGGGCAACTGGAAAAACTAAGGCCGGGCACATTTTGTCTCCATAAAAGTTGGGGATTCGGCCGCGTACGCGGATGGAACCTGCTGCTCAATCAGATTGAAATCGATTTCGCAAGCAAAAAGTCCCATGCCATGCAGGTTCAGTACGCGGCGGAGAATCTTAAGCCTCTCGCGCCTGAGCATTTTCTTGCCCGCAAGGCAACGGACCTCGCCGCGATTAAGAATTTAGCAAGGGAGGACCCTGCCGCACTGGTCCGAAATATTGTAGAAAGTTTGGACGGCAAAGCTACCAGCCAGCAGATCGGTGAATGGCTGATAGGCGATGTTTTCACCGAGGCGGAATGGAAACGCTGGTGGGAATCAACCAAGAAGGCGCTGAAGGCGAGCGGCGCTTTTTCTATCCCCGCAAAAAAAACCGAGCCGATCCAAATTCGCGGCGAAGGCGTATCGCACGCTGAGGAGCTGATCGCTGCTTTCAACAAAGCGCGACAGCCGAAAGAACAAATCGCGGCCTTCGAGCAGATCATAAAATTTCACGAGCAATTCAAGGAGCCTGAAAAACAGCTTCAACCCATCATTGTCGCCATCGAGAACACTGCAGTGCGCAACCAGAAAATGCATCCTGAGCTCGCGTTCGAGTTCATCATCGCGCGGGACGATTTGCTTGGACGCGTTCCGTCTCTGCACACGACCCATATCGGTTTGACCCTTTCAAAGCTAATTCTCGAGGAAGAAAACCGTTTGACATCAATCCTGCCCAAATTGCCGGCGGCAAAAGAGAAAAGAATCTTGCAAGCGCTGCCGTCGGCGCTTGGTCCGCGCTGGACGGAGCGCGCCTTAAATTGGATGCAAGGCAGTCACGGCCGCATGGTCGCACAAATTCCGCGCCTCTTAAGCGAAGCTGGCCAACATGCCGAGCTTCGGACAGTGCTGGAACGAAGCATTCGCGAACATTCGGCCACGAGCGAGATGCTCGCCTGGTTATGTAGTGAACGGGAAAGCTGGAGTGAGCTCATTACGCCAGATTTGCTCAGTGCAATTTTTTCTGCGCTGGAACGCGAACAGCACAACACTCCTGGTCGCGCCAGCAAGTTGCAGCGCGCCTTGGTCGACGACCGCCAATTGCTTGGCGAGATTTTTGCAAACGCAGATGTCGGTCTCGCGCGCGATGCGATGCGGCGGCTCCAGTTGAGCCCGCTGTTTGACGAGTTGACGAAACGCTCCTTATTGGCGCGGATCGTGAAAGTCTATCCAGAACTGGAAAGCGTGATCACAGGCGCGCAACCACAGGAAAAGGCTGCACCACTTATCGTTTCCTGGAGCAGCTTGGAAAAGCGCGAGGCCGAATACGAAGAGCTCGTGAAAACAAAAATTCCAGAGAACAGCAGGGAGATCGCGCTCGCCAGGTCGTATGGCGATCTGAGCGAGAACTTTGAATTTAAAGCGGCGAAGCAAATGCAAAGCGTCCTGATGCGGCGCAAGGCAGAGCTTGAACAAATGCTGCACAACGCGCGCGGGACTTCCTTTGAGAATCCCGACACCTCGCGCGTTTCCATCGGTACAATCGTGACACTGCGCAACTCGGGGACAGACAAGGAAGAAACGTACACCATCCTCGGCGCGTGGGACGGTAATCCCGATCGCCACATCATTTCGTATCAGACGGCGATTGGACAGGCGCTGCTCGGTCGTGAAGTCGGCCAAACCGTCTCTCTGAACAAAGACGACGGCGGCACTCAATTTGCAATCACTTCAATCCAAGCCGCGCCGCCGGACCGGACGCCTGCAACCAATCTTCCAGATGAATCAGCCGTTGAAGCGGCGGTGGCTGATTAATCGGCTATAAATCTGCTAGAGCGTGCGCCTCGCGTGCTAATGCAGTTCGGCTCGGACCGACCGCTTTCGCGACCGCCGCTTTTTTTTGGCGACACCGACCGCCGATCGAGAAAGCCGTCGTCCACGGCGATTAAATCAATAATTCGTACGAGAGAATGCTTAGGCAATAAATTGCGGCTGTTTCTACTCGCAGAATGATTGGCCCGAGCGTGATCGGCTGACATCCATGGCGACGTGCGAGCGAAAGTTCCGCGGGTGTAAAATCGCCTTCGGGCCCAATAAGCATCAGCACGCTGCGAGGGAGATGTTTATGTTCTCTCGAATAATCTGCCAGGATCCTCTTAAGGTGTTGCGCGTCAGGCTGGAGCGATCCGATCAGCCGAAGCTCGAATGATTCCTCCCAAGCCATAGAAAATAATTCTGCTAATTTTTTCGGCGTATGTACACGCGGCAACCAGTTCTGACCGCATTGCTTGGCTGCTTCAATCGCGACCTGCTGCCATTTCGACTGTTTTTGCGCGGCACTTTCGGAATCGGTCTGCACAACCGTGCGGTCGGAAATGATCGGCGCAATTTCGGCTGCGCCGATCTCAACAGCCTTTTGCATGATCAACTCCATGTTTTTCCCTTTTGGAATGGCTTGTCCTAGAACAATCCGGCATTGCAGCGGCAGCGTTTCCGCGTCGTGCAATTTTCGCAGTCTGATTTCGTCGCCGCTAAGATCGGCAATTTCCGCAGTGATCTCGCGTCCTTCCCCATTGAATAAAACGAGCTTGTCCCCTGCTCTCATACGCAAGACGTCGCGCGCGTGGTGCGCTTCCGGACCCGCTAACGTAAGCGCGCCGGCGTTCCAATTCTCGGGGGAGATGTAGAAGCGATGCATAGGCGCAGGTGCACGACTGGTTACTGGTAGTTAGTTTCGATCAGTGAATTCAGTGCCATTACATTCGCCACAGATTCGCCCATCGGCAGCTCTACACGTCTCTGTTGAAGCGCTGCGAGCACCGTTTCGGTGGGAATGTTTCCGACCAGCGCGTCCTGCGCGAATGGACATCCGCCAAGACCGCCAATAGCAGAATCAAAACGGCGGCAACCCGCATCGTAGGCTGCTAGCACTTTTGCTGCGGCTGTATGGGGTGCGCTGTGAAGATGCACGCCGATGTCGTAGTCGGCGTCTTGCTTCGTGACCGACTGGACCATGCTGTGAATCAGATCAGGGCCAGCAACTCCAACGGTGTCAGCCAGCGAAATGGACCGGATACCAATCGCGGCCAGTTTCTCTACTGCCTCGCACACCTCATCTGCATTCCACGGATCGCCGTATGGATTCCCGAACGCCATCGAAATGTAAGCAACGATACCAAGCCTCGCGTTGTCAGCTTTGCTTTTGATCGATTCCAGCACTTTGTAGCAATCTTCGAGTGTCTGGTTTTGATTTTTGCGCAGAAATGTCTCAGAGATTGAACAGGGATAACCCAGAGTCGTAACTGCTTTCATTGCCATGGCGCGCTCGGCGCCTTTCTCATTCACCACAATGCCGATGATTTCGACGTCGTCTGGTCGACCGATTTGCTCCAGCACCTTCTCGCTATCGGCCATTTGCGGGACGGCTTTAGGAGAAACAAAGCTTACGGCATCGATGTGCTTGAACCCCGCTGTTATCAACGCGCTGAGATAGCGCGCCTTCAGTTCTGTCGGGATTTGCCGGTTGAGACCCTGCCAGGCATCACGTGGGCATTCGATTAATTTGACGGTTTTGCGAACCACGGAATCTTCGCCGCTTACTTGAAGAATTCCTTCGCGCGTTCGAAGAAACTTTTGCGCATTGGAGTGTTTTCGTCGCCGCAAAGCGCTGCAAATTCCTCGAGCTTGCGACGCTGCTCCGCGTTCAAGTGCGACGGTACCTCGACGATGAGACGCGCGAACAAATCACCATGCCCGCGGCCGTTGACGTTCACGATGCCTTTGCCGCGCATTTTGAACATTTGTCCACTTTGCGTGCCCGCTGGCACTTTGAGATGCGCTTTGCCTTCCAAAGTCGGCACATCAATCTCGCCGCCTAGAGCCGCAATGGAAAATGGGATTGGCACCCCGCAATACAGATCATCACTTTCACGCTGAAATATTTTGTGTTCCTTGACGTGGATGACCACATAAAGATCGCCTGGCGGACCGCCCCCGATGCCGGCCTCGCCATTGCCTAACGACCGCAGCCGGGTGCCTTCTCTGATTCCAGCGGGAATTTGAAGCTTGATTCGGCTCAATTTTTCCACGCGTCCCTCGCCGCGGCATTTTTGGCACGGCTTTTCAATGATCTCACCGGCTCCGTGACACCGGGGACATGTCTGCGAAATGTGAAAAAAACCACGCGAACTGACGACCTGACCACGGCCGCCGCAAGTGGAACAGCTGATCCTGCGCGAGCCTGGTTCAGCGCCGCTGCCCCGGCATTTATCGCATGTGTCCAGTTTCGAGATCTCAATCTGCTTTTCCACTCCAAAAGCCGCCTCCTCCAGTTTGATTTCCATGTCATAGCGCAAGTCTGAACCGCGGCGTCGATCTTCTGTCCGTGCGCCACCGCCGAAGAAGGTCTCGAAGATTCCACCGCCAAATCCGCCGCCGCCGAAAACTTCGCGGAAAATCTCGAACGGATCATGGAAAGCACCGCGTCCAAATCCGGCGCCACCGGGAGCGAACGCTGCGTGACCAAAGCGATCGTAGGCCGCGCGTTTGTCCGCGTCCATGAGGACATCGTACGCTTCGCCTAGCTCCTTGAACTTTTCTTCTGCGTGCGGGTCGTCCGGATTTTTGTCAGGGTGAAACTGGACCGCGAGTTTGCGATAGGCGCGTTTGACCTCCTCATCGTTGGCGCTTCGTCCAACGCCCAGCACTTCATAGTAATCGCGTTTCTCAGTTGCCATGTGGCCGACAAGTCGTGCGTGATCTATGCGATTGAGAGGCGCAGCAAGCAAGCAGGCTCACTTTTTTGCCGGCCCGCTGGAAACCACAACTTTCGCAGGCCGAAGCAATCGGTCTTTAATTCGATAACCACGAGTGACTTGGCGCAGCACGGTCTCTTCGGGAACTTGATCGCTTGGCTCGTGTGCGATTGCTTCGTGCAGGTTTGGATCGAATGGTTTGCCTTCGGCTTCGATCGGTTGCAGGCCATTTTCGGCGAGCAAATCGTTCAGTTGTTTCTGGACGAGAACCATTCCGGAATAAATCGGGGATTGTTGCCCCTGCTCTTTCGCGGCTGCGAGACCAAGCTCAAAATTATCGATAATTGCGACCAACCGCTGGAGTAATGAGTTGTTGGCGTACTTGATTGCTTCTTCCTTTTCGCGCGCGCAGCGCTTTTTGTAATTCTCGAAGTCCGCCTGGCTGCGCAGCGCGAGATCGCGGAACCGGTCTAGATCGGCTTGTAAGCCGGCCATTGGATCTTCCGCTTCAGATTCCTCGCGCCCACCTGCGGGCGCTCTGGGTGAAGGCATCTGTCTTGCCGGGCGTGATTCCGTCATTTCTTTGTTTTGTTCAGCAACAGGAATTTTTTTCATGTTTTGCGGATGGCAATCAACGTCATGTCATCATTTTGAGGTGCCGGGCCGGTAAAGTCGCGCACGTCTTGGATGATTTTCTTTACAATCGCTTGGGCACTATCTTTCGCGCTGGAGCGAACCGACTGCATCAGGCGATCGACGCCGAATTCGTCTCCCTCAGTGTTGAGCGCTTCGGTCACACCGTCGGTGTAGAGGACGAGGCAATCATCGCGCTCGAGGGAGACGGCGAAGTCGACAGTAAGCCTATCAAACACGCTCCCGCTGTCAATTCCCACGACCATCCCCGGCGATTTTACTGGCGCAACAATTTCCGACCGCCGTTGATACAGTAGCGGCGCGTCGTGTCCGGCGCGAGCGAGGGTAATGCCGTTCCGCTGATGATCGAGAATCAGATAGGCCATGCTGATGAACATGTCTTCCTTAATATCGGGGTAAAGCTGACGATTCACCTTTCGCAAGACATCTGCCGGAGAAGTGTTCTGCGCCGCCTCAGCGCGCAACACACTGCGGCAAATCGCCATGATGAGCGATGCCGGGACACCTTTGCCTGAAACGTCCGCGATCGCCACGCCCAGCCGCTCGTCATCCACTTCGATGTAATCGAAATAGTCACCGCTCACCTGGCGGGCCGGCACGTTGATGCCGCTGATCTGAAATCCACCGATGGCCGGCGCTTCCGACGGGAGCAAAATTCGCTGAATGTCCCTTGCAATCTCAAGATCGTGATCCAGCCGCTTCTTTTCGTTGGCCATCGAATAAATGATGGCGTTGTAGAGCGCAAAGGCAGATTGCTCAGCGATCGATTTAAAGACAACGAAGTCACCCTGCGAAAACGAGGCACCCATCGGGCCATTGGCAAGCGCCAAGACACCCAGATCTTGATCTCCATAGCGAAGCGCTGCCGCCATGATGGATCCACTCCCAAATGCGCTGTCGCGTAACTTCGCCAACTCCGGGGCCTCGGAGAATTCGTCCAAGCAAACAGATTGGCCTGTTTGCCAGACGCGTCCGACCAGGCCTTCGTCTGGGGTGACTGTGTGCAGCCGTAGAAACCTCTCAACAGCGCTGGGAGAGGCGGCCGCTTGTTGCAAAATGTTCGTCGGAATATCGACTAGCGGCGGGCAGCCTTTGGAGATGAAAGCTGGCGTGAGCTTTCCGCCAGTACGATCCGTTACATAAAGCGCGCCGCCATGCGCGTCGAGAATGCGCGTAGCACCTTCAACGATGAGCCGATGAAGTTCCTGAGGTCGAATCGTCTCTCGAAAGGCTTCGCCAAGTCCGTGCAGGAAATCGAAAACGAGCGTCTCCTCGACTTGGATCTCCTCATGCGACCGCTCTAACTTGCGAATCCGCTGTCTCTGGAGATAGCTCGTGGCAATCCATCCGGCAACGGAAGCGACAAGCAGTCCGAGGAGAACAGTCGGCCACATCGTGCAAGGGCCAGCTTACTTCGAAGGCGTTTCGCGATGAAGGTCTTGTCTTAAGAAATCGAGAACGTCCTTAAATCGAAAGCGATTTTCCGGTGCCACCTCGCAAAGTGCCTCGTGGGCTTCCAGCATCGTTTCTGCCTGCTCCTGTTTTTGGGCCTCTCGCGACTTGTCTTCCGGAGTTTGCTCGAGCGCTCCGCATTCCGGCGCGCGCGTTCCGTTAGTATGAATATCAAATATTTGATCGAGGCCTAGTCCAGAGAGAAGCTCATGGCTGCGATTCCCGCAGTGAACGATGTGAAGGTGACCGCGACCGAGTTCTTTCAACCGCAGGGCCACACTGGCCATCGTTCCCATGAATGTTGAATCCATCATGGCGCAATCTGCTAAATCTACGACAAATTCGCGATAGCCGCGGTCCAACATCTCGCGCGCGAACTCCTTGAGGTTGCCGCTATTGAGAAAACTACCCTTCCCCTCGACTTTCACCCATATGGTCGGGCCTCTTACCCCTACTTGAATAGATGAATCCACAGTTAGCTCCTTAAAAGATACTAGTCCAAAAGGCCTGCTGTCAAACCTCACGGGACGCCAGAAGTTCCAGGAATTGATTCGAAACGCAGGGCGCGAAGGGCCGCATTAATGAAGCGCCGCCGTTGGACGCCAATGAGCAAGAAAGCGGCCGGCCACCGCTGTCCAATATTACTGCCACATGAACGAACGATTTTCCGCCACGATCCGGCCGTTTGAGATCAAGAGGCAGCGCCAGGCAATGACCTCGCCGTCGTCCCAGTAATCGTCTCCAATAACCTTGAATTCCGTCTTATGAGTCCCATGCACGTTTTGGTATGAAATCTCCTGTGCCTGGACGTGCTCGTGCAATTTTTCCTGACGATACTCCAAACGCACCGTGACATCGGAGGGCCGTTTGGCCCGCCAAAAAAAATCGAAGTAATTACCGAACCGCTGTCGTTGATCGAGACCGGTCACAGCGCCGAACATCCGGTATTGCCGCTCAAACGTAATAGGGGCGTCCTGAAGCGTCGCGGTCTTTTGGCCCGGCGAATTGCCAGATTTTTTGTTAATTGAGCTGGTTGACTGTCGTACACTCTGAGTTGCTTTTGATGCTTTCTCACTTAGGAGGAAAAGCTTCGTCTTTCGAAACTCGAAATCCTTGTCTAACGCCACCGGGAGGGGTGTCACCTTTTCCAAGATTCTCGGTTCTACGGGCGCGGGCTTGCCGGAAGCGGTGAAGGCAAAAAGGGCCAAAACCCAAAGTGCGACGGCAAACCTCATTTACGTAATAAAGGCGGGTTTTGAATTGGGTGTCAATGCGCAACCACATATCTCATCGGCCTCATGGAACTGGCGAAAATTTGAAGCTAAGTTCGCTTTTTATGATTGAAGTTCGTTACGAACACGGCGTTTACCTGCCGAAACAGGACCTTTGGCTGGATCCTTGGGACGCAAAGCGCTTCGCTTTTATTTCGCACGCGCACAGCGACCACATTGCGCCTCACCAGGAGATTATCATTTCCGAGCCGACAGCACGTTTGCTTCAAAGTCGGCTGCCGGGGCATCGCATCGAACACGTTCTGCCATTCGGTGGGGAACGAACCGTGCATGGCCTCGATGTTATGCTACTGCCCGCCGGACACATTTTTGGTTCGGCGCAATGTTTTCTTTCCCTCGGTGACGAAACGCTGCTGTACACAGGGGATTTCAAACTGCGTCCGGGAAAGTCCGCTGAACAAGCGCAGTGGCGCCACGCCGAAACGCTCATCATGGAAACTACATTTGGGCTGCCGCGTTATCGATTTCCGCCGACGGAACAAGTCATTAATCAAATGATCTCATTTTGCCGCGAAACAATAGACGCTGGCTACGTGGCCGTGCTTTTGGGCTACTCGCTAGGCAAAGCTCAGGAAATACTGTGTTCGCTTGAAGGAGCCGGGCTGAGTCCCATGCTGCATGGCTCCGTTTATCGGATGACGCGCATCTATGAGCAGTTCGGCCAATCCTTTTGCAAATACGTGCGTTACAACGCGAACGATGTTGCGGGAAGAGTCCTCATCTGTCCACCCAGCGCGAATCGGTCGCACATGTTGGAAAGAATTCCACACAAACGCGTGGCGATGATGAGTGGCTGGGCCGTCGACCCAAACGCTGTTTATCGCTACCAAGTCGACGCAGCATTTCCTCTCTCGGATCACGCGGATTATGACGATTTGATCCGCTACGTTGAACTCGTACAGCCCAGGCGAGTGCTTACGCTTCACGGTTTCGCTGCTGCGTTTGCCCGCGATTTACGGGCGCGCGGCGTAGAGGCCTTGGCGTTGAGCGAAGAAAACCAAATGGAACTGCACCTGCCTGCTGCGAGCAGCACACAGCCTGTCCGTCCAAGTGGAAGCGCCTCGCGTATTGCCGAATCAACTGAAGGCCCGTTTCCGCAAGACGCGTCCGGTACCCCATCGGAATTTCTCACGTTTGCGAATGTTGGTGAAGCCATCGCTGCGACTCCCGCAAAACTGGGAAAAATCCGGTTGCTCGAAGATTACCTTCGCGGCCTGACGAGCGAGCAACTTCCGATCGCGGCTCTTTACTTCACCGGCAGAGCGTTTGCCCAAAGTGATTTGCGCACACTGCAGGTTGGGTGGGCTGTCATCTTCCGCGCGTTGCAAGCCGCCACGAGCATCGACGATGCGGAGCTTCATCGCATCGCCGGCGCGCATGGAGATGCCGGCAAGAGTGCGTTCGAAGTTCTCGATGGGCGAACAGCGCCACAGCCGTTCAGCCTCCGTCAATCGCGCGAATTGTTCGAAAATCTCCACCTTGCGCGCGGCCTCGGCGCCAAGGCAAAGTTGCTGCAAAACCGATTCTCCAGCCTTTCAGGACGGGAAGGTCAGTACGTCGTCAAAATTTTGACCGGCGATTTGCGCATCGGATTGCGCGAGGGTTTGGTCGAGGAAGCGATCGCAAAGGCATTTGACGTTGCACTCGATCAGGTAAGAGGGGCCAACATGTTGTTAGGCGACATCGGTCAGACGGCAGCCCTCGCCGCTCGGAAGGAACTGCAGCGGGCGGAGCTGTCGATCTTTCGTCCGTCCAAGTCCATGCTTGCGACTCCTCAGCCGAGCGCCGAAGCCGTGTGGCAACGGTTTGTTGCGGCAGACGCCGATCGCAACCCGGCGTCATCAACCGTGACCCCTGTTTATTTGGAGGATAAATTTGACGGAATCCGCGCGCAGCTTCATCGCAGTGCACAACGAGTTGAAATTTTCTCCCGTGATTTGCGGCGCATCACCGGGCAATTTCCAGAATTGGCAGATCAGGCCAGGAACTTGGACGAAGAGCTGATTATCGACGGTGAAATCATCGCCTTCCAGGAAGGTCGGAGACTCACGTTCTTCGACCTGCAAAGGCGGCTCGGCCGCAAGAGCGACGGTGAAGATTTGTTCGCACGCGCAGCAGCAGACGTGCCGGTCGCGTTTGTGGTCTTCGATCTTCTCTGGCTGAATGGGCAGTCGTTGCTAAGAATTCCATTGCGCGAACGGCGAAGACGTCTCGGGAAGATTCGATTACCGTCGCAATTTCAAATTGCGAAACTAACCTCGGCTCATTCTGCTGCGGAGATCGAACAAACGTTTCAACAGGCTCGGCGGCGATTGAATGAAGGTCTGATGATCAAAGACCCAGAAAGTTTTTATCTGCCTGGCACGCGCGGAATGTTTTGGTTTAAACTGAAGAAAGAGTTGGCGACGCTGGATGTGGTGGTTGTCGCTGCTGAGCTTGGCCATGGCAAGCGCAATAATGTTTTAAGCGATTACACATTTGCGGTGCGCGATGAAGCAACCGGCGACCTCTTGCCGATTGGCAAAGCTTACAGCGGGTTGACCGACGGAGAGATTGCTGAGTTGACCGAGTACTTCAAGCAGAACACGCTCGCCGATCTTGGTCGTTATCGTAAAGTGAAACCAGATGTGGTTCTAGAGATCGCCTTCAACTCAATCCAGCCCAGCACGCGTCACGCGAGTGGGCTGGCACTGCGTTTTCCGAGGATCAAGGCAATCCGGCGGGACAAGAACGTCGATTCCATCGACACCCTCCAATACGCTCGGGACCTCGCAGCACAAACCGGCAGTTCGCCGAACTACGAGGAGCCCACCTGATCAGCGCCTCGGGGGGTTACTCTGTGGTGTTGGGGATATTGGCGGTCTCACCACGACTCTCTCCACGTCGCCACGGCGAAAACGCTGGACATTAGCGAAGATAGCCAATAAGGCGAGCGTTCCGATAACCACGAGCATCACCACAATAGCACTCTTTGAGACCTGGGAAGACCGATGCCTTACCGTAGGCGGCTGTGGCGAATTCACACCGTAGTATCGACGCCAGTTTCACCCGCGCAATGCGGCAATGGTCGCTGCCCGAATTCTGAATCGATTGCACCACGGCGGTTTAGCATCGAGGCTATTTCATTCGAATTAAAGGAGCCGGCGCTCGTCACTCTAGGCGAAGTGCCGCAATTGCATCCATAACGCGCTGGCTTAATTGCTGGTAGAGATTTTTTCCCGGCGGGCCAAGGTCGGCCGTGTTAAATGAGATCGGTTCTCCGATGACGATCGTAATTGGGACAAAATGCAAACCGCCACCGCCGCGTGGCAGGGCTTCGTGCGCGCCAAAGATTCGCATCGGGACGACCGGCGCGAGTGTTTTTGCAATCACCAAGCCCAACCCGGGCTCGGCCGGCTGCAAGTTACCGTCGAGAGTGCGCGCCCCTTCAGGGAAAACCAGCACGCCGTTGCCGGCGTTCAAAATGCGAATCACGGCCTTAATGGCGCCGCGATCGACGCCTTCTTGATTAACTGGGATCACATTCAGCTTTGGCAAAAGCCAGCCGAGCGCCGGCGCGTCTAACAAGGTTCGCCGGGCCAGAAAGTAAATCGCTCGATCGCTCGTAATTCCTGCAAGCAGCGGATCGAGATAACTCTGGTGATTCATTGCCAGAATCGCAGGCCCGCTCTGAATCATGCGCTCCCGGTGAATTACACGAAACTGAAAAAACAATCGGCCGGCGAAACGAGAAAAGTGATAGCCAAGCCAGTAATAGAAATTCATTTACCAGGGAACCAATCTCATGACTGGGCGATCGATTTTGCGAAATCTGGATCGCCAGATCATTTAGATTGTTTGAATCCTAAGACCCGTTTCTTGAAGTCGGGTGAGAATCTCGTGGACAACTTTTTCGACGCTTAGATGTGACGTGTCGATAACATGGGCGTCTTCGGCAATGACGAGCGGTGAAACGGGCCGTGAAAAATCGGCGTGGTCGCGCAGCACGATTTCGTCGCGTTCGCCCTGTGCAGCACGACGCTGGAGACGCACTTCAGGAGAAGCATCGACATAAAATTTGTAAGGCGTATCTGGGAAAACGACCGACCCAATATCTCGCCCTTCCACAACCAAATCTTCGCTGCGGGCGTGCTCGTGCAGTTTCTGCGCGACAATTTCGCGAACCAACGGAAACCTGCTAATGTGTGCAACACTTTGGTTCACACAATCATCCCGCAAATGGTCTGCGGGATCCACATTATCGATAACAATGTGCGACTCGCCGTCTTCAATGCGGCTCGTAATCGCTGCTGACTCGAGAGCCTCGGAGATGCGGTCGATGTCTTCTGTATGAATCCCTTTTTTGAGGAGGTGCCAGGTGATCGCTCGGTAAATCGCGCCCGAGTTGACGTAGACAAAGCCGAGCCGGCGGGCGAGCGCTCGCGCGACGCTACTTTTGCCAGAGGCAGCCGGGCCATCAATCGCGACTACTCGATGAAAATCTCGCTGAGAAGAGTGCATGAAATGCTGGGTCCCAGTTTAGCCGCGCATTGCGCGGCAATGCAACGCGCCTTAATGCGCGGCTGCTACCACGTTAGGTTGCCTCTGGCGGAGTGGGGCTAAGTGAACCGATCACGGGGGTGCTGACCTGCATCCGTTTCGGATTCGTAAACTCTTCAAGCACTGCTTCAAATCCTGGATAAGACTCACGAATACATTCCGCATCCTGAACAATAGTTTCGCCGTCGGCGAAAAGACCGGCGATGGCAAACGCCATGGCGATGCGATGATCACCGAAGCTGGCCACGCGCGCACCGTGTAGTGGCGCTGGCCCATGGATTTCAAGCCCATCACTCAGCTCGGCCACGTGGGCGCCCATGGTGCGCAGATTGTGCGCGATTGCCGCGATGCGATCAGTTTCTTTTACGCGTAACTCCTGTGCCTGCCGAACAATTGTCTTGCCGTTTGCCAGGGCGCCCGCAACAGACAAAATCGGCAGTTCATCAATTAGTTGGGGCACCTCCTTACCCTGGATCACGGTTCCTTTTAGCGGCAAACCAGTGACCTCGACAATTCCGCGCGGTTCAAGCTGATCGACATCTTCAACCGCCTCGCGCACCTGCGCACCCATTCGGAGCAGAACAGCAAGCAACGCGGTTCGCGTGTCATTCAGGCCAACGTCGCGGACGAGCAGATGCCCCCTGCGTTGCGCCGCAGCGGCAACCAGCCAAAACGCTGCTGACGAGATGTCGCCTGGAATCGCGAAGTCGCGCGACTCCGGAACCTGGTCGCCAAAAACCGTGACACTGCCATCTCCTTCAGGTGCCGTCCGCACCAGGAAATAGTTGAAAATTTTTTCAATATGGTTTCGCGTCGGTAATAGTTCTTCGACGGTGGTCTTGCCCCTGGCAAAAAGACCTGCCAGCAGCAATGCCCCTTTCACCTGTGCGCTTGCCACAGGCGGGCGATAATGAATTCCACGGAGCAAACCGCCGCGGATGCGCAGCGGCGGTGTTTCGTCCGGCCCTTCGGCAACAATGCTGGCGCCCATCTCGCAAAGCGGCGCGATCACACGATCCATTGGACGCCGCGACAGTCCCGCGTCGCCAACCAACCGGCTTTCAAATGTTTGGCCGGCCAGCAGACCGGCGAGCAGCCGCATTGCGGTACCTGAATTGCCGCAGTTGATTTCTTCTTTGGGTGCATTAAGAACCCGCTTTTTCCCGTGAACGATTAACGTGGTGGGCTCGGGCTGTTCGATCTTTATACCTAGTGCGCGCATTGCGTTCACGGTGTGCATGCAATCTTCGCTTGGAAGAAATCCATGCAGCGTGCATACCCCATTCGACAATGCGGCGACGATGACCGCCCGATGCGAAATGCTTTTATCGCCCGGTACAGTAATTTCGATGTCAATTCGAGGCGCGCGTTTTACCCGTAACTCCATAGAAGACGAAAGAAAGCCGGATGCTTAATGCTTGATGCTCGATGAAAAAGCCAAGCTGCGCTAATCCGGCATCCGGTATGTAGGATCCAGCATCGGAGCAACGGGTAAATATCGGGGCAGCACCGCCGTTAGGGTACAAGAAAGATCTTGTCGGTATAAGGATCCTTCACTTCAGTTCCCGGAGGGAATCCTTCCACATCAATGTATTTGCCAGGAGAATAAGGGCTCTCCACCAGATGGGGTTTGCCAGGCACCGGAATTCCATACGGATAATCTCCCTTCGCGACCTTTGTCGGTGCAACCTTTGTTGGCGCAGCGGTGGGAGGAGGCGATGCCGCTGTCATCTCTGCTGGCGGCGAACTCGTGGGCTGAACGGGTCCGTTTGGATTGAAGGGCTGTTGCTGCGGCGGGTATTCTGCGGTGGCAGGATACCTTCCTGGCCTTTGGTGGGTAGTTGGCGGTTGCGGTTCTTCAGAGCAGGAGACGAGCAAGAAGGCCGCAAGGAGGGCAAGCGACAATGAAAATTTCATAACTGTAAAGACTCCCTCAATCGTATCCGGAGTCCGATTCGTTGCCAATGAATTAAATCACTTTTTTCTGAAGCGCCCTACCCATGTGTTGAGAAACAAGGGAACAAATACAATGACCGAGCGCGTCTCATCCGAATCGAAAGAAGAGATGTCTGACAAATCCCGTGCAGAAATTTTGGTCGTGGACGACGACGCCATGAGTCGCAGGGTTCTTGCGCAATTGCTCACCGCTGGTGGTTATCAGTGTCGCGTGTCCAAGAACGGCTCCGAAGCTCTAGAGACCGTTCAGGCCGAGCCGCCTTCACTCCTGCTGCTTGATTTCGATATGCCAGGATTAAACGGCGCTGAGGTGTTAAAACGCCTGCGCTCGGATCGGCATTCGGCAGTCGCGCAAATTCCCACCATTATGTTGACTGGCCACGGAAGTGAAGAAAGCGAGGTGTCTTGTCTGCAGGCTGGTGCGGATGATTTCGTGACAAAGCCAGTCAATGCGGCAGTATTGCGGGCCAGAATCGAGACCCAGCTTCGGCTCCGCTCCATGCGGCGGCAATTAGAGCGGCAGAATGATGAATTGGAGGAATGGCGTCGTAATCTTGAGCGCGATCTGGCAGCTGCACGTCTAACACAGCAATCGTTAATCCCACAGAAACCGCTGGCATTGGCAGGTTGGGAGGTTGCGACGTGTTATCGCCCAGTCATCCAGGTGGGCGGCGATATCTATGGCTGGCTGCGAATGAAAGACGGCCGAATTTTGTTCTGGATCGCAGATGGCACCGGTCACGGAGCCGCTGCGGCTTTGCTTACGACGCTGGCAAAACTTCTCTTCCACCATGGCAACGACGAGCAGGATACGCCGGCCTCCGTGATGAAAGCTGTGAACCATGACTTTCGCAGTATCTTTGGCTCAAGCTCTTTCATGACGGCAATGTGTGTGGCGGTGGACCCTGCAACCGGAAGTGCCAGTGTTGTCGGCGCAGGTCATCCCCCGCTTTTGGTCAGCCGCCATAACGGCAAGACCGAATCGGTCCGCTCGATTGCGCCTCCGCTCGGTTTAATCGAACAATCGGAATTTTCCGAAACGCCGATCAATCTTGAGCCAGGAGATGCTTTTCTTCTGTACACAGACGGCTTGTTTAGCTGGACAAAAGACGAACGCCATCGATCGACTCCCCAGCAACTCGAGAAGATGCTGGATCACTCCGCGCCCACCGCCGAGGCGTTGCTCAAGGAAGTTTTAGCGTACGCGGCCCCAGATAATTCGGTGAAAACTTCACCGGACGATATGACAGTTCTCGCAGTACGCCGGATGGCCGGGCAATAAAAATTTTAAGTTTGCCCAAAATTTAGTCTTGCTCTCTTTCGAGCGAAACGTTAGTCAGCCTCCATGCCGAAAACCAAAAAGAAAACTTCCAAGCGCAAACCGAATCCCGCCTTCATGAGGCCGGTTCAACCTGATGATAAGCTCTCTGCCATCGTTGGGTCGCAGCCGCTGCCACGCTCCGAGCTAACAAAGAAGCTCTGGAACTACATCAAGAGGCATGGTCTCCAAGACAAGAAGAAAAGAACAATGATTAACGCCGACGACTCACTACGGCCGGTATTTAATGGCAAAAGCCAGGTGAGTATGTTCGAGATGACCAAGCTCGTCTCGAAACATTTGCGTTAGGTTTCGGTTATCCGTTGATAGCCCGGCGTTGTTCCGCCGGGCTATTTGCGGCTTGGTAAAAGAATGATTGCCGCATCGGCGGTGCGTTGTACCGCTCTTGCGGCGGGTTGTAATCACATCGAACGTGGTGACGTGAAAACGTATCGTCTCATTCCTCTCATACTTGCAATCTCTGTTTTTCTCTCTGGGCAATTCGCGCGCGCGGAGTCCGGCTGGCTGAATGATTACAAGAAAGCACAAGAAGAGGCCAAGGCGTCTAACAAATTTCTTCTGCTTAATTTCACCGGTTCGGACTGGTGCGGCTGGTGTATCAAATTCGATAGAGAGGTTTTGTCGCAACCGCAATTTAAAGATTATGCGCGCGACAATCTGGTCCTCGTAGAACTCGATTTTCCTCGTGCCAAATCCCAGAGTGCCGAGGTGAGAAAACAGAACCTGGAATTAGCACAACATTACGAGGTTGTCGGGTTTCCCACGATCGTCGTGCTCAACAGCGACGGACAAGCGGTCTGGCATTACGACGGTTACTTTCCGGGCGGACCTGAGGCCTTCATCGCGGAACTGCAAAAATTACGGAAAGGTTAAAAAGCGCATTGTCCCAATATTTGGGCGACTTGTGGGAAGGGCAAAAATGCGCGCGATTAATTGTTCTGCCGTCCTGATTTGGCTGCGTGTTGCAAGTAACTGACGGCCTCTGCTAGACACGCGCACTCAGTATGCCACTTTCGTGCTCATGTCTGTTTACCTTTGTTTCGCGACAGTAATTGCCGCGCTCGGGCTCGGAGCCGAATCCATATCGGCAACGCAGGATGCAAAGCGAGAGAATCCGGCCGCGCCGGAGGAATCAAGCATCACGTTCAATTCGGTGCATGTCGATGGACCTTACATCGCCATGACTTTTGACGATGGACCAAGCGCAACGCTTACCCCGAAATTACTTGATCTATTGGCCGCGCATCACATTAAGGCCACATTCTTCGTGATCGGCGAAAACGTCGCGGACCATCCCGAGATTGTCGCGCGGGCTGCCCGGGAAGGCCATGAAATCGGGAATCACAGTTGGTCACATCCCAACTTCGGCAAAATGTCGGACCAGGCCGTTCGCAGCCAATTGCAGCGAACCGACGATGCAATTAAGAACGCAACTGGGGAGCGTCCCACATTAATGCGGCCACCCTATGGATCAATTACAGCACGCGAAAAACGGTGGATCCACGATGAATTCGGCTACCGGATCATACTTTGGGACGTTGATCCGTATGACTGGAAACGGCCCGGGCCAGCCGTGGTTCGCAATCGCATTCTCAAGGAGACCCAACCCGGGTCTATTGTGTTATCCCACGACATTCACCCGGGAACAATCGAAGCGATGCCCTCTACTTTTGATGCGCTGGAAGCTAAAGGCTTCAAATTCGTCACCGTATCGGAACTGATTCGCATGGCGACGCCGAAACCTTCTCATCTAAGTCCACAGCCCGGCGGAAACGCACCGACCCAAGTCGTTCCCTCGTCCTCACTGGTTCCGTCTTCAGCATCTTCCCCAAGCGGCTAGACGCTCGATTCGCAAAGCGTTGTGGCCACCAGCCTGTGGCCGGTCCGCTTGGGCTTGCCAGGACGGCCCGCAGAGCCGTGGCTTGTATCTTCTTTTGTCCCTCTAAGTTTATTTGAGCCGCGAATCGCGAAGCGATTTGAGGCGGGGGCGGAGGAAGACCGTGCCGTGGCTCAAGCAATAAAGCTTGGCTGTAGATTGGCTCCTCCGTCCCACCTCCGGCTTGTGAAGCCGAATCGTATCCAGCGCAAAATCTATCCAACAAAAAGCGCGCATACAAGCAATAACCGAAAAAATCCAAAAATTGAAAGGGAACAAAATATGAACTCCTCATCCACTAATCAGCTCGCTGCCGCGCTGCCTGTGCTCGGCCTCGATGTCGCCAAAGCCACTGTGCAAGCCGAGCTCGAACAAATGGCAACAAGGTGCGATTTGGCTTTGCTAACAATGCCAGAGGCTTTGCTCAGCTGGCTCGCATCCTCAAAGAGCGCAACCTGACAAAGCTTTGGGCGGGCTTGGAAGCCACCGGACCCTACAGTCATGCTCTTGCGCTGTGGCTCCATAGCCAGGGCCATCGCGTCAGGTTACTCAATCCGCGGCGAGTTAGACAGTACGCTTGCAGCGCCGGCAATCGAAACAAAACCGATCTGCTGGATGCTACCATTATTGCCGACTTTGTTTGTGCTCTAAAGCCTGCTCCATGGCAGCCACCGACTCGCGAAGTGGCGCAGCTACAGGCCTTGGTGCGCCGTCGTGAAGAACTCTCTCCCTCATGCTGCAGGCGGAAAAGAATCGCTTGGAAGGGAATCGCTCCTAATGTGCGCTCCTCTTTAGAGCGCATCATCCTTACACTGAGCGCGGAGAAGGCACGCTTGGAAAAGCTCATCACCCAGCAGATCCGATCTCACCAGCAACTGTCTCGCGATCATCAACTGCTCTGCACCATCAAAGGAATTGGCTCGCTCACGGCCGCTATCCTCTTGGCCGAGATGCCGCGTCCTGGTCAAGTCGAGCGCGCTCGGCAGGCTGCCGCTCATGCCGGTCTGGTTCCACGACGCGAACTAAGTGGCACCTCGGTGCGTCGCAACAAAGGCCTGGGCAAAGAGGGCACCCGTTACTTGCGTAAGGCCCTCTACATGCCTGCTCTGGTCGCCATCAAATACAACGCGCCCCTACGCCACTTCGCTTCCCGGCTTCGCGCCGCCGGTAAACCAAAAATGAGCATCCTCTGCGCCATCATGCGCAAACTCATCCATATCGCCTTTGGTGTGCTCAAACATCAAAAGCCCTTTAATCCCTCACTCGCATGACCACACAACTGCTTTGCAAACCAAGATCGTATCTACAACGGTAGACTTGGAAAACTTGGCCGCCTACTTCTTCGCGGCGCTAACGTTTCGATCAACCATCCGTTGTTCGGTCTTACTACGCGCAATGACGAAGTGATTATTTTCGCCGTAGCTTCGCCAGGGACCGGGGGGCACGTCACGTACTTCCACGAATTGCCAATCCGTCACGTCGGTCGGCGCCAGTCCGAGGTAGTCACGCACCGCCGGAGAAACATCCAGCCCTGCACCGTGATTAAGATTCGGCTTGGGCCGCTCATTTCCAAACACGTACTGAAAATGATCAGTGCGAAATGGGCCGCAATCCTCCCATTGCGCATAACACGTTCGATTGCCTTTGCGAATAGCGAGCCACCGGTGCCAGCATACCGACTGCCCCTGCCCTGAATAGGATTGTTTGAACCACGGAATCACGAGGGGCGCTTCCGGCTTGAACTGGCCATGCGTCACATCGTTGTACGGCAGCGCACAGTAGAATGGATTTTGTCGCGGTATGAAAGCGATCGGAAGATAACTGCGCCGCGCTGACGGATCGGGGTTATCAAAGCCGCCGTAGTTGCTCGTCCAATTCGCGTCCCAGGAACTCCTGTAATTGGGAACCGGATTATTGCCCCCGGCCTGTTCTCCGACCCAAAACACCGTCGTGACAATGTTGGTTTTCCACGCGTAGCGCTGGATCGCCGGACGAGAACTGGTAGGGATGAAAACTTGCGGTTCCACTTTGAGCAATGCCTGCTCGCGCAGTTTCATTGCGTACTTGGCAAAATCTGCCGCCGTTGCATAAGGGGAAGTGGATTGTTCATCTCCGAAAGCTTTCGGAAGAACAAAGATCGCCAGACTCAAACAAACCGGAAGAAGTCTCCTCATGTTAAGGCGCCTGCTTCTTTTATCCGATTCCGCGCGTTCAGGCAAGCCGAATTTTCCTAGGTACACCATCGTGTTGCCCCGAAAACGCTCCGGGGGCGGGGCGTTGTAGCGCCGTACCTCACCCTGAGCCCAATCTCATCCGCGGCTCAGTAGCGTATCGTGCTTGAAATGTCGAGCATCCGCCTCTGGATAATCGAGCGTGTAATGGAGGCCCCGGCTTTCTTTGCGGCATAGTGCCGAATCGACGATCAACGCCGCTACCGCGGCGAGATTACGCAGCTCCAGCAAGTCAACGGATACTTTGAAATTCCAATAGAACTCACGAATTTCCCGCTGAAGGTTTCGCAGTCGCGCGCTCGCTCGTTGCAGCCGCTTATCGGTACGGACAATTCCCACGTAGTCCCACATAAGGCGTCGGATCTCATCCCAGTTGTGATAAATGACAACCAGTTCGTCGACGTCCTGCACATTCCCCGATTTCCATTCCGGCAACGGGACCTTTTGTTTTCGAGCCGATCGCGTCTCAACGGCTGCCGCGGCCGCGCGATGCGCAACAACCAGACCTTCCAGCAGCGAGTTGCTTGCAAGCCGGTTGGCTCCGTGCAGACCGGTGCACGCGACCTCGCCAATCGCATGTAGCCCGGGCAAATTCGTCGCCCCATTGACGTCGGTTTTGATTCCGCCGCATTGATAATGCGCTGCCGGGACAACCGGGATCGCCTGCTTCAACATATCGATCCCGAATCGCAGGCAGGTTTGGTAAATGTGCGGGAAGCGCTCCCGAATGAATTCCGCTGGTTTGTGCGTCATGTCCAAAAACACGCATTGCGCACCTGACCGTTTGATCTCGGCGTCGATTGCCCGCGCGACGATGTCACGTGGCGCAAGCGAGCCACGCGGATCGTAGCGTTTCATAAAGTCTTCGCCACGATTGTTGCGCAAAATGCCGCCTTCGCCGCGCACTGCTTCCGAAATGAGAAAGGATTTCGCCTGTGGATGAAAGAGACACGTGGGATGAAACTGGATAAACTCCATGTTCGCGATCTCCACGCCTGCACGCCACGCCATCGCCACACCGTCTCCAGTCGCGATGTCCGGATTCGTCGTATACAAATAAACTTTTCCGCAACCGCCGGTAGCGAAGACGATGCGATCTGCCCGGATGGTTTCTACTTCACCGGTCTTTTCATCGAGAACATAAACGCCAAGGCAGCGATCTTCTGCAGCGAAACCGAGTTTGGCTGCCGTGATCAAGTCCACGGCCATGTGATTTTCCAATAGCTGGACCTCCGATTGTCGGCCAAGTTCGCGCAGCAAAGTCTCCTCGATTTCCATCCCGGTTACATCGCGCACATGCAAGACCCGACGCTTGGAGTGACCGCCCTCCTTACCGAGATCAAACTCACGGTGGCCTGAGACTTCGCGCTCATCGAACTGCAGGCCGAGCTCAGCCAGCTCGCGGATACGCTCGGGTCCTTCGGTCACAATCGTGCGCACCACCGCTTCGTCACACAGACCCGCACCAGCCTCGAGCGTATCGCGCACGTGCAGCTCAAACGAATCTTCATCACTGGTCACGCAGGCGATTCCGCCCTGCGCCCAGGCAGTATTTGTGTCGGCGCCTTTGCGTTTCGTAATGACAGCTACCGACCCACGCCTGGCTGCCTTCAGCGCAAAACTGAGCCCGGCGATGCCGCTACCGATTACTACGAAATCGTATTCCTTCATCGCAGTTGGATTTGGATTCCGGCGAAATGTCGCCGCTTTTCAAAGCGCGGACGCGTCCGCGCACTCCAAAATTCGTATTTCTTCATCCCGGTGCAATATTGTCGATCAAGCGAGTTTTTCCGAAATACACGGCCAATGCGAGCCGCGAATTCGGTCTACCTGCTTCAACCAGTTCCATCGTCTCCGCATCGACCAGCTCAACGTAATCAATCTGAGCCAACGGCGCTTCCTTGATCACTTTCCGCACAAGATCGACAACATCTCTCGCAGATTTTTTGCCGGCATCTGCCGCGGCCAGCAACGCTTTGTACAAAACCGCCGCCTGATTGCGCTCTTCCACATTCAGATACTGATTGCGCGAACTGCATGCCAGTCCGTCCTGTTCGCGCATGGTAGGCACGGCAATGATGTCGATCTCAAAATTGAGATCGCGGACCATGCGGCGAATGATCGCCAGTTGCTGAAAATCCTTTTCGCCAAATACCGCCGCGTCAGGCGAAAGAATATTGAACAACTTCGCGACCACGGTGCAAACCCCGCGAAAATGTCCGGGCCGCGATCCGCCTTCCAGCGTCCGCGAAAGAGAGGATTCCTCGACGAACACCGAACGATCGTCGGCATACATTTCTGCGGCGCTGGGACGGAACAAGAGATCGACACCCGCATTTCCACAAAATTCCTCGTCGGCTTTTCCCGGACGCGGGTACCGCTCGTAATCGCTGCCGGGTTCGAACTGGAGCGGATTCACAAAGATACTCACCGCCACTTCACCGTGCTCGCCAGCACGTTCACGAGCCACGCGAATCAACTCAGCATGTGCCTTGTGCAGCGCTCCCATAGTGGGCACCAGCACCCGCCGCTTTGAGCGCTCCAGTGATTGCGCTTCAGCAACCGTTGTAATAATTCGCATCGCTGAGCGAGAGTTGATCATCGAACGGCTCCCAGAGATTCCTCCGAGCCTTCGCACAACACTACAGCCAGGCAAGCGACTTCATTCGGAATGATAAACAGCTGCAGCGTCACGCTGCTTTGAACCAGATGGCCTGCCGCGCAAATCGAAATCTTTTGTGACCAAAATGCTCCCAGCCGGCACGCACTGCGAGATCGCGCATTTCGGTAAATGAAAATGCGCGCGCGGCGGAGAGTCGGGCGTCATAGCGTGTCATCGGTTCACGAAAAATCAGTGCGGTTAAAAGATAAACGCCAGTCTGCAAAAGAAATCCGCGTCGCAAGTCCGACACAAGAACAAATTTCCGGGACAGCTCGCGACATCTTTGCAACACACTTACTGCGTCTTCATCGCTGAAATGATGAAGCGCGAGCGTGCAAAGCACCACATCATATGTTCCAACAGAATCCCATCCAAGAATATCGGTTTCGCGGTAGTAAATTTCCGGGTAGTTGGTGCTCAATTTCGTGGCGACCTCCAAGGTCGCAGGCTGTCGATCTAAAGCGTCAATCTCGATCTGCGCCCCAATTTTGCGTGCGTAATCGGCAACTAATCGCGGAATATCGCCGGAGCCGGTAGCAAGATCGACAATCCGAACGCGAGCACCCGGGCGGAGCCAGCGGCGCATAAAGCCCAGAACGAGACGATAGCTGCCGAACCAACGATTCAGTTGCCGAATACGCTCCAGGTCGCGCTCCAGCTCGGCCGAAACCGGTTGCGGCCGATCCATCATTTCCAACACGGCTGGATCGAAACTTCGCTTCATTGAAGAAAGGTAGGAGGGTTTACAGGAACTGACCTGCGGCGACTGAGGTCAATCGCCACTACCCAAAAACCCCTGCCAAAATTCGGGTAAATCTGCACTCTCGACTTCACTTGCGATGCGCCCCTCAAATTCGGGATGAAAAACGGTGCTCGTTCCATAAACCATGATCACGTCTTCTGACCCTTCTACGCGAATGGCGTGCGCGACTCCGGGTGGAACGACCACTCCCACATTGTTGCTGCTCTGGTAATTGTCGCCATCGATGAAGAAACGCATAATGCGCTTGGAAAAACCAGCACGCACATCGCATAAAATCATCTCTACCCGTCCTTGGAGAAAAAACATGACGTCCCACTGTTCGTCATCATAACGACGCAGCGCATAATTTTGTGGCCTGTGCATGAACAAGCGTCGCAGCCATTTCTCGGCGGTCGTGTCGGGCGGAATACTCGGTGGATGCACATGAAATCCTTTGGCGCTGGGAGCAAACATGCGCGCGGCCGACCATTGCTTCGGCCAAAATCCGATTTTCGCCAAGACTCCTTCGTCACGTCGGACAAATTCACCGAAAACTCCGCGATGACGCTGGGAATGGATCGCGCGCGAGAAAATTTCCACGCCGGGGATCCAGGCGCGCTTTATCTCCGGCCTCGATCGGTCTGCCTTTGCCAGTTCGCCGACAGGAATACCTGAATCCGCGATTCGTTGCGGCAAAGAGCCCAATTTATAATCGCGCGGAGTCAATGCATTTCGTGCCGCCTCGCTCACGCCCAGCCACAAACTTGTTTCGCTTTTATTCATAATCAGTCTTTCCAGGAGTGTTACTTGCCTAGCGAGAAATCCGCGCGTTCGCGAGAAAGATTTGGATTGTAATAAGGATCGCCATGCAGAACGCCAGCCCAGCGTTGCTGCATTATCCCCTGCCCAGCCATGTCTACTTTGCCAGGTGCGTCATGCCAACAAAGCTGTGCAAAAGGGGTGTAAACAATCAGATAACCCGCACGCCTTATTTTCAGACAGAGATCCACGTCGGCGAGCGCGCCAGACAGATTTGCATCGAATCCTCCCACCTCTTGAAAAATTTCGCGCTGCGTGAGCATACACCCGCTCGATACGGCACTGCAGTTGCGAGTCAGTTGTAACTGGCGGTTCGCCGCCCGGGCATGTTCTGCTGGGAAACCGCGATAAGCCGGCTGCGCAATGTTATTGGCACCGATAACAATTCCCGCGTGTTCAACCATGCCGCCCGGATTTAGCAGCCGTGCGCCGACCGCGCCGACTTCCGGCCGCTGGACGTGCTCAGCCATAATGGTGAGCCAGTCCGGCTCGATCACTTCGATACCGTCGTCAAGAAAAAGAAGCCACGGGCTGTCGGTCTGCTCGACTGCCTGATTTTTCGCTGTGGAATCGTCCGCCGCGTCTGACAAATACAGCAAACGATGCGAGAAACGCGCGGCAGCTTCTGGGAATTTCTTGTCAGCGTGGACGATCACAACCTCGTAGTTCGGGTAGTTTGTCTGGGCCGTGAGCGTTTCGACGCACCGCTTGAGCCGCTCCGCGCCGCCATGGCGACTCCGAACGATGACTGAAATTCTTTTCGGTTCCAACAGCTCGCGCCTGATACAGAATGCGTGAGTACGCCAGTCCACAGCCACGTGGGCTGGCTCGCCGCGACGCTTTAGATGCTCTTCAACCGCAAGCCGTGAGGCTTCCAGCTGTCCCGGTTTTTGCCGAACGCTGATCGCGCTGGAACTTTCACTGCGCCGCCAGTGATACAGGACACGCGGAATATGATGAATTCGGTTGGTCAGTTCGATGACGCGAAATAAGAGATCGTAATCCTGTGCACTATCGAATTGCGAACGGAACCCACCAGTCTTCTGCAGAACGTCCCGCCGCACTGCGGTCAAATGACCCAGATAATTGCACGAGAGGAAGAAGTCGGGAGACCAATCTGGCTTAAACAAAGGTGCCTCAAAACCATTATCGCCGAGCTTGTCTTCGTCGGAATAAATCAGGTCGACCTCAGGATGGTTTTGCAAAAGTTTTGCGATGTGGAAAAGCGCATCGGGTTCGAGCACGTCGTCATGATCGAGAAAAGTGATCCACTCTCCGCGCGCGAGTGCGATTCCATGATTTGACGCAGCAGAGATTCCTCCGTGTTTTCCGAGGCTCGTCAGTACAATGCGCTGATCGCGTGCGGCGATGCTCTGCAGCATGCGGAGCAACTCTGTGGCAGTCGATCCATCGTCCACGAGCAGGAGCTCCCAGTTCTCATATGCTTGTGCGAGGACTGATTCGACCGCTTCTTCCAGCCGTTGCACAGGCGTATCAAAAACTGGCGTAATAACACTGATGAGCGGTCGTAAGGCGAACGCGCGCGCCTCATCGCGCATCCGCTTCAGATCCTGTGCACTCGCACGATGTCGTTCGAACCACTTTTGGTATTCGTTAGGCGCAACAGACTTGGGGTTTCCCCGCTTTCTGCCAAGCTTTTTCCACACTGTTTGAGCCAGCTTTTGCGGAAGGCGATATGGCGCGAGCAATATCTGACCCAGCCTGCGCTCCGGGGATTTGCGCAGTTTTTGTTTCTGCTCTTTTAGCAACCTTAGTTCGCGCCTGTACTCTTTTAATTTGAGGAGTTTCTGCTCCAGTGAGGCGATATGACGCTCTGCTCCTTCCAATTCGGAGCCATGAATTTCAAGTCTTCGCCGCAACGCACTCAGCTTGCTGTGCAGTCGGGCAAAAGCCATCTCAATAGCGGGCACCCGCTCACTAACTGCTTGGCCTGGCAAATGCCGAAGGCACACGGCTCCCGGATGCAGATCCATTAGGTCGTATTCGTAATCGGGGACAAACCCAAAGCGGGTGAAGCGCTGCACGAGTTCGGGACGCCGCCGAGCAAGGTCAGCCCCAGGTCCAGGCACCAGGACAATTGTATCTGCGCAGCCCGAGAGCGTTTCCGCCACCGTATCGTCCTCGTGTTCTGGTGACGGATAAAACCACACCGCGATTTGAAAGCGTGCGTTGCCTGTGTCGTGAGTCAGCTTCGAAGCTAGCTCGTTAGGAAACCACACGTCAGCTTCTCTGCCCGCTTCTGCGAATTGAGACTCCAGTTCCCGAGAGTTGCCTCCGATGACGAGAAATCGGCCGTGCTCGAACCTCTGCGAGATCGCGCGCGCGAAATCGGAATCAAAAGAAGAGTGATCTGCTGACGACACCGCCGACATTATATTGGTTGAAGCAAGCCGCAGGCAAATCTACGCTGCCGCGCCACAGCCCGATACTGCCGGTTCCGCAATGCTCGATATTGTCGTTTACGTCCTCCTTCGCGCGGGGTCGGCCATTGCCGCGGCGCTGCCATTGCCGTTGCTGTTTGCTATCGGGCAATTGCTTGGCTCTTGTGCGTGGCTCGTTTCTGGAAAATATCGCCAGCTCGCGGAACGCAACGTTGCAATTGCGTTTGCCGATGAAAAGTCGCCGCGCGAATTGCGTCGCCTTGTGCGCCGCCATTTTCGGCTGCTCGGCGCCAATCTCCTTTGCAGCGCCAAACTCACTGCAATGCCACCAGAGAAAATCCTTCGCCGGGTCAAGGTCGAAAATATCGAGGCGATGGCCCGCGAATTTCGCGCGGGTGTTCCCGTGGTGCTCGTTTTGAGTCATCTGGGAACGTGGGAATTATTCGCGCAGTTGATGCCGAAGTTTGTCGGGTTCGTGCGAAATGCGAGCGTCTATCAGAAACTTGGCAATCGTTTAATTGACGAGCATGTGCGCCGGACGCGCAGCCAAACTGGGTTGGAATTATTCGATCGCCAGGCAGGATTTGCGCCGGTGATCGAGTTGCTGCGCTCTGGCGGCGGTGTGGGCGTTTTGTCCGACCAACACGCTGGCGATCACGGACTTTGGACGCCGTTTTTCGGAAGGCTGGCATCCACTTCGCCTTTGCCTGCTTTGCTCGCGAAGCGCACCCGAGCTGCGCTCATCGCTGCTGGGGTTTACACAATCGGTCCAGCGCGCTGGCGCATGGTATTCACCGAACGGTTTGACCAGCCTGCCGCTTCTGTCGCAGACCTCACCTCGCGAATGAATGAGATCATCGAGCAACAAATTCGCGTCTCGTCGGAAGATTGGTTTTGGGTTCATAATCGGTGGAAAACGCCCCAGCCAAATTTTCTTCTCGCGCGATACAAACGCGGCGTCTACCTGCCGCCGGGGATTTCAGCTCACGACCTAAAACCATTTCGGATTCTGATTCGATCAAGTAACTGGTTGGGCGACGCCGTCATGAGCGTGCCCACCGTGCGCGCGATCAAGACTGGGCGCCCCGACGCACAAGTGACAGTCGCCTCGCCCGCGAATATTGCGCCGATGTGGAAGCTTATTCCTGAGGTGGATGCGATTGTTTCATTGCCAAATGATTCGCTTCTTCCGATTGTCTCGTTGCTTAAGCGACGACCGGCTTTCGACGTTGCGATTCTTTTTCCAAATTCGCTGCGCGTTGCACTTGAATCCTGGCTAAGCGGAATTCCGCGCAGGGTTGGGTATCGCGGGCACTGGAGGAAAATGCTGCTGAACCAAACCGTGCCTGAGCCGCGAAAACCAGGTCCGCCAGAACACCATTCGCTCCGGTTTGTTCGGATTGCGCGCGAATGCGGCGCAGAAACGCCCAACGCCCAACCTCCAACGCCCAACGCCCAACGCCTTCCTCAAACATCAAACGTCAAACATCAAACCTTCAAACTTGGTCTTTGTCCCGGCGCAGAGTACGGCCAGGCTAAACGATGGTTGCCGGAGCGATTTGCCGAGGTCGCCGCAAAGGTTAGCGCGCAATCATCGGCACAATGGATTTTGTTCGGAACGAAGAACGACATTGCAACAGGAGAGCAGATCGCGACTGCGATTGGCGACCATTGCGTGAATCGGATAGGCCATACAACACTTGGTCAACTCATCGATGAACTGCGGGAATGCCGCTTAGTGCTTACCAACGATACCGGCACGATGCATCTTGGCGCCTTGCTCGGCGTGCCCGTGGTCGCTATTTTTGGCTCTACTGAGCCGCGCCTGACCGGTCCGCTCGGAGATGGCCACATTATCCTGCGACACCATGTCGAATGCAGCCCCTGTTTCCTCCGCGAATGTCCAATTGATTTCCGCTGCATGAAGGCGGTCCGATCTCAGGAAGTGGCTGATGCAGTGCTGTCGATTCTAGGCGAGAAACGTCAAATCTGATACTTCAAAGCAATACTATGGCTGCGCCGCGAATCCGCACGGACGTGCAAGTGATGTTTTTCGACACCGACTGCGGAGGCGTCGTGTCTAACATCGCTTATCTGCGTTTCATTGAGATCGCGCGTACACATCTGGCCGAGGAACTCGGCCTTGGTCTGGTGGAAATGGCCGAAAAGCAAACATATCCCGTGGTGGTACGTACGGAGATTGATTATCGCCGCGCGGCCAAACTTGGAGATCGGCTTATGATTGAGGGTTGGCTCGATCAGGTGGAACGCGCGCGGTTCTGGTGCGGATTTCGGATCACACGACCGAAGGACAACACGGTGATTGCGCAATGCCGTCAGATGCTCGCGCTGATCGAAATGCCAACGGGGAAACTGCTGCGTTTGCCCGATCACTGGCAAGAATACCGCACGGGCCAGGCGCCGTGCATAATCCCAAAGGTGAATGTGAAATAGGAATTGTTTCCCACGAAGAACGCATTGAATGACCGCAGCCACCCAAAGCTTACGCCTTGAAGAAACTCTGCTCGAGCCGCCGGCGTTGCCTCCGCCGCCGACACGTCACGCGTTGCTCGCGATTCTAATTGCATTAGCTGCGCTGTTGCACGTTGCGACGATTGGCAGCGGCGATCTGTACAGTGAGACAGAAGGGCAATATGCGGGAGCCGCCCGAGAGATGGTTGAATCCCATCAATGGCTCCTGCCAACGAACGACGGCATCCCGCGCCTGCAAAAACCGCCGCTGCTCTACTGGCTCATTATTATTTCCTTCAAGCTCTTTGGCGTAAACGCTGCAGCTGCTCGCCTTCCGGTTGCGCTTGCAGTCGTCGTCTCGGTTGCCCTGATTTTTCTGATTGGGGAAAAGCTCACGGATTACTGGCGCGGCTTCATTGCCGGCCTGATTTATCTTAGCTTCTGCGGCACATTTCTGCTCGTGCGCATTGTCATGCCCGAACCGCTGGTCAGCGCGTTCATCGCGGGCGCGATGTTCTGTGCTGTGTCTGGTTATCAGCGGCGGCGGCATCGGCGTGCCTGGTTCGCCGGATTTTGGATTTGCTCGGCCTTCGCCTGCTTGACCAAAGGATTGCTCGGCGTCCTTTATCCGGCGGCGATTCTTGTATTGCTGTCAATTTTCTATCGCGAGGCACAGGTGCGATATCGCGCGCTTTTGCGGTGGGAATATGTAGCAATCTTTCTCTTGATTCTTGTTCCCTGGCATATCTGGGCGGAATTACACTTTCCGGGTTATTTTCGGTATCAGGTCGGTACGGAATGGTGGGGACATCTGCGCGGGCTCACCGATGAGACGCATGATTACAAGGGCATGCCTGCGTACCAATTTCTGCTCATGCATTTGGCCTGGTGGTTTCCCTGGTCCATCGTACTGCTGCCCGGCGTGCTTTTCGCATGGCGTCGCGTGATGCGACTGCACGACATTAATTTCTCCGATGCGTTGCCGCTCTGCTGGATGGCTGTTGTTTTTGTGCCCCTGCTTTTTCTGGGCCAACGGCAGGATTATTATTCGATGAGTATGTGGAGCGCGGTTGCGCTCGTGGCATCGGTTATATGGGACCGGATGCCGCAGAAGTTGCGCGCCGCAGGCGCAATCGCAGTGGGTGTCACTGGAATGATGAGCGTCCTGGCGGGGTTCTTGCTGGTCGGCGCCGCGCGCGCTTTGAACGGAAACTGGGGGACGATGGACGCGCGATGGACCGCATGGCGGGCGCTACACGAGATGCCTATGTCAGCCTGGCTTGTAATTCGGCCGGTGCTCGCGACTACCGGTGTTTCTCTCGTACTTCTCTCACTGCTGGCACTCTATTGTATCTTCAAGCGGCGCGAGAAACTCGCCGCGGTTGCGTTGGCTACAGCCATGATTCCAGGCGGGCTTAGCACGATTGAAGGCGTCGCGCGAACCGCGCCTTATTTCTCACTCGCAGATGTAGCGCGGTATCTAAATCCGCGCCTCGATGCTGGAGGCGATGCTATTTTTGAAGGCCCGTTCGACGAGAGCAGCAGCCTTGTTTTTTATTTGAACCGGAAGTTCCTTCTTGTTAATCAAAGCCGGCAGAAAGCGGCCCCGATCGGCAGGCCCTCGATAGATATTTTCGTGAATGAAGAGGCGGTGTTGGAGAAATGGGTTGGAGCTGATGCGGTTTACCTCATCGTGGAACAAGGCCGGGCGGATTATTGGAAACAGTTATTGACCAGCCGGTTTCACATTTATCACCAGGTCATCACGTCGGGGACGTACGTAGTGCTTGGCAACCAACTCTGAGCGCGCCGCTACAGCGTTTGAAAAATTCCCGCGCTGGCTTAATATGACAGCTCATTTTCATTGTAACTCTTGTAACTTTTTAGCTACATCCATGTCGCAACATCGCAGTTTAAAGGGGACTAGTACCATCGCCGCCCGGCGGAATGTGCTGAAACGCTTCGAGCGCGTCGAGCTTCTGAAGAAGCGCGGTCAATGGAAAAAAGACAGCAAAGTCATTGGCCTGCCGAAAACTAAGCCGGACGTTTAGCCCCGTTGAAGCGTTAAACGGTTGAATTGTTGAAGCGGGTAGGGGTTTGACGCTTTAACCTTCAACGATCCTGATGCGCCTCAACCGCTTCCTCGCCGCTGCCGGCGTTGGTTCGCGGCGACATTGTGATGAGTTGATCGCGAAGGGTCGCGTTACCATCAACGGGAAAGTCTGTACAAACTTCAGCGCACAGCCGGGACCGCGCGACCACGTCAAAGTTGATGGCAAACTTGTTCGTGCCGCTCCTGTCCTTACCATCATGTTGCACAAACCCAGCAGATTCGTTTCGACCCGAAGAGATCCGCAGGCGCGCGATACGGTCTTCGATCTACTTCCCCAAAAACTTGCGCGCCTCTTCAACGTCGGCCGTTTGGACACGCAGACTGAAGGTCTGCTTCTTCTAACGAACGATGGCGAATTGGCGCAGCGACTTACGCATCCGCGATATAAAGTCGACAAGGAATATGAAGTCACATTGGATCGGCCATGGGACTCAACACTCGCACCGAAATTGATGCGCGGAATTTTTCTCGACGGCCAGCGAGCAAAAGTTGCACAACTTCACTCCGTTTCGCCCAGGCGTTTGCGCGTTGTGTTACAACAGGGAATCAATCGGCAGATTCGCCGCATGTTTGAAGCTGTTGGGTACCGCGTTAAACATCTTGTCCGTGTTCGACTCGGAAATCTTCGGCTTGCCGATTTGCCACGTGGGCATTGGCGTCCACTCACAAAACGCGAGTTGCGATCTTTGGAGGGGCGAGCTCCGGCGACCCCGCACTTGGCGTCGCAGGAGCTCCGCCCTCCACTGTGAAACTCGACGGTTGTAACGTCCTCATCACGGGGGCCTCCGCTGGCATAGGCCGCGAGTTCGCGCGGCAGCTCGCCGGACGTGCGCGCTCTTTGATTCTGGTTGCGCGACGTGAGGACAGGCTGGCTGAGCTTCGTGATGAGCTGCAAGAGCAGCATCCAAATCTTGCTGTTCAGATTCGGCAAGTTGACCTCGCTAATCCTGCGCAATTACAGGAGTTAATGGAGTGGTTCGATCGTGAAAACATCCATGTCGATCTTTTAATTAACAATGCCGGACTTGGGGATAGCGGTCCTTTTGCAACAAGCGATCCCATTCGCAACGAGCAAATGACGCTAGTAAATGTGGTGGCGCTTATTTCACTCACTCGCCACGTCCTTCCGCAAATGATCGCGAAACGCCGTGGCGGTATTCTAAACCTCAGTTCGTCGGCTGGCTTCCTTCCGGTGCCTGGTTCTGCCGTTTACGCGGCTACTAAGGCTTATGTTACGAGTTTCTCTGAAGCGCTTCGAGCCGAACTCCATGGAACAGGCATAAGCGTATGCGTGTTATGTCCCGGCCCTGTTCGAACGGAATTTCAACAAGTCGCCAAGCGCCCGGATGGCCGGCCCGAGATCGGCCCGAAATTTGTTCTTGTTCCAGTAGAACAAGTCGTGCGAGATGCGATAAAGGGGCTTGAGGCAGATAAGCCGATCGTCATTCCTGGATTTGCAATGAAGCTTGCAATGCTTCTGGCTCGACTAACGCCGATGCTCCTGTTGCGCTTGCTATTGCGGCGTTACTCGAGCCGAGACTCAACCGTGTAGCATCAGTTTGAAACGTCTCTGAGAACTGCGAAAGCTGCAACCAACTGTGGTCGCTAGCGAAGACCATGCGGTTTGTAAAAGAAGATCCAAAGACCGCGCGGTGTGAATGCAATGCGTCGCGCCGGCGCCGAAGCGCTACAGCACGCAGGACACTTCCGCTTGCCGTCATTGCCTCGTCATGTGCAAAACAAAAGCGGCGGTCGTGTTCGACCGCCGCTTGAGAAAGTCCGAAAGTCGCCGAGGACAGCGACCGCTACAGCTTCATTTGTATTTGACCGAGCAACCGTATGGCTTTGTCTGTGGCGTCGTAACCGCCTTGCCAGCCAGCGATTCATCCAAAGCAACCTTCACGTAATTGGTCGAGCTTGGAATGTCGGCAGGATTTGGACTCGCTTTGCTGTCGATTGCGCCTTCGTAGGCGATTTTTCCTTCCGGATTAATGATGACCATGTCGGGCGTGTTCTTGGCGCCGTACGCGCGCCCCGCTTTGCCTTCCGGATCGAGAAGCAACGCTGTCTGCCGCGTCTTCCAAGATTCAGCGATCTTCTGCGCCTGTTCCGGCGTGATATTGCCTTCCGTGCCGGGCGCATTGGAATCGATGGTCAGCCAGACCACTCCTTTGCTCGTATATTGATCCTGTAATTTTTGCATGTTGCCGCTGCCGTAATGCTTCTTCACGAATGGGCATTCCGGATTAAACCATTCGAGCACGACATATTTGCCTTTGTATTGCGAAAGCGAGTGGGTGCCGCCCTTCGCGTCCGAGAGCGAAAAATCCGGCGCAGCGCTGCCCACCTGAGGCGGATCGAAAGCGTAGACTGAAGTAGCAATTAATGATGTGAGAACGGATAACAATATTTTCGTGTTCATAGATTGGTTAGAAACACACTTTCCGAGATGGTTCAATTTCTGGCAAGTAACACATTTGCGACAAACCCGGCAAATTCAAATGCATGATCGGTAGGGCGCGAGCGCCCGCCACGGCGGGGCCCGGCCACGGCGGAGGGCCGGGGGCGCCGGGGATTGCGCGAGATTTCGCGAGTGCGATTTTTCACCCTCTCTAGTCGCTCAACTTCTCGGCCAGAATGCGAAGCCCGGTGACAAAATTGCGATTCATCAAATCGACGAGTTCCGCGATCACGCTCACAAAAATTCGAGGGATTCCCCTAAAATTTATTGTGAGGCGACTTTGCCTGCGACAGTTTCAAGTTTTTCCAGGACCATGCTCTTGGTGAGCAGTTCCGGAAAGACGATTGGCTCTTCGTTTTTTCCCGGGTAGAGCACGTACAGCGGAACGCCGGGACGACCGAATTGTTGCAGCAATTTCGTGATGATCGGATCGCCGTTGGTCCAGTCGGCTTTCATTTTCACGATGCCGCGACGTTGAAATGCTTCTCGCACATCCTGACTCTCGAGCACATTGGCCTCGTTGAATTTGCACGTGAGGCACCACGCGGCGGTGAAATCGACAAAAACAGTGTGGCCTTGCTCTAGTTCAGCTTGCAATCGATCCGGTGCGAACACCCGCCAGTCTCCTCTAAGTCGTGAGTCGGCGGAAGCGAGGTTAGTGGAATGAAATTTGTCTCCGATGAAATAGATGCCGCTCGCGAGCGCGATCACGAGCATGAGCACGAGTACGATGCTTCGCTTCGCGGTTGACGCGGTCGGCACAACGAACGCGCCTTTCATCCAACAGGCCACGCTGATCACCAATAGGAAACAGCTTGCCCAAATCGCTCCCTCTAGACCGCGCTGGGCGCCGAGCACGTAGAGAAGAAAGAGCAGCGTCGCGAGCAGTAGAAACCCCATGAATTGCTTCACATGCAGCATCCAGGCGCCGGGCCTTGGCAGAAGCCGCAGCCAGGCAGGTTGCGCGCTCAAAAGCAGATAGGGCGCGCTCATGCCGGCGGCGATGGCAATGAACATCGCTAATATGATCGCGGCCGATTGTGAAAATGCGAAGCCGAGCGCGGTGCCGAGAAACGGCGCAGTGCACGGCGTGGCCAACACAGTTGCGAATACGCCCTGGAAGAAGGAGCCAAGATCATCTTTGCGCTCGCTCGTCGAGAGCAAACCGCGAGAAAATCTTTGCGGCAGGGAAATTTCGAATACACCAAAGAGATTCAAAGCGAACACGAGCACAATCACGCTCAGCACGAGAACAAAATAAGGATTTGTAAATTGAAAACCGCCCCACGTGACATCGCGGCCCGCGACTTTGAGCGCGATCAGCAGCAACGCCAGCGCAATGAACCACACAAAAATCCCAAGCGTGAACGCGATACCGCTCCGCAAAATTTTCTGCCGGCTTTGACCGGCTTGCTGAATGAATCCGAA